>Ga0247834_1000234_pt1 | contig 107474 bp, 119 predicted proteins | sample LaCruzMarch2015__8_FD_187118 | JGI IMG/M metagenome (GOLD analysis project Ga0247834, IMG submission 187118) | Freshwater microbial communities from meromictic Lake La Cruz, Castile-La Mancha, Spain - LaCruzMarch2015_12m | ecosystem: Environmental > Aquatic > Freshwater > Lake | place: Spain...
ATTCAGAATGAAAATCGCCGCCAAGAAGACCACATTGAGCTGATTGCTTCTGAGAATTACACTTCGCCCGCCGTAATGCAGGCGCAAGGCTCCCAGTTGACCAATAAGTATGCTGAGGGCTACCCAGTCAAGCGCTATTACGGTGGTTGTGAGTTTGTGGACGTTGCCGAGCAATTGGCTATCGATCGCGTCAAGGCTCTTTACGGAGCTGAGGCAGCGAATGTGCAACCCCATTGCGGCGCCTCGGCCAACCAAGCGGTGTTCTTGGCCTTTTTAAAGCCAGGCGACACCTTCATGGGAATGAGCTTGGCCGAAGGTGGTCACCTGACCCACGGCATGGCACTCAATCTGAGCGGCAAGTGGTTTAACCCCATTTCCTATGGACTTGATCAAAACGAAGCCATTGATTACGAGCAAATGGAGCGCTTGGCACGTGAGCACAAGCCAAAGTTAATTATTGCTGGTGCGTCGGCGTATTCGCTCCACATCGATTTTGAGCGCTTTGCCAAAGTCGCAAAAGAAATCGGCGCCATCTTTATGGTGGACATGGCACATTACTCCGGCTTAATTGCTGCCGGTGTTTACCCCAATCCAGTACCTCATGCTGACATCGTCACCTCAACCACCCACAAGAGTTTGCGTGGCCCCCGTGGCGGCATCATTTTGATGAAAGCCGAGCATGAGAAGGCCATTAACTCTGCAGTCTTCCCAGGCTTGCAGGGCGGCCCATTGATGCATGTGATTGCTGCCAAGGCAACTGCATTTAAAGAGGCCTTAGAGCCCAGCTTCAAGGACTACCAAAAGCAGGTGATTGCCAATGCACAGGCCTTGGCCAACACCCTGATCGAGCGCGGCTTACGCATCGTTTCAGGTCGCACCGAGTCGCACGTGATGTTGGTTGATTTGCGTAGCAAAAACATGACGGGCAAAGAGGCGGAAAAAGTATTGGGTGATGCGCACATTACCTGCAATAAAAACGGCATACCCAATGACCCACAAAAACCGATGGTGACGAGCGGCATTCGTTTGGGTTCACCGGCGATGACCACGCGCGGCTTTAAAGAAGCGGAATCGATTCAGGTGGCTCACTTTATTGCTGATGTGCTGGATAACCCAAATGATGCTGCCAATATCGAGAAAGTCAAAGCCCAGGTACATGCTCTAACGAAGCGCTTCCCGGTTTACGGAGGCTAACGCATGCGCTGCCCTTTTTGTCATGGTGAAGACACCCAAGTGATGGATACCCGGGTGTCGGAGGAAGGAGATACCACGCGCCGCCGCCGCCGCTGTGCCAGCTGTGACAAACGCTTTACAACTTATGAACGCGCCGAGCTAACGTTTCCTGCGATCGTCAAAAAGAATGGCAGCCGGGTTGAGTACAGCCATGAAAAGCTTGCGAGTTCGCTCAAGCTAGCACTGCGAAAGCGCCCAGTATCTTCCGATTTAGTGGATGAAGCGATTGCGAGTATTGAAGAAAAACTGGTGGCAACGGGCGAGAAAGAGATCGCTAGTGATCGCATCGGCGAATTGGTGATGCGTGAACTCAAGCGCCTCGATAAAGTGGCTTACATTCGGTTTGCATCGGTCTACCGCAGCTTTGCCGATATTGAATCGTTTGAGAGTGCGCTGAAGGAATTGAAGTAGGGAAAAGCCGGGTGACGCATTAGCGCAGCACCCATTCCCCCGATTTACGAATCGCCTCATGCATAGCATCTGGGGCCAAATCAATATCGCCAGGCCAGCTGACAGCTCCCTCGTTAACTCCGACTTGGTTAAAGAATTCTGGATTTTGAAGAGAGGCAAAGACGCCAGTCAGGTGAGTGGGTTCGAATACAACACGACCGCGGGTGCCGTCGGCAAAGGCAACCTCTAATTGCAGAGGGCCGACGACCTTAACTTGGCTTACATCCCAATCCATAGCAATCTCACTTTAATGGCTCTATGCATTTTGGCTGCTGTTTAGACATGCATAGATTCCAATCTTCAAGTAACTCAACTTGATGGTTATGAGCCCAATCTAACACCAAATCGTGAGCCCGTCTAGGAAGGGTGCCGCTCAAAACGGACAGCGTTTTAATATCAATAGTTGCCTTGAATTCACCGTATTCGGCATGAAAATGAGGAGGCGCGTGATCATTAAAAAACATTCGAATGAGGATGCCATAAAAACTACTGATTGTTGGCATATTAACCTTTCTAAGAATCAACCCTCCATTTTAGGGAATGCACTTGTGCGTGCAATAAGTTGATTCAATAGAACGGTTATTGTTTACGGTAAATATAAAACTTTTATAAATATTTTTTTATTTACTTCAATACCGCAAAGATCGAATTCGTAATGTCGTCCACCGTACCGGTGCCACTTACTTTGCGATAAGCGGGTGGTTTAACCTTTGTTGAATCGCCGCTAGCAGCCCAGCTGGAGTAGTACTCCACCAAGGGGCGCGTTTGATCGGTGTAGACCTGCAGGCGCTTGCGCACCGTTTCTTCTTTGTCGTCATCGCGCTGTATCAATGGCTCACCCGTGACATCGTCTTTGCCTTCTACTTTGGGCGGATTAAATTTGATGTGGTAACTACGGCCCGAGGCTGGATGAACACGACGACCACTCATGCGATCGATGATGGCATCAAAAGGAACATCAATTTCTAAGACATAGTCGATTGACACAGCCGCATCTTTCATGGCTTGCGCTTGAGGAATGGTGCGCGGAAAGCCATCAAACAAATAGCCATGGCTGCAGTCCGATTCTTTGAGGCGAGCTTTTACGAGGCCAATAATGATGTCATCCGAAACCAGACCGCCCGCATCCATAATCTTTTTTGCAGCAACGCCGAGGGGCGTGCCCGCTTTGACTGCGGCACGCAACATATCGCCTGTCGAAATTTGCGGAATACCAAACTTCTCACAAATAAACTGAGCTTGTGTTCCTTTGCCGGCGCCTGGTGCGCCCAATAGGATTAACCGCATTGTTATTCTCCCCTCAATTACTCATTGTCCCGTATTTTTTAGACCTAATTACGGGTACTTTCTAAGGATTATCCCCGAGATGCAAAGGCGATCCGTACGCGCTCCAAATCCGCCTCGGTATCCACTCCTGGGGGCGGAACATCTTCAGTAATGTGTACCTGAATGCGGTAGCCGTGCCACAGGGCGCGGAGCTGCTCGAGCGACTCCGCCTGCTCTGGAGGGGCCGGGTCAAGGCGTGCATATGCCTCTAAAAAGCTGGCTCGGTAGGCGTAAATCCCCAAATGCCTTAGGTATGGTGGTTTATCTATTGCTGCATTGCGTTCAAATGGAATAACCGAGCGCGAGAAGTACATAGCCTCATTGTGGCGATTGAGCACCGCCTTCACCACATTGGGATTATTGATTTCAGCAAGATCATAAATCGGTGTCGCTACGGTTGCGATCGCGCATTGCGGGTGAGCCGCTAAAGCCAGCGCCACCTGATTAATAAGTTCCGGAGGAATGAGGGGTTCATCGCCTTGCACATTCACAATCAAGGCATCAGCAGGCAATTTCAATAGCTGCGCTACTTCAGCAATGCGATCGGTGCCGGTAGGGTGATCGGCTTGCGTCATTAGGCATTCAATGCGATGGGTATCGCATACCGCATGAATCTCTCCCGAATCGGTTGCCACAATCACGCTCTGCGCGCCAGAACGTTTAGCTTGCTCGGCAACGCGGATAACCATGGGCTTGCCTGCAATATCCGCCAGGGGTTTGCGGGGCAGACGAGTGGAGCCTAAGCGCGCCGGAATGACAACACTAAAGTCGGGGAGGGTGAGTGCGTTCAAATCGATTGACTTACAAAGCCTGCATTTCTTCAGGCGTCAAGGTGCGCGCTTCGTCCACCAGCATCACCGGTATGCCATCCCGAATCGGGTAAGCGAGCTTATCAATGCGGCAGATTAATTCCTGTGCCTGCTCATCGAGGCGCAAGCCACTTTTGCACAAAGGGCAAACCAAAATACTGAGTAAACGCTTATCCATCTTTTTTCCCTATAGGCTCGCTGTACATTGCATTCGGATCTGGTCTTTGGAGGATCGACTCAACCCAATCCAGGAACTCATTGGGCAAAGTAAGTTGCATCGGCACGACCCAAATGCGCTGATCGTCTATATGAGCGCATTTTACGGCATCCTTTTCGGTGATCAAGATGCACTTCGCATCCAGCGTATTGAGCAGGGCAACATCAATCTGCCCATGATCTGGTAACGCAATACCCTTAAATGGCGCAGTAGGGTAGGGAAGATGAGATTGAACGCCATCAAAAAATCGCTGGGGGTTGCCAATCGCAGCAATCGCAACGATCGGCATATCACTATATTGCGCCAGCACTGCGTCAAGTGATGTCACCATGCTGGGGTTGTGTAAGGGGTAGGCAAACGCTAAGGTGGGTGCGAGTGTAAATGCAGGGCGGTCGGCAATGTAATGCAATGCATCTGCAGCATCAGTGGAGCTATCAGCGCCTTGACTGATAGCAGTGACTAAGGTGATGTCACGATCGCGATCGGCACGCTCACGCAAGGGACCGGCTGGCAACAAAAAGCCATTGCCTTCACCGCGGTGATCGCGCACGATGATTTCAATATCCCGGCCACCTTCGCGCGCAGGCCAGCGGGTAAGATCTTGATGTTGTAAGCCATCGTCGCTAATGATGACGTTGACTTCGGGATTGGCGTTTAAGAGTGCACGAATACTTTTACGGCGCTTTGGGCATACCCAAATGGGTATTGCATCTTGCGTGCGGCGCGCCATCAGTACGGGTTCATCGCCCACCACGGCGGGGTCTGATTGGCTGCTGACCTCGATTGGATTGGATTGCTTCGAGTGGCTGCGACCGCCATAGCCGCGGCTGATGATCCCTGGATAAAAACCTCGGGCACGCAAACGCTCCGCCAGTGCAATGACAATGGGCGTTTTTCCGGTGCCGCCAACGCGCAGATTGCCCACGATAATGATCGGCACTGAATATGGTGTTCCCACTCCAATACCAAGATCGCGCAAAGCGTTTTTGCTCGCCACAAAAAGACCAACGATTTTGGATAGAGGCCACAGAAGCCAGCTGATGATGCCGCGCCGCTCCCAAAAGGCGGGCGCCGATCGACCTTGAATAGGCGCCTTACGCACGGTCAGCAGACTGCATTATTTACTGCCTTGACTGCTAAAGACAACGTTGGGCAGATTCGCATCGCGCGCCGCCTCAAGGGCGCGCATCACCGCCTGGTGCGGTGCCTTGGCATCGGCATCGATATTCACTTGCGGACTATTTTCTAGGCTTGTTTGTGCGGATGGATTAGCGAGTTTGCCAAGGGATGCGGCCAATTGGCTTCGATCGATTACCTTGCCGTTCAGGGCGTAGCGGCCATCGCGACTCACGGTAATGGCGATGGACTGGGGCTTGATCGATGCATCTGATCCACTGGCAGTCGGCAACGTAATGGCCAGTTCGTTGTAACGTGTAAACGTAGTTGAAACCATCAAGAAAATCAACACCACTAGTAACACATCAATAAAGGCGATCAGATTTATTTCTGGTTCCGCGCGCGCAAAGCGATTGCTACTTCGTAAGGAACCGAGATTGACTCGCTGACCGCGTAATCGTTGCGCAATCCAGCTCATGTATTTTCGGGGTAGAGTTTTTTAAACAGCTGGCGTGCGAACTCTTCGCACTCCCGCTGCCGTTGATCAGCCAAGGCCCGTAAGCCACGCCAGCCGGCATAGGCCGGTATCGCAATCAAGAGTCCAAATGCGGTGTTGTAGAGCGCAATCGAAATCCCGTTCGCCAACTGCTGCGGGTTGCCGCCGCTACCGGTCACTACCCCTTGACTGCCAAAAATTTCAATCATGCCAACCACAGTACCAAATAAACCCAAGAGCGGGGCTAGGGTTGCGATCGTAGCAAGCGCTCCAAGGTAGCGTTCCAATTTAATCCAAGTGCAGTCCGCCAGCACCGCAAGCTCTTCAATTGCGTGGTTAGCGGAATGACCGGATTGCTTTTCAGAGAGAATGGAGGCGAGGAGCGTGCCGATGACGGAGTTTTGGCGCAAATCCTGAATTAATCCAGTCGGGGCGGCTTTTCCAGTTGCCATTCCTTCGGCGAGGCCAAAAGCAACTTCCAAGTCGGTCTGCGGGGCAATGCGCCCTTGGCGCAGGTACCAAGTGCGCTCCATCAGGATGGCGAGGCCAAAAATGGAGAGGGCTAAGAGGGGCCAAATGGGCCAACCGGCAGATAGTAAGATGGTGTACATAAGTTCAGTACTTTAGCTGAAATGAAATGGGCCTCCGGATGGACAGGGATTGCTAGAAGCTTGATATTTTTCAAAAAATTTAGCTGTTGCGGGGTTTTAGTTAGGCTGTGGATAACTCTGTGCAAAACTTTTGACCCTATTTGCTGTAAGTCCTTGATTTGTGGTGTAGTGCAGCAAAAAATGGCAGTAAACCGAATCGAATAAAAAAAATTTATGGTTATTAATCAATGCTTTGTAGCGCTAGTGTCTGATTTATACGACGTTAAGGGTCAGCAAACACTTACTTCTTCATTGAGCCCCATAATGCCATTCAAGACTGTGGATATGTATTGGTCCCGGCTAGCAAACCCCATTAAATTCATCAAAATCGACCCCTAGAAAATGCCTGAAATACCGAACCCCATTCTGAGTGTTGGCGACCTAAACCGCGCCATTGCAAGCTCCTTGCAGGACCAGTTTGATTCTGTCTGGGTTAGCGGTGAGGTATCGAACTTTAAGGCTTATGACAGCGGGCACTGGTACTTTTCCTTAAAGGACGAGGAGGGGCAAATTCGCTGCGTGATGTTCCGCGGCAAAAATGCCCAGGTGGGCTTTATGCCCCAATCGGGGGATTTGGTGGAGGTCGGGGCTAGTCTCGGCTTATATGTTCCGCGCGGGGATGTGCAATTAACCGTCCAAGTGATGCGCCGCGCTGGCATGGGTGGGCTCTTTGAAGCCTTCTTGAAACTCAAAGCCAAGCTCGCTAAAGAGGGGTTATTCGAAGCAGATCGAAAGCGCCCCATTCCTACTCACCCCCGTGCGATCGGTATCGTCACCTCGCCTCAGGCGGCAGCATTAAAAGATGTGCTGAGCACCTTAAGTCGCAGAGCGCCACACATTCCGATTGTGATTTATCCCACCTTAGTGCAGGGCCCGGAAGCGCCCCTCAACATCATCGCGGCACTCGAACAGGCTAATCGGGAGGCGGCAGTTGATGTGATTCTATTAGTGCGGGGTGGCGGCAGTATCGAAGATCTGTGGGCATTTAATCATGAGCAGTTGGCATATGCAATTGCAGAATCCACTTTACCGATCGTCTGCGGCGTAGGGCACGAAACCGACACCACGATTGCCGATTTTGTTGCCGACTTGCGCGCACCAACACCGACCGGTGCAGCGGAGATGGCGGCGCCACGGCGCGATCAATTGCTAGCCGAGTTGGCGAACTTCAAACAGAACATGATGCAAGCCACCCAGCGGCGAATCGAGCGCGAGGCGCAGACACTGGATCAATTTGCACTGCGTTTAAATCATGCCATGCCGAATCCCGAGCGAATGCGCGAGCAGATTCAGAATCTCCGGCAGCGCTTAGGTCAATCATGGATGGTGCGGACACAGTACTGGCAACGGCATCAACAGCATCTCGCGGCGCAGTTAGAGGCACTTAGTCCGCAGCGCACCCTGGAGCGGGGTTATGCCGTAATTTTGCAAGAGGGCGCGGGAGCAGTACGCAAGCCAGATCAACTGCTGGCTCAGCACGATTACCGCATTCAATTGGCGGAGGGTAGTGCCGAAGTCACGCTAGCGGAAGTGAAGCCTCAGTAGCGAATTGGCTCAATCGCAAGAGTAACGCCAAAGGTGCCTTGCACTTTATCTTGAATGGTTTTTGCTAAGGCCAAGACAGAATCAGCGTTGCCGCCACCGTGATTCACGAGGACTAAGGCTTGGTGTTGATATACCCCCACAGCCCCAGTGCGCACGCCTTTAAAGCCGCAGCGATCAATCATCCAGCCTGCGGCTAATTTGCGCTTTCCTTCCTGTTTATTTCCTTCAGGGTAAGATACTAATTCAGGAAACTGCTCCAGCAATGCCAAGTACTGCGCTTGTTCCACAATTGGATTTTGAAAGAAGCTACCGGCATTGCCTATTAATTTGGGATCAGGCAGTTTGCGATTACGAATCTTGCACACCGCCACCATCACTTCTTCCGCGGTTGGTGCATGGCGATTTGCAAATGCAGCGGCCAAATCGGCATAACCCAAACGGGGACTCCAAACAGCGGGCAAGTAAAAATGCACGCGCGTAATGATGTAGCGATGGGGATTTTCTTTAAAAAGACTATTGCGATACGTGAATGCACAGTCACTCGCCGCAATCGTGACCAAGGCCTTGGATTCGCAATCAAACGCTTCAATCGACTGGATGTATTCACCCACCTCAACGCCATAGGCGCCAATGTTCTGAATCGGCGCAGCACCCACCGTACCCGGAATCAACCCAAGGTTCTCAAGGCCGGGCAAGCCATGGTCGAGTGTCCAAAGCACAAAGTCATGCCAGTTCACGCCAGCACCAACCGTAATTACCGTACCACGTTCATCCTGCTGTGTAATCGTTTGCCCAGCAATGTCCATCAGTAAAGTAACACCAGGCAATGTAGGCGGCAAGATCACATTGCTGCCACCGCCCAGTACCCGCCATGGCAGGCCTGTCGCCTCAATCCCTTCCATCACAGCCCCAATTTGCTCAGCGTCTGTAATGGAATACGCTTGCTCAGCAAGGACTTCAAAACCAAAGCTATTGCGCGACCTTAAAGAAAAGTCAGGCAGCATCTCTGGAATCCCTGAGAGCGAGGCTTTTTTGGGCGAGGAAGGCGCATTTGGGGCGGAGTTCATGCCACAATCTTATTCGTCTTCCGCAATTTTGAGTAAATAGGAGCAATACATGCCAACATTTGACGTAGTGTGCGAGCCAAATATGGTGGAATTAAAGAACGCCATTGAACAGGCCAATAAAGAGATCTCCACCCGCTTCGACTTTAAGGGATCGGATTCTAGGGTCGAGCTCAAAGAAGAACTCCTCATTTTATTTGCGGACGATGACTTTAAATTGGGTCAAGTACGCGATGTCCTGATTAATAAAATGGCTAAACGCAACGTCGATGTGCGCTACCTCAAAGACGACAAGCTAGAAACGATTGGCGGCGATAAGCGCAAGCAAAGCATGAAGATTCAAAAAGGCGTGACCTCGGATTTATCGAAAAAGATTGTGCGCATCATTAAAGACAGCAAGATTAAGGTGCAAGCCAGCATTCAGGGGGACGCAGTGCGCGTTACCGGCGGCAAGCGGGATGATCTGCAAGCAGTGATGGCCTTGCTCCGCAAAGATGTCAGCGAAGCGCCCTTGGGTTTTGATAACTTTAGGGACTGATTAGCCATCAGCGTGACCCTGAGAGCCGCTACAACACAGATGGAGCAGGCACTATCGCCAGTTTCATCGGAAGCAATAGAGCGATTCTGCGATGCCTGCTGGCTAGAAGATGGTCTCGCTAAAAATAGCCTCTCTGCGTATCGACGCGACTTACTTTTATTAGCGCAATGGTTGCAGCACGAGCGCGGCATCGATCTCTATGCCGCCACCGAAGCCGAGTTAACCGCCTACATAGCCCATCGTCGCGAGGACAAAGCTACTACAGCCAATCGACGCCTCACGGTATTTAAACGATTTTATCGCCACGCCTTGCGTCACCAGTGGGTAAAGCGAGATCCGTGCATGACTTTGCGTGCCGCCAAACAGGCGCAGCGCTTTCCGAAGACGCTCGGTGAGGATCAAGTCACGCGCTTAATAAACGCACCGGATACGGAAACTCCTTTGGGTTTACGGGATCGCACCATGCTCGAATTGATGTATGCCAGTGGACTGCGCGTTTCTGAAATCGTTAGCCTGAAGACAGTGGCAATCAGTCTCAATGAAGGCGTAGTGCGTATCGTCAATGGGAAGGGCGGCAAGGAACGCCTCGTGCCTTTTGGCGGCGAAGCGGGAGAATGGTTGCGCAAATACCTTGGAGAAACGCGGGCAACCCTATTGGCCGGCAAAACATCCGATGCGGTATTCATTGGCCGGCATACCGGCGGCGCTTTGACTCGCCAAGCCTTTTGGGCTTTGATTAAGCGCTATGCAGCAATCGCGCAAATTCCGGTAGCGCTCTCACCGCATACCCTGCGGCATGCCTTTGCCACGCATTTACTCAACCACGGTGCCGATCTTAGGGTGGTACAGCTACTGCTAGGTCATGCCGATATATCAACTACGCAGATATATACACACGTCGCACGCGAGCGCCTTAAATCGCTTCATCAACAACACCATCCTAGGGGTTAATTACTAAATTCCTTTTAAGAGCGACGCAACCGGTGCTTTTAAAGGAATGAGTCAATATTGACTAAACTATGGCGATGACATGGTTACTTATTCCGTTGGCGTACTTGATTGGCTCGATCTCGTTTGCGGTCGTGGTCAGCAAATTAATGCGCTTACCCGATCCCCATTCCTATGGCTCAGGTAATCCAGGTGCGACTAATGTGCTGCGCACAGGTAATAAGCGAGCGGCAGTATTCACCTTATTGGGCGATGCACTTAAGGGATTTTTGGCCGTGATGATTGCTCGATTTGTTTTGGGTGAAGCTGCCCTAGCAAATGGCGCTGGCGCATGGATTTTGTGTGGTGTTGTGATTGCTGTGTTTCTGGGGCATCTCTATCCGGTATTTCATGGGTTTAAGGGCGGCAAAGGTGTTGCAACCGCTTGCGGCATATTATTTGGGATTAATGCAGTGCTAGGGCTAGCAACTCTAGCGACGTGGTTGATTGTGGCTTTCTTTTTGCGCTACTCCTCACTGGCTGCCTTGGCTGCAGCAGTCTTTGGTCCGGTTTACTTTATTTTTCTATTTGGCTTTCAGCCGATGGCCATTGCCCTCAGTATTGTTTGTGCTTTACTCATCTGGCGTCACCGCAGTAACATTCGCAACTTGATGAATGGCACTGAGGCGCGCATCGGTAAGAAAAAATCATCACCACCTACGAATACGGAGAGTATCAAATGACAATTGCCATTGCGTGCGTACTTATTGCAGGCTTATTGCCGATCGTGGCGGCAGGCATCGCTAAGGTTGGATTCAAAGATTTTGATAACAGCAATCCGCGCCAGTGGTTGGCAAAGCAAACTGGATTTCGGGCGCGAGCCAATGCGGCGCAAGCCAATACCTTTGAATCGATCCCTTTCTTTTTTGCTGCAATCGCAATAGCAGCGATTACGCAAGCACCGCAAGACCGCATAGACCTTCTGGCGGTTATTTACGTTTTAGCACGCATTGCTTTCATTATTTGCTATGTCGCTGACTGGCCTAAATTGCGGACTGCCGTTTGGACCATAGCACTAGCAGCAATCATCGCTATCTTTTTCCAGATTTAACCCTGACCTGTGAAGGTGATCGTTTTTGATTACCATTAACAAATTCATTAACGCACCCAAACACCCTATGCCCGCGACCAAAACCAGCAGCCGTAAGAGTATTACCTCCCTAAAGGTAGCAAAGAAGGCAGCAAAGACAGCCGTAGCAGAAAAGCTGGCCGCAAAGAAGGTGATCAGCTCCAAGGCCGAGGATGGCCTGCCGCTGTCCACCATTATTCGTCGTCGCATACAGGCAAAGAAAGCCCGCTTTCATGCCAATGACAATATTTCCCAGTTCATTGAGCCAGGTGATTTAGAGGGTTTGGTCGATGAAGTGGCGGTGAAGATGCAAGCCGTTTTAGAAAGCTTGGTGATTGATACGGAGAGCGATCACAACACGCATAACACCAGTCAACGCGTAGCCAAAATGTTTGTCAATGAAGTGTTTAATGGCCGCTATGTCGAGCAACCAACGCTCACTAAATTCCCGAACGTCAGTCATCTCAATGAACTCATGATCATTGGCCCGATTACGGTACGCAGCGCGTGCTCGCATCACCTTTGCCCCATCATGGGCCGGGTCTGGATTGGTGTTTTGCCCAGTAAAGAATCGGCATTGATTGGTTTGTCGAAGTATTCAAGGCTGACTGAGTGGGTCATGTGCCGCCCCCAAATTCAGGAGGAGGCAGTAGTCCACCTTGCTGACATGCTCGAGAAAAAAATTCGCCCTGTTGGGGTTGCGATTGTGATGGATGCAGACCACTTTTGCATGCAGTGGCGCGGAGTAAAAGATCGCGATTCGAAGATGGTCAATAGCGTGATGCGCGGCGCCTTCTTAAAAGACGCTAACTTGCGCCGGGAGTTTTTGGCGCTAATGGATCGCCGTTAAACGTACTTTCCTTACTGCGTTATAAGTTGAGAACCATTCTCAAGAAAAAATATTGTTAAATCAATTACTTACCCGGTAGGTTGGTGCATGAGTACTTCTGTTCTATGATTCATCGCAGAACTATTTGAAGTTACGATTAATTGTTTTTGCCCTACCTTTTGGAGAATGTATGAAGAATAGCCGTCGCCAATTTATGATCATGTCTGCTGCTGGTGCATGCAGCATCGCTTTGAGCAATACCGTTCAAGCCCAAGCCATGGTTGCTGAAACCGATCCACAAGCTGCTGCCCTCGGTTACGTAGCCGATGCTACCAAAGTGAACAAAGCTAAGTTTCCTAAGTACCAAGCCGGTCAGGTGTGTACCAATTGCGCCCTGTATCAAGGTTCTGGCCCTGTTGGTGGTTGCAGTCTGTTTGGTGCCAAAAAAGTGGCTGGTCCAGGCTGGTGCTCTGCATGGGCTAAGAAGGGTTAATTCTTACTCAGCAGTCCAGTAGTCAGCAGTACGCTTTAAATACCAATATGGCCATCCTCGGATGGCCATATTTCTTTTGGGCAGCCGCGTCAGCAGCACCTCTAAAGATATGAATCCGTGGGCAACCAGTAGAAATAGAAAAAGAAAAAGGCTGCCGAAGCAGCCTTTGTTCTTTCAGCAATAGTGGATTACACGTTTGCTAAGTGTGCCTCTAAAGTCTTGGTGAACTTGTTTGCGTGGCTACGCTCCGCCTTCGCTAAAGTCTCAAACCAGTCAGCGATTTCGTCAAAGCCTTCATCGCGTGCTGTCTTGGCCATGCCCGGGTACATGTCGGTGTACTCGTGTGTCTCGCCTGCAATAGCGGACTTGAGTGCATCTTCAACTGTCTTGGCAGGTAAGCCAGTTTCTGGATCGCCGCTACCACCAGCAATCAAATATTCCATATGACCATGGGCGTGACCTGTTTCACCTTCTGCAGTAGAACGGAAAACAGCTGCTACGTCGTTTGCACCAGCTACGTCAGCCATGTTTGCGAAATACAAATAACGGCGGTTGGCTTTAGATTCGCCAGCGAATGCGGCTTTTAAGGACTCTTCAGTCTTTGTGCCTTTTACAGTTTTGCTCATTTAAGGGCTCCTAATATTGAGTTAAAACAAAGTGGAGGGGATGCCATTCATAAACCACCTGAACGAATCACCACCTACAAATTATGCGGATTTTTGGGTCTCAAATAATCGTATTTTTGTATTAGTCTGATAGTTAAAACCAACCAGTTTTGTCTTTGTGATTAACTTAATAAATGTGTCACAATATTAAGTAAGTAAATACTAACAAATACATAAAGCAAAATATATACTTAAACCATTGTTTTAAATAAAAAATATAACACTTGGGTTGGAAATTTACTTCGCCTTTGAGGCTGCGATCGATGCAGCGCATTCGCGGATGTCATAGTTGTAGAACTTGCCTGCATTTTCCTTTTTAAGGGATTGGGCGCATTCTGTGACGGAATTGCGAAGATTAATTTTAGGGGTATTGGATTGGGTCATTTGAACTCCATTAAAGCAGAAGAGATAAGAAAAAAGAGGGGTGCCTCATCAGATCACCAGCAAAGGTGATAAGTCATCCTACAGCATAAAATAGTTAAAACAATGACGCCTCTACACTAGGTTTATTAGTGAGGCAATTGGGTTAAATGACTGACCATCGGCAGTAAGTAGCAGTAAATGCATTAAATCTACGGCGTTCACAGGACAGGTAGCACATGAAAAAAACCGACTTATATAAAAACCTGGGGCTATCTGTGGCGCATAAGATGAAAAATGCCAGCAAAGTGAAGGGTCCGAGCACGGGAACGCAAGCCAAAACCAAACAACAGCTAGCGGATGAGCTTGTCAAGGCAAATCCCTTGTTGGCCGCCTTCTCGAGTAAAGCCAAGCCCGACTCCTCCAATGAGGTCTAATCAAGACCACTATTGCTTAATCGATGGTTTGAAGGTGTTTGCCGCACAAATCATCATCCTGCACCACTGCATGAGTTACGGGCAGCTAGCATCGGCAGGGGTAGCATTGTTTCCTGGTTTAAGTATTTTCATATTCGATTATGGTCGGTATGCCGTGCAACTCTTTCTGGTGATGGCTGGCTACTTAGCAGCACAATCGTTTGAAAAGATGATGGCAGTGCAGGCGCCCGCAGGCAAGAAAGGAGCAGACTCTGTTTTGCGCTTAGCGCTGCGTCGCTATCTACGTCTTGTTGGCCCTTACAGCATTGCGATCGTGATTACGATTGCCTGCGCTGCTCTGGCGAGGCAATGGTCAACCGCCGAATACATAGGCCAGGCTGAAACCGTGCAACAAGTTTTGGCTCACCTCTTTTTAATGCAAGGATTGCTTGGCTATGAGTCCATATCGGCCGGGGTTTGGTACGTGGCCATCGATTGGCAGTTGTACACCGTCCTGGCAATCGTCTATGCGTCTATTTCGCAGCGCTTGCTTCGTATTGGTATCGTAGCCCTTTTGGGCTTAGCCTCACTCTTGTATTTCAATCGGCATGCCGATTATGAAAATACCTTTATTTATTTCATTGGATCTTATGGTCTAGGCGCTTTGGCTTATTGGGCTAGTGGCCAGCATGCCATCAAGGCAAGCCACCATCAGGCAGCCGCCAAAAAAATACTGCTGGTCATAACGATAACGGTGACCCTTTCGGCGATCCATTCGGTATGGCTACGCAATTACTTGGCACTGGCTATTGCACTTCTATTGATGCTGTACGGACAGATTCCATATACGCCTAATCCGGTGGCAAATAAGGATAAGAAAGTTGCATGGCGAGTGCTAGCGGCAAAGGCGCTGCAGTGGGCAAGTGCCCGCGCGTACTGCGCTTTTTTAATTCACTTTGCATTTATCTTGTTGGCGAATACCGCGCTGATTGCCTTGGGCGTCCAAAGTGCATTAGTAGCAGTAGCCGCAATTGGGGCCGTTTCTGTATTAAGCTGGATTGGGGCAAATTACTTGTACCTCTGGATTGAGTTACCCATCGGCCGCTGGCGCCCTGCCGTTTTATTTACTTAATACAGATCGATTGCAATTCATCAAGGCGGCAGCCTGAATAGTAACTAAGGTGTTTTGATTACGGCATGCGAAACGATGCCGTGGCTTTGTAATTTAGCCTTGCCACCCAAGGATTCAATCTCCAGTAAGCAAATCGATGCAATCGTCTTGGCGCCTACTTGACCAACGAGCTTAGCGCTTGCTAATAGTGTGCCGCCAGTTGCTAAAACATCATCAATCAAGAGAACCCGCGAGCCTGCGGGCAGCGACGTACTTTGAATTTCCAGTACATCAGATCCATACTCGAGTCCGTAGGACTGCTGATGGCTAGCTTGAGGCAATTTATTGGGTTTGCGTACCAGCACTAAGCTCTTTTTGGTGTGCAATGCCAACGCCGATGCAAAGATAAATCCACGTGACTCCACGCCAACCAGATGGGTGTAATCAAGTTGTTGAGCTAGGGCAGCCATGCAATCAAGGGCATAGGCAAAGGCATCTGGATGGCCGAGCAGCGGGGAAATATCCCGAAACTGAATACCGGGTTTCGGAAAGTCGGGAATAGATGGCAGATAATCGAGTAATTGCATGTGTTTTGTATTCATTAATTAAGTTGTGATGTTGCGTATTCAGTACGTGTTGTTACTAGCCAAGGTTAATCCCATAATGAGTCATCCGTTTGTCATTATCACCGCCTTAGAGAATGAACTTGATCCAACGCGTCTGCCCCTAGGGGTTAAGGTTGTGTACTCAGGGATTGGTAAAATCAACGCAGCGATTACGACTCTGAAGGCAATTCAGAGCTATCGCCCGCGCGAGATCATTAATTTTGGAACCGTAGGGCGCATCAATCCTGCCGTCAGTGGATTGCTCGATATTGGCAAGGTGGTACAGCGGGATGTCTTAGCCGAGCCCTTGGCGCCACGCGGGCAGGTGCCTTTTTCAACACGGCCGAACAGTTATTTGTCCGATGGCGGAATCCATGTGTGCGGTACAGGCGATAGTTTTGTAACGGAGCCCGACCCATGGCTGATTGCACAAGCAATTGATGTGGTGGATATGGAACTCTTTGCGATTTCTGCAGTAGCCCACGATGCCGGTATTCCATGGCGCTCATTCAAATACATCACGGACGATGCCGATGCCTCCGCTGGTAGCGATTGGCATACGAGCGTGCAACACGGTGAAGAACTCTTTTTGCAACAACTGCGTAGGGTGATGGGGTCGTAAATCCAGGGCCTGCCTGTTTTGCGGATTAACGCATTCCAGCAAATACCTTATGCGATAGCGGCTTGCCATTGGGCCCAATTTTGACGAGGACCATGTCACCAGAGCCAAGCACCACTCCGGTGAACGCCTCAATGTTGACGTGGTGACTGACCATGATGATGGGCGTCTTCGGAAATTGCTTCAGACTCTTTTGTACGAGCTGACGCAGCCTTTCGGTTTGCTGATTTGATTGACCCATGTTTTCAAAAAACGAACCTAGGGATGGATCGATGGTGACTGGACCCTTTTTTAATAGGGTAGCAGTGTCGATGCAGCGGCACCACGGACTGCTAAAGACTTTGGCGCTTTCGATGCCCTGTTGGCTCAGCCACTGCCCAGTTCGCTCTGCCTGTTTTTTTCCAAACTCACCCAAATTGCGTTGCGTATTGCATTGATCCAGAAGATAGCCGGCAGGATCACTAAAGCCGGGGGCATCGGCGTGGCGCATCATCAGAATGTGCTGCCCATCCGCCATAGGAATAGCAAGGCTCGCAAAGGCAGCCGTGCTCATGCTTGTGCTGATAAGGAGGGTTATAAAGGTGGATAGGATTGCTACCATGGCAATTTTTCACCCGAGTAACTGTAAAAACTACCTGATTCGGATAGCGGTAATTGATTCAGCACTGCCAGCATATCGCACGCTGCATCAATTGCTGGCCTGCCAATTTGCTCGCCCTTAAAGGGTTTAGAAAGTTGGGAGACCACGGTACCCGGATGCAGTGCAATTAATTTGGTATTGGCCTGTGTGCGCCGCAATTCAATTGCAGCGGTCTTGATGAGCATATTGAGTGCGGCTTTAGAAGCGCGATAGCTATACCAGCCGCCAAGGCGATTGTCTTCAATGCTACCTACCTTAGCTGAAATGACGGCTATGATCGCATTGTCTTTGGCCAGTAGGGTACTGAACTTGGCTAACGTTACAGCAGGACCAAAGGCGTTGATCTGGAAGAGGGACTCGAGTTGACCGTAGCTTACGTCCGCTAGTTTTTTCTCGGGACTCCATGCTTCCGTATGCAAGATACCAATGGTATTGATGATGAGGTGAAATGGGCCACGCGCTTGCAGCGCTAGAGCTGCGCTGGCAATAGTGGATTCATCGGCGTAGTCGATGGCTGGACTGGAGTGGCGATGAATGCCCAGTGCTTCGCCGCAACGGGGGTCCGCCTGGAGCAGTTCCAAAAAGGCAGAGCCAATCGTGCCTGATGAGCCGATGATGAGGGCCCGATAGCCCTCAGGAAGTGAATGCATCATTTAAACCCAGCCCTGTTTCCAAATAGTCGAGTCAGTCAATTCACGCCAAGGAATTTGCCGCACCACTTTACTAAATACAGCCTCAATCTCAACGTGTTCGATGGCCTCGTGCGGTAATTCGGGAAGAATGACTTTACTCACCAAAAAGTGCTTTTGTTTCTTAACGGGGTGAACAGCAGTCCACTTCGTCAGCAATAATTTTTTTGGGCTCAGAGGATTTTTAGTCAGCATGATGAGATCGACCTTAGTTAAAGGACGGTGCATTGCATGGTTTGGGTTCCCAGACGAAGCGCCCCTGTGCTGGGGGTAAATTGCACTAGGGCTGATTTCGTGTTGTCCGGGCAACGTAAGTCAAAATAACTGTCATGTCCCAAGCTACCGCAAAAACGCAGATCGGATTGCTTATTATTCGATGGACTAGTCGTTTGGATTTGTGGTGGATCTAGAGTCATGACGGAGCGACTAAGGACCATCGTTACTTTTGCCAAACTCGCACTCGGATTACAAACCCAGGTGGTGTAGTCGTTTTTATCGCAAGCGACTAAAACGCTGGCGACAAGAGCCGCTAGACCAAGGTAAGCAGTGCGTAGGGCAAGAAATTTCATGGAAAACCGGTTTTCAATGAGGGCCACACCATTCTAGTGAATAAGCTCTACACTTGCTTAGTATGCCAGCACCTACTCACGACCCATCCATGCCAGCCGAGCTCAGCGCCGCGGATACCTCGCGCATTATTGAGATGGCCTGGGAGGACCGCACACCTTTTGAAGCTATCCAGCGGACATATGGCTTGGCGGAGCCTGCAGTGATTCGCTTAATGCGCGCCAATCTAAAGGCGGGCTCTTTTCGCTTGTGGCGTGCTCGCGTAACTGGTCGCGCAAGCAAACACAGCGCATTGCGCAGTCCCGAAATCGATCGTGCCTATTGCCCCACCCAATACAAGCAGTCCCACGGACGATGAAACCCTTTACCCTTTTTTATGACGGTGCTTGTCCTTTGTGCCAAGCAGAAATCGTCTTTTTGCAAAATCGCAATGCGTTGGGTTTATTGCGTTTTGTCGACATAAACTCATCGCAATACGATGCGCAGGCAGTGGGGGTGTCATGTGAGGAGGCCTTAGCCAGCATGTACGGTCAAATAGAGGGTGAGGCGCCCATCAATGGGGTGGCCGTATTTGGTGAGGCCTATCGCCGTGCCAATTTGCCATTCATGACCTGGCTTTTTACACGCAGCTGGATGATGCCGATTCTAGGGCCTAGCTATCGCTTCTTTGCCAAGCATCGCCATGGCATTTCTGGGTTTTTTGGGCCACCCTTACTGAAACTCGTGAATACCCTCTATCCGCACAAATCGAATAAAGGTTAATTCCCCCGCGTGTTTTTGCAATACTAGGCCACGGGAATTAATTGTTCATACAATAGGATAAAGTCAAAAATCTTGCCCGAATCCTCATGACTACTAAGCCTAGCAAACCGCAGCACCACACTACGCACTCCTTTAAAGAGCGGCTCTACGTCATCATTTTTGAATCCGATACCAAGATGGGTTTGCTGTTTGACCGCGTTTTAATTTACGCCATCTTGCTTTCGGTATTGGCAGTTGTGCTCGATAGCGTGGCATCGATTTCAAAGCAGTATCACAGCCAGTTGGTCACAATCGAGTGGGTATTTACGATACTCTTCAGTATTGAATACATTGCGCGTTTGTATTGCGCTAAGTACCGCTGGCGTTACGTAACCAGCTTTTACGGCATCATTGATTTTCTGGCAGTAGTGCCTACCTACTTAGCCCTTATCTTTCCGGAGCTGCACGCGCTCATCGATGTGCGTGTACTGCGTTTGATTCGGATGTTTCGTATTTTTAAACTGACGGCATACATGTCGGAGTATCAGCATCTGGCTGAAGCCCTATCGGCGAGTAGGCGCAAGATCCTGGTGTTTTTATCGGTAGTCTTAATGGTGGTGACCGTGATGGGTTCCATCATGTACGTGGTGGAAGGGCCGAGCAATGGATTTACGAGCATTCCGATTGCGGTTTACTGGGCAATCACAACGATGACCACCGTTGGGTTTGGTGACATCACTCCGCACACCGATTTGGGCAAACTCATTTCATCGGCCATGATGCTGATGGGCTGGGGCACCTTAGCGGTGCCAACGGGGATTGTGACCGCCGAGTTTGCGCATCGCCGTAACCAAGAATTTGTCGCCAAAAAAACCTGCGATGCCTGTTGTACCGATGGTCACGAAATAACAAATCAATACTGCAGGCATTGCGGTAGCCGCTTTCCGACTTCTGAAAACTAAAAAACCTTCCGATCAGAGAAGGCTTTTAGCATTGAGTGGCTTCAGTGCTTTAGTTGACGCCAAGTAACTCCACATCAAACACCAGGGTAGCGTTGGGCGGAATCACGCCGCCAGCACCACGGGCGCCATAGCCCATCTCCGCCGGAATAATTAAGGTTCGTTTGCCGCCAACTTTCATACCGGCAACGCCTTCATCCCAGCCTTTAATCACACGCCCTCCACCGAGTGGAAACTCAAATGCTTGACCGCGATCGACCGAGCTATCAAATTTCTTGCCCTTGAGATCAGGAGCAGATGGATCATGTAGCCATCCGGTGTAATGCACCGACACATCGGATCCAGCCTTGGCTTCTGCGCCACTGCCAAGGACAGTGTCAATTTTTTGAAATTCACTCACGGTATTTGCCTTTATAGAGGAGGGAGTAGTAGGAGGTGGCTTCAAATCAACGCCGGATTTCGGCATTAAGAATGCCACAGCCAGGCCGCCAGCCAGGATCAATAAACCGAGTTTGAGAGGGGTATTCATGGATTGGCCAGTTTAGGAGGGAAAAGGAAGCTAGATATGCACTAATTTAGTGCGTTAGCAGCAATTATGGAGTTCAATAGGTAAATCACGTTCTTAGTATATAAAATCAGCCCCTTTTCTGCAAAGGTGATGCTTTAAAATGGGGTGTCTACATGTTGGATTGCATTGTGCGCTCGCAGCATCAATGGAGTGAAGCATGCATGGGGCAGGTCTACAGCCATGCCCAATTGCGTTATCCCATTTAAGGAATAGTCATGGCATCAGGAAATTCAAAAATCATTTATACCTTTACCGATGAGGCTCCCGCACTAGCGACCTGTGCATTTCTGCCGGTAATCAGCGCCTTCGCCAAGGCAGCTGGAATTGATATCGTAAAAAGTGACATTTCTGTAGCAGCGCGCATCTTGGCGGAGTTTCCAGAATATTTGACTGAGGCGCAGCGTGTGCCTAACAATTTAGCGGAGCTCGGGAAAATGACCCTGCAGCCCGATACCAACATCATCAAGTTACCTAATATCAGTGCATCGGTTCCGCAGCTCCAAGATGCCATTAAAGAATTGCAGGGCAAGGGCTATGCCATCCCCAGCTTTCCCGACGACCCAAAAAATGAAGAAGAGAAAGCCATTCGGGCGCGGTATTCCAAATGCTTAGGCAGTGCTGTCAATCCAGTATTGCGTGAGGGTAATTCCGATCGCCGTGCGCCTGCCGCAGTCAAGCGTTACGCGCGCAACAATCCGCACTCGATGGGGGTTTGGAGCCAGGCTTCCCGCACCCACGTATCGCACATGCACGGCGGCGATTTTTACTCCAGCGAGAAGTCCATGACCATGACCAAGGCCTGCGATGTCAAAATGGACCTAGTCACCGCGAGCGGTAAAACCATTGTCTTAAAACCAAAGATCAGTTTGCAAGAGGGCGAAGTGATTGACAGCATGTTCATGAGTAAAAAGGCCTTGTGCGCTTTTTATGAAGAAGAGATGGAAGATGCGTATAAGACGGGTTTGATGTTATCGCTGCACGTCAAGGCAACGATGATGAAGATTTCACATCCGATTGTATTTGGTCACGCGGTCAAAATATTTTATAAAGACGCCTTTGCAAAACATGAAAAACTGTTTGCAGAACTGGGTGTCAATGTAAACAATGGCCTTAGCAGCGTGTACGACAAGATTGCAAGCCTGCCTGCAACGAAGCGTGAAGAAATATTAAAAGATTTGCATGCCTGCCATGAACACCGTCCTGCCTTAGCAATGGTGGACTCAGCAAAAGGCATTTCGAATTTACATTCCCCTAGCGATGTAATCGTGGATGCATCGATGCCGGCGATGATTCGTATTGGCGGGAAGATGTGGGGCGCAGATGGACGTCCACAAGATACAAAAGCGGTTATTCCAGAGAGTACCTTTGCCCGAATTTACCAAGAAATCATTAACTTTTGCAAAACCCACGGTAACTTTGATCCCAAGACGATGGGCACGGTACCGAACGTGGGCCTAATGGCGCAACAAGCAGAAGAGTATGGCTCCCACGATAAGACTTTTGAAATCGCCGAGGCCGGTACTGCTCGCATTGTCGCCGATGACGGCACTGTGCTGATTGAGCAGCAGGTCGAGGAAGGCGATATTTGGCGTATGTGCCAAGTAAAAGATGCACCGATTCGGGATTGGGTCAAGTTGGCGGTCAATCGCGCCCGTTTATCGAATACCCCGGCTGTATTTTGGCTGGATGAGTATCGCCCCCATGAGGCTGAGTTAATTAAAAAAGTAAAAACCTACTTGAATGACTATGACCTCACTGGGCTGGATATTCAGATCATGTCGCAAACACGGGCAATGCGTTATACCTTGGAGCGGGTGATACGCGGCAAGGATACGATTTCAGTGACCGGTAATATCTTGCGCGATTACTTAACGGATTTATTCCCGATTCTTGAGTTGGGGACCAGCGCCAAGATGTTATCGATTGTGCCTTTGATGGCCGGCGGCGGTCTCTTTGAAACCGGTGCCGGTGGTTCAGCGCCTAAGCACGTCAAGCAACTGGTTGAAGAAAACCATTTGCGCTGGGATTCCCTGGGGGAATTCATGGCACTAGCCGTTTCGCTGGAAGACATTAGCGACAAAACCGGCAATCAAAAAGCCAAGATTTTGGCGCGTACCCTGGATGAAGCAACGGGCGCCTTGCTTGAGAATCGCAAATCGCCCTCTGCGCGCACCGGTGAGTTAGATAACCGGGGTAGCCAGTTTTATTTGTCGATGTATTGGGCACAGGCACTCGCTAAACAGACCGAGGATAAAGAATTGCAGGCGCACTTTGCTCCCATCGCGAAGGCCCTCCAAGAGCAAGAGGCAACTATTTTGGCTGAGCTCAATGCAGTGCAGGGCAAGCCGGTGGACATTGGCGGATATTATTTTGCTGAGCCGGAAAAGTGCGAGGCAGTGATGCGGCCAAGTAAAACCTTTAATGCCATTATTGCGACGGCATAGTTGTTATTGTTTTATTAGACTGATTTCATCCATTGATTCCCAGTGATTTGCAATTGAAGATAGAGTGGTAATCGGATAGAGAGAATTTCCCATTGTTTTTATGGGTATTGCGTTTTTTTGTGCAAAGCCGCAAATTTTTTTGCTTTATGTTTTAATTTGCAACGAAGCACTGGGGAGTAGCCATCTCAGCAATGAGTCTCGTATATCGTCATTACGTTTAGGTCTGTATTTAAGTATCTAAGCCGGTATCGGGGTGGACAAAGTCCGCGGCAAGACCATTTGTTTTATGAATGGTTGATGGCTTTTTATTTCTCAGGGACAGGATGCGTATTCGTAATTTTCGAATTGGTAGATTGGTGGCTTGCATGCCCTTGGCAGTGGCGCTAATCCTTGCTATGCCAATCGCATCAGCCCAGCCAAAGCTGGATCTTGCGCCGCCAATCCAAAAGCCAACGCCAGCCGCTCCCGGCACAATTTATAGCCTAGAGCAATTAATTCAGATTGCATTGGAATCAAACCCTAGAGTATTGGCGGCGCGCGATCAAGCAGCAGCAGCGAGCGGTCAGTTGCGCACCGCCAAAGCAGTCCCCAATCCCCAGTTTGAATACAACACCGGACAACAGCGCTCTGCCTCGGGCCCATTGACTACCGGTAATGTGTCATCGTGGTCAGTGACTCAGCCACTGGATATGCCGTATACGCGCTTTCCACGGGTGGACGCCGCAGAAGCAAATGCGCGGGCTGCTGAGGCTACTCGCATTGCCTTTGAAGTCGAAGCGATTGCCAATGTGCAGCTGCGTTATTACGAGTTATTGCGTCGCGAGGCTGAAACACGGGCAGCCAATGAAGACTTGGATCTCACTAAACAAATCCGTGATCGCATGCAGTTACGTTACGACGTGGGTGAAACGGCGCGCTTTGAATTGATTCGGGCGCAGACGGAGTTTTTGAACGCGCAAATGAATGCGGAATCCAGCAAGCTCCGTATTGAGCAAGCACGTGGACTCTTGCGGCAAACAGTCGGCCACCAGTTACCAGCCGAATTTTCAGTAGCGCCTGACAGCCAAAAAATGAATGAATTACCGCCATTACAGACCCTCATGACTGAGGTGCGCAATCAAAGTCCAGAATTGCAAAAGGCTAAAGCACAGGTCGAGGCAACCGAATCCCGATTGAGTTTTGAGAAAAACTCTCGCCTACCCAACTTGGCAGTTAAAGCCCAGCAATACAACGATCCCAATTTCACCGATCGTTTGTATGGTTTAGTGTTGACCATTCCCATTTGGGACTTTAGGGGTGGCCAAATTGCCGAGGCCGAGGCCAATGCATCCAAAGCCAGAAATGAATTTAATGCCCAGACCCAAAGCTTAGAGCAGCAGATGCAATCGGCATACAAGCTTTACTTGATTGCCAGCTACCAGGTGCAAATTTTGGATCAAGAGGTAGTCAAATTGGCAGCGAGCGCCAGGCGCATTGCTGAAATTTCCTATCGCTTTGGAGAGCGCGGCATGCTGGAATACCTTGATGCCCAGCGCACATTTCGCGCAGCCCGCAATGACTTAATTAGAGCCCGTTTTGATCTGGCATCGATCACGACGGAGATTCAGCGTTTACGTGCCAGCCCAGAGTGGGTTGCCAAACTCGAAGGTGATAAAAAATGAATCCCCAGTTACTGATTCTTCTAAAGCAGATCAGAGACCAGTTAATCGCCTTAAAAAATCGCCTCTTGCAATATGCTGAAGAAGCCTATGACAGCACAATAGCGACGCAAAAGCAGCTCTATAGCCAAGTATTTAATTGGCTTGCCGTGCGCGTGCCCGCATTCACGGATACCTATTTACAAGCCCCGACTTGGTTTAAGAAAGGCCTATTTGTATTGCCTTGGCTGGTTGTGGTGCTCTCGACCTTGCACTACTTTGATGTGTTTGATCCCAAGCCAACAGTCAAATACGTTCAGGATCCAAACACTGTTTACGTGAATGACGATCTGCGTAAGATGATTCAAGACGGCAAGCTCGAGCTCGGCCAATTCACAGAAGAAGTGCGCGTCTCAGGCCGCATTGACTTTAATGAATCCTTCTTGGCGCGCATTGGCGCCAATGTAACTGGCCGGGTTTCAGAAATATTCGGCTTTCCAGGCCAAATGGTAAAGCAAGGCGACTTGCTAGCCAAAATTACGTCAACCGAATTAACCCAGTCGCAATTGGCTTACCTGCAAGCCAGGAGCGCTAGTCAGCTTGCCGAGCAAGCAGCGAATCGCGCCCGTATTTTGTATAAAGAGGATGTGATTGCGTTAGCCGAATTACAGCGCCGGGAGGCCGAAGCCACTAGCGCTAAAGCCCAATTTGGCGCTGCCAATGATCAATTGCGGGTGCAGGGCATGGATCAAGCCAGTATTGATCAGCTTGCAAAAACCAGCGTGATCAAATCCATCAATAATGTACGCGCAACGATTGACGGCGAGATCGTCGAACGCAAAATTACCAAGGGGCAGGTCGTTCAGCCAGCCGATGCACTGTTCACCATTGCTGACCTGGATGCCCTCTGGGCTATTGCCGAGGTACCTGAAAGTGCTGCGTATTTAATACGTAAAGGGGAAAAATCATCCGTCATTATTCCCGCCCTACGTAATCAGGTAATCGAGGGAGTGGTCTCGCATGTCGATTCGATCGTCAATCCGACAACCCGAACGGTATTAGTGCGCATGGATATTCCAAATCAAAGTGGTCAGGTTAAGCCAGGCATGCTGGCAACCATGTTGATTGATAGCCAACCACGTGAACGCCTTCTCGTACCTTTAGAGGCAATTGTTCGCGAAGACAACTACGACTATGTTTATGTGCGTGAAGACGATGAGCGCTATCGAATGGTGATGGTCAAGCTAGGACCAGAGGGCAAGGGCTTTAGGCCAGTGACCTCCGGTTTAAAAGCTGGCACTGAGATTGTGATTAAAGGCGCCTACCACCTCAACACCGAACGTAAGAAACAGCTGTCGGGTGGTTAATTTCAATGCTGATTTATTTTTTGAGTGAGATAAAGCCACACCATGATTGAAAAAGTAGTCCGCCTCGCACTACAGCAACGCCTCCTTGTCTTGATTATTGCGGTGGTGTTGTTGATTGCCGGCTTGATTGCAACAAAGCGCCTATCCGTAGACGCATTCCCCGACGTTACCAACGTTCAGGTGCAAATTGCGAGTGAGGCCCCAGGCCGCTCGCCTGAAGAGGTCGAGCGCTTTGTTACGATTCCAATTGAGCTGAGCATGACGGGTCTACCCGGCCTAGTGGAGATGCGTTCCTTAAATCGCAATGGCATCTCGATTGTGACCCTGGTTTTTACTGAAAAAACTGATGTGTATTTTGCTCGGCAATTGGTTTTAGAACGCCTGATTGAGGCTGCATCGCGCATGCCGATTGGTGTCGTTCCCGTTCTAGCTCCGCTATCCACTGGCTTGGGTGAGGTCTACCAATACACCATTAATCACCCCACCGATGGCAATACGGAGGTTGGAGTCGATGATTTGGCAGAACGCCGGACTATTCAAGACTGGATTGTGCGGCCCATGTTGCGTTCAGTGCCCGGAGTTGCTGAAATTAATACCCAGGGTGGTTACGCTAAAGAGTACCAAGTGCTGGTCAATCCAGAACGCCTGCGCCATTACCAAATTAGTCTGCAGGATGTTTACGAAGCTTTGGCGCGCAACAATGCGAACTCCGGCGGCGGGCAGTTACCTACCTATTCTGAGCGCTACTTGATACGCGGCGTTGGTTTGATTGCCAAACCCGAAGACATTGGCAAGATTATTTTGAAGGAAGTCAAAGGCACACCAGTCTATGTGCGTAACGTTGCCGATGTCACGATCGGCAGTGAAGTGAGACAAGGCGCCGCTATCTTAAACGGCACAACCGAGAGCGTTGCCGGGATCATTCAAATGATTCGGGGTGGAAATGCGCGTGAGGTGGTCAGCCGAATTAAGTTAAAAGTACGTGAGATAAATGAAGCAAAGTTACTGCCTGATGGCTTACAGATCATTCCATTTTATGATCGGACCGATTTGATTGATGCAGCGATGTTCAACGTTGCAAAAGTACTGATTGAGGGCATCATTTTAGTGATCATCTTGCTCTTCTTATTTTTAGGGGACGTACGCTCGTCGATCATTGTGGTTGCAACCCTTATCTTGACGCCACTCCTAACCTTCTTGGTGATGAACCGCTATGGCATTTCTGCGAACTTGATGTCGCTTGGCGGCCTTGCCATTGCAGTCGGCATTATGGTGGATGGCTCGGTGGTGGTGGTTGAAAATACCTTTGCCAAATTAGGCGCTCGACTCAAATCAGGGGAATCTAAAAACCGCATCATCTTGGAGGCAGCAACCGAGGTTGGTAAGCCCGTGCTGTTTGGTATTAGCATCATCATTTTGGTGTTTATGCCATTGCTGTCTTTAGAGGGAATGGAAGGCAAGATGTTTGCGCCGATGGCGATTACGATTGCCATTGCCCTTGCAATTTCTTTGATACTGTCATTTACTCTTTCGCCTGTGCTTTGCTCCTATATCTTAAAAGGCGGCGGCGAGGAAGATACGCGCATTGTTCGGGTCTTAAGAACGCCTTACACCAAATGGCTACATTGGTGCTTAGAAAACCCAAAATTAGTTGTTAAGCGCGCCATCATTTTGTTACTGACCAGCTTTGTTGCCTTTACGATGCTAGGTAAATCCTTTATTCCAGTCATGCAAGAAGGCTCCATTACCCCCTTGATCGCTAAATCACCCAATATTTCCTTGGACGAATCCATTAAGTTGGAATTTGAGGCCATGAAACGCATCATGACCGTGCCTGGGGTTGAACGCGTTGTATCACGTTTAGGTCGTGGCGAGTCATCCGCCGATGCAGGTCAGCCATTTGAGTCTGATCCGATTGTTACACTCAAACCATTAGGTGATCGTGATTTAAGCCAAGAAGAGATTGCGAATCAAATTCGGGAGAAGCTGAAAACCTTACCTGGTGTTGAGCTGTCAATTTCCCAGCCGATTGCTGCGCGGGTCGATGAAATGGTGTCTGGCGTGCGCTCGCAGGTGGCGATTAAAATTTTCGGTGAAGACCTTGGCGAGCTTAAAAAACTGGGTGATCAAATCAGCCAAGTGCTTAGCGGTATGAAGGGTAGTACCGACTTGCGGATTGAAAAAGCATCGGGTCAGAACTACCTGAACATCAAGATTGACCGTGATGCCATCGCGCGCTATGGCATTAATGTCTCGGATGTCAACGAAGTAATCGAGACCGCGATTGGCGGCAAACAAGCGTCGATTGTGTATGAGGGCGAGCGCCGTTTCCCATTAATGCTGCGCTATCCAGCGCCTTACCGTGACAACGTTGAGGCCATCTCCGGGATTATTTTGCACTCACCCAATGGTGCTCAAGTCTTGCTGCGCGACTTAGCCGAAATTAGCTTGATCGATGGTCCTGCGCAAATTTCTCGGGAGAGCGGTAAGCGCCGCCTGGTGATTGGTGTCAATGTGGAAGGCCGCGATCTGGGCGGCTTTGTAAAAGAGGCGCAGGAGCAAATTGCAAAGAAAGTATCTTTGCCAGAAGGCTATACCTTGCAATGGGGCGGCCAGTTTGAAAATATGGAACGTGCGATGGCGCGTCTGATGATCATTATTCCCATTACGATCGCAGCGATTTTCTTCCTCTTGTTTATGTTGTTTAACTCGATCCGCTTAGCTGGCTTGATCATTTTAGTGCTGCCTTTCGCGTCGATTGGCGGCATCTTTGGGCTCTTGATCAGCGGCGAATATTTATCAGTTCCAGCGGCAGTGGGCTTTATTAATCTGTGGGGTATAGCAGTGCTTAATGGCGTAGTGCTGATCTCCTTCATTAAGCAATTACGTGAAGAGGGACGATCCATGCAGGATGCATTAATCGAGGGGTGTGAGCATCGTTTCCGGCCCGTCATGATGACGGCATCGGTAGCGATGCTGGCTTTGGTGCCGATGTTGTTCTCTGGTGGACCCGGGTCCGAAGTGACTCGCCCCTTGGCAGTAGTGGTTATTTCAGGCTTAATTACTTCAACCGCGTTAACATTACTGGTATTACCGGTCTTGTATCGCACATTTGAAGAAAAAGAGGTTGAAGCATGATCGAAATCAAAGCTGTCTTTCGTCCGGGGCGATTACCTGCCCTACGAAATGCCCTAATGGAAACACCTGGCTTTCCGGGCATGACGGTGACGCGCGTTGAAGGCTGTGGTGCTCCAGGAAGCCGCGATAAATCCACCATCAAGGAAGAGCTCACCGACTACTCGGCGAAAGTGCGGATTGAAATTGTGTGCAGCGATGATGTGGCCGATCTCCTCATGGATCGTATTGTGGAGGTTTGCCAGACGGGGCAAATTGGCGACGGCGTCGTATGGAAGACTGATGTGGAGCGAGCCTTCTTTATTGCTAAGAACTACGGTACTACCTAAGCCAGTATTTTCTGTAGTAAGTGAATAAAAAAAGCCTTGCAGTAACATGCAAGGCTTTTGTCATTTACCCCCAAGGGCAAACAAGGCGCTTACTTCACTAGAACAACCGGCTGCTTCGCACCAGAGACAATCTTTTGTGCAATTGAGCCCATGATCATGTCGACAAAGCCACTGCGACCTTTGGAGCCCATCACAATTAGATCCATTTTTTCTTTGCTAGCTAAATCAATGATTTCTTCTGAAATATTGCCGCGCTTAATCACCATCGAATGTTTGATACCCGCTAATTCCAATACTTTTTGAGCAGGCTTGAGTTCTTTCTCGCTGATTTCGCGCAGGTAATCATCGACTACACTTTTTGCCACAAACTGCTTAACGTGTGCCAAGCCGACATCGTCGTGCACGTTAATTAATGTGACGACGCATTTGCTTTTGAGTTCAGCTGATAGCTTAGCGACGTATTTGCACGCATTAATCGAGGATTTAGAGCCATCCACTGGTAATAGTATTTTCATGTTGTTTCCTTAAATGTGATTGCTTATTTTAGTTGTTGTAAAAAATGTACTAATGAAGTTTAGCACTGCCGATCCCGGTATTTTTGATCAAAAAAGCCCCGCTTGACTTGATGTGCATCAAATTCAGTACTTCTTTTGTTATGCCACGAAGTCGCTGTTACTTAATTAGGGCTAAGGTGTTTTTAAAGCTGGGGTGTTGGCAGGTTTTAAGCCATTCAAATGCCAACATCTCAACGGTTTTGAGTGTGACACCGGATTCTTTTAGGTGCATGCTAGCCATGGTCTTATCGAGTGACTGGCGAGAACCGATAGCGTCGATGGCAATCGTCACAGCAAAACCGTGCTCAAGGAGCCCCAAGGCAGTCTGCATTAAGCAAACATGTGCTTCACAGCCCACCAGTACCAATTGCTTACGGTCAGTGGGGATATGATCTACGAGGCCATCACTACAGCCATCAAAATGAAACTTCGTTACCGTTTGATCGCAGAGGCTTTTTAGCTCAGGATGATTTCCCCCCAGGCCGGCTGGGTTTTCTTCAGTGCCAATGATGGGTATACCGAGTTGTTTTGCAATTCTAGCCAATCGAATGCACTGTCCTAGCACGTGGGCATGGTCTTCAATCGCCGGCATCAGCTTTGACTGCATATCAATAATGAGCAGGACGGTTTGGTCGGGGGAGGCACGCATGACGACAGGACCTGATTATGGTAATTTAGGGTGGACGTTTCCATTCTATCGCTACTTACGCTATTTACATAAGGAGTACACCTCATGCGCTCACTCGTCCAATATCCACGCCCCGATGGTCAATTAGTCAGTGCTTACCTTGCTGAACCAGAACAGGACACCACTCGGCCTGGAGTAGTCGTAATTCAGGAGTGGTGGGGCTTAGATGATCAAGTAAAGGCAGTCGCAGATCAATTGGCAGAAGCGGGATATCGCGCTTTGGTGCCGGATTTGTATCGAGGCAAGTTGGCTTTAGAAGCAAAAGAGGCTGAACACTTAATGGGCAACCTGAATTTTGGTGAGGTAGCAGCGCAGGACATTCGAGGAGCAGTACAGCATTTAAAGAAAACCGGCAGTCCTAAGGTTGCTGTTACTGGTTTTTGCATGGGTGGAGCACTAACCTTATTGTCGGCAGTGCATGTGCCTGAGCTTGATGCCAGCATCGTGTGGTACGGCTACCCTCCATTGGAGTACATCGATGCCAGCAAGATTCAAAAACCACTCCAGGGGCATTGGGCCTTGCACGATGAATTTTTCCCCATTGCTGGTGTTGATCAGCTAGAGAATAATTTAAAAGCCGCAAGCGTGTCTTATGACTTCTATCGCTATGACGCAAAGCATGCCTTTACCAATCCAGAGGCAGACGCGCGGCACCTACCGCCCTTGCAATACAACCCAACTGCGACTAAGGAAGCATGGCAGCGAGCCCATGCGTTTTTAAAGACCCACTTGGGCTAAGTTTATTTAGCTTAGCGATTGATCAGGTGAAAAATCCATGGGATAGCAATGGCGCCCAAGATGCCATGCATGCCCATCCCCAGACTGGCATAGGCGCCTGCTTCAGGACTCACACTAAACGCCCGTGATGCGCCGATGCCATGCGATGCTACTCCAATCGCAAAGCCGCGCTGCCACCAGGATTTCATGCCTAGCGCATCCAGTATGAAGCGCGCTAAGACGGCGCCCAAAATGCCGGTGACAACCGCAAACACCGCCGTTAGTGTGGGTGATATTCCAATCTGTTCGGCAATGCCCATCGCAATCGGCGCAGTGACCGATTTGGAATACAGTCCACCTACCAAGGTTTTGTCTGCGCCCAGCGCGGTAGCAATACCTACTGCACTCAGAATTGAAACTAAACCACCACACACCAAGGAAATAATCAGCGGCAGAGCCCGACTTTGCAAATGCTGTATGCCGCGGTAAATCGGAATGGCCAAGGAGACCGTAGCCGAGCCCAGTAAAAAATGGACAAATTGAGCTCCTTCAAAATACGTCCGATAGGGCATTTGCAATAACTCGATAGCAACGGAAACCAAAATCACCGCAATCGCTACGGGGTTGGCTAAGGGATTTTGGGCGCTGCGTTGATAGAGCCATAGACCTATTTGATAGGCAGCTAATGTAATAAAGAGGGCAATCAAGGGGCTGCCCGATAGATAGACCCAGATCTCGACTATCGAAGCAGACTCACGCATCGTTTTTAGGCTCGCGGTGCATCAGTTTCAGAATGAGGGCGCTAGTTGCGATCGTGAGGACAACACTCACCACTAAAGCAGTAATTAGTGCTCCGGCATGCTCTTTAAGTTGCGGTAAAAAAAGAACTACTCCAACTGCAGCCGGAACAAACAGCAGGCCTAAGTATTGGCTAAAGCCATCAGCCACCAAAGCAAGTGATGGATCGAGCTTGCCACGCAGCATCAGCCAAGACAGAAGCAAGACCAGCCCAATCACTGGACCCGGTAAGGTGGTGAAGACAAATTTGGAGATCAGCTCGCCTAGGCCTTGGAATAACAGTATTTGAACTAAACCGGCAATCATGGCAACAGTGTATGTGAAGTCCACCGCTTCTTAGTAGAATTAGATCTGCAAATCAAGTGAAAAATGCCTTGATATCCCTTTTTAGATGAATCAAATTACCTGAAGGTTGTTATGAAGAAAACAATTCATGCCAATGGCATCATGATGGCGTATCAAATCGATGGCCCCGACACCGCTCCCGTCGTCATGATGAGTAATAGTTTGATGTCCAGCCTAGAAATGTGGGATGACACGATTGTGGCATTGACCTCCCATTACCGCGTTGTGCGCTATGACACTCGTGGGCACGGGCAATCGCAAGTAACTCCTGGGCCGTACAGTATTGAGTTATTAGCGAATGATCTCGTTGGCCTGATGGATGCCTTGCAGATTCCCAAAGCCCATTTAGTCGGCTTATCGATGGGCGGAATGATTTGCCAGTTTGTTGGCGCTCATTTTCCAGATCGGGTTATTTCCTTAAGTTTGTGTGACACGGCCAGTGAGATGCCGCCACGCTCGCTGTGGGAGGAGCGTTTCGCCATTGCACATCAACAGGGTTTAAGTGGATTGGTCGATGGCACTATCAAACGCTGGTTTTTGGATGGATTTGTTACCAGCGAGCCTGACAAGATTGAGCGGGTTCGTAAAATGATTTTGAGTACGCCGGTCGATGGTTATATTGCGTGCGCCAGCGCCGTTCGGGATATGGCTCAATCGACCATGTTACTGAAGATTACGGCACCTACTACGATTTTGGTGGGTAGACAAGACCCCGCTTGTACCGTCGCTCAAGCAACTGTGCTGCATCGCTTAATTGATCATTCGAGTATGCATATCATCGAGGACGCAGCCCATTTGGCGAATATTGAGCAGCCGGCCGGATTTAATGCAGCCCTGAAGCAATTTTTGGACTCCGTTCAATAAACTGGCTTAGTATTTATACGCAACACAATAAAAATAAATGGAGACTTAATATGACGCAATTTAAACAGATGCATAAACAATGGCAAGTTGGATTAATTAGCTTGGCTTTATTAGGTGCTGGCACCCATGCGCAGGCCCAGCCAGCGGTTGATAAATACCCCACTAAAACCGTCAAGATGGTTGTTCCGCTAACGCCTGGATCGGGCGCGGATATTGCTGGTAGGCTAGTTTCAAAAAGCCTGAGTGAGTTATGGAAGCAATCCGTGATTATTGAAAATCGTCCTGGTGCTGGAGGTTTAGTTGGCACGGGCGTGGTGGTCAATGCGGCGCCGGATGGCTATACTTTATTGGTGCAGTCTGCCTCATATGCAGCGAACCCCGCCATTTATAAAAAATTACCCTATGACTTAAAAAGCCTGACGGACCTTAATATTCTGGGCACAACACCCTATCTATTAATTGTTGGTGCTGACAGCCCCTATAAAACAATCAAAGATCTAGTGGCCGCTGCAAAAGCAAAACCAGGCGACTTACCTTACGCTTCTGCTGGTATTGGCAGCTCTACGCACTTGGCTGCCGAGTACTTTAATCAGACCATGGGAATCAAGATGCTGCACGTTCCTTATAAGGGCTCACCTGAGGCCATTACAGAAACGATTGCAGGTAGAACAGCGTTTTACATGGCTCCATTTGAAACAGCCATGGCGCAAGTCCGCGGCGGTAGAGCGCGTGCGCTGGGTATAACCAGCATTGCGCGAGCCTCTGTTGCACCGGAGATTCCAACCATTGCTGAGCAAGGGTATCCGAACTTTGATATCGGACTTTGGTTTGGTGTTTGGGCGCCATCTGCCACGCCAGAGAGAATCAAAGTCAAAATCAACGAAGACATTAATCGCTCCTTACAAGACGTGGATATCAAGATTGCCTACGCGAAAGCAGGCATTACATCTAAGCCAATGAATTTAGAGCAAACGGCTCAGTTTGTTCGAAATGAAATCGCCAAGTACACCAAGATTGCAAAAGACGCCGGTATTGAACCTCAATAAGGCGCCACTATGCCAGGCCCCAGATCGGGTATTGCGTCGGCCCGATCTGCCTTTGCCAGCGGGGTCTACTGATTGCCATGCTCATATTTGCGGGCCTGAAAGTCGCTTTCCCTATTTCAGTGAGCGTATCTACACCCCGCCTGATGCTTTGCTACCGGATTATTTCAACTTACTAGCTCACTTGGGCGTTGAGCGTGCCGTCTTAGTGCAGCCTAGTATTTATGGCACGGATAACCGTGCGTTGCTCGCCGCACTCAAGGCATTTCCAAGTAAATTACGCGGCGTTGCGGTAGTAGACGACAGCATCACCGATGCTGAAATTGAGGCCTTGCATCTGGCAGGCGTTCGCGGCTTGCGTTGCAACATCGTCGATTTAGCCGATGCAACGGGGCAATTGCCAATCACCATGCTTCGATCACTTGCCACGCGAATTGCTCCCTTTGGTTGGCATCTGGAATTCTTAATGCACGTGGATGCTTTCCCGCAGTTACAAACTGATTTTCATAATTTTCCGGTCGAGATTGTGCTCGGCCATTTTGGTTATGTTAATGCGAGCCTTGGTATTGCAAATACTGGCTTTCAGAACCTGTGCGCAATGATGCGTGAAGGGCGAGCATGGGTTAAATTGACTGGTGCCTATCGGATTTCCAATGAAATAAGTCCGCCATACGCTGATGTGCATCGATTTGCTGAAGCACTAATAGAGTCAAATCCAGAGCAACTTGTTTGGGGAACCGACTGGCCCCACGTCATGGTTAAGGGCTTCATGCCAAATGATGCTGATCTGTGTGATTTGCTCGGAAATTGGGTTCAGGACCCAACTCAGTTAAAGAAAATCTTAGTAAGCAATCCAGAGCGACTCTATGACTTTAAATAATTCATGCCTTACAGTTCAGGCTTGGCTTTTGCTCGGCATAGCCTTTTCTTTTTCTCTCATTGGAAGTCCCATTGCTATGGCAACTGAAGAACCCAGCTACCGTGTTGTAGAGCAGTCCGAACCATTTGAAATTCGTCAATACTCGCCATTAATAGTGGCGCAGGTAGAAGTACCAGGGGATCTGAGTGAGGCTTCTAGCGCAGGATTTCGTTTAATCGCTAACTATATTTTTGGTAACAATATTTCAGTACGGGATGGAGGGCTCAATATCGCTGAGCCAGTCCCTGAAAAGATTGCAATGACTGTGCCGGTGATTGCAGAAGGTAAGGGCGATAAAAAAACCTGGTTAATCCAATTTGTGATGCCAAAGCAATACACCATCGATACCTTACCAAAGCCAAATAACCCGCAAGTCAAATTAGTGCAAGTCGGCCCGCAAAAATTAGCGGTGATTCGGTTTACTGGGTTTGTCAGCGACGATAAGGTGCAAGAAAAAACAACTGAACTCATGGCATGGATTAAGTCCAGAAATGAGATTGCGCTGGGCAACCCACGCTTAGCCCGTTACAACCCACCGTGGAGCATTCCGTGGATGCGGCGTAATGAGATCCTAATCCCGATTCAATAGGGGGCTAGCTTCTATTCGTAGTATGCTTTCAGGGTTGATTACCTAAACTGAATTGAGATGGCGTTTAATTTTCCCTTTACTGCAATCGTTGCCCAAGATGAGATGAAGTTGGCAATTGCCCTCTCCACCATCGAGCCGAGTATTGGTGGTGTACTTATCTTTGGTGATCGTGGGACCGGTAAATCAACCACCATTCGCTCCTTAGCGGCTCTCTTGCCACCCATGAAGGTAGTTGTGGGCTGCCCCTACCACTGCGATCCCAGCGTGCCTAATCTGTGTTTTGCCTGCGAAGCCCGTAAGGCCGCCGGTGAGAAACTTAAGTCTGAGCTAGTGTCTGTTCCCGTAGTCGACTTGCCGCTGGGCGCAACCGAAGACCGAGTTGTGGGCGCCCTCGATATTGAAAAAGCCCTCTCCCACGGCATTAAAGTATTCGAGCCAGGTTTGCTGGCTAAAGCCAATCGGGGCTATTTGTATATCGATGAAGTGAACTTACTCGAAGACCACTTAGTTGATTTACTGATTGATGTTGCTGCTTCGGGCGAGAACGTGGTTGAGCGCGAAGGTTTAAGTATTCGCCATCCAGCGCGGTTTGTCTTAATTGGGAGCGGTAATCCAGAAGAGGGTGAATTACGCCCCCAAATGCTCGACCGATTTGGCCTATCGGTGGAGGTGAGAACCCCACAAGATTTGGCACAACGGATTGAGATCATTAAGCGCCGCGATGCATTTGAGCGTGACCCAGTTGCTTTTCTAGCGCAATACCAAGACAGCGAAGCCGAGTTTAAGGAGAAGATCCTTAGTTCCCGCAAACGTTTATCCAAGGTGACGATTGGCGACGATGTGCTGATGCTGGCAACTAAACTATGCGCACAGCTGGGAACCGATGGCTTGCGTGGGGAATTAACCTTAATGCGCGGCATGCGTGCGCTTGCAGCCTTTGATGGCGCTCGCAAAGCCAGCGCTGAACACCTCAAGCGCTTAGCACCCCTAGCGCTGCGTCATCGTTTACGCCGCAACCCCCTTGATGACAGTAGCTCGACAACGCGGGTCGAGCGGGTATTGGCAGACTTTTTCTAAAGCGCCATGACCACTAATAGCGGTCAATCTGCGTGGTTTGATGCACAGACAGCTGCGGCACTGCTAGCGATTGATCCCCATGGTTTAGGTGGCGTTTGTGTCAAAAGTCAATTTGGGTCGATCCGGGATGCCTGGTTTTCTTTCTTTCAAACCCAGCTTGCCCCAGAATCGCATTTTCAGAAAATCCCCCTGCAAATCCAAAGGGAGCAATTGCTGGGTGGCCTCGATTTAGAGGCAACCCTGCAGTGCGGTAAGCCTGTATACAGCGCTGGCCTGCTCGCCAAAAGCCATGGCGGTTTTATTGTGTTGCCAATGGCTGAGCGCTTATCAGCCGATACCATTGCGCACCTCATGCAAGTGCTTGATCGTGGCGCAGTCGATTTACAGCAGCAAGCAACTGACTCCATGCCCTGTTTATTTGGCATGATTGCATTTGATGAGGGTATCCCGCCCTATGAATCAATCCACCCTCGGCTTGCAGAGCACATGGCGTTTCAGGTAAATCTGGATCAGCTGAGTTTGAAAGACTGCGCGGACTCGCTTCAAATTACATCTACAGATATAAGAAAGGCAAAAAGGCGACTCCCTCGGATTCAATGCGACTCCCGTTTTATTGAATCACTGGTGCAATCGGCTGCCGCATTTGGAATTGAATCGATTCGCGCTAATCTGTTTGCGGTGCACGCAGCTAAAGCATTAGCAGCATTGCGACACCAGGATGCAGTGAGCGAAGATGAGGTGGTGGATGCCGCGCGTTTCGTGTTTAGCCATCGCGCTACGCGGATGCCCAGTAGCCGAGAAGAAACGCAGCCCAATGAAGAGGATACTGAGGCGGATTCGACTGAAGAGGCGGATCAGCCTAGTGCGTCAGCAAATGAGCAAAAGCAAAATAACGATGCCGAGTTGGATTCAAAAGAACCCAAAGAAAATACAGATCAACCTAGTCAGGATGAGTTAGAAGAACTCATGGTGGAGGCCATTCGGGCTGGTATTCCGCCGAATGCATTGGCGCAATTGAGTGCTGGATTGGGGCGTGCCAATAGTAAACATAGTTCACAAGGTCAGTTTGGTCAATTGCAAAAAAATGCGGCTTCAGGTCGTCCAGCAGAATCACGGCGTGGCCTACCAAAAGGGGGCAAGCGCTTAGATCTATTGAAAACTATTCGTGCGGCCATTCCATGGCAAGCCATGCGCCGAACCGAATTACAAGCAAGGCCACCTATCGCCAATCAAATTCGCAGCCGCATTCAGATTCGCGTAGATGATTTACACATTAAGCGCTATCAACAACGCCAAGGGGTGGTAACTATTTTTCTGGTGGATGCATCGGGGTCTTCAGCGACCCAACGCCTAGCCGAGGCCAAGGGTGCAGTGGAGCAACTGTTGGCTGACTGCTACATAAGACGTGATGAGGTTGCGATGATTGCCTTACGTGGCCGCAGTGCAGAGGTGGTGTTACCACCCACGCGCTCACTTGTGCGTGCTAAGCGTAATCTAGCTGCACTTCCTGGTGGCGGCGGAACGCCCTTAGCAACGGGATTTGCCGCTGTGAATGAGATGGCCTTATCGATTCGCCGCAAAGGAATGACGCCCTTAATTGTGGTGATGACCGATGGCGTTGCTAATGTCACGCTAGAGGGTGTTGGTGGCCGGGAGCAAGCGCATCAGGACGCGCTAAATATGGCGAGCAAGCTGCGTATAGCAGGGCATGCCATCTTATTTATTGATACCGCGAGTGCGCCGCAAGCTTTAGCAGAGGCGCTTGCCGATGCCATGAATGCGCAGTATTTACCGCTGCCGTATATCAATTCAGGGAAAGCCATTTCACAACGCGCTGCACATTTAGCGCGGCAGTAATCTGTAGCAATAATCCCGCACCTACCACGTTTTTTTCTTATCTTTGGACGACAGTTTTTTTAAGGTTTTATTGCCTTTGATGAAGGCATTCATAAAGAGACCTAAGCCAGCCACAATAATGATTCCGGCAATGGCATAGAGCGTAATCGAGTCCATGTAGTTTTGCTTTCTTGGATATGAATTAATTTGAGCCGGGCTGTACCGGATTGATTACCGATTGAATGAGCGCTAAAGCCGTATCCGGATTGGCCTCATGAAACAAATGGCCGCCATCTTCTTGTATTACCCTAGCCTGCGGAAAGTAGCGTTGGATTACAGAGAGCAGTTCATTTTTGCGGACCCAGCTATCTTGCCTTGCTACTAAAAAAGTGAGCTCAGATTTAATTTCATGTGCGTGGGCAAGTAAGTTCGGAATATCCGTTGCTGCCATGAAATTGAGTGAGCCATTGATGTGATTTTTTTGCTTGAATAGCAGCTTGTAGCGCTCACGCTGAATGCCATTTAGCTTCGAATTAGTGGAGTCCAATAGCTTATCAATCATTGAGGTATAGGGTAAAAAATCCGCAATCAAGGATGACACAAATGACGAAGTCGCAATCGGATTAATCAGTGGCGCTACAAAAGAGTGGTAAAGACTCGGCAGGCTAACAAGCGATGGATTGAGTCCAAGAATGCGCTGGGGTGCTGGGTAAAGTAGGCTGTATTGCAGGCCCAGAGTTGCGCCGGCTGAGTGTCCAACGAGGTCATCGACCTGCTTGATTTCCAATGCATGTAGTAATTCAGCAAGCAAGTGCGTAATTAGTGTGAGTGAGAGTGGCTCCGATTGGTGGCTGATCGTAAAGCCGTGGCCAGGCAAGTCGGGTGCAATTACCCAATGACTGCTTGCTAATGCGGGCATTAATTCTGCCCAGGAGTGAGCCGAGGAACCCGTACCGTGCAGCAATAAGGCGATCGGTTTTGTTAATCCCTCTGGGGTATGGCGCGATCCGGCCACTTGCACATGCCAATCCAATTTGCCAGTAGCAATAGATTGGCTGAGCTCGCGCAGAGGCCAGCCTTGGGGAATCCGGTCAATAGAGGGGTGGTTCATGTGCGCTTTAGGGCTTCAAAAGCAATAAGTTGCCTATTTTTTAAGCAATATCGTTTAAATGGGATCGTATTTGGGGTGCTATTCACGAATGTAAGGGTTTCATAGGTTGACAGTAGGGATAAGAGTGTCTATATTTTTTTACATATTAACAAGTAATTTAATATTTACACTATAAATCGCTCAGTTTGGCGATTCACTATCGGGAGTGTGCCTTATGTCACCCATCAAGCATATTAATCGCGCATTAGAGGCCGCATTGACTCGGCATGAATCCGATACGGGCCCTAAATTATTGAGCGCCGCGATGCGCCATGCGGTATTTCCAGGAGGCGCGCGCATCCGCCCACAATTGACCTTGGCGGTAGCGCTTGCCTGCGGCGACGATGATCCTGCCTTATCCATGGCCGCTGCCATTGCGATTGAGTTGCTGCACTGCGCGTCGCTGGTACACGATGATTTACCTTGTTTTGATAATGCGGAATTACGCCGCGGTGTACCGTCGGTGCAGCGTCAATATGGCGAACGCTTGGCAGTGTTATCGGGTGATGCATTAATCGTCATGGCATATCAAACGGTAGCGTTAGCAGCGCGCCATTCTGCCAATCGAATTGCACCTTTAATTAAAACCATTTCAGCCGGCGTTGGCGCTCCGCATGGAATCATTGCAGGGCAGGCCTGGGAGTGCGAGCCGCAAGCCTTGCTAGGGGATTACCAACGAGCCAAAACAGGTGCTTTGTTTGCTGCGGCGACTGCATGCGGCGCGCAAGCAGCGGGCTCTGATGCAGATACTTGGCGCGCCTTGGGAGAATGGCTGGGCGAAGCCTATCAAGTCGCAGATGACATTCGTGATGTCTTAGGCGATAGCCAATTTTTAGGAAAGCCTGCTGGTCAAGATATTGAACACAACAGACCCAGTTCAGCGCGCGAACTTGGACTGAGCGGCGCAGTGCAATACTTTGACGAGTTGGTTTCAAAAGCGATTGCATCGATACCCAACTGCAAAGGCGATGTCGCTTTAAAAATGCTCGTTGCACACGAAGCCGAACGCCTTCTGCCAGCCGCGTGGTTTGAAAAAGATGCACGTGTCATTACGGCTGGAATTAGTCGTATGGCCGCATAGACCGAGCTTAGGCACGCATGCCCACTATTGCAGAAGAGACAACTCCGCAATCCCGATTGCCATTTAAGCCCGAGTACGGCTTATGGGATCGCATCTTGATCCGACGTGATCAGTTGATTGCAACGAAACGCTTTCAACGGTTTGCTGCCAGCGTGCCGATTTTTCGTTCGATCTCGCGCACGCGTGCAAGTCATTTATTTGATGTGATGGCGGGATTTGTGTACTCCCAAATTTTGCTAGCTTGTGTCCGACTCAATGTATTTAATCATTTAAGAAATGGCCCGCTGACAATCGCTGAGCTCAGTCGCTTGACGTATTTTCCAGTCAAGGGATTGCAAACATTAGTCGATGCAGCAGCGGCGATTAAATTACTCGAGCGACGTTCTGAAAATCGTTACGGCTTAGGCACGCTCGGCGCACCATTGGTTGGTAATGATGCCATTGCTGCAATGGTAGAACACCACACTGCTTTCTATGCCGACATGCGTGATCCCCTAGCGCTGTTATCCGGAGAGATGCCAGAGCGTAACTTAGGAAAATATTGGCCTTACGTTTCGGACAAGGATGAAGATCAGGCGTCTGTAAAGCACCAAGAGAATGTCGCAGAGTACTCCGCCCTGATGTCAGCTTCATTGCCCTTGGTTGCCGATGAAATTGTCGACGCTTACAACTTCAGTAAACACCAGTGCATGCTGGATGTGGGCGGTGGTCAAGGCACTTTTTTAAAGCGAGTGCACGTGGTAAGTCCAGAACTTAAAAAAATGCTCTTTGATCTGCCAGGTGTTGCGCAATTAGCAGCCGAGCAATTGGACCTGAATTCAGCAACACAAGGCATTCAAACGCATGGCGGTAATTTCTTTACGGATCCACTGCCAACGGGCGCCGATCTGATTACGCTGGTGCGTGTCATTTTTGACCACGATGACGAGCGAGTGCTCACCTTGCTTCGGGCAATTTATGCGGCCTTGCCAGATGGCGGAACGCTTTTAGTTGCAGAACCCATGGCAGATGCGCCAGATGCACAGGCCATGGGCCATGCCTATTTTGGCTTCTATTTATTGGCAATGGGGCGGGGTAGACCCAGAAGCATTAAAGAAATCAGTCACTTACTAAAAAAAGTAGGTTTTAAGGCAGTAGAGTCCGTAGCAACCAAGATGCCAATTAATACGCAAATCGTGCTGGCTAAGCGCTAATACTAGGGTAAATACTGATGTTAGAACTTGAAATTGTGTATAAATTAGTTTACATATAACAAAGTATAAAAAATATTACACATGAGTACCATCCATTCCACTGCTGTTGTCATTGAGTCTCCAAAAGAACTCAAGCTCAGCAGACTTGTGCTTGATGAGCCCAAAGCGGATGACATCGTGGTGGAGATTGAGTGGAGCGGCATCAGTACCGGCACAGAAAAATTGCTGTGGAACGGAACCATGCCGGATTTCCCAGGCATGGGCTACCCCTTGGTGCCTGGATATGAATCGGTTGGCAGAGTCATTGAAGCGGGCGCAAAAGCCACCATTCCAGTCGGTCAGCGGGTATTTGTACCGGGAGCTAAATGCTTTGGCGATATCAAGGGATTATTTGGCGGCGCAGCGTCTCATGTAGTCGTGCCATCCGCACGTGTTACGCCCCTATCAGAGCAAATTGGTAGAGAGGGTGTACTGCTTGCCTTGGCTGCAACTGCCTATCACGTCACGCAGGGTAATGTACATAAACAACCCGACTTAATTATTGGCCATGGGGTAGTGGGGCGTTTAATTGCTCGCATTGCTGTCATGCTCGGGCATCAGCCAGTCGTCTGGGAAGTCAATACCGATCGGATGAGTGGTGCCAAAGGGTATCAAGTAATACACCCTGATAGCGATGCAAGAAAAGACTACGCCCGCATTTGTGATGCGAGCGGTCAAGCCCAAGTACTAAATCAATTGATGATGCGACTAAAGCACGGCGGTGAAATTATTCTCGCCGGCTTTTATGAGAATGACATTGTGTTTCAGTTTGCACCTGCTTTTATGCGGGAAGCCAAGTTACGGATTGCATCCCAATGGGATCCGAGTGATTTAAGTGCTGTAAAGAATTGCATTGATGCAGGTCTTCTGAGTTTGGATGACTTGATTACACACCATCGCTCATCAGCCCAAATCGATGATGTCTACCGCACAGCGTTTGAAGATGCCCGCTGTTTAAAAATGATTGTGGATTGGAGAAGTGCACCATGAACGCCCCAGTAAACCAAAAAGAAATCACGATTCAGTTTACGAACTTAAAAAAAGAAGCTGCGGTGGAGCCAGATCCAGTGCACACCGGCGAGGTAACGAAAAAAACACAGATCATTGCAATTTACGGCAAAGGAGGAATCGGTAAAAGTTTTACCTTGGCCAACCTGTCGTACATGATGGCGCAGCAAGGTAAAAAAGTATTACTGATTGGTTGCGATCCAAAAAGCGATACCACTTCACTGCTCTTCGGCGGCAAGGCGTGCCCCACCATTATTGAAACCTCATCAAAGAAAAAACTGGCTGGTGAAGAAGTCAAAATCGGTGATGTTTGCTTTAAGCGCGATGGCGTATTTGCGATGGAGTTGGGTGGCCCAGAAGTCGGTCGTGGCTGCGGTGGGCGCGGCATCATACATGGTTTTGAAACCCTCGAAAAACTGGGCTTCCATGACTGGGGTTTTGATTATGTCTTACTCGACTTCTTAGGCGACGTCGTTTGCGGTGGCTTTGGTTTGCCCATCGCCCGCGACATGTGCCAAAAGGTCATCGTAGTGGCAAGTAACGATTTGCAGTCCCTCTACGTTGCCAATAACGTGTGCTCAGCCGTAGAGTATTTCCGTAAGCTGGGCGGTAATGTTGGCGTAGCGGGCATGGTAATTAATAAAGACGATGGAACCGGCGAGGCCAAAGCCTTTGCGGAAAAAGTAGGTATCCCTGTTTTGTCGGCAATCCCTGCAAACGAAGATATCCGCCGCAAGAGCGCCAGTTACGAAATTATCGGTAAGCCCGATAGCCAATGGGCATCGGTTTTTGAAGAGTTGGCTCTTAATGTGGCAGAGGCGCCACCTGTGCGGCCTAAGCCCATGACCTCAGATGACTTACTCGGCTTGTTTTCAGCAGACCAAGTCGGACGCAATGTGGTGCTTGAACCCGCTACTATTTTCGACATGGTTGGCAAAGATGAAGTCATCAAGCCAACCCTCGAAGTGATCTACGACAAAGTCTAATGCTCCATACGCCATGAGCCAATCCAAAATAATTCCAATTCAGAGCGAGGCACTGACCCAAGATGGAATGGGCTGCCACTCTGGCGCAGAAAAATTATTAGCAGCTGCTCACGCATCGAGCAAAAGTGAGATCCTAGGACAGTACGCCAAAGATTATCCCAAGGGCCCGCACGACCAACCTCAGAGTATGTGCCCCGCCTTTGGTTCCTTGCGAGTTGGATTGCGCATGCGCCGTACGGCAACCATCCTTTCGGGATCTGCCTGCTGCGTTTATGGATTGACCTTTACTTCCCACTTTTATGGCGCGCGTCGCAGTGTGGGTTATGTGCCATTCAACTCGGAAAGCCTGGTCACTGGCAAATTGTTTGAAGATATTCGGGACGCGGTTTACAAAGAAGCCAATCCAGAGCTGTATGACGCGATTGTGATTATTAACCTCTGCGTGCCAACCGCTAGCGGCGTACCTTTACAACTCCTACCAAAAGAAATCAACGGCGTGCGCATCATTGGTATTGACGTACCTGGTTTTGGTGTGCCAACCCATGCAGAAGCAAAAGACGTATTAGCCAGTGCCATGCTGCGTTACGCACGGGGCGAGGCCGAGTCGGGCCCCGTATCGGCGCCGCGCAACGGCATATCGGACAAGCCAACCATAACCTTGCTTGGGGAAATGTTCCCGGTCGATCCGGTTGGAATTGGCATGATGCTCGAGCCCATGGGTTTAGCAGTAGGGCCGGTTGTGCCAACCCGTGAGTGGCGCGAACTCTATCAAGCATTGGACTCAAAAGTAGTAGCGGCGATTCATCCGTTTTATACCGCGAGTATTCGTGAATTTGAGGCAGCTGGACGCAAAATTGTCGGCTCAGCCCCCATTGGTTATGAAGGCACTGCAGCTTGGCTTGATTCGATTGGTGAGGCTTGCGGCATTTCAAAAGCAAAAGTAGGGCTATCGAAAGACCAGTTCTTACCCATGATTAAAGCAGCCCTGGCTGCAAAGCCAATTAAAGGCCGTATTACGATGAGTGGCTACGAGGGCTCTGAGCTCTTAGTTGCCCGTTTACTGATTGAGAGCGGTGCTGATGTGAAATACGTTGGCACAGCTTGCCCCAAAACAATTTGGAGTAGCGCTGATCAAGATTGGCTGGAATCGCGCGGAGTGCATGTGCAATACCGTGCATCGCTTGAGCAAGACGAAGCCGCTATGCATGAATTTAAGCCCGATTTAGTTATTGGTACAACACCGATTGTGCAAAAAGCCAAAGAAGCAGCAATACCGTCGCTGTATTTCACCAACTTAATTTCAGCAAGACCCCTCATGGGCGCTGCCGGTGCTGGATCGCTAGCACAGGTGATTAATTCGGCCCTTGGTAATCAAGCCCGCTTTGATGTCATGAAAGACTTCTTTGAAGGTGTTGGTACCGGTTACTCGGCTGGGGTATGGGATGCCCTGCCGGTCGATCACCCGGATTTCCGTGCTGAGACTCGTCGCCGTAATGAAAAAGCGCAGAAGAAACGTAAAGCAGAGGAGATGGGCTAATGCTAGTACTAGACCACGATCGTGCTGGCGGCTACTGGGGCGCTGTCTATGTGTTCACTGCAATCAAGGGGTTGCAAGTTGTCATTGATGGACCGGTGGGTTGCGAAAACCTTCCGGTGACATCAGTGTTGCATTACACCGATGCATTGCCACCCCATGAGTTACCCATCGTGGTAACTGGACTAGCAGAAGAGCAATTGGGCCGCGAAGGCACCGAAGAGTCGATGAAGCGGGCACATAAAGTACTGGATCCTGATTTACCAGCGGTAGTGGTTACTGGATCGATTGCAGAGATGATTGGCGGCGGCGTTACTCCAGAAGGTACCGGCATCAAGCGCTTTTTGCCTAGAACGATTGATGAAGATCAGTGGCAGTGCGCTAACCGGGCGATGAACTGGTTGTGGACCGAGTATGGACTGAAGAAAATACCAGTACGGCCAGTGCGCAAAGATGGCGAAAAGCCAATGGTCAACATTATTGGACCAGCGTATGGCACATTCAATTTATACAGTGACCTAGCCGAAATTAAACGCTTGGTGGAGGGCATTGGCGCCCAAATCAATATGGTGTTTCCGCTCAGCAGCCATTTAGCGGATGTAGAAAAGTTGGCTGATTCCGACGTGAATATTTGCATGTACCGTGAATTTGGCCGCCTCCTCTGCGAAACATTAGAGCGGCCCTATTTGCAAGCGCCCATCGGCATGCATTCAACTACGGCATTTTTACGTAAATTAGGCGAATTGACTGGTCTTGATCCAGAGCCATTCATAGCACTGGAAAAGAATACGACTTTAAAGCCCGTATGGGATCTGTGGCGCTCCGTGACCCAAGACTTTTTCGGTACCGCGAGCTTTGCAATCGTGGCAAATGAAACCTACACACGCGGCGTCAGTCATTTCTTAGAGACTGAAATGGGCCTACCTTGTAACTTTGCAGTCTCCAGAATGCCAGGCCAAAAAACGGACAACATGGAGATTCGTAATTTAGTCCAAAAGAAAACGCCATTGGTTCTATTTGGTAGTTACAACGAACGGATGTATGCCAGCGAAGTCAATGCACGTTGCTCTTATATTCCTGCATCTTTCCCCGGGGCGATTATTCGTCGGCATACCGGAACCCCTTACATGGGCTATTCGGGAGCGGCTTACTTAATTCAAGAAGTATGCAATGCGCTGTTTGATGCACTCTTTCATATTCTGCCCTTAGGTACGGAGATGGATAAGGTGGATCCCACTCCAGCCCGTTTGCAAACCGCCATTCATGCGATGCCATGGGATGTCGAGGCGCAATTGCTACTCAATCGCTTAATTAGTGGCCAGCCTGTGTTGACCCAGATCTCCGTTGCAAAGCGCCTGCGCGATATGTCCGAGCGCGAAGCGCGCAGCGGAAATTTAGAACGCGTCACCGTTGCTTGTGTGAATAAATCCAAAACGTCTTTAGGGGTGATGGAAACCGCATGAGCATACACCAAATAATTAGCCTGCAGTTAGGGCAAACCGAATATGGCACCACCATGCCATGTCCCCAAATCTACAGGGGTGATGTAGAAAAGACCGCAAGGTCAGTCTTAAGGAGTATTCATCATGAGTGAAAACAGATCTATATCTGGGCTTACCGATGCAGAGGCTCAAGAATTCCATACATTTTATGTACAAGGACTTCTTGGATTTACTGCAATCGCTGTTGTTGCGCACATCCTCGTATGGGCGTGGCGTCCATGGTTTTTTTAAGAAGTAGTAATTAAGTTTTAGAAAATAAAGTGAAGAGGTGAATCATGAAGATAAATGCAGAAGTTATAAATAAAAATTTGGTAGACGACAGACTGTCTTTCAAACTTATTTTTTTAATTAGTTATGTAGTGATCTTTGGGGTTGCCTTGTTAACGATCGTTTTGCCGGCATCTCAAAAAAGCTGGCTGTTTGGAAGTTCAGACAGCGCATCATTTTTTAAGACTGTCGAAAGCGGCGTTTATAGCTTTATGTCTTACTTAAATTAGGAGAAACATTATGTGGAGAATTTGGAAACTATACGACCCACTACGCGCGATGGTTGCGCAGGGCGTTTTTCTCTTTGCTTTGGCCGCAATGATTCATTTGATCCTATTGAGTACCACTCAATACAAATGGCTCGATGGCTTGAGTCAAGCGGAGTATCAAGCTGCAGTTGCAGCTTCCAAGAAGTAATTGTTGTACCGGCGTAAGTGGGTACCTAGCGATAGTTACCTGCTTACGGCAGATTAATTAGAGACGAGAACTATCTCGTTTAGTAAGGAGTGCATAAATGGCTATGCTCAATTTTGAAAAGAAATACCGCGTACGCGGTGGCACCTTAATCGGCGGAGATCTCTTTGATTTCTGGGTTGGGCCATTCTATGTTGGTTTTTTTGGCGTCACAACCATATTTTTTAGCTTTCTAGGTACTGCGCTCATACTCTGGGGCGCTGCCCAATCGGGCGTTTGGAATGTGTGGCAGATTAATATTGCGCCGCCCGACATCAGTTACGGGCTAGGACCGGCGCCGATGATGGAAGGTGGTTTGTGGCAAATCATCACGATCTGCGCCTTAGGTGCCTTTATATCGTGGGCACTCCGTGAAGTCGAAATTTGCCGCAAGCTGGGTATGGGGCTACATGTTCCGGTTGCTTTTGGTATGGCGATCTTTGCTTACTTCACCTTGGTAGTGATACGTCCAGTCTTGATGGGCGCTTGGGGACATGGCTTCCCTTACGGCATCTTGAGTCATTTGGATTGGGTATCGAATACCGGGTATCAGTATCTTCACTTCCATTACAACCCGGCGCACATGCTGGCTGTTACTTTCTTCTTCACTACGACTTTGGCATTGTCATTGCATGGTGCCTTGGTCTTGTCATCAACAAACCCGCAGCCTGGCCACAATGTAAAAACGCCTGAGCATGAAGATACCTTCTTTCGGGATTTTGTAGGCTACTCCGTTGGTACCTTAGGCATTCACCGGGTTGGCTTGTTTCTAGCTTTATCGGCAGGCTTTTGGAGCGCTGTTTGTATTGTGATTAGCGGCCCATTCTGGACCAAAGGATGGCCTGAATGGTGGACATGGTGGCTTAACTTGCCCATCTGGAGCTAATAGGAGAGATCATGATGGAATATCAAAATTTATTCACCCAAACTCAAGTAACTGGTCCTGCTAGTCATGGCGTGCCGATCAATGCCTACGATATGCGGGAGCGCACTAAACCATTTGGTTTTAGTTACCTCATGGGCGTCATCGGTAATGCGCAGCTCGGACCCATTTATTTAGGCCGACTTGGCGTTGCCTCATTGATGTTTGGCATCACCGCGTTTGTTCTTATCGGCTTTAATATGCTGGCCCAAGTCGATTGGAACCCAATTCAGTTTGTACGCCAGCTATTTTGGTTATCACTGGATCCACCTGCGCCTAAATATGGCCTGACCTTTCCGCCCATGAATGAAGGCGGCTGGTGGTTAATCGCTGGTCTCTTCACAACGATCTCAATTATGTTGTGGTGGTATCGCACCTATCGCCGTGCGATTGCATTGGGTATGGGAACCCATGTACCTTGGGCATTTGCCGCTGCAATATGGTTATTTTTAGTGCTTGGTCTGATTCGTCCCGTACTGATGGGTAGCTGGGCTGAGGCAGTTCCATTTGGTATCTTCTCTCATCTCGACTGGACTACTGCCTTTTCGATTCGCTACGGTAATTTGTTCTATAACCCCTTCCACATGCTGTCGATTGTGTTCTTGTATGGCTCGGTATTGCTCTTTGCAATGCACGGGGCAACCATCTTGGCAGTCAGCCGTTTTGGCGGCGAGCGCGAGATTGAGCAAATCGTCGATCGTGGAACGGCATCCGAGCGCGCTGGTCTTTTCTGGCGCTGGACTATGGGCTTCAATGCGACGATGGAATCGATTCACCGCTGGGCTTGGTGGTTTGCAGTATTGACCCCGATTACGGGCGGAATTGGAATCTTATTAACCGGTACCGTGGTGGATAACTGGTACCTATGGGGGGTTAAACACGGCATTGCTCCGGCATACCCTGCCTACTTTGAAGTAGTTGCCGATCCTGCATTGAGTGCACCGATGGCACCTAGCGCTATTCAGGGAGCAAAATAATGAACGCTGGACTCAATAAATTACTGATTATTTTAGGTCTCGCCTCGGCAGCCCTGTTAACAGGTTGTGAGCGACCACCGATTGATGCCGTACAAACCGGTTTCCGCGGCACAGCGATGGTGGAGATTAATAATCCCCGTACACAGGAAAAGTTAGCAGCTGAAAATATTGTTCCTGTGAGTGTAGCTGCCTCTCCCGATGGACCTAAGGCAAGTGCGGTGTATAAAAATGTCCAAGTACTGGGTAATTTAAGTGAAGCGCAGTTTACCAGTTTCATGGTGGCGATGACGGCTTGGATCGCTCCTAATGAAGGCTGTGGCTATTGCCATAACGTGCAGAACTTTGCAGACGATTCGGTCTATACCAAAAGCGTTTCGCGTACGATGATTCAGATGACACAGGCAATCAATTCCAATTGGAATACTCACGTCAAAGATACCGGCGTGACCTGCTATACCTGCCATCGGGGTAATGCAATACCGAAAGAAGTTTGGTTTGAAACCGCAGAAAAGAAAAAAGGCGGCATGCTGGGTAATCGCAATGGTCAAAACATGCCCTCGCCAGTGGTCGGCTATTCCTCTTTGCCCAATCAACCCTTCTCAAGTTATTTCTTGGCTGGTAAAGATGCTGCCCGTGTAACAGGACCTACTGCTCTACCGAACGGCCATGTCAAATCGATTCAGGAAACTGAATCGGTCTTTGCGGTAATGATCCATCAATCCAATGCTTTGGGTGTCAATTGCACCTATTGCCATAACTCCAGAGCTTTTGCGGAATGGGAGCAAAGTCCACCACAACGAGCACAGGCTTGGTATGGGATACAGATGGTGAAGGATGTCAACAGTAATTACATTGTGCCGATTACCTCAGTATTTCCGCCGCACCGCTTAGGGCCTGATGGGGATGTCGCCAAAACGAATTGCGCTACTTGTCATCAGGGTGTGAATAAGCCTCTTTTAGGTAAAAGTATGCTTAAAGAATTTCCTTACTTAGTCGGGCCGCCAGCTGGAATGCCGTTAAAAGTAGCGCAACAGAAGTAAGTGGGGCTTGGTTTTCAAGCTCTGCTAATGATTAGGAGTAGTAATGGATCAAAAGGTCGATCGATTTAAATTACCCGAGCTGGCTGTTTTAGGCGGAGCTAAAAAGACAGGCGCTCGGGCTATTGTGATTGGCAGTGGTTTTGGCGGCTTGGCGGCAGCAATTCGGCTAGCAGTGAAGGGTTATGAGGTAACGGTACTCGAGCGGCTTGACTTACCTGGCGGCCGCGCCTATGTGCACCGCCGCAATGGCTATACCTTTGATGCAGGCCCTACCATTATTACGGCTCCATTTCTGCTGGAAGAGTTGTGGACTTTATGTGGCCGCGACATGAAAGACGACATTGATTTACGCATCATGGATCCTTTCTATCAAGTGCGATTTGCCGATGGGCGGATTTTTCATTACACCGGCGATCCAGAAAAAATGCGCGCAGAAGTGGCCAGATTTGAGCCATCGGATTTACCGGGTTATGAGCGCTTTCTAAATGAGGCGGAAAAATGCTATAAGTTAGGTTTTGAAGAGTTGGGCGATTTCTGCTTTCAGAGTTTGGGGGATCTGGCGAAAGCCTTTCCGAGTCTAGTCAAGATGCGCGCTTGGAATAATCTCTATTCCTTGGTCGCGAAGCACATTAAAAATCCACAACTGCGTGAAGTGATGAGCTTTCATCCACTGCTGATTGGTGGTAATCCCTTCTCGGTGACGGCAGTATATTCGCTGATTAATGCCTTGGAGCGTAAATGGGGCGTGCATTCCGTTATGGGCGGTACTGGCCAGCTAATTCAAGGATTAGTGAAGTTACTGGGCGAGCAGGGCGTTGAAGTTCGCTACAACTCTACCGTACGTAAAATTAATATTGAAGGCAATCACGTTACTGGCGTCACGCTTGAAAATGGTCAGGTTTTGTACTCTGATTTAGTGGTCTCGAATGCCGATACCGCATGGACCTATAAAAATTTAGTAGATGCTAAATACCGTAAGGTATGGACCGATAAAAAGGTTGATAACGGCAAGTACTCCATGAGTTTGTTTGTTTGGTATTTTGGTACTAAGAAAAAATACCCAGAAATTCCACACCACATGATGCTGTTGGGTGAGCGCTTTAAAACGCTGCTGGATGATATTTTTAAAAAGCATCATTTAGCCAAAGACTTCAGTCTTTATTTGCATCGCCCGACGGCAACCGATCCATCGATGGCACCTGAGGGTTGCGATACGTTTTATGTCCTCTCCCCAGTGCCCCACTTGGATAGTGGAACCGATTGGCAAACCGTGGCAGAGTCCTACCGTCAGTCGATAGCAAGCATGTTGGAGAGCACCGTGATGCCGGATTTGCAAGCCAACATCACCGAGTCATTCATGATGACGCCACAAGACTTTAAGGATCGCTTGCTGTCTCATAAAGGCGCCGCCTTTGGTCTTGAGCCCTTACTAACGCAAAGCGCTTGGTTTAGGCCGCACAATCGCAGCGAAGATATTCATGGTTTGTACATGGTCGGTGCGAGCACCCATCCTGGCGCAGGCATTCCAGGGGTGCTGTCTTCGGCCAAGGCCTTGGATTCAGTGATCAAGGCAGTTATCCCGCCCTATTTCCAGCAGAGTAAGCATGCCGCAACATAGCTCCGTGAGGGCCATTACAGCAGAGTTTGGTTTTCAACTCGATTTACGCGCCTGCACCGAGCTCATGAAAGATGGCTCTAAATCCTTCTTTGCCGCTTCTAAAATCCTGCCGAGCAATATTCGCAATTCAGCGACGGCTTTGTATGCCTTTTGCCGCCTACTGGATGATTTGGTAGATGATCAGGCTGCCAGCAATGACGTTATTACCCAAATTCAGGATCGGCTTAACCGCATCTACCAACAAGACCCAATCGATGTACCCGCAGACCGTGCGCTCGCGCTGGTAGTTGAGCGATTTGGTGTGCCCAAGGTCTTGCTCGAGGCCTTGATTGAGGGATTTCAGTGGGACCGCGATGGCCGCCGATACGAGACCTTAGAAGACTTAAATGCCTATGGTGCACGGGTAGCTTCTTCCGTTGGCGTGATGATGACTCTCATTATGGGCGTGCGCGATCCAGTCGTATTGCAGCGCGCTTGCGAGCTGGGTTTAGCCATGCAATTGACTAACATTGCCCGCGATGTGGGTGAGGATGCTCGCAACGGTCGGCTGTATTTACCACGCGCGTGGATGCGTGAAGCTGGAATCGACCCCGATGCCTGGCTGCAGAATCCAGTATTTAGCGAGGCGCTTGGCTCAGTTGTATCGCGCCTCTTAAAGACAGCAGATGCCATGTACCAACGCTCGATTAATGGGGTGGCTGACTTGCCCCGCAATTGCCGGGCTGCCATTTCTGCAGCGCGCTTAATCTATTGCCAAATCGGCCGTGAGGTTGAGCGGCGCGGCATGAACTCGGTTAATCACCGCGCAGTAGTATCGTTTTCCAGAAAGATGCTCTTGATGGGGCAAGCCTTAACCGCTGGTATTTATAGCCCCAAATCGCAAAAGCCATTAGAGCCGATTGCCGAACTGCAGTTTTTGGTAGCGGCCGTACTTCCCAATGATCCGCATGCCCATTACGAAGGCTCAATTGAGGACCGTATGATTTGGGTCATCAATTTAATGGAGAGGGTAGAACAGCGCCGCATTAAAAATTACGACGCCTTTATGCAGCCAGAAAAGGCTGCTGCTTAAAATCCTAGACGACTGGGGTAGTACTCTTTAGGAAAAGAGCTTGGGTATGCGTGGCATGCGCCATGGCAACATCAGCTGGGTACTCGTTGCGACAAGGCGCGGTACATTGAGGGTTTCATGCATTGAAGTCACATCTTCACCCAGCAAAGTCGATTGCAAAATTGAGCGTGCATAAAACGGCGTATCTTCCAAAAGTTTACTTGTGCTCGCCAGGGTATTCGGATCTGTACGCATGTGGCGCTGTATGCGCCAGCCGGTCTTCTTGAGGGCTTGGCGTGCAGGAGCTTCAAAGGGCTCAACACTACCATCCGGCTTAAAGCGCATTGCAATCAGTCGCTCCACGCCCGATTTCTGGCGAACGTCGTAAATCACGGCAGTACTGCCGTCTTTTAAGGAGGCACGTGACCAATCCCATTCGGTAAAAGGCACACTAATTGCTTCATCTCCTTCGTTGGAGTCAAAGTAGGCGTGCCCTTGCCAACGTAAATTGGGGTGACGCATGCTTACTTCTACGCGTGCGGAGGGCGCTATCGGTCCCCAGCGGTGTTTGCCAGCATCATCCAGGGGTGTGGTGAATTGAAATAGTCGTTCTGGATACATTTTGATGGTGCCGGCTACTTTTTGACCAAACGGAATCGCACGCTCGGCAATTTCGATTGTTAGGCAGTTGCCATCCCAGCGCAGCCCACTTGGCCCAATCTGAAAGGTATGTTGATCGCGGTGAATCCATTTGCCGCCACGCTCAGTCATGGTCCAGCGTTTATTGCCAGGGCTATATATAGCAACATTGAGTGCACAATAATCATTGGCGTCGGCGGGTTTCGATCGATTAGCCCACGCATAGTAGGGTGAGAACACACTTCCTACAAAGGCAATAATGCTGAGCCCGTGTTGGCCATCGTCACTCAGGGCATCCAGATACCACCACAGGTAGTTGCCAGGATTTACCGCTTGATTAAATTGCGGCGCGCCATCAGGGCCGCGACCGCCTGTCGACCGGACAAAGCGGCCATCGGTACTCCCGGACCCGGATGCACGCTGCCGCCCACCAGAAAGAGATTCTCGATTTGCGTCAGCGCATTGGAGCGCTGGAATGAGCTCATCCAGCCGTGGGTTGCTTGACCGTATAGCGCTCCCCCACGCCCCGGAAAGAGGCGATTGAATTCCCAAGGCCTGGTGCGTATGGTTGAATGGCTGGATTCCTGAATCTCCAGACCACATTGCTTGAGTAGGGTAAATGCGGTTTGCTCGCATCGGTCGATTTCCTTCTGGTTAATTTCATGATCGCCAATGGCAGGTGCATTGACAAGGCAGAGCAGACGCTCTTCATGCGCTAAGTCAGCGCCGCTATCGCTTCTATCTTGCGCGCAGACATAGACGGTGGGATTGCTGGGATAGGCTTTGTGCTGGAAAATATCCCTGAATTCATGGGCGTAGTCGCGGTTAAAAAAGACATTGTGGCGTACCAGGGGAAAGCCGCTGGTTTTGACTTTCATCGACCAGGTTAGCGCGGAGAGTGATCTGGTAGTAGGAATACTGGGCGAAACAGCCGATTGCAGTGAAGCTCCCAGTAAGCCTTGGCGCAAGGCATTGATATCACCATTGAAGACGACATAGTCTGCTTCAATGCGCTCGCCATCCACCAGTTCAATCGACTCAATGCGATTGTGCTGCTGATGAATTGCCTGTACCGATGCATTGGTGCGAATGCGAGCCCCTTTGCTTTGTGCCAAGCGTGCAATCGCATTCGGAATTTCAGCCATGCCGCCGCGCACAGACCAAACCCCATCCATTTCTACCTGAGCAATCAGCATTAAGGTTGCCGGCGCCAAAAAAGGGGAAGAGCCACAATAGGTGGCATAGCGACCAAAGAGTTGGTGCAGGCGTGGGTCTGTAAAGTATTTACCCAGCGAGGTCCATAAGTCACTGAAGGGCCCAATCGCCATCAGGGGCATGGATTTCATGATGCCGAGTGATGCCATCATGCCTGCCATGGACGGCCTAGCGGATTGAATGAAGGGCTTCTCCAGCGACTCATAAACTTTCTTGGCCATTGCACAAAATTCCAGAAATGCTTTTGCTTCTGCCGGACTCGAAAAGGCCGCAATGGCATCGGCGCTTTTATGGCGATCGGCAAATAAATCCAGATGGCGCTCACCCCAGGTATGCCTAGCCAAGATATCCAATGGATCGGTTTGTACATGCGACGAAAATGAGGCACTACACGCATCAAAGAGTTGCTCAAAAACCCAGCGCATCGTAAAGACAGTGGGACCCGAGTCAACTAAGCCAAGATCATCGGGAGCCCCAACAGCGATTTGGCGAATCTTGCCGCCAACAGCTAACTCTTTTTCAAGCAGTGTCACGTCAAAACCCAGGTGGGCAAGCTCAAGGCAGGCGCACAAACCGCCAATGCCGCCCCCAATGACCACTACACGTTCTTTACTCATATCCTAACCATACTGCTTGCCTCGCCAGGCGCCCTCTATGTCCGATGGAGCAAAGCGCGTAAACATCGATTCTGAAAAGTAGTGCTGGCCATAGGCTGCTTTAATGGCGGCCAGGTGCGCGCCGTGTTGTGCATAGGCATTCAGTGCAGCTTCATCTTCCCAAATCGTAAACGTCGCTTGCCGTAAGTAAGGAGCTTCACCCAAACCAGCACTTAGAAGCACACCTTCAGATTGATTAATGGAGACTTCCGCCGGCTGTGCATTTTTCCAAAACGCATTGGCCTTAAGAGGCTTGATCGATGCACGCGTTAAGGAGGCTATCGGTCCTGATGTGGGGGGTTTTACTGTAAGGTCTAGTTGCGTATTAGCCCAAGAACCCCTCGTGCTGAAAGCATTAAGAGTAACGGCAAAAAATTCACGAGAGTGCTTGATATAGGACTGAACTAAAGCTGAATTCTGACGGAATTCCTTGGCGTGATGTTCGCTATCAAATAGACAAAACAAACCTTGCTTGTGCAAACTGGGCTTAGTGCTAAAACCACCGCCAAATCCGGATCCCAATACTTTAAAAAATTGGAGGCCGGGGATATCGCGCAGGGAAAAACGACCAATCACGTAACGTGACAGTCCCCATAGAAATGCATCGGGCGCAATATCCACTAACACTAATACTGCGGTTTGATTGCGCATGATGACGTAATCTAAGAGTCGTTGTCTTCGGAAGCGCTATTCTCAATAATGCCAAAGCGACGCATCTTAATGTAGAGGCCTTGACGTGACAGACCTAATAACTCGGCGGCAGAGGCGCGATTTGACATCGTTAACTCTAAAGCAGAAATAATGCAGAGCTTTTCGATGATGTCAGTTGTCTCAGTCACAATCTCTTTCAGGGGAACCTTGCCGACCAATTCAGTAAGGTGCCGTGCATTTTTCTCTATATTACTCGGCGTAGGCCCAGCTTGTGCTACCCGTTTAGAAATGCTACGGATACTAAAAGCAAAGGCAGGGGGATTGTGGGATCGCACATCTACCCCTGAAATCTCAGCCTCTAGCGGTGAGCTTCCATCATCGCTCGTAATGGTGGTGGCGTAATTCTTAATGGCGCCATGCTCACGTAGCGTATTTAAGATGATGCGTAAATCAATTGTCGAGCGCCCCAACCATTGCTCTAATGATTTGCCGATGACGTACTCTGCTTGGGCGGAGTGGGTCATTTGCACAAACGCTTTATTTGATGAAAGGATTAAGCCCTGCAGGTTGGTCACCACAAATGCATCGCTTGATTCTTCAATGGCTTTGAGTACTAAGGTGCTTTGTTCGCCGAAATTAATATTGGCCGCATTGACCGATAGCGGGTTCAAGCTCACTAAATAAACACTTTGCCGACCTTCACGAAGTAAAGCACTCGATATCTCTACCTCATCGGCTGAATTTTGCAGGTGTACTACGCGATTTTGTTGTAAGTTGCCAATCTTAAAATCGGCAAAATAGTCTTGTATGGCATCTTGGTCAGCTTTAGAGAAGAGATCGGCGATGGCTTTGCCAACTAATTTTTTAGAGTCGCCCAATAAGGTTCCGGAAGCCTTGTTTGCTTCCAGTATCCGCAAGGTTTGGCTATCAATTAGTAAATAAGCCTGATCAGTAATATTAAACAATTGCGAGTAACGGTTTTCAATCGCATGTAAGCGGGTATAGTCGCGTTCGATTTCTTGCTGAGCTTCTACCAAGCGTTGTTGTAGTGCAGAAATATTACGCAAGTCTCGGCCAATTGCCAAAACCCTTTTTTGCTTTTGTAGGTGAACGGTACTAAACAAAATAGGCAAGGATTTGCCGTCGGGTAACAATTGATTAATTTGACGCCATTTTTGTACGCCTTCTGTTGCATTCGCATCCATTAACGCATGTACTTTTGGGTGGCTATCGATTGCAATCGTATCCATCCATTTTTTATTCAGAAGACTGCTGCTATCTTCGATGCCAATTTTTTCTGCATTGACTACGTCATGAATGGTGCCATTCGTATCGAGTACAAAAACAACATCAGCAGAATATGCGACAAGCGTGACGGCTGCATTAATATCGACTGAGTCAAGTACTTCGTTGGAGTATGCAGTGAGCGTCATTTCTTCTTATTTTAATTAGGTAGAACTGAAGCCAAATTACCAACATCATTGGTAATGTTTAAGATTCGATTCAGCTGATGCAATGCTTCTTCGGGCGTATTGGACTTGATATCGGCTTTGATATGTCCAAACGACATTGCATCTGCATTATAAAGCGATCCCCCTGTAAGCACGATGATTCCTGGGTTGCGCGACTTATTGCGTATTGACTGTATGAGAGCAGGTAATTGATCCAATTGATCATAATCAGCAATGCTCAGCGCAATCGCAGTAAGGGATTGGCGTGCAACGGCTGCCTCAATGAAGCGCTTACTTGGACTGCTTTCATTTAAGACATTCCATCCGGCCCACGTAAAGTAATTTGAGAGGATGAGCGGCCCTAGTGTGTGGTGCGAACCAGGCGCAGCACTAACTAAGATCGTGTGCGCAGTGGCTGCATGTGTTCGCGTCTCTTGAAATAAATGATCTAAGCTATAAATTAATTTTTGTAAACGACCTGTAGCGATCGTGACCTCAGTGAAGCTGAGGCTATCGCTGATCCATTGATCCCCTAACTTACGAGCAATGCGCGGTATTAACTCCAATACGATTGAATCCACGCCCATGCCTAAGTTGAGAAGCTCTGCAATGTAGCGCTCTGTTTTTTGTGGCCCTTCGCGTGTAATTAAAGCCACAAACTCATCTGCATGGTCTTCAATGATTTGCCAGGTGAGGTGGGCGGATGAGTGGGGTCGTGCGTTTAGTGCACCTGTTTCTAAGATGGTGTGCAGCAAGCGATCTTCTATCCAATCCCGATTGCCAGTCTGATTAACGCGCCCAATCCCTTTCACCATAGCGAGCACCTTGCCCGTATCTAAGGTCTGTGAATCCATTAGTTCAGTCTGGTTTTCTTTTTTTGCCAACATAAGGGGCTCGTGTGAAGGGTGGTGTAAAAAAATAAACTTCCTACCAATGTAAAACAAATATTACAGTTTTGATAGAATAACTCGTAAATAAAGCTCATATTTAAGGGTAAACCCCAAATAACTAAGGGTAAATACGGTATTTTGTAAATTAAATTAGTCGTAAAGTTTTGTTTACACATTCAATCAAATGGAACTAGCAAAAGCGTGAGTAATTTGAGCAAACCCCTCTACACACCAGAGCAACGGAAACGGCGCAATGAATCGGTGTGGACGCTCGTGCAAGGAATTCTGGCTCCAGTGCAGTTCCTCATCTTCCTTATTAGTTTTTCTTTGGTGATCCATTACCTCTTTACTGGCGATGGCTACGAGATTGCCACGATATCGATCGTGATTAAAACGATTGCCCTTTACCTCATCATGATTACCGGATCGATTTGGGAAAAAGTGGTGTTTGGTAAATACCTGTTTGCAGACGGCTTCTTTTGGGAAGACTTTTTTAGCATGGTGGTTCTGGCGCTACATACTGCTTACCTTTACTTCTTATGGAATGGCAGGCTTGATGCGAACGAATTAATTTACTTGGCATTGGCCGCCTATGTTGCTTACCTGATTAATGCGGCCCAATTCTTGTGGAAGCTGAGGGTAGCGCGGTACGAGGGCGTAGCGGAAGAAACGGTTTTGGCAGAAGAGCGCAATGTCAGCGGAGGCATGGCCACATGAATGCCATTACAACGCCTAATTTAAGTAGTACACGCGATTCCAGTCGCGATATTCCGATCCTCAAAGAGAAAGGCCAGCGCGAGGTATTTTGTGGCCTCACCGGCATTATCTGGCTGCATCGCAAAATTCAAGATGCTTTCTTTTTGGTAGTAGGATCCCGTACTTGTGCGCACTTAATTCAGTCGGCTGCGGGCGTCATGATCTTCGCAGAACCCCGTTTTGCCACCGCCATTATTGATGACCGTGATTTGGCTGGAATCGCTGATGCGAATGAAGAGTTGGATAAAGTGGTAACGAAGTTATTAAGCCGTCGGCCAGACATCAAGTTACTGTTTTTAGTGGGTTCATGCCCATCTGAGGTCATCAAACTCGATCTTTCGCGAGCAGCTGAGCGCCTTGGCAAACAGTTTGTTCAGCAATGCCGGATCTTAAGTTACTCTGGTAGTGGCATCGAAACCACCTTTACGCAGGGCGAAGATGCCTGCTTGGCGGCATTAGTAAAAGAGCTGCCTAAGTCTAATGAAAGAAATACTAGTTCAGTAAATTTAGACACGAAAAACCTAGTAATCGTCGGTTGCTTGCCCGATGTCGTAGAGGACCAGTTTCGCCGAGTGTTTGGTGAGCTTGGCATTGATGCCGTATCGTTCTTTCCGCCGCGCCATAGCAATGACACGATCACTGTCAATGCGAATACGCGCTATTTATTGGCCCAGCCTTTCCTCGCTGAAACGGGACGCTTATTTGATGAACGTGGTGCTCAGCGCCTCGATGCACCATTCCCATTTGGTGTCGAGGGCACAAGCCACTGGTTGCAGGCCGCCGCTACCGAATGGGGTATTTCCGAAGCCGATTTTGAGCGAGTAACAGCTCCAAGAAAAGCCCGTGCACAGTCTGCCTTGGCGCGCTATAAGGCGATCCTGAATCAAAAGACGATTTCCTTTTTTCCTGACTCCCAACTTGAGATTCCCTTAGCTCGCTTTTTACACAATGAGCTGGGTATGAAGTTACTGGAAGTCGGCACACCGTATTTGCATCGCCAGCACCTAGCCCAAGAGTTAGCGCTCTTGCCGGATGGTGTCCGCCTGGTTGAAGGACAGGATGTTGAAAAGCAACTCGATCGTTGCCGAGAAGACAATCCTGACATCGTAGTGTGTGGTTTGGGTTTAGCCAACCCCTTAGAGGCAGAAGGCATCACCACCAAATGGTCGATTGAGTTGGTCTTTAGTCCAGTTCACGGTTACGAGCAAGCAGCCGACTTAGCCGAGCTGTTTGCCCGCCCATTGCAACGTCGCATGAAGTTGGCGGCCTAATATGCAACTGACACTCTGGACCTACGAAGGGCCTCCACATGTGGGCGCAATGCGCATTGCAACAGCGCTGAAAGACGTACATTACGTACTGCATTCCCCTCAAGGCGATACCTACGCCGATCTGCTGTTCACCATGATTGAGCGTTCCAAAAAGCGTCCCCCCGTGACATACACCACCTTCCAGGCGCGTGACTTGGGCGGCGATACCGCAGAACTCTTTAAGAATGCAACCCGTGAGGCCTATGCGCGTTTTCAGCCCAAGGCTATGTTGGTTGGTGCTTCTTGTACAGCCGAGCTAATTCAAGATGATCCTGCCGGTCTCGCAAAGGCGCTGAACTTACCAATCCCAGTTATTCCGCTGGAATTACCTTCGTATCAGAAAAAAGAAAATTGGGGCGCTGCTGAAACCTTTTATCAGTTAGTACGCACGCTATCTGCGCCGACTAACAAAGTACCATCAGCCAGTTTTGTGGCAGAGCGAGCCGCTGCACGCGCTGCGGGTAAAGCGCCAAGCTGCAATATTTTGGGCGCTACCGCACTCGGATTTCGGCACCGCGATGATGTGCAGGAGATTCAGAAGTTGTTAGGTGAGCTGGGCGTTACGGTCAACGTCACAGCGCCTCTGAACGCTAGCGTTGCAGACATGCAGCGTTTGGGCGAGGCAGACTTCAACGTGGTTCTATATCCTGAAATCGCCGGTGTAGCCGCATCCTGGCTAACGCGGACGTTTGGTCAGCCTGCAACGAAAGTGATTCCAATCGGCGTCAATGCCACTACCGAATTTATTGCTGAAGTCGTGGCTCTTGCAGGCCTCGATCCCAGCATTGTGGATCGCTACCAAGATAGCCGCGCGCAGTGGTATGCCAAATCAGTGGATTCAACCTACCTAACTGGTAAACGGGTCTTTATTTTCGGCGATGCGACTCACGTCATTGCCGCCGCCCGCGTAGCCAGTCAAGAAATTGGTTTTGAAGTTGTTGGACTAGGCACCTACAGCCGTGAGTTTGCCCGTGATGTGCGTGAGGCTGCTGCACTGTACGGCGTAGAGGCTTTAATTACCGATGATTATTTAGAGGTAGAGCAAAAAGCCAGTGAACTCACTCCCGATCTAATGCTCGGCACCCAAATGGAGCGCCACATTGCTAAACGCTTGGGTATTCCGTGCGCCGTGATTTCGGCACCGATTCACGTGCAAGATTTTCCAGCACGCTACTCCCCACAAATGGGCTTTGAGGGCGCAAACGTCCTGTTTGATACCTGGATTCATCCGCTGATGATGGGCTTAGAAGAGCACCTCATCATGATGTTCCGTGAAGACTTTGAGTTTGATGCCAGCGCTGCCGGATCGCACTTAGGCCATCGTGCTGTTAATCATGCTCCAGCAGCTGCAGCCAAAACAGAAATACCAGCAGAACAGATTAACGTTACCGCTAGTGCAGTAGTTGATGCCGTAGTAGGTGAAGCAGCATGGGCACCCGATGCCATGAAAGAGCTTGGAAAAATCCCTTTCTTTGTGCGTGGAAAGGCCCGTCGCAATACAGAGCGTTTTGCTATAGAGCAGGGGCTGTCGATGATCACGATTGAAACCTTATACGATGCAAAGGCACACTATGGCCGCTAATCACACACCGATTCGGGTAGTGATCGTGACCATGGATACCCACTTGGTTAGTGCCACCGAGCGCGCTCGTTTTGCTTTGCAAAAGAAAATGCCCGGTTTGGCATTAACAATTCATGCGGCTTCGAGTTGGACAGTTGATGCCAAAGCCCTCAAAGCTTGTATCGACGACATTACTCGGGCGGATATTGTGGTTTCCATGATGTTGTTCATGGAAGATCACTTTTTACCCGTGATTGAGGCTTTAAAAGCAAGGCGTTTGGAGTGTGACGCGATGGTTTGCGCGATGTCTGCCGGAGAAATCGTGACACTAACCCGCATGGGTAGTTTTGATATGGGCAAGCCAGCTACTGGCCTCATGGCTTTACTCAAGCGTTTGCGTGGTAATAAAGAAAAAGCACAAACTGGTGGCGCTGCCCAAATGCGGATGTTGCGTCGTTTACCAAAGATCCTCAAATTCATTCCTGGTAGCGCGCAAGATGTTCGCGCTTATTTCCTAACATTGCAATATTGGCTGGGCGGCTCCGAAGAAAATATGTACCACATGGTACGTAGCCTGATTAATCGCTATGCCCAAGGCGAGCGGGCGGTATTGCGTAGCCAAGAAAAAAGCGTTGAGCCACTGATTTACCCTGAGACCGGAATCTATCACCCGCGCCTCAAAGGCCGCATGAGTGAAGAGCTGCGTGACTTGCCTAAATTAGTGTCTGATCAAAAATCACGTGGCCGTGTTGGATTGTTATTGCTACGTTCCTATATTTTGGCTGGTAATACGCTGCATTACGATTCTGTGATTGCGGCGATGGAAGCCCAGGGCTTGCAAGTAGTTCCTATTTTTGCGGTAGGCCTTGATGCCAGACCCGCGATTGATGCCTTCTTAATGAAGGGCGACGACTGTGCAGTCGATGCTGTGGTTTCTTTAACGGGATTCTCATTGGTTGGTGGCCCTGCCTATAACGACGCTAAAGCAGCCGAAGAAGTCTTATCCAAAATGGATGTTCCTTATTTGGCTGCGCATCCCCTTGAATTTCAAACGCTTAGTGATTGGGGTAAGTCAGATCAAGGCTTAATGCCAGTAGAGAACACCCTGATGATTGCGATTCCGGAGCTCGATGGCGCTACTAATCCGATGATCTTTGGTGGACGTGCTGGCGCCGCTGGCGTTGCCTGTACTGGCTGCCACAAAGCCTGTACCTTTGAGGTTAATACCAATGCGCATGATATGTTCACCTGCATTGAGCGTACCGCCATGCTGGCAGCACGCGTCAGCAAGTTAATTGCGATGCGCAAAACGGTCAAACACGACCGCAAAGTGGCCTTGGTTATTTTTAATTTTCCACCCAATGCAGGTCGCATTGGTACAGCAGCGCATTTAAGTGTCTTTGAGTCGGTATTTAATACGCTCAAGGGCTTGCGCGATGAGGGATATGCAGTCGATGTCCCAGCTTCCGTAGATGATTTGCGCGAGCAAATGCTCACCGGCAATGCACAGCAATTCAGTATGGATGCCAATGTGCACACGCAAATTGGTTTAGATGATTACGTCAAGCGCGAGCCTTGGTTAAAAGAGATTGAAGCGCAATGGGGCCCAGCTCCAGGACGCATGCTCACGAACGGCAGCGCTTTGTTTGTGCTCGGTAAGCAATTTGGCAATGTGCTGGTGGCCATTCAGCCGGGCTTTGGCTACGAGGGTGATCCCATGCGCCTCTTGTATGAAAAAGGCTTTGCACCAACCCATGCCTTCTCTGCCTTCTATCGCTACATTCGCGAAGACTTTAATGCCAATGCGGTATTGCATTTTGGCACCCATGGCGCACTCGAATTTATGCCAGGCAAGCAATCCGGTATGTCCGGTTCCTGCTGGCCAGATCGCTTGATTAGCGATTTGCCTAATATTTACATTTATGCCTCTAATAATCCATCGGAAGGCGCAATTGCTAAACGCCGTGCTGGGGCTACTTTAGTGAGCTATCTAACCCCTCCAGTGGCGCAAGCCGGTTTGTATCGTGGCTTGGTTGATCTCAAGGCATCCCTTGATCGGTGGCGTACGCTGGCGCCAGCAGCCCAAGTGGATGATGCCTCGGTCAGCATGGATAGCAATGAGCAATTGGATTTGATCGAGATGATTCAGGTTCAAGCTGCTGAACTCAACTTAGTAGATCTGGAGCCCAACTGGAAAACGGTTGATCGCCAAATCGTTGCCGCTAGTCTTAATAAGCTGACCGAGCAAATTCTGGAAATGGAATACGCCTTGATTCCCCATGGGCTGCATGTGCTTGGCAATGCGCTGAGTAAAGAAGAGCGGATTGATATGCTCATGAGCTCGGCTCAAGCCGGTGATGGCCCAGCGAAGACACTCGATCGCGCCATTATTGCCGGATTGGTAGAGGGCGCCACTGTCGATCGCTCGATTACTGAAAACAACCTATCACTCTCCGATGCAATGCGTGAGCAGTTGGACGGTCTCGTCAAGATGGATCGCTTAATGCAAGAAGACAGCGAGCTGCAAGGTATTTACCGCGCTTTGGATGGTCGTTACATTCGGCCCGCACCCGGCGGTGATGTGTTGCGCAATCCGGATGTATTGCCAACCGGCCGCAATGTACATGGCTTTGACCCATTCCGCATCCCCAGCAAATTTGCCGTACGCGATGGGCAAATGCAGGCCAATAAATTGCTCGAGCGCTATCAGGCGGATGGCAATGCTTTGCCAGAATCCATTGCCCTCGTATTGTGGGGAACCGATAACCTCAAAACCGAAGGCGGCCCGATTGCCCAAATTTTGGCTTTGATGGGAACCTTGCCACGCTTTGATAGCTTTGGCCGAGTCGCTGGCGCAAGCTTAATTCCATTGGCAGAGCTGGGACGTCCCCGAATTGATGTGATGGTATCCATTTCAGGAATCTTTAGGGACTTGATGCCTTTGCAGGTCAAAGTGCTTGCTGAAGCAGCGTATTTAGCAGCAGCAGCCGACGAGCCGCTGGATCAGAATTTTGTTCGCAAGCATGCACTCGATTACCAAGCAAAAACCGGTTGCGATTTAGAGACAGCCGCTTTGCGTGTGTATGGCAATGCAGAGAGCGCCTATGGTGCCAACGTCAACATGATGGTGGATAACGGCTTATGGCAGGATGAAGATGAGTTGGCTGAAACCTATACCAGCCGTAAGAGTTTTGCCTATGGCCGCAATGGCCGTCCCCAAGCCCAAAAAGAATTGCTCCAGCGCATTTTGGCGGATGTGGAATTGACCTATCAAAACCTCGATTCAATTGAACTTGGCGTCACCACCATTGATACCTACTTTGATACCTTGGGCGGGATTAGTCGAGCTGTGAAGCGCGCCAAAGGCGGTAAAGCGCCACCGGTTTACATTGGCGATCAAACCAAGGGCGAGAGCGTTGTAAGAACCTTAAATGAGCAAGTGGCATTAGAGACACGGTCGCGTATGCTTAATCCAAAGTGGTACGAGGGCATGCTCAAGCACGGTTACGAGGGCGTACGTCAAATTGAATCCCACCTCACCAACACTATTGGTTGGTCTGCCACCACCGGTCAAGTCGAGCCTTGGGTGTATCAGCAACTTACTCAAACCTTTATTTTGGATGCGGATATGCGCGAACGCCTCATGCGCCTCAATCCGGCTTCCTCAGTCAAAGTAGCAAACCGCCTTTTAGAAGCCTCTGAAAGGCAATATTGGAAACCCGAACCATCAGTTTTGGAAACCTTACGCCGTGTTGCGCAAGATTTTGAAGACCGATTAGAAGGTGTTTACGAAGGAGTAGCAATTTAATGAATACCGTCAGCGTACCCATCTCAGAAATTACAACGCGTAAACCACCCGATGGCGATGGCAGCGTGCAAGTGCATCTGGACCCACTGGAGAAAATTGGCAATGCCAAGGTGTTTGCGATTTATGGCAAGGGTGGCATTGGTAAAAGCACCACATCTTCTAATTTATCTGCGGCGTTTTCGATGCTGGGTAAGAAAGTTATTCAAATTGGCTGCGATCCCAAGCACGACTCGACCTTTACCTTGACTGGCAAGCTGGTACCAACCGTAATTGATATTTTGGAGACCGTGGACTTTCACTCAGAAGAATTAAAGGTAGAAGATTTTGTGTACGAAGGCTTTAATGGCGTGATGTGCGTAGAGGCAGGTGGACCTCCAGCTGGAACCGGTTGCGGCGGTTATGTAGTTGGCCAGACTGTGAAGTTGCTCAAAGAGCACCACCTCCTAGAAGATACCGACATCGTTATTTTTGATGTCTTGGGCGATGTGGTTTGCGGTGGCTTTGCTGCCCCATTGCAACATGCTGACCGGGCCTTGATTGTGGCTGCCAATGATTTTGACTCGATTTTTGCGATGAATCGCATCGTTCAGGCGATTAGCGCAAAAGCAAAAAACTACAACGTCCGTTTGGGTGGTGTGATTGCGAACCGCAGTAAAGACACCGATCAAATCGATAAGTTCAATACGCGCGTTGGCCTCAAGACCATGGCGCATTTCCCGGATTTGGATGCCATTCGCCGCAGTCGCCTGAAGAAGTGCACCATTTTTGAAATGGAGTCGACTCCTGAGATTGAGGCAGTAAAAGAGGAGTATTTACGCTTGGCCGCCAGCTTATTGCTAGATGACGATCCAATATTGTCAGAGGCATTAAAAGACCGCGAAATTTTTGACTTACTAGGATTTGATTAAGCATGGCTGAAATGTCCTACCAAGATCGCCGAAGCAAGCTGAAGAACTACTTTGACCGTACTGCGGTCGATGCCTGGGCTAAGCTCACCTCCGATGCGCCAGTAAGCGGCATTCGGGCGACCGTGCGTGCGGGTAGAGACCAAACCCGTCAACGTATTCTGAATCGCCTGCCAGAAGACTTAAGCGGCAAGCGCATCTTGGATGCCGGCTGTGGCACTGGCGCATTGGCTTTAGAAATGGCCAAGCGCGGTGCTAACGTGGTTGCAGTGGATTTATCGCCCAAGTTAGTCGAGCTAGCACAAGAACGTATTCCTGAAGAAGAGCGGCAGAACATTGCCTTTCACTCCGGTGACATGCTCGATGAAGCATTTGGCGAGTTTGACTATGTCGTGGGTATGGATTCGATGATCCATTATCAATCAGACGACATGGTCAATGTACTGGAGCGTTTGGCGGAACGTACTCATCAAAAGATCATTTTTACCTTTGCCCCCAGCTCTGCTTTGCTGGAAATCATGATTCGTGTGGGGCGCCTATTTCCCCGCAAAGATCGAGCGCCGTTTATTGAGCCAGTTGGAGAGCAAAAATTACGGGATTTAATTGGTAAATCCAAGTTACTCAGCAGTTGGCGAGTGAGTTTTACCCTGCGCATAGCGAGCGGCTTTTACCAATCACAAATAATGGAACTTAGACGCTTCTCATGATGCAATTTTTTAAAACTGCCAAGGCATGGACGCGGATTAATCCGCGCTTCTTGCCCTTTGCGGATGTCGCTACAGCTGACTTACCGCTGAGCCGTTTATTGCGTTTGTCTTTATTCCAGGTGACGGTAGGCATGGCGGCAACTTTACTTATCGGCACCTTGAACCGCGTGATGATTGTGGAGATGGGCATAAGTGCTTGGATGGTGGCCTTGATGGTTGCCTTGCCTTTAATCTTCGCTCCCTTTCGGGCGCTGATTGGGCACCGCTCCGATACACACCGCTCTATTTTGGGCTGGAAACGCGTTCCATATATTTGGATCGGCACCTGGTTGCAATTCGGTGGCCTAGCGATCATGCCATTTGCTCTGATCTTGATGTCTGGCGATACCCACTGGCCCATTTGGTTTAGTTATATTGCGAGTGCCTTTGCCTTTTTGCTGGTTGGTGCTGGCATGCAAACCACGCAAACCGCAGGCTTAGCATTAGCAACCGATTTAGCCGAACCAAAAAATCGCCCACGCGTTGTTGCCCTGATGTATGTGATGCTACTAGTTGGTATGGTGGTGAGCGGTATTGTATTTAGTTTGTTACTCAAGCCATTTACCCAAGTGCAATTAATTCAGGTGATTCAGGGGGCGGCATCGGTCACTTTAATTCTGAATCTCATTGCCCTGTGGAAACAAGAGGTGCGCCAGCCGCACAAAACCCACCCTAGCATTGCGCAGCCTGCGTTCTCTGCATCATGGAAGACTTTTATCGCGATGCCCCAAGTGAAGCGCTTTTTAATTATGCTGGGCCTGGGAACCATGGCGTTTAGCATGCAAGACGTTATCTTAGAGCCCTACGGCGGCGAGATTTTAGGCTTAAGTGTGTCGGCAACGAGCTTATTAACGGCTTTGATTTCAGGTGGATCGTTACTCGCCTTTTTCCTATCGGCCCGTTGGCTAGTGAAAGGCATTAATGCCTATCGCATTGCATCGATTGGACTATTAGTCGGCCTTCTGGCATTTACATCGGTGATTTTTTCAGAGCCCCTCAATTCCGCCACCTTATTTCGGGTGGGTGCTTTCTTAATCGGATTTGGTGGCGGTTTGTTTGCGGTCAGTACGCTCACCATCGCCATGAGCATCGATCAAGACAATATGACCGGGATGGTGATTGGTGCCTGGGGCGCAGTCACAGCAACCTGCTCTGGTATTGGTATGTCGATAGGCGGTGTCATTCGGGATGGGGTCTCCACGCTCGCCACTAGCGGCGCCATTGGACCAGTTTTAAATACTGCAGGTACTGGGTATAGCGTGGTCTATCACATTGAGATTTATTTGTTGTTTGCAACACTCGTCGCATTGGGCCCCTTGGTGGCAAGTCGCCATCAACGCCCTGTTTCAGGTATCAAAAAGTTTGGTTTAGCTGATTTTCCAGGCTAGTTAATTTTGTAAAGGAGTAGAAAATGGGAACCGGAGCAATAACGCAATACATCGATGTAGCACAAATCGCTTTTTATATCTTTTTGCTTTTTTTCATAGGGCTCGTCATTTACTTGACCCTGGAAGGTAAGCGCGAAGGCTTTCCGCTGGAGACCGAGCGTTATGGCAAAGTACGCCACGAAGATGGTATTTTAGGTATGCCGCGACCAGTGACGTATAAAACCGAATTCGGTAAAACCTATACGGCACCATTACCTACGCCGCCCGAGGTAGAGCGCATTGCCGCTGAGCCAGCACATCCTTGGAATGGCGCACCCATGCAGCCGACCGGTAATCCCATGCTGGCTGGGGTAGGTCCAGGATCGTATGCGCAACGCGCCGATCATGTCGACTATGACTTAGAGGGCCATGCCCGCATTCGTCCATTGCGTTTATTGCCCGAGTTTGGTTTATCGAGCAAAGACCGTAACCCCATTGGCATGAAGGTGGTTGGCGCCGATGGTAATTTGGCCGGCACTGTTGCGGATGCTTGGATCGATCACATGGAAGTGACGATTCGCTATTTGGAAGTTAAGTTGGACAGCGGCAAAACTGTATTACTGCCAATGAACTTCAGCCGAATTGGTAAAGAGCAAATCACGGTGCAATCGATTTTATCGACCCAGTTTGCCCATGTGCCTACCACGAAGCATCCAGAGCAAATTACCTTACTTGAAGAAGAGAAGGTCATGGCGTACTACGGCGGCGGTACTTTATACGCTACGCCAGATCGCCAGGAGCCACTCCTATGAACCCCAACCTGCATTCAAGTCCTGAGCATGAATTCGAGGCTCAGCTTGGCCTACCAGAGAAGTTGCCAAAGGGGGAATCCATCCTTTGGCAGGGTGCGCCTGACTTTAAGGCAGTAGCATTGCGGGTCTTCCACATGCGGGCGCTAGTAATTTACTTTGGAATTTTGCTAGCCTACCGTTTATTTTCGGGTATCTATGATGGTGATGCATTTGCCAGTCTGGCCATGTCGATGGTGTGGATGTCTGTATTGTCTGCTATGTGCCTTGGTTTGGTTGCCTATTTTGCTTACTTAATTAGTTCCACCACGCTATACACGCTGACGGATCGCCGCATCGTGATGCGCATTGGTATTGTGCTGGGCATGACATTCAATTTACCCCTGTCGAAAATACAAAGTGCGGGCTTGAATGTCGGAAAAAATGGTATTGGCGACATTCCATTGAAGCTCGATGTGCAAACTAAGATTGCGGTATTTCATTTGTGGCCACATGCCAAACCCGGTGCTTGGGCTAATCCTGAGCCCATGTTGCGTTGCATCCCTGATAGTCAGCGGGTTGCTGGCTTATTATCGGATGCGTGGTCTGAGGTAAACCAAGTGGAATTAGCCGAACAAACGATGCGCTCAGCAAAAAGCGATACCCTCTTGTATCCTGAGGTGCAAGTTAGTCGTACTTCAGGATTAAATGGAGAAATCAAAGCCGCATGAACACTGCTCAGCCTACCCGCGGTATGCCCATACCAAAATACCTGGCACTGATTGCTGTGAGCAGTTTGGCTGCCTTGATTTTATTTGTGGCCGACTACGTGAATACAGGAAAGTTGACGCGTGAGGCGGATGCGAAGGCGGTAATTACCAAGCAATTGCGCTTTGAAGACCGCAGTGACGGTTCTATTGCTGTCATATCAGCGCCCGACGGTCAGATAGTCAAAGTGATCGAGGGCGAGGCTGGGTTTGTTCGGGGAATCTTGCGGGCTATGGCGCGTGAGCGGCGCATTAAAGAAGTAAATCAATCTATTCCATTTGAGTTAATTGCGCGAGCAGACGGTCGTTTGACTTTATTGGACCCGGCTACGGGCAATCGGATTGATTTAGAGTCATTTGGAAAAGACAATGTCGTCGAGTTTGCAGTGATGCTTAAGCCACAAGGGGCGCGGTAATGGATAAAGAAATAGTCGATTGCCGAGTTCAACTGTCGAACACCGCTGAATTCTTGTACGCCCATGTGGAGTTAAATGGGGTCGAGGTTGGCCCAGGTGACCAGGTTTTAATACATGATCCACTAACTCAGATTGAGTTTGGGCAGCAAATCGAATACACCCGCAGAGCAACTGTTTCACGGGCTGGGCTTTTGAGTCGTCTATGGACCTATTGCACGGCACGACTTGAGCTCACCATGTTGTATGAAGTGAGTTTTTCCACTACCCGCTTTTCCCATACCAAAAAGTACCCTAGACTGAAAGCAGCAGAAAGTCAGGCGGGCAATACAACGGCCATAAATATGAATTTAGGAAAGAGGTTAGAAGTATGACCAGCGCAACCATGCACGCCAATCCAATTAGCGAGTCAACTGATCGCGCTTTAGATAACACGATCTTAAGCCCCCGTTTTTATACGACTGACTTTAAAGAAATGGATAGCTTTGATATTGAGTCGGTGCGGCCTGAGTGGAATCGCCTGATGAAGGAGTTTGATAAGGACATTAATCAAACGCACTTTCAACGCCCTGATGACATGGTGAAGGACTATTCGCAATTGCCAGAGGGTTTATATCAAGAGTTTCTGGATTTTTTAATTAGTTCGATTACGTCGGAGTTTTCAGGTTGTGTACTTTATGCTGAAATCAAAAAGCGCGTGCAAAACCCCGATTTAAAAGACCTGTTTTCCTATATGGCTCGTGACGAAAGCCGCCATGCCGGTTTTATTAATCAGTGGCTGAAGGATTTTGGCATTGGCGTGGATTTGGGATTCTTGGCGCGCGAGAAAAAATATACCTTCTTTAAGCCCAAGTTTATTTTTTATGCAACCTATTTATCCGAGAAGATTGGCTACGCACGCTACATCACCATCTTTCGCATTATTGAAAAGCACCCTGAGCTGCGCTTTCATCCGATTTTCACGTGGTTTGAAAAGTGGTGCAATGATGAATTCCGTCATGGTGAAGCGTTTGCTCTCATGATGCGCGCCAATCCGTATTTGCTCGAGGGCCGTAATAAGTTGTGGATCCGTTTCTTCTTAATTGCTGTCTATGCCACTATGTACGTTCGAGATCATTCACGGCCCGAGTTTCATGCGGCCTTAGGCGTATCGGTTGCCGACTACGATCGCAAAGTACTGCAGATCACATCGGATATTTCAAAGCAGGTATTTCCATTCACAATCAATTTAGACGATGAGCGCTTATGGGCTGGCTTTGAGCGTCTGCGTGAAATCTCCGATGCGGTCGAGGCAGCTAAGGTACAGGGCGGCATCTTTTCCTATGTGAAACGTGGCTTCTTGGCGGCCAATGCGGCTTTGGTATTTGTCCGCATTTACACGCTCCCTGTGGTACCAAACGCATTGCCTGCCGATATTCGCATGGCCCCGGCTTGGTAAGTATGAATAGTATCCTTGCATCCTAATGTCAGCCTGGATCGTTCCGCTTGCTTTTGCCGTACTGGTGTGGTGGTTTAGTACGGGGGCGATTTTGTGGCTCGATGGATTTTCTAAAAAGTACTTCCGCCTTATTTTTTTAGCATCGTGTGTTTTGCTCTTTTTTGCTTTTTGGGGCATTAGTATTTCCAGTACGCAAGATACGGTGCTAGGGGCCTACTGTGCATTTAGCTGCGCGATATTGATTTGGGGTTGGCAAGAATTGGCTTTCTTGCTTGGCTACATCACCGGCTCACGCCGTGCGCTTTGTCCGGTGGATGCTAAAGGCTGGCAACGCGCGTGGTTTGCGTTCCAGACCATTAACCACCATGAACTTGCCTTGCTAGCGCTGGGAATTATCTTAGCTATTCTGCATATTGATGCTGTGAATACAACTGGCCTTTGGGCTTTTGTTATTTTGTGGGTGATGCGCCAAAGTGCCAAGATTAATATCTTTCTCGGCGTTCTCAATTTGAATGAACGTTTCTTGCCGGATCACCTCAAGTATTTACAGACCTATTTCCGTCGCCGCGCCATGAATTACCTCATGCCATTTTCAGTGGTGCTAGCGATGCTTGTAGTAACGCCACTGTGGATCGATGTATTTACTGCGACGGAGAGTGCCTTTGCCCTGACGTCCAAAACCCTGCTGGCGACACTCTTATCGCTCGGCATTTTGGAGCATGTCTTATTGGTCTTGCCTTTTTCCAGTGAAGGCTTGTGGAAGTGGGGATTTCGCGAGGGGCGTTGATCGTTTTATGTCTAGGGTGGTTTTCGTCCACCAGACTAATGGTAAACCCGCATAATAGGGTTAGTCCTTAGCGATTCAGGTCCTAATAGTGTCAAATTTAGTTGACAGTCTGATGTGTCAATGTAAAAATTATTTACATGAATATGCCTCAGATCAGTGCTGTTGCAACGCTGCTCAAACCCATTACGTGGTTTCCGCCGATGTGGGCGTTTGCGTGTGGCGCAATCTCCTCCGGCTATTCGATTACTGCCAATTGGCAGATCATGTTGATAGGCTTAGTTCTCACTGGACCTTTAGTCTGCGCATCCAGTCAAGCTACCAACGATTGGTTTGATCGCCACGTCGATGCCATCAATGAACCGAATCGACCCATTCCATCGGGGCGCATTCCAGGCCACTGGGGTTTGTATATTGCCATCGCGTGGTCAATCCTTTCACTCTTGCTTGCGAGTGCATTAGGCCACTGGGGATTTATTGCGACGGTCTTGGCCTTGATCTTGGCTTGGGCATATAGCATGCCACCAGTAAGACTAAAACAAAATGGCTGGTGGGGTAATCTAGCCTGCGGATTTAGTTATGAAGGGCTAGCTTGGGTAACGGGCGCAGCCCTGCTTGCTGGCGGTCTGGCGCCGAGCGTGCAGTCACTGACCTTTGCTATCTTGTATAGCCTGAGTGCCCACGGCATCATGACACTCAACGATTTCAAGGCAATAGAAGGTGATCGCAAGATGGGTGTGCGTTCATTGCCAGTGCAGCTGGGCGTGGATCGGGCGGCTCGCTTGGCGTGCTGGGTCATGATCGTGCCCCAAGTGCTTGTACTTGTATTGCTCTTGTATTGGGATCGCAGTAACTATGCGCTTGCGATTGCAGGTTTAATTGTTTGCCAGCTCGTATTGATGCGGAAATTTTTAGCTGATCCCGTGCGCTACGCACTCTTCTATAGTGGCTTTGGTGTGCCTCTACTAGTGAGTGGCATGATGGTTTCGGCGTTTGCAATTCACGCATACGGAGTACGCTAATGGGTATTGCACTCAATCCCAGTTATGTGCGTGCCAGCGGCTTTGGTTGGCTCGACATCGTCCGTTTGGGTTTAGTGCAAACGGCTATTGGCGGCATTGTGGTGATGACCACCTCAACACTCAATCGCATCATGGTGGTGGAGCTGGCGCTGCCCGCAATTCTGCCAGGCTTGCTAGTGGCATTTCATTACTTCATTCAAGTCATTCGCCCACGCATGGGCCATGCTTCTGACAGCGGGACTAAAAAGACCCCATGGATCATCGGCGGTATTTGTGTTTTGGCGCTGGGTGGATTTGGCGCAGCACTCTCCACGGCATTAATGGCAAGTTATCTCATTCTCGGAATTGCCTGCGCTGCAGTGGCTTTCTTCTTAATAGGAATTGGGGTGAGCATTAGCGGCACCTCCCTGCTAGCACTGCTTGCTAAGGGCGTGAACGATGAGCGCCGCGCAGCAGCAGCAACCATTGTGTGGCTCATGATGATTTTTGGCTTTGCCTTTACCAGCATCATGGCCGGTAAATTTTTAGATCCCTACGAGCCATATAAGGTGGTGGTTATCTCGGGTGTTATCTCCACGATTGCCGTGTTGGTTGTATTGGCGGCTCTGTATCGACTGGAGACCCCTGAATTGCAAAATAGCCATGCGCGCTCAGAACGCAAAATACCTTTTAGACAAGCCATTGCGGAGGTTTGGGCTGACCCCGATGCACGTCGCTTCTCCATCTTCATCTTTATCTCGATGTTTGCTTTTAGTTCGCAAGACTTAATCCTAGAACCCTTTGCTGGGATTGTCTTCGGTTACAGCCTCGGCGAGACAACTAGTCTCTCGGGAGTTCAGCATTCTGGCGTATTGATGGGCATGCTGCTAGTGGCGATTTGCGGATCAAGTCGATTGCGGGCGTATTGCGGCTCTTTGCGCCTGTGGATGATTTACGGCTGCATTGCTTCCGGCATCGCGATGTTTGGACTAGCGGTTGGCAGTATGGTTGGACCCGAGTGGCCATTGCGTTTTAATGTCTTCGCCCTAGGCCTTGCCAATGGCGCATTCTCGATTGCTGCAATTGCCTCGATGATGCGTTTGGCGGTTGCTGGCGGTGCAGGCAAAGAAGGGGTTCGTATCGGCCTATGGGGTGGCGCGCAAGCCATTGCTTTTGGTGTAGGCGGACTGCTCGGCGCAGCCGCGAGCGATGTCGCGCGAACGCTAATGGAGAGCCAATCATTGGCCTACGCCAGCGTCTTCAGTATTGAGTCGGGATTATTTATCGCATCAGCCTATTTAGCTTCGAAAGTGGAGAAGTGATTATGCAAAGAAACCAAGAAGGCCTTATCTATGACGTCGTCGTCGTTGGCGGCGGACCAGCGGGCGCAACGGCCGCAGAGACCCTGGCTAAAAAAGGCAAGAAAGTCTTGTTACTGGACCGACGGGGTCGTATTAAGCCGTGCGGTGGTGCAATACCGCCACGCCTCATTAAAGACTTTGCGATTCCCGATGAATTGCTGGTTGCTAGATCAACTTCGGCACGGATGATTTCTCCAGCCGGCAAGAAGGTTGATATCCAGATTGAAAATGGCTTTGTTGGCATGGTTGACCGCTCGCAATTCGATGAGTGGTTACGTAACCGCGCGGTGCAGCACGGCGCAGAGCGACGCGATGGTATTTTTGAGAAGTTAACGCGCGAAGGTGACTTGGCGCGCATTCACTTTAAGGTGCGCGATAACAAGTCAACTGCTGAAGGTGCAATGGATAGCATCTTGGCAAGGGCGGTAATTGGTGCTGACGGTGCTAAATCCCAAGTGGGCCGCAGCGCCGGTGTTAAAGGATGTGCTGAAGCCAATTATGTCTTTGCATACCACGAGATTGTGAAGACGCCAGCAGTTAAGCCCGAGTCCTACAATCCCGATCGCTGCGATGTGTTTTATCAAAAACCCCTGTCCCCCGATTTTTATGGCTGGGTATTTCCGCACGGCGATACCTTAAGCATAGGAACAGGTAGTGCAGATAAAGGTTTCTCATTGCGCCATGCGGTGGGTAAGCTCCGTAAAGAAATTGGCCTCGAAAATGCCGAGCTCGTGCGCCATGAGGGCGCGCCCCTGCCAATGAAGCCCCTCAAAAAATGGGACGACGGTAAGCAGGTGATTCTCGCCGGGGATGCCGCTGGCGTAGTCGCTCCCGCATCGGGTGAAGGCATTTATTACGCCATGCTCGGCGGTCAACTGGCTGGTGAAGCAGTTATGGAGTTTTTAGAAAGCAGGAATCCTGCTTGCCTGCAACTGGCCCGCAAGCGCTTTATGAAAGAGCACCGCTTAACCTTCATTGTGCTGGGCATCATGCAGTACTTTTGGTACACCACCAATAAACGCCGCGAGAGCTTTGTGAAGATGTGCGAAGACAAGGACGTGCAAAAGCTGACCTTTGAGTCTTATATGCATAAAAAACTGGTACGCAAGAAGCCGTTAGCGCACGTCAAGATTTTCTTTAAAGACATGGGTCACCTCTTGGGGATTGCCAAGGCATAAAGTATGAGTACTACGGACTTCCTTCTTCAAAAGCATGTTCTGGCTGCTGCGGCCTGGGTTTTGGTCGTGGCCATTGCCGGCGGTCTTGCTACTGAAGTGGGGGCTTGGTACAAAGCGCTATTACAGCCACCATGGAAACCGCCGGATTGGGCTTTTGGGGTGGTATGGACGTGCATCTTTATTGCGTCGGCATTTGCGTGGCTTGAGTTTTGGAGTCGTAATCCGAGTGCGGATAAAAAATTCATGGTGAGCGCTTTATTCCTCTTGAATGGCGCGTTCAACATTCTGTGGAGCGTCTTGTATTTCAAAATGCACCGTCCTGATTGGTCGATGATCGAAGCGGTCTTTTTATGGGCATCGGTCGCTGCCATTATTGTGACTATGGCTCCCGTATCCAGCGTAGCTGCCTGGCTTATGGTGCCCTACCTAGTTTGGGTTTCGATTGCGATGGCCCTGAATTGGGAAACGATTCGCCTTAATGGACCGTTTGCCTAAGCGGATATCACGATGAAACTACTCAACCTAGGCGTAAACCACCACACCGCACCGATTGATATTCGGGAGAGTGTGGCCGTAGCGCCCGAGGTGCTGCGCGATGCCTTGCTCGATTTACGCGCCTATTTAAAAGGTACCAATGCCTCGAGCTCGCCCGAGGTTGCCATATTGTCAACCTGTAATCGGATGGAAATTTATTGCGCTGCTAATGATTTGGATTACACCGACAATCATCTCGAAGCCAAAGCAATTGACTGGCTCCTGGCGCAAAAGAACATGCACCACCATGAACTCAAACCCTATATTTATTCTGCCAAAGAAAATATGGCAGTAAAGCATGCCTTCCGAGTTGGCTGTGGTCTCGATTCGATGGTACTGGGTGAGACCCAAATTCTGGGGCAGATGAAACAAGCAGTGCAGCATGCCGATGAGGTTGGTACCTTAGGCTCTTACCTAAAGCCACTCTTCAATAAGACCTTCTCGGTTGCTAAAGCAGTTCGGGGTAATACGAAAATTGGTAGCCAATCAGTATCCATGGCCAGTGCCGCTGTGCGCTTAAGTGAACGTATTTTTGGCGACATCGCCAACAGCAAGGTACTCTTTATTGGCGCTGGTGAAATGATCTCCTTATGCGCCAATCATTTTGCAACCCGTAAGCCCAAGCAAATTACGATTGCTAATCGGACCCTCGATAAGGGCCATGAATTAGCAGCAGTCTTTACACAACAGGGGATTGCAACTGAAGTATTTACTTTGCAGGATTTACCAAGTCAATTGCATCAATTTGATATTGTGGTCTCGTGCACTGCGAGTTCCTTGCCCATCATCGGTATGGGCATGATTCAAACGGCACTCAAAGCGCGCAATCGCCGGCCGATGGTCTTAATCGATTTGGCTGTGCCACGCGATGTCGAGCCAGAAATCAAATCGATTCGGGATGTGTACTTGTATTCGGTAGATGATTTAGGTGAGGTGGTGCAAGCGGGACAAGAAAGTCGTTTGCAAGCCGTGACGGAAGCAGAGTCGATCATTGATCAGGGCGTGAGCGAGTTTTATGAATCCCTTGAGCGCCGCACCGTCGTGCCGATTATTCAGTCGCTACAAGAATCAACCGAGCAGTTTAAGCAAATTGAATTGGAAAAAGCGCGCCGCCGTTTGGCCAAGGGCGATGATCCGATGGAAGTCATGGCCACCATGGCCCAAGCCTTGGCGAATAAATTAATGCATGCACCAATTCATGCTTTAAAGACAAGTCCTGCCCATGAGTTGGATGATTACAAAAAAATGATTTCCAGCATGTACGGACACAAATAGGACAGTGAGGTCGCTATGCTTAAAGTAACCAATCTTTTAGAGACCATTGGATCCCCGCAGGACTTGCGGGATTGCGATCCTAGTCAATTGCCACAACTTGCTCATGATCTGCGGGAGTACATCCTAAAGTCCGTCGCTAAAACCGGCGGACATCTGTCGTCGAACTTGGGTACGGTTGAGCTGAGCTTGGCGCTCCACTATGTGCTCAACACCCCAGAAGACCGGATCATTTGGGATGTGGGTCACCAGAGCTATGCGCACAAGATTTTGACGGGTCGTCGCGAAGGCATGGCGAGTTTGCGTCAATTCAATGGCCTATCGGGGTTTCCGCGCCGTTCAGAGAGTGAATACGATGCCTTCGGTACAGCCCATTCGTCGACTAGCATTTCAGCAGCATTGGGTATGGCGGTTGCAGCCAAGACCAAAGGCGAAGATCGCACGGTAGTTGCCGTGATTGGCGATGGCTCGATGAGTGCGGGTATGGCCTTTGAAGCGATGAACAACGCTGGCGTGCGCAAAGATGTGCCACTGATCGTGATTCTGAATGACAACGAGATGTCGATTTCGCCTGCAGTGGGCGCGCTCAATCGTTACTTTGCAAAACTCATCAGCAGTTCAGCCTATGCAGTCACCAAGCGCGGTCTAGATAAAGTACTGTCGTACGCGCCGCCGCTACGGGAGTTTGCCAAGCGACTCGAAGGCCATGCCAAAGGCATGGTGGGTCCAGCCACCATCTTTGAAGAATTTGGTTTTGATTACTACGGTCCAATTGATGGGCATGATATTCATGCCCTCGTTGCTACACTCGAGAATATCAATAAGCTGGCAAAAACCGAGGGCCCTCAGTTCTTGCACATTGTGACCAAAAAGGGTAAAGGCTACGATCGCGCCGAGGCCGATCCAATTGCCTACCATGGCCCTAGTCCATTCAATACTGAAATTGGAATACAGCCCAGTAAGCCGTCCAAACAAACCTTCACCCAGGTGTTTGGCAATTGGTTATGCGATATGGCGGCAGCCGATGAGCGCTTGATTGGAATTACGCCCGCCATGCGCGAAGGCTCCGGCCTGGTGGAATTTGAACGCCGCTTTCCGGCGCGCTACCACGATGTGGGTATTGCCGAGCAACATGCCGTAACGTTTGCTGCCGGTATTGCCTGTGAGGGATTAAAGCCCGTCGTTGCGATTTATTCCACCTTCTTACAACGCGGTTACGATCAATTGGTACACGATGTGGCTCTGCAAAATTTACCCGTGGTCTTTGCGATAGATCGGGCGGGTATGGTCGGTGCCGATGGCGCGACGCACGCAGGTGCTTATGATATTGCCTACCTGCGCTGCTTACCCAATATGCTGGTGATGACGCCCGCCAATGCGCAAGAGTGCCGCGATATGCTGACAACCGGCTTTGCCTTCGATGGCCCATCGGCGATTCGTTACCCCCGCGGCAGTGGTCAGGGCCCGGATGCGGGCACTGCACTTGAGGCGATGGTGATTGGCAAAGGCCATGTAGAACGGACTATCCAAGGTAAACCTGCTAAGCGCATTGTCTTTATCTGCTTTGGGCCGATGCTCTATACCGCCCTGGAAGTGGCGGAGGTAATCGATGCCACGGTGGTCAATATGCGCTTTGTAAAACCGCTCGATGAAGCATTGCTCCAATCAATTGCAACAAGCCATGATGGCATCGTATTAGTCGAAGACAGTTGCGTGATGGGCGGTGCGGGCAGCGCCTGTTTAGAATATTTAGCAGAGCAAGATATTCAGGTATCGGCTTTGCAAATCGGTTTACCCGATCAGTTTACTGAGCACGGCGATATTCCTTCGCTGATGAATCTGTATGGCTTATCAGCTAAGCAGATTGAGACTCGAGTGCGAACCCGTTTTGCGATTGAGGCATGCTCGACAGCGTCGTAAATCAAGCGGCAGCAGCACCCTATCGGGATTTATGCACTGACTGTGGAGTCTCACGTAGTAGCGACCCTAAGCGCTGCGGTTCCGCATGCCAATTTATTCAGCCGGACTATCCCGGTTTCGAAACCGCAGCGCATGGTCGCCCGCGCAATCTGATTGAATCCGATGAGGTTTTTTTCGGCCCTTACCTGAGCATGGCGCGGGCACAAATGAAGCAGCCATTAGTTGGAGCGCAGTGGACCGGCATCATCACACGCATTGGTGAGTTACTCCTTGAAAAAGGCATTGTTGATGCCGTGGTGACCGTAACGGGTGATTCCCACGACCGCTGGAAACCCGTACCGATTATTGTGACCAAGGCAGCGGATATGGCGCAGTGCCGCGGTATGCGTATGGGTTATGCGCCCGTAGTGCAGTACCTGGAACTCGCCAAACAAGCCGGCCATAAAAAAGTGGCGATGATTGGTATTCCGTGCCAAGTGTATGCGGCGCGCGCATTGGAGCAGGAGCTGGGTTTTGAAAAACTCCTGATTGTGGGTTCGCCGTGTTCAGACAATACAACGACTGAGCACTTTCATCATTTTCTGAGTTTGTTGAGTAAAGACCCAGACAGCATTACTTACTTGGAGTTTCGGGCAGACTACAAAGTCGAATTGCGTTTTAAGAATGGTACGAAACAAGAAATCCCTTTTCTGAATTTGCCTTTATCTGACTTGCCAAGTGATTTTTTTCCATTGACCTGCAAAACCTGCGTGGATTACGTCAATGCCTTATCGGATATCACAGTGGGGTATATGGCGGGCACGGGCGCGCAGTGGGTGATTGTGCGTAATCCCCGTGGACAAGCTGTCTTGGATTTAATTGCGCCCGAGCTCATATTGGAGCCAGTCACTACCGCGGGTAAACGCATCTCGGCAGTGCAAGGTTTTATGAAAAACGTCAAATTAGCTGCTGGGGGATTGCCTGTAAACCGCATGCCGAGTTTTTTGCGTCCGATCATGGCTTGGGTGATGCCGCGATTTGGTCCCCGCGGACTCGAATTTGCTAAAGCCCGCGTTGAGATGAAGGGTATAGAGTCGGTTTTGCACTTACGGCAAATGGCGCCGCACAAAATTAAGAATATGGTCCCCCAACACATCTGGACCTTGATTAAGCGCTACGGCTTAAGTCCTGAATCCAATGAACAAAGTAAATCCAGTGACGCACATTAATTACAGTTTTGCGGGCAATTCTGAGGCGCACTATTTTTTATGATGTGAAAGTGCCTATTAAGGTAATCCCTTAGTGGTATTGGAGATCGTGCGGGAAAGAAAAAAACCCTTTATAACGTAAGTTCTCTCACTTACCTGGATCTCTTAACTGCCCTCAACCATTAACGTAAATTAATTTTTTCTGCGTACAAATGATCTGGTGGGACCATTTAACCGAATAACATGAAGCTTCTTAGCTTAGTTGATTTAGCGCGCGAGAAATTGGTCGTTAAGACCAAGCCAGTCTCCGGTGGGCCTGATCCAATCAATAATACGCAGCGCAATGCGTGGGCGGATTGCTTAACCAACGATGCGCCAATCGATTCGGGTGCCAATAGCCCGATTGAGTCGCACCCCTTATCGAAGGCATGTACCCCGGAAGAGTATTTAAGCTCCTTGGTAAAAACGATTGAAGGCAATATCCTGCCGCATATTGTTGAGCACCACTTACAGGCTGACCGATTGGAAAATGGTCAGCTCAATGTGCCAGCGCACCCTAGCATTAATGGCGCACACATTGATCAGCTATTAATTCTGCTTTTGAAGGATGATGCCGCTCCTTCGGCAAGCTACGTTAAAGAATTATTCGCGAATGGTATCGAGTTGGAAGAGGTCTACCTCAATCTACTCACTCCAGTGGCACGCAAACTCGGTGAAATGTGGGAAAGCGACGATGCTGACTTTACGCAAGTCACGGTAGCGCTGTGGCGCATCAAACAATTGATGTATGACTTAAGCCCGATGTTTCAAGAGTATGCCGAGTACAAACAGCAAGGGAAAAGCGTCATGCTGGTGCCTCTACCAGGCTCACAACACACCTTGGGCCTTTTTATGGTGTCGGAGTTTTTTGCGCGTGCCGGTTGGCGAGTGTGGGGTGAGCTAGCCGCAACCGAAGCCGATATTTTACGGATGGTTAAGACGCAGTGGTTCGATGTGGTTGGTTTATCCGCAAGCGTGCGTGAGCAATTTCCAGATTTAAAGCGAATGATTGACGAAGTTCGATCGGTATCCTTAAATCCCCATGTGGGCATCATGATTGGTAGCCCGGTGTTTAATCAAAACCCCGAACTCGTTGAGGATTTAGGCGCTGACATGGTGGGCATTGATGCGGTCGACGCCTTAGAAAAAGCCACCTTTCACGTCGAGCAACACAAGCAGTAGAGTTTGCTGTGCCGGTAGTGGGTTGATCGGTGTATTCTGCTAAGCAGACATTCACCCAATCAATCCCATTGCATGGCCAAACCCCTTACGCTCGAAAAAATACTCTTTAGCCAAGGCTTTGGCACGCGCCGTTATTGCAGTGATTTAGTCTATGCCGATTTAGTCGAGATCAATGGTATTTTGGCCGATGATCCCGAAATCAAAATGGACCCAGAAGGCCTGGTATTACGGGTTGAAGGCGTCGATTGGGTTTATCACGAAAAAGCCTACATAGCTTTTAATAAGCCCGCCAATTACGAATGCTCCCATAAGACCAAGCATCACCCGAGCGTCTATAGCCTTTTACCAAGACCTTTAATTGAACGAGCAGTGCAATGCGTTGGGCGCCTTGATCAAGACACGACTGGTTTATTGCTGCTCTCGGATGATGGGCAATTTATTCATCGCATGACCACTCCCAAGAAAAACATTGGCAAGGTCTATGAGATTACTGCGGCTGAGCCGATCACCCAAAAGCAAATTGATCACTTACTGGGGGGCGTTGTTTTAGATGATGATCCCAGCCCCTGTTTTGCTAAAGCATGTACCCTACTGGATGAGCGTCGTTTGGCGATGACGATTGTGGAAGGGCGCTACCACCAGGTGAAGCGCATGCTCGCTGCAGCAGGCAATCATGTTGCTCAACTGCATCGTTCATCGATCGGAAATTACGCCATGCCAGCCGATCTCAAAGAGGGCGAGTGGTGTTGGCTTTCAGCAGGCGATCGAGAGCAACTGAGTAAACCCATTGAGTAAAGACAATCCAATAACACCATGGCCATGTACACGCACCTTGTAAACCCCATCCTTTCAGGGGTGCTGCTGGCGACACTATTGCTAGGTGGCTGCGCTGCGCCTGCAGGGGATTGGGTTAAAGACAGCACACAGCCGCTTCAGGTAGATCAAGATAAGTACGCTTGTTTACAGCAAGCCCAGCAGCCCTTTAGTTACCTCAGTGGCTCTCCTGGCTGGGGCTCTGCTTGGGGTCCGGGATGGGGGCCAGGGTGGGGTGGGGCGAGCGGATACGCTGGCGTACAGACCAACCCAGAGTTGTATCGCGCCTGCATGCGGGCACGCGGCTACAGTTGGCAAGCCCAATAGCTGGTCCACTTGGAAAAGGCGATGATTCCACGGCCCATGGAATAAATAGGATTATTCTAGCTTTTCGGATGGTGAGGTACTGCCGCAATTTACTGTAAGAAGTGCGTTGCCTTAAAAAAAGTTTGTAATTACTAACTAAATTCATTTTCCCCGCCTGAATTGAGCCTGTTTGACTTAGTCAAATGAAGCTAGAATGGATCCCCTGCCAAAATAAAGGGATGGCGCCCAAAGGAAAATGAAAGATGATCTTCAAAAAAAAATCCCAATCGATTAAGTTCTTGCAGCCCACCATGGAGTCCTTTGAAACAATCATAGGACCCGCAACCGAGGTGCATGGAAGGTTAGTTGCCAATGAGAGCCTGCGGATTGATGGGCGCGTCATTGGTAATATCGAAGCGCGTCAGGGCAAGAGCGTGAGTATTGCACTGGGTAAAACCGGCGTGGTGCAGGGTGATATTTTTGCATTTCGAGTTCTGGTTGCAGGGCGAGTCGAGGGAAATATTTATGCTACCGAGCGCGTCGAGTTGCATGAGGGTGCTGAAGTCCGGGGCGACATTACCTATGGCCAGTTGGGAATTGAGCACGGCGCTAAATTAAATGGCCTAATGATCTCCAGAAATGGCGAAGAGCCCGAGGGATCGTCTGATTCGGCAGCAATTTTTCAGGCCAACTGGAGCAAGATTAAAAGCAAATAAAACCGTTTTGATACTCCCTCCATTTTTTTACTCCATGTTGATAACAGGCAGCTATGGGATTATTTGATTTAGTAAAAGGTAAGCCCTCCTTTATGGGCCAATTGCAATTTGACCTGAACGTTTTCCAGTTTTATTGCGCGCGATTTAAATACGATAGCTTCCAAGACTTTTGGCATGCCAGTAGCCCAAAATCCGATGGAGGAGTAGCGCGTTTGGTTGATCAACTTTACGCCTGCGAAGCTGATTTTCCAAAGGATGACTTTCTGCATGCACAGTTAGCGCAGGCTTGTTTGGACATTGAAAAGCATTGGTTTAATACCTATGGAATCAGTCCTGAGTCGCTAACTCTTTTTTCAAACATTAGCCTACAGGCCAGCCAAGCATATGAAGCCCATATGCAATTAGAACCTGTGGAACCAAGCGAAATAAACCCAGAAATGCGGGTAGATGGTTGCAATCGGTCGTTTAAAAAATACGAGCAGCATCTGGCGGAACTCGGCTTGCCCGCATTCGATGATGCGATCAAAATGCATTACTTTATGAACGACATTAATGAAAACCTATCCGCTCTATTTAAGTACAGCGGTAGCGTATTGCGGGTTTTAGAGCAAGATTCCTATATGCAGGATGACGACGTGAGTTGGGGTCGCTGGACTTTGTTTCGGGACACCACCGGCTATACCGATATTTGGATTGTACGGATTGAGGCGGGCAGGGCTGAGGTAGTGAAAATGGTGTCTAAGGTAGACGCAAATTCATACAGTTTGGATGAGGCTCCTAGGGGCATTCAATTCGACTCGGAAATTTTCAAAGCAATTGATAAGACGCGAATTACTGCATTTGATAATTCTGAATTTAATGATCCCCCGCCACCCTATTTCCAAATGCTTTCGATGATGAAGGCGATAGCAGCTAAATCCGATAGCGATTCATAAATAAAAATACCCCACTAGGGGGTATTTTGATAAAGGCTTCAAACCACTTACTCGGCGTCGCTAGAGTCCGTATTCTGATAGCTTTGGTTGCCGGAAGATCCGTAGCTGGTGGACGATGGAATAGGATCAATTACCCGAAGCTCACCGCTTAGTTTGGCGCCTTTTTCAACACTCATTTCAGCGTATTGGGTCAGCCCAGTAATTTTGGCACTCGAGCGCACATTAAGGTGATTGGTTACGTGCAGGCCTTGCGTGACTTCACCCCGAATTTCAACCAGTTCGGCATTGATTCGCCCGTTGACAATACCGGAGGTGTCCACTAAAACTTCCTTGGTATTGAGCTCGCCCTCGACTAGCCCTGCGACGACGGCCATCTCCGGCACCTCGAATGTGCCCTTAACAATAACGCCTTCACCAACAAAAAGAGAACCTTTAGGATTGCTATCCGTCATATCAAATTTCCTGAAGTAATAAATGTAAAAACATCATATAACACTATGGCCACAAGACAATACTATTTAATTTGCTGCCGGCCCTCAATCTGGACCTTATTTTTTTGTCGTAGTGGGGGTCGACAGTTCCGAGAACTGGTCTTTCAGATTTTTCAGTTCGCCAATCTTACTTTCGATAAGGGGAATTTGTTTCTGAAGGGCTTGCAGATTTTCACGGTAATGGGCTTCAATCTCCTCCATTTCCTTGCGGGTGATCACGCCGCCCATTTCTTTCGTCATTTCGGGGCTAAAGCGAATGGCCACCCGAAAACCAAAGAAATGGATGCCAATCCCGAATATCAAAAATGCACTAATGGACAAAAAGGCAATTTTGATCAGGGTTCTACCGGTTATTTTGATTTGTTTCATGGTCGATGTAGACCCTGAAATCCAAATAAGCTGCATTTTGCTATTTTTCCTCTATAGAGAACAGCCATTTCTTAGTTTTGGCTATTTTACCAGTTGAAATTAATATGTTTTAAGCTGCATGCATGCGGAATAAAATTTCCTGCAAAGCGGGCTAATTTGCTAAGATTTGACATTATTAATAAAAGAGGCAGATTTAACATTACTGTAGCCCCTTTTTATTGCGGTGCAGTAAACAACAGGATAAAAGGCATGCCGCCAGTAAAAAACACTCCCCTTCCCGAGGTGATTGGATCCACCTTAAAGGCGGCAAGGGAAGCGCGTCGTTATGAGCGCAGTGAGTTAGCGAACTTATGCTGTTTATCTGCCAAGATGATTTTAGAGTTAGAAGAGGGGGGTATGACCTCGTTCTACAGCCTCAAACTCAAAATCAATGCCGCAAAACGCGTCGGCACTGTGCTGAACCTCTCCGAATCCGACTACCTCAGTTACCCGCGCGCAATAGCGGTGGGCGCAGAAGGGGAGGATGAAGAGTCCTTAGGCAGCGAGGGTAAAAATGAGTCCAATGAGGGAGCCTCCTCTGAAAAAGCCTCTGCGTCTGATGGCCCATCGACCAGCTCGGTTAATCCTGCGATAACGGAGCGCCTGGAGTGGCAAGATTTGCTGACAGAAAAAGTGGGTGGGGAATTAGCGGAGGCCAATACACGGGGTGGAGCTCGGTTTTCGATGAAATCAATCGCCTTCCTTTCCCTTGGTATTGTGCTTGCAGGAATTGTGTTCGGCTTGAACTCAAAATACGATATTGCATACCAAGTCGCCTCACTGCTTGAGCGTGACGCAAAACCACTTGAAATTCTTCCTGCTGAGCCGCCAAAGGCGGCTAGTGATGAGGCAAAGGCCGAAGCGCAAACTACGCCAGCCGAGGCGAGTCAAGAAACTAAACCCCCTGAAATGGTTGCGGAAGCAGGCCAGTGCCCCTTCAAGCAGGATGGGCAATTGCTCAGTTATCAAACTTCGAGCCCAAGCAAGGCCGGCGACACTGTTAATATAAAAACATTAATTAAGCAGACCATCTGTTTTATTGATGGGGGTGGCAAGCAACTTGTCATTGCATTAGAGGCAAACACTGCCCATGCCTTTAAAGGCGTCTCGCCTTTCACGGTTCTTGGGCAAGATTTAGACAATGTAGAAATGTTTTTTCAGGGGTGGAGAGTGCGGTTGCCAAACGCAGGATCTAAGCAAGTGAAGTTAGTCGAGGTCAATTGATAGCCCGCTACCGTGCGCGCTTATTTAATGAGGTGTTGACATGTTCGAGTTTTCCAAAAAAGGCCCAATGGCCGACACGCAACTGAGTTATGCAAGCACGATTGGCAGCGGCTCTACGATTAAGGGAGATTTCACGCACCGTGGGAATGTGCTCTTGTCTGGCCACCTCATTGGGGATATGCATCAAGAGGAAGATTCTGCTGGATCAGATGAGGGCTACACCGCTGTCATTGGTAAAACAGGCTTTATCGAGGGTAATATTTACAGCTCCCATGCCATCATTATTGGACGTATTGAGGGTTCGGTTTATGCCAAAGGCCGTGTAGAAATTTATCCGGGAGCGATCGTGAATGGAGATGTGACGTATTCACAGATTAACGTACATCCAGATGCCAAGGTTAACGGTAATTTGAAGTGCTTGCTTTCGGATTCATGGGCGCATTTGGCCGGGGAGCAAGGGGACTCAAGCTTAAATAATGTGTTGCCGATAAAAAAGGCGGACGGCTATTAAGCGCCATCGGCGCAACGGAAAAGCCACAGCGCCTGCGCCATAAAATCGGCTAGCAAAGACGGTAATGCACTTACTTAGGATAGGCGACGTTCTTTTGTAAATCTTGAAGCATCCACGTCTTGGTTAAATCCCCGGTAGGACCGAATGCAACGAAGGCATACAGTAATCCCAAAACCAGCAAAGCAATCAATAACACCTTCAGGTTGGTGTAGTCACGCGGAGCTGGAGCAAGCTTGGGCGGAGCCGAGGGCTTTGGTGGGGCAAATAGCTCTGGAAATGCGGATTCAAGCGCTGCATTCCCATTCTTAACATGACGATGGATGTGTTCCTCACTAATCCCTTGTTCAAGACCCAGGGCGGCGCTCTCATATTCTTGACTTGCCGACTCTAAGGACTTCGCTATGTGTCGGTAGCGTTTTTGGCGCTCGTTGAATTCCGGGGGTGTCATGGGCTTATTCGCTGAAATAGAGAAAGAATTAGATCAAAAATTTACCAATAACATACAACATTAGTCCAGAAAGGAAGAGGTATCCAAAGACTTTTGCAAGCGCTCGTTCCACCCCCTTTTGAACAATCTTATTCTGAATGTTTTCGTCTGCCACAATATTTTTAATATTCCAGAGGTCCTTGCGAATGACGTTCAGACTTTCATCGGATTTGCGATCCCTTTGGGCAAGGTTAGCGCTAATCTCAGCTAATTGCGCATTAACTGCTTTTAGTTCCTTGATTGCATCATCCAAAGTACCCATATTTATCCCAAAATAGTGTTTGTGCGAATCGTTTGAAGCATAAGCTCGGCGACATTGAAGCATTTCGTAGATTATTGCAAATCTTGCTACTAACTTGCTAATTGCTGGAAACCCAAAGATTATGCTTTATAGTAACGCTGAGGCCCTCTGATGGCCTAAACCTGAATGATTTCTTCTGTAAGATGACCCGCAGCATGGATAGCAAATCCCAAACAATTCTAAGTCGGGTAGTGTTTTTAGCAAAAAAAGTTGCTAAGGTCTTGCTGTATGCCTTAGCCACTTTAGTGCTTATTTATTTCATTTTTAAAGTCTGGGAATACACCGCTGAATCAGGCCAGCAAGAGGCAACAAAGGTGCTGCGGGGCGAGCAAAGTGAGCAGTTTAGTAATTTAAGTAAACAGATCGCTACCTATTCTCCACTGGCTGTCGGCAGCCCCTCACTTCAGTTTGTCCAGCGCTCTGTAAATGAACCCTTATTTCAATATCTGCTCGGCAGCAGCTACCAAGCCTTCATTACTGCTCTAGAAGACAGCGTAGCTTTAGTTTATGTGGGACCAGCTATTTTTGGTGCGGGGTGTCAAAAATTGGGGTGCGCCTTATCGCAAGCTGCATACTTAATTGATCCCAGCAAGGGTCGTGTTTATGCCGCTACGATTGAAAATGGCAAAACACGGTATTTTGGTTTAATGGAAGGTGAAGCAATTCCAGCAGCATTTGAGGGATGGGCAGCTAAGCAGATTGCGGGGGACTCCAAATGAGCGCCTGCTTTAGCAAATGCAAACCCATCTTTCGTTTCAGTATCGCTTGTGCTTTATTGACCTTGGCCTGCGCTACGGATGCAAAGCCCCCGCTGGAATCCGGCATGAACAAGGTCACTGAGTCTAAAGGGGTAAAAAAAGCGAACAACGATAGCGATATCGTTCTCAGTAAAAATGCCCAAACTACCCTGTATTTGCTGGCGGGCTGGGGTAAGGCTGAGGGTCCTACTGTTTGGTATACCGTATCAGCCCACTTTAATAAGGACCAGATTGCTCCGGGAGGCAAGCCCTTCAATTTATTCAGCGCGAGTGGCGCTATGGAATGCAAAGAAAATTCTTTTTTTTACTATCGAACATCCTATCTGTTTTTTGATGCGAAGACGGGATCGCTCAATGAAGTGTATTTTGAGAAGAATAAATCCAAGCCGATACCCATTGATCCTGGAAGCATCGAGAGCGATGTTAAAAATACGATTTGTAAATAATTTTTTGTGAGCTGAAGTCAGTTATGGCACTCAGCAAAACCACTGCCTTACCCTCGGCCATCACTCCAGCGGATCTGACGCCCGAGGCTTTGGATTCAAAGCTGGATTTCATGGAGCGCAATCCAGAGCGAACTGCAGTTCTCTTTAAACGCCACCTGGCCGACTTACAGCAAGTTCTGCAGACGGCAAATCGTCAAGACGTGATCGATGCCTTGCGCCAAGATCCGAGCTCGACGCCATTTCAGCGCCGCATGCTGATGGCGTTGCTGGATGGCGAGCATGAGGGGGAGGTGAGCAATCGAGATGAATTAACCGGAATGTTGACGCGAGCCAGTCTTGTGGATCGTTTTTCGCCAAAGAACTTGGCTGCAAACAATGCGAAAACCGCCTTGACCCTCTACTTTATCGATTTAGATGGGTTTAAGCGGATCAATGATCAATATGGACATGCGATTGGCGACCGGGTTTTGGCTGCAGTTGGCGCCCGCATTCAGGGTGCGATTAGACCTGACGACATGGCTGTGCGTTGGGGGGGTGATGAATTTATTGTGGCGTTTACGAGCGTGCACGAACCGGAATTGGTGATCGAGCTGGCCGCTCGTTTGCTTAGAATTATCACCGCACCCTTGCACTTACATTCCGATCACTCGATTGAGTTCACATTGGGTGCCAGTATTGGTATTGCAATCGGAGCGGATGGAACAACATCAATCAACGATTTAATTGATCAAGCTGATCGAGCCATGTACCAAGCAAAAAAATCAGGAAAAAACAGCATTCACATTTTTCCGTGAGTCTTATTCTTTGCGCAGGTGTACCGCAGGAATACGCAGTGACTCGCGGTATTTTGCTACCGTTCTTCTGGCAATGACATAGCCTTGATCATTCAATAATTTTGCAATATGGGTGTCCGAGATCGGCTTTGCAGTGGATTCGCTCTCTACAATTTGCTTGATCAGTGCTTGCACCGCTGTGGATGAAATAGCCCCGCCTTTTTCCGAACTCAGCTGGCTACTAAAAAAGTATTTAAATTCATAAATGCCCAGCGGGCACGATAAGTACTTTTGGGTCGTCACGCGTGAAATGGTTGATTCGTGCATATTCACACTTTCGGCAATTTCTCGCAGTACAAGCGGACGCATGCCAACTGCGCCTAAGGAGAAGAAGGTTTGCTGGCGAGCTACGATCTCTTGAGCCACCTTCAGAATGGTCTCTTCTCGCTGCGCAATATTTTTTACGATCCAATTCGCTTCCAGCATTTTTTGTTTTAATCCGCCATCGGCTTTTTTCCCGCCATTTTCGTTGAGGATTCTGGCGTATTCTGCGTTGAGGGAAATGCGGGGCTTGGCACTAGGATTGGATTCCACTACCCACTTTCCGCGGCTCGCTTTGACGACCACGTCGGGTAAGACCCACTGATCATGTTCGCGATCAAATTGACCGCCCGGATTATGTTGCAAGCTGCGAATGCATACAACCGCCTTCATAACTTCCGCTTGGGATTTGCCGCAGGCTTGCTTTATCTTGAGCCAATCTTTAGAACCCACTTGATTTAAGTGCGTATTCACAATGCGTTTTGCCAGCCCCCATTCGTCCGCATTGTTTTTTCCTTCTTGAAGGATGCGATCAATTTGCAGTGAGAGGCACTCGGCGAGATTACGGGCACCAACGCCGGGGGGGTCAAGGGTCTGTAGTTTTTTTAAGCCCGATTCGATGCGCTCCATTGCGCTCAGAGCGCTACCCATCAATTGAGCGCTAATTTCGCTATGAATGGATTCCAGATCATCCATCAAGTAGCCCCTGTCATCAAGGCATCCGGCTAAATAGGCGAGGAGGGACTGCTCTTGGCTAGTAATGTTCAGTAACTGAATTTGCTCTTCTAAGTATTCCAGCAGGGTTTGCTTGTGTGCCACGCGTTCATGGCGCTCGACCCATTCTTCATCATCATGGCTTACTGGATTGCTGTTGGACCAATTATTTTGGGGTAGTTCAATGCGTTCATTGGATTGGCTGAGGTTCGATTCGATTTCTGGGTTGGGCTCGAATTCCAAGAGTGGGTTTTCTTCTGCTGCTTTTGCTAATTCCTGCTCGAGTTCATTATTGGATAGTTGCAAGAGCTTGATGGCCTGCTGCAGTTGCGGTGTGAGGCTGACCTGAGGGCTAAGTCGATTATTGAGCGATATAGCCATGATGGGACTTAGGGACGACCAATGGCTAGGGTCCTGGAGTCAGGGCCATTGGGTATTGTTCTATCTAGCATCCAGTTTAGAAAGTGCAGTTCGCAAAACATACCCCCATTCTAACCAGAAGCACTGGATAAATTGCTATATAAATTAATGGCTTAAGGAGTTTTAGCGGGGAGCAGGTCAATCCCCTGCAATAATGGGCTAATCAAAATAGCCGGTATGGCCGTATTAAAAGAACGATAGAATAAACAGGTATTTCACATCATGGAAAATCCAGTCATTACCGAGCACCGCATCCGAGGCGAGCGCTTTTACACCATCGAAAAGAGTAGCAAAATTGCTTTTTATACAACCAATATTGCTGCAGCGCGCTATTGGGTGAAGCACGTCATTAATGGTGAGGCGATTCCAGTGCTGGAGAATGGCAATGCTGAGGATGCTCCCACTGCCTAAAGTGGGGTTTTAAAGTAAGCCGCGGTTTGGATCTTGGAGGATCCCTATTCCTCTTGGCAGCGATCTAGGGTTTGACGCCACAATGCCCATAAGGCATATCCCCCTTTGAGGGCTACTTTTACCCCCTAGATGTCCGTATAATTGCCTATTTATATGGTTTTAACCATGGGCAACCGTTTTTTTACTCATTTTGCTTTTATAGCAGTCTCCAGTTGGCTTGGGGCTGATCTAGCCCATTCTCAAGCAAAAGATGATTTGATGATGGTTTTTGATGGCAAACACTATTCCATTGGATATTACAAAAGTTCAATCAAGGCGCTGCCTCCGGATTGGAAAAAAGTATGGGTCATCACCAATCGAAAAGCCAATGAAGGAAAGCTTGAGTCGCGCGTCGTATCGGTGCGCCGAAACATCCTATTTAATTGCGTGCGCAATACTTACTCTACCTTGGCCACCATTAACTATGCGGAGCTTAATGCAGCAGGTAAACCCATGCTACAAACCGACACTGGATTTAATTTGAATGATGACCCGGTCCCCGAAGGTAGTCCTTTAGCCATTGTCTTTAGTCAAGTATGCGTGCCTTAATTTAATCCTATGAAATTTAATATACACCCACCTGAAGCATTAAAAAACGTTGACCCGAAGTTTCATGTGGAGTCTCGTGCAATTCCAAAAACAATAGAGCGCGAATTATTTAAAAAACCGCTTGCCGGTTTATTTCCTGTGGACGGCTCGGCTAGGGAGTTACCGGTTTCATTATTGGACATTAAGCAAGGCCTCATCGTGATGAAGCCTGAAACGAAGCCCGAAGGCGGCCTTACCAGCATCGTTGGGGGGCAGCGGATCGTGGTGCTGTGTGGCGAGTCTGGAAAGATGCAATTTTTAGCAGTGAATTTGAAATTAACCGAGGATGGAAACATCACCTGCCCTCTACCGAATGAATTAATCTTAATTCAGCGCAGAAAAGAGTTCCGCACGCTGGGTCCTGCCGATGAGGACTTGAGTTTTGTGCTGTGCTTGGGCGCCGGTCAGGAACTGTTGACAAAGGTAATTGATATTTCTAGCCATGGCATCCTACTTGATATTCGTTTAGGCGCTACCGAGGTGGATGTGGGTCGGTATTGGCACTCCGGTTATTTTGAGCGCTTGAAGTCTCGCTCAACAACCATCGATTTGCTGATTAAAAATGTCCGACCTGGCGCAGCAATGGATCGCATTCGTGCAGGTTGCGAGCTGTATGAGCCGAACAAATTAGTATTGAAAGAATTCGAGAGTACCCGCAGCGCGATTGAAAATGCCAGAGTGCAAGGTCGCCTCAATCGTTGGCATTTGGGGGCATCGTGGTATGTCTAAGTCCTTTTTGACGCAGTGCCTTGATTTCTAAATAAATTAATAATGAATTTTTTTGCCAACTTAACTACCGGTAAGCTCATCATGATCATCAGCGTGCTGATGTTCATCGCGCTCTTGTATTTTTTCATTCGCGACTTCTACGGCAAAGTACTGGAAGGCGTGAAGGGCAAAGAACACGATGCAAAACCAATAGAGCCAGTGATGACGGCGAGTTTGCAAAAAACCCACCAACTGGAAGAAGTCATTAATCAAAAAATTGCTAACATGAAGTTGGACCTTATGGCAGAGCGACTCCGTATTACTTCTACTGCCGAGGTCCTCAAAAATCTGGCTGCCGAGCGCCATCTTCCTGAAACCTTGTATCAAATCTATTTTGAAACGCGTGCATTTCCAAAGAAGAGCCTCGAAGCTCAGCAAACTGACCTCGAATGGCACGCGCAAGCTGGAATCACCGATTTAAAAGTAGATCCCCTGCCCTTAGACGACGGTACGGTTATTCATTTCACCTTGCACAACTATCCCTATGCGCTTACCGCGATTAATCACCGTTTTGCTAGAACGCATTATGTTGAGTTAACGCTGCGCGACGTGGATGATGTCCGCTTATTTGTTGTGCGTATTAAGGCAAATGAAACAACGGGTCGCGATATCTTAGAAACGGCCATCATCGAAATGAAGTCGGGCGATTGGATTGATGACATTGCCAGTTGCCGTTTATTAATGGACAAGCGCAAGACGGAAGTGCAGTTGATGGCAGAGCATCGCGAAGTGGAGATGCTCAAGCAGCGTTTTGTATTAAACCATTCGAATAATAAATTCAGCGCAAGCAAGCCTGACCCTAGTCGTAAGAAAGGCTAGAGTACATCTTGTTAGCAGTCCGCCCCCTTCGCTCCCAGCGCACGATTTATTTCTGGTTTTTAGCGTTTACCGGTTTTTTGGTGGTGGTCTCTTTAATGACCCTACTGGGGTCTGCCAGTGAGCTATCGAATTCGTCAGATGAGCTTAAGAACCTCAAGGTGACCGGCCCCAACATCGAAGATTTTGTAAAAACGCAAAACATCGACTTTCGCTTAAACAATAACAATAACCAACGCCGACTGAGGGCGGCAGATATACCTAAACTGGCGGATGACGCAATTGTTCCGGTGAGCCTCGATGATGCCGTCAACCGGGCCTTCCAATTTTTTGCGGAGTTTGAGAATAAGCGCTTTAAGCCCATACTAGATGTGACCTTACCGGTGGTTGAATCCGTTGACCCCGCTTCCCCTGCTGGCCTTGCCGGAGTAAAGCCAGGCGATATCGTCACCTACCTCAATGCAGCCAAAATTGAATCCGTAACGGGCTTTTATTTTGCGCTTAACGATAGACCGGCTTCGGAGCTAATACTAAAACTACTGAGAAATAAACGAGACACCATAACGGTGGTGATGCGAATCGCTGGCAAAGGGCTAATCAATGACAGCAATGTCGGCTTGCGTTTTGTTACTCCTCTAGACGCGGTTTACTATACGGAGCAGGAAACCAAGCGCCAAATCGACCAATATCGACGTGAAATGCTCGCCGCTATTCCCATCGATTGGCGTGCGGATGCAGCGAATAATTTAATGCAAAATGCAAGGCGCCTCAATCTGATTGCCAGAGGGCTTATTGATCCCTCCGGGACGAATCCAGCCAAGATTCAATCGAGGGAAGTATTGGCGTGGCAGCATAAAAAGTACCTTGAAAATGTCGATATTTATTTATCGCAGAAATGGAAAATTGAGCGTCGCAGCGCTGCCCATCTGACCGGAATGGGCGATGCGGTCGTCGGCCTTGTTTGTAGCCTATTTATTTTTGCTATTGCCTTTGGTTTATTTTGGTATCAGCGGCAGCTACCGGGTAAAAAATCATGATCAATAGCGATAAACCAGAGTACTGGCTTGGTATGCGCATCAACGGTGAGCGTTATGCGCTGCCAGCAAGTGCAGTGCAATCCGTTTTTTTATACCCTGAAGTAGAGCAATCGTTAAGCGATTTGCGCATCAGTGGCGTTGTTGTGCATGAGGGTGCCCCCGTGTATTTGCGCAATCATTTTCAGGTATTGCGTTTTAATCGCCGCTCAGAAATACTCTCCCATTGGCAGCAAGTCCTGAAACCAGGAAATGCCCCTTGGGTTCTGGTTTTAAAAGAGGGCCCTAATCAGGGTCTTGGATTTAGGGTAAATAATATTGTTGGTCCCTTCCACGCCTCCGTCTTAAGCGACCCCTTGTTCGTGCATCACCATGGGGTTGATTATTTACTATTGGAGGCTTCCTAGGGCCGGTTATCCGACCTGATTTATTAGCTGGAAAAAATTTATGATCAAAAAATACAACAACCATATCTTTCAGCGTACAACCGCCCCGTGGCGCTGGCTGGCAATTGCTTCTTTTGTTATTGCGCTGATCACCAGCATCAGCGCATTTATCTCGGCGCGGAATTGGGTTGCGGATGGCAACTATTTGCAGTCCATTGATATTGAGCAAATTGAGGTCTTGCGCCTCATTCCGGCATTAAAAGAGTTGCAAGCCCAAACCAATCGAGCGGTTGTACTCGAGCCTGGTTTTTTTAGTAGCCTCAAAAAATCCGATAGCCTCTTCAAATCCATTACCGATGATCTAAAACCGCAGAGCAATGCGGCAGCTGCAGGCGCCTCAAAAACAGGGACTCCAGCAGTGCCGTCACAAAGTGCGGTAATGCAGGGCGCGAGTACGGCGCCACAAGCGACCCTCTCCGATAACCCAATATTGGCTTTACTTCAAAAAGTAGATGCCAAAATTATGAATCTGCTGTTTGGCAAACCGGATAAATACGCTCATTTATCGCAAGACAAGCTCGAGCCTGGCGACACGCCTACCGCTTCTGCAAAGGTGCCTCAAGTAAGTAGTGTTCAGGATGTGTTGCAAGGGGCAAAGAGAACAGAGCAGGCGATTGGCGCCGTTTTAGCGCAGGAAAAAAGCCTAGTCGGCTTTGCTATTCTCGCGAAGTCTGCCGAGGCCTTATTGGCTCCAAAAGGCGGGCTGGAACTCGATAAGATGGCGGCCGATTTCCCGGCCAAAAGGTATGCCGAAAGCCTCGATGCCTTTGTGAAGGCAAACACGGCATGGCAAAAAAATATCACTGACTCGGCTAGTAATTCTGAATTGCAAAAAGCCTTGGGTACGGTAATCGATCAAAAAGTATTGCTTGAGATTGAGTTTGGTAAAAAAGGAGTTGCTAAGACTCTGCCTAAGCTAGGTGAGGTGATGGTTAAGGTGAACCAAACGCCTTGGCATACCAAGTTGCCACAAGAGAGCGCTTTGGCCTTAAAGCTCTACGCAGCGGGCATATCGACCATTCGTGATTTTGCCTCTGGGCATGAGGCCTTGAAAGTGGTTGCTCAGCAGAGTTCCCAAGGCTTGGGATTTTTTGATTTTGAAACTGCGGGTGGCTTTTTGGGGCTTACCTTACTGTCGCTGATCGGAATGGTGGCCCTCGCCATTGGGGGTTTCATGTATCTGCGCAATACCAGCCTCAACGCAATCGATATGCAGCGTGCTGCACCCGTTGCCTCTGCTGCTGATCAACTCCTAAGCTCAATAGATTTGGGCTTTGATAATGCTCCGAGCATGAAAGTCTTGGATAAAAAAGAGCCGGATCCAAAGCCTGCTGTAGCCGAGCCACGCCAGCAAGCCAATGAAGGGACCACAACTCCAGAATTAAAAACCGTTGTGAATGTCATCTCCGAGCTCAGTGGTGACCTCAAAGAACGTATTAGTAGTATTGAGCGGCGCTTTAAATTGCTCAGTCAATTAAGTAATAAGCTACGCCATTCCGTCAATACGCTCCAAGACAAAGCGACGCAAATTCGTCCTGCCAGTGCGAGCGAGGATGAGCCAAGTTACACCGGCTTAACCGAGCGTGGCGCTAGGGTAGGTCCATTGGATCAACTACAAGATGCCTTCTTCGCCTTAAAACAACAGGGCGTTCGACTTTATTTGGCGATTTTAGATAATCACTCCAGTAAGCAGCTTGCGGTGGAGACGGAGCAGTTAAATCTGTTAGTGGACCGTGTCGAGGCGACCGTTTCCAAAATGAGGGGCTCTCTGGCGTTGGCCTTGGACCAAGCTGCCGCTTCTGAGCAGCTTGCCCCAGAGGTCTCTTTAGAGGTAATCGAGTTGATGACGATGGATGCCAAGCAAGTGATACGTGATCTCGATGTTTGGGAAGAGGAGTTTGATGGACTCGGTCAGGAATTTTCTGACCTAAAACGTCAAGCGAAAACCTAATGCGATTTATTGGATAAAAGCGCACCCCATGGCTGAAGAAAAACCGCTATTTCTAATTGACGTTGATCGTGCGATCGAGGGATTGCAGTCGTCTTCCCCGGTCAATGGGGATGCGAGCTCGGCCAGGGTGCAGTCCTTGGTCATGTACTGCGTTGATTTGGCCAATGCGCTGGATGGTGCTGGGCTAGATGCCTTAAGTGGATTCGCCAATGCCCTGTCTGAGAGTTTTGTTGCCAACCGGCCCCAAGCATTTTTATTGATCCCAGAATTGATTGTTTTAGTCAATGCAGAGGCCGCATTGATTCATCCGTCTAGTAGCTCCCATGCGCCAGTCAGTCTTGAGCACTTAAATCAAGCCAAAGCGGATTTCGAGAAAAAATTAAGCCAATTAAAAGAAGGCGTAGCAATATCGACGGGGTCGATATTGATTGCTACTCCTGCGTCTGATATGACAGTAGAGAAGGCGGAGGCGGAGGCGCAGACCCAGCAAACGGCGCCCATCGAAGAAGATGAATACCGAGATGAATTTCCCAATCAAGAATTTTCTGCGGAGCTGAAGGATCGCTTGCGTGCATTTGAGAGGCCTTTAGAGCCACAAGCGCAAACAGCTGAGCCTCGTTTTGCAGCAGATGAGCGCCAGGACCTTGAGTCAAGTCGCAATCAAGAGCCTGCTGCCCGTGATCTCAATCGGCTTTTTATGCCACGGCAGGATTCACCCCCGGTCGTCATGCCGGAGATAGCGCCTAAGGCATTTTCGATGCCCGAGGGCGCCAGACCAATGGATCGGGCAAGTACGTTTGATTACTCTGGTCGTGCACGGCATCAAGACAAGCATTACGTGTTAGACCGCGCGAGCAATTTGAACCGACTACAAAAAGCCCGCAGCCTAGCTGGCAAAGGCGAAAATTGGAGTGGGGTTGAGCTCGACTTTGTGCTGAGCAAAGAACAAGATGAGTTGATCCATGTGGGGCAACAATCCTTAAGGCATATTTTTGATAATTTGACGGATGAGCTTTTAATTGATGAAGTGTATGCCGATGCGGATATCGCTCAACAGCTTCTGACCATACTGAGTATTTTGCCGCCATGCCCGAGTATTTTTGCGGTTCAGCAGGAGTTGATGATCTTCATCGACCTCGATCACATTTCCTTATCGCAAGAGCACTTATTGGTAGTGGGCAGCATGATGGCTGAAATCGGCGGATCCCTTGAAGTGCATCACGAAGGCGTGCGCCTTTCTTGCCCATCGAGTCTTTTGAGAATGCCGATGGCGTATTTTTCACGCCATGGCGATTTTTTTGCGGTGTCGGCGATCCAATACTTGGGCGAAGAGCAACTGGATAAGGTTTCCGATTCCAAAATAGATTCGATTGGTGAAATCATTCATCCAGCCAGAAAGATAGCAGTCCGTGCTGGACGTGAGACTTACTGGTTGTATGCCCACGAATTTTTGGGTGTGGAAAACATGAACGTGCATCAGAACATCCCTGCCGTGCTGGACCGACCCCATTGGTTGGCTGGAGTTGCTCTGGATGGGGCCAATACCGTCTATGCTTGGGTTGCTTTGGAAAGGTACGTTAAGTAATGCACGGCTTTCGCCTTCCCATTTTCGTTTGCTGTTTGCATTGGTTTTTGGCGATTTCAGCCCAGGCTGCACTGGCGCCGGATTTGGAGGCGTCCATTAAGCGCTATATTCAAAAAAGCCCCAGTGTGAATGGCTTGAGGGTTGAGGTTCAGTTAATGGAGCCCAATCAGGTGATACCACCCTGCGTCGGCGGCACGGTTGAGATTATTACGCCTCCAGGCGTGCGGCTTTGGGGCAGGAGCACTCTGCAATTGCGCTGCGCCAAGGCCTCATGGATGGTCAATGTGCCTATGAACATTCGCGCCTTCGGGGATTATGTGGTGGCCAGTCGTTACCTGCCTTTTGGTCACAAGCTGGAAAGTGGCGATTTTCGGGTGATCGAGGGCGATTTAACCATCCTGCCGGATGATGTCTTGAGGACGCCCCGCGCTGCCTTCGATAAGGTCTTAGGTCGACCGCTGCAAATGGGCGCTCCAATAGGCCTAAACGATTTAAAGGAATCTGCCGTTATAAAATCAGGAGATCCTGTTTTGATCCAGCTGGTCGGTAGGGGCTTTCAGGTGTCCGGCGAAGGAACTGCCCAAAGCAGTGGAATGGTAGGTGACATGGTCCGGGTACGGCTGATGGATGGTCAGATTTTGCAGGGCCGGGTAATAAAACCGGGCGTGGTTGGGGTTAATATAGAGTGAGCGTTAGCTTACTATGTGCGGTAAAGTAGGATTTATTAGATAGATGAGCGGTAAAATAGCAGCAAACTGGAGAACGCAATGAAGATTAATGAGAATGCACCACTGATTCCACCAAATTCAGGAGTGGGTAAAGCCACCCCAGGCGTAAACTCGTCCGCCGTCAATCAGTCTGCTGCTAAAACTACCGCCGATGCAGTGCCGGGCCCAGCCGTTAATCTAGACATTAGCTTGACCGCTAAATTAGCCGAAGTGCAAAGCGATTCCAAGGCCAGTAAGGCGAGCGACGAGGCCTTAATCGAAAAACTGCGCGCCAAGATTGCTGCCGGCGAATTCGAAATCGATTACAAACAAATCTCCCAAGCCATGCTCAAGGATGTTGTTGCTGCCATTGGCCAAAAGCCTAACAGCATTTAAGTCATACTCGATCCTGCACGCAAGGCCGGTAACGCGTTCGCCCCACTATGACCGATTCTGCTGGCGCAATGCCATTTGATGCCCTGCACGTTTTCCTAGAAAAGATTGACATCGCGGTAAGGGACTTGCGCACCGCCCTCGAAGCGAATGATATGGATCGTATGCCCGCCGCCTTAGAGCTAACCAATGCGGCTTTAGAGTCGATCAATGCCTATCCTGGCGGCGTAGAAAAGCTAAGAAGCGATATCAATCAATTCCCCGAAGGTCAAAAAGAGCAGTTATTGAAGCTGCTAAATGAAACGTCCACCAACCACCAAATCAATGGTGATCTGATTCGTTTGGCGATGCAACGCAGTGCTGCCATGCAGTCCTTTATTGCACAGCAAGCCCCGGGTGCCACCTACGGCAGCGACGGCGGTGTACCCGGATCGGTTGGTGGCGTCTTATCCCGCAAGGTATAAGGTATTTCATGCCCACTTAAAACGGGCGCCCATCCGGCAAATCTTCGTATAATTCAACTGTATTCCAGCTCCAAACTGGAACCCATTCTGCCGGCTGGCTAACGGTTTTTTTGATTCATTTATGGCAATTTGGAGTCTGTTGATCTGCATACGATGCCATTCAAAATTTACCAACCCGATGCTGGCGAGATTGATCCTAAATACAGTCTAGATAGCCGCTTTCTCTACAAAAACCTCGAAAAATTCTTTTCCCCAGGGCCGGTTTCTGCCATCTTCAATACCAAATCATCGCAGTTACTACCGGTGAGTGTGGATGCAATCGACGCCAAGACAGGCTTTAAGTTTAAGGTGGAGGAGCCGCCTAAAAATGGGGTCCACGCCTTCATCAGCGACCCTTGCATTTTTGTATCTGGGCTGGAGATTGGTAAATTGCAATTTCCGATGCAGGGATTAAGGGTCTTGGAGAGTGGACTGCTGACTTGCGAAATCCCCACTGCAGTGCATTTAATTCAGCGACGCGAGGATTTTAGGGTTCCTGCGCCCCCCGATAGGGCATTTAAGGCTTTGATTTATTTCAGCGTTGGCAAGGAAATGATTGCAGACATCATTGATATTTCCGATAAAGGCATTCAGTTCGATCTGCGCTTGGGCGCTACCGAGCTGGAAGTCGGAATAATTTGGACCAATTGCACCTTAGAGCGGTTGCAAGCGCGTACCGCCAAGTTTGATCTGATTATTCGCAGTATTAGACCCAGCCTCTTAGAGGAGTCGCGGATTCGGGTGGGGTGCGAGCTGCATCAGCCAACCCGCTTGAATTTAAATGAGTTTGCCAGTACCCGGACAGCCATTCAGAGTTCAAGGGTCAATCGGCGGATTAATTACTGGTATCAAGACGCATCGTGGTGTTGATTTTTGGCCCCCATTGGGAAAACAGCACTCGTCACATTGACGAAATATAATCAATTTTTAATACAAATTTTTTTATTTGGGGTTCGCTTCCATGGGCTACGGGGCAATTGAATTAGGTCAACTTAATATGCAAAAAGGCAAATTCGATGTTGCCTTTGATATTTTGTTTGACTGTGCGGTCAATGACCAAAATGACGATGCTGTTTTCCTGATGACCAAAATGGTGTTTGACGGAAATCTCCCCCCTGAGCTGATTGAAAAATTCTACGAGTTACAAAATGGCCATACCAGTGCAGGTAATGGATATGCGCTCTTTAATGTGGGATTGATGCACGAGCGCGGTCTTGGTAGGGTGGCTCAAGATTACAAAGTGGCAGTCGAGTATTACCAAAAAGCAGTAAAAGAAGAGGTAAAAGATGCTTATTGCAATTTAGGTAATATTTTCGCTTTGGGCTTGGGCATGGAGCAGGGCGTTCCTCGGGACGTTGATATGGGAATCAAGCTTCTTGTAAAGGGTGCTGAGGAGGGAAGTCGGCAGTGCGCTTACACCTTGGGCTCGCTCTATGGCAAGGGTGAGTTTATCTCCCAAGATCTCAAAAAAGCGTTTTACTATCTCTCGCTCGCAGCGCTGCAGGGGCATGATCAAGCAAAGCGGGTGCTGCACATTTTTGTACACAGCCATAAAGAAAACTACGACGCAGAGATGACGGCTGCAGAGTTACAGTTGGGCAAGATTCAGAATCTACGCATGCTGTATAAGTGCATGTAAGCGGCTGGTAAATGAGGTCCGTTCGACTTCATAATCGCAGCCTGCTGTAGTAAATCCATACCTTTGAATGGTCTCCCATGCAGTTTGATAACTCCCGCTTAGATATTGCTAGCTCGAACCTCAGAAAGGGCAGGTACGCTGCCGCTTTTGAGATTTTCTTTGAGCTTGCGTCAAATGATCTGGATCAAGAGGCCCAGTTCGCCTTAACCAAGATGTGTTTTGATGGACATCTTGATGCAGAGCAGATAAATAAACTATTTACCTGGGTGAACTCCAATAGTAGTCTTGGCAATGGCTACGCCCTCTACAACGTAGGCCTAATGCACGAGCGTGGCATGGGGGAGATTAAACAGGATTACAAGACTGCAATTGAGTATTACGAGAGGGCAATCAAAGAAGAGGTCTTGGATGCCTACTGCAATCTAGGTAATATCTATGCACTCGGTCTCGGCGAAGAGCAGGGCATTCCACGGGATATTTTTAAGGGCATTGCGTATTTAGTAGAAGGAGCCCAAGAAGGAAGCCGTCAGTCCGCATACACCTTGGGCTGTTTGTATGAAAAAGGGGAATACATCCCTCAGGACCATAAAAAGGCCTGCTATTACTTGGTGCTCGCCACCTTACAAAAGCACGATCAAGCCCATCGCGTCTTGATTATGTTCCAGCATGCCAACAAAGGAAATTACGACCTTGAGTTTGATGCGGCTGAGGCGCAGTATGGAAAAATTCAGAATATGCGTAAGCTGTATCGCAGTCTGTAAAGAGGTAACGCAAACCAAAACTAGGCATTAATACTAGGCCTTCAGCTTGGCCCGAATGCGAATCATGCCTTGAGTATGAATTTGGCTAATGCGGCCCGGGGTAATGTTCATTACTTGGGCAATTTCCCGATAAGAAAGCTCTTCTTGGTAATGAAGTCCAAATACCAATCGTTCATTTTCAGGTAATCCCTCCAGGATCACAGCGATGCGTTCGGCAAGCTGACTCATCGCAACCGCGCGCATTGGATCTGAGTTCATGGCATCTGCTGGCAACAGGTCATCCGATAAATCATCCAAGGGCATGAGGTGCACCATGTTCGCCATGATGGCGTGATATGCCTCGATGGTGATGTCAGCGCCCAGCGCAATTTCTTTTTCGGATGGGTGGCGACCTAAGTTTTGCTCGAGTTTGCGAGTCACCTTCTCAATGCCCTCGAGCTCATCGCGCTGATTGCGGGGGAGGATGTCATTTTTTCGGCAAGAGTCGTAAATGGCGCCGCGAATACGGGTGCGGGCATAGGCCTCAAATGCCAGGTTGGCTTGCGGCTCATAGCGGTTGAGCGCGTCTAAAAGACCAGTAAGCCCCTCCTGAATGAGGTCATCGACCTCGACATTGGGCGGCAGGCGCGAGCAAATTTGATGGGCAATGCGCTTGACCAGGGGTAAATGTTGTTCAATCGCCTGATTAATGTCGATCGACTGGGCGTAGGCGGATGGCTTCAATCACAACTCATTTTGTGGGGGCACTTCATTTTATGCTGCTTAGCTTGTGATTCGTGCGGAGATTGCCTTAAAAAATCCCATGGGTAAAACAAACTCATGTGACTCGCCTTTGTTTACCGGGCTCCAGCTTAAGTCATCGGGATCTTGCTCGACGCGCTCGGCAGTTAAGGCCTTAATCCACCCAATGAAATCCAGCGGCTGCTCTAGAGCAGACAGTGAGGCATTGTGAAGCTTTTCAAAAGCGTCCGCCCCGGCACCTTCGTCTTCTCCACCGATGATCAAGATCGAGAGCGGCTCATCCACTTGCAAAATTGCCATTTGTCGAATTAGGACCATGGCTTTCTTGAGCGAATCGTGGTCGCTTGCAGTCACCAGAATGCGCTTAACATTGCTACCGTAATACGAAACGATATTGGCTTGAGGATCAATCGTGGGGAAAATAATGTAGTCCATGTCCATTTCATGACTGACTAAGCGTTGATCCAATTGGGGATACTTTGCAAAGCGGTGGGTCACTTCGGGGCGCAACTTCACGCTGGTTGCATACCAAAAGTTCTCTTCAATGGCCTTAATGCTTCTGGGTAAGTCGATTGAGCTAGTAAAGACTTGCCCTAAATCGTAACGAATCGGGTATAAAAAACCAGACATGGTTTTGCGATCCGACAGGGCAATCTCATCAATCAGCAGGACTTTGTGTCCTAACTGTTTGATGTTCTGCGCCGTGCCGTGGCCCAAGTGAATAGTTGAGTCTGCATCCAGCGTACTGGCAATGCAAATGACCCGGGCTAGCTCGGCACCGAAGATATTGCGTAAGCCCTCAGCTTGATCAACGCTACTAGTCGTGCTTGTGCTCATGGATTCACTTTACGAATCCAGTCGCCTAAGTGATCGGAAAGCAGGGCGGGTACCTGTTCATCCGTAATCGAGAATGTTTCGGAAAAGGCACGGGTCGCCGTAGCGCGATGGCTTAAGTAATTGATATCCGGTTGACTGAGGTCTTCTGGAACGCGCTGGCCATTGGAAACAAACATCACCGATAAATTATGGCGAATAACGCTGTCAATCACGGGGGCGAGATGAGCCGCTTCATCAATTTTGGTGATAATCACCGAGTCAAGTTTCTCGCGATTGGCATTGAGCATCGCTTGGTTGTGCAGATTGATGACCTCTTCCTGGGTACGTAGATCGGTTGTGGAACTCATGACCAAAATACGACGCGCTTTATTAGAGCCATGCTGAAGCAGCAGGGACTGCTCAATCATCAGGGTATCGCGCTGGCTTACTCCGGCGGTGTCTAGAATCACAATTTTACGATTGGAAAACTCCTTAATCTTGGCGGCTAAATCTTCACTATCCCGAACGGCAGTGAGTGACAGGCCCAAGATTTTAGCGAAGGTTTTGAGTTGCTCTTGAGCGCCAATCCGGTAGGTATCGGTTGTCAGGAGGGCAACTTGATTGCGACCATAGCGCAATACGCAACGCGCTGCAATCTTGGCCACCGTAGTGGTTTTACCCACGCCGGTCGGGCCAATAAATGCAAATACGCCGCCACGATCAAAAATATCAAAGGCATGCGAGGTTTTAATCATGCATTTAACTTGCTCACGGGCATTTTTGATTAAAGCGGGAACGCTGAGATCTGCTGGCATGTTGCGGGCGATTTCGGCGCATAGCTTTGGCGAAAAGCCGCTATTGAGCAGGTGCTTCACAATCTCGGTGACGTGCTTATTTTCTTGCTGAAT
>Ga0247834_1000237_pt1 | contig 106678 bp, 79 predicted proteins | sample LaCruzMarch2015__8_FD_187118 | JGI IMG/M metagenome (GOLD analysis project Ga0247834, IMG submission 187118) | Freshwater microbial communities from meromictic Lake La Cruz, Castile-La Mancha, Spain - LaCruzMarch2015_12m | ecosystem: Environmental > Aquatic > Freshwater > Lake | place: Spain...
GACGCCACGCGCCGCTCGCTGCCGCCTTGCCGAATGCAGACGTCGCCGCCGCCCTCGTTGAGCGCGATGGCGCCGGAGACCTGGCGCACGACCTTCCAGTCGGGGGCGTTGTTGGCGCCAGGCTGAAAGGCGCAGAACGCGCAGTCGTTGCGCCCGGCACAGCTGCCTTGCTGTCTGGCGGGCAGAAGGTGGAAGTCGAAGGGGCTCATGCCCGGCCAGCCATTGAGCTCGACCATGTCGAGGTTGACGCCGATGTTCTCGATGGTGTTGGGGTTGCCGTTGTGGTTCATGAGCACGTCGAAGTAGACGCGCACGCCAAAGCGGTGGGCGGTTTGCACCATGGACTGCAGCTCGGCATGGGTGCCGTAGCGCGTGGCGACGGTGCCCCGCTGATCTTTGTCGCCGAGGTCGAAGCGGTCGAAGATCGCGTAGCCGACGTCTCTCACGCCCTCGGTGCCCTTGGTGGGCGGCGGCAACCACAAGGCGTCGTAGCCAGAGGAGGCGATCTCGGGCATGCGCCGCTCGATCTCCGCCCAGGGCGTTTCGAAGTACTGCAGGATGACTTCAGCGCGGGCCGCAGGGGCGGCAACACACAGGAGTGCGGCGATCAGCAGAAACGGGCGCGGCATGATGGTGTCGTACCATGTGCGACACACTCGCCAACCCGTCGTCTGGCGGTTCTGAAACCGACCAGGCGAATGTTTTGACGCATCACGTCAAGACGCTGTTCTGGAAACGACGTCGTCAGCGCAGGATGGCGCCCCGCCGGCGGCACCGAGCCCGGTCACCCGGTCAGAACTTGCCGGCCATCACCAGGAAGGCCCGCATCTTCTCGTTGGTCTCCCGCAGGCGGGACGACAGCACCCGCACGAACGTCCACAGCAGGTCGTAGGCGAGGTCTTTGTTCATGAAGAGCAGGTCGTCGAAGGCGGCCTTCGAGATCGAGCCCAGGGTGCAGGTGGTGTTGGTGATGGCGTCGGCGCTGCGGTTGGCGTCGTCGATGAGGGCCATCTCGCCGAAGTAGTCGCCGGGCTCGAGGATGGTCAGGGCCTCCTCGCCGATGCCGGGGACGTGCTTGGAGATGCGCACCTTGCCCTGGACGATGAAATAGAAGCGGTCGGCCTTGTCGCCGTCGGCGAAGATCTTGGTCGACGGCTTGACCTGCTGCTCGTCGACGATGCTCGCGATGAGCTTCAGTTGATCGGGGAGGAGGCTCTCAAAGAGCGCCACCTTTTTGAGTTGGGCGACATCGATTGGCACCCCCCGACTCTAGTGGCCCGCCGTTGACGACGCGAGAAAGCGGCCAGGCGGGATCGCTGGACCGCCGCGGTCAGGGATGGTCGGGCTGGGGAGCCTCGCCGGCCCCATCCTGTGGCAGGGGCTCGCCCGGGGCCGGTTCGTTGGGACCGCTGGACTCGGTGACCTCAAGGGGGGCTGTGCGTTCGATGTCCACCCGCGACACCTTGCGCTCGTCGGCCTCGACGACGACGAAGACGTGGCCCTCGTAGCCGACGTTGTCCCCCACCCGGGGCATGCGTCCGGCCCTGGCAATGAGGAAGCCGCCGACGGTCTCGTAGCCACCCTCGGGGAAGGTGATGCCGAGGACTTCGGCGAGGTCGTAGAGGCTGGCGCGACCTTCGGCCGTGAAGCGGGTGTCGCTCAGCTTCTTGATCTGGGCTTCTTCTTCGTCGTGCTCGTCCTGGATGGGGCCGACGATTTCTTCGAGGACGTCCTCGAGGGCCACGATGCCGGAGGTGCCGCCGAATTCGTCGACGACGACGGCCAGGTGGGTCTTTTTGCGCTGGAAGGTGCGCAGCAGGTCGCTGACGCGGCCAAGCTCGGGCACGAACTCCACCGGGCGGAGATGGTCTTGCAGGCGGAAACGCTTGGGGTCGATGCCCCCCGTCAGCAGATCCTTGGTGTGGAAGAAGCCGCGAATGTCGTCGAGGGTGCCCTCGTAGACGGGCAGTCGGGAATGGCCCTCTTCTTTGACCTCGGCCATGACCTCGGCCCAGGTGGCGTCGACAGGCAGGGACGAAATCTCGGTGCGTGGCACCATGACCTCGCGCACCAGGGTGTCACCAAGCTCGATGATGGAGGTGAGCATGCGGCCTTCGACCTTGTCGATGGCCCCGGTCTTTCGACCCAGGGCAATCATCTCGACGATGTCCTTCTCGGTGACAAACGGCCCCGACCGGGAGGCGCTGCCGCCCGCAGCCCGGGCCGCGAGCCCCGACAAACGCGTCAACAACATGACCACGGGCCAGGTGCCGACGTAGGCGGCGACGACGACGGGGAAGGTCAACGTCACCGCCAACGGCGCCTTCTCCTTGGCGATGGCCCGGGCCACCAACTCGACGGCCACGATGACGGCCAACAACACGGCGCCGACGGCGAGGGCCAACAGGCGGGACAAGCCCGGCGCCTGGCCGGCGTTGACGAGGGTGACGATGGCGCCAAGCACCAGCGCCATATGGGCGGCATGTTTGCCGACGACGATGGCGGTCAGCACGTGGTCGGGACGCTTGATCCACAGCCGCAACAGGCCCGCCAGCCAATGGCCCTTGGCCTCGGCGTCCTTGACGACCTCCTGAATGCGGGCATCGGCCATCGTCAACAAGCCGGTCTCGGCCGCCTGAAAGATGGCCCCCAGCAGCAGAAACACGACGACGATGACGCCGTCCCGCGGCTGGATGGCCAGGCTCCCCAGGGTCTCGAAGTTCATCGGGCCCCCCACAACGTCGACGGCAATGAAGCGAGCGCGAGAAGGAGGGTCTGCACCAGACCCGCCCAACAGTCAGGCGCGGGGAGCGCGCGGCGAAGCCGGAGTTGGGTGGGGGCCCCTCGTCGAGGTCCCCTCGCGAGGGGGAGGGTCTGCATCAGACCCTCCCATCTAGACGGAGGTCGCATCAGGTGGCCTCGAAGTGGCGCTCAAGGAGCTGCGCCGCGGTCAGGCCGATGTAGCGCAGGACTTCCATGTGGACGGCGGTGAAGCCGGCGGTGGCGTTGATGAGCTGGATGGCGCCGTAGAGGCGGCCATCTTTCTCGGCGGACGCACACACGGTGTCTCTGGGTGCGTAGCCGACGGCGGTGGCCACCGTCGACGAATAGCGGGGGTCGTGCTGGATGTCGGTGACCCTCAGGCACACCCCCTCGAGGGCGCAGAAGCCGACGATGCCCTGCCCGACGGGCACGGTGTAGCCGCCCTTTTTGATGGCGTCGGCCTTGGGCCCGCGGATGGCGGCAAAGACCAGCTCATGGCCGTTGACGTCGGCGAGGTAGAACGAGCCGGACTCCGCCGGAATGTGGGCGAGGGCGATGTCGAGGAGGGCCTCGGCAATGCGGGTCGGATCGACAGCCCCTTCCATCAGCAGGTCCTGGGTGGCGTCGAAGACATCGGCGACGGCGTCGGCGACGGCTTCAGCGGACACCCGGGCGGCGGGCGCGAGGGTGGGGTTCTCTCGGGAGACCTCGCGGCTGACGGGCTGGGGAGCGTTTTCAAACTGCCCGCTGCTCCGCTTCGGGGGCGGGGCGGGGGTTCCCCGAGGGGTTGGCGACGGGACGGGCCCCGTGGGCACCGCCTTTTGGGCCCCGGTGGGTTTGCCGGCGGGCGCGCGGGCCACCCGCTCGGTGGCCTCGACGGGCGCGGGCTTCTTCGTCGGCGCCGGCGCAGGTGCCGGCTTCGGAACCACCGGCGCCACGGCTGCGGGCGACGGCGCGGGAGACGGCGCGGGAGACGGCGCGGGAGACGGCGCGGGAGACGGCGCGGGAGACGGAGCCGGCGACAACGACGACGGCGGCGACAACGGCGGCGTCGGCGCCGCGGCCTTCGCTTCGGGGGCCGCGTTGACGGGGGAGGGCTCGGTGACCTCGGGGGCAGGCGCTTTCACCGGCGCCTCGATGGGGGCTCCCTCCGGCATCGACACCGGCGCCGGGGCCGGGGCCTTGGGGTGCTGGAGGGTGATGTCGTAGCCCTTGGCGGCCGGGGGCGCTGGGGCCGGTGCAGCCGGTGGGCTCAAGGTCGGCAGGGGCGGAAACTGCGCCTGGGCCTGGGCCGGCGGAGGCGGCGGCGACGTCACCGCCACCGAAGGCAGGGCCGCCGTCGGCGAGGGCATGGTTGCCCAGGGGATGGACATCTCGATGGTGTTTTGCCCGGTGGGGGCGTTGAGCGACGTCGGCGCCGTGAGGTTGCCTGGCGCGGGGGGCAGGCGCACGGTGTCCTCGTCGTCCACCGGGGTCGGCGGCGGCGACGGCATGCTGAAGTCGGGTCGCTGGAACTCCAGCAGGGTCTTTGGACCGCTGGCGGAAAAGCCCGACGAGGCCGAACCGGGTCTGGGCGCCGGCGCCGACGACGGCAACGTGGCCAGGGACGGCGGCGCCGACTGAGATGCAGGTGGTGCGGCCGCCGATGGCTGCTTGACCTCGCGCAGGCGGAACACCCGGTGGCTGCTCACGTCGGTGACATGGATGGAGTTGTCCTCCTTGATGTCGCACATGACGTTGGAGATGGACTCTTGTCCCTCGCCGAGGTTCTGCAGGCCGGTCCGCAGAGCGCCGATCCAGTTCGGGGCCTCCAGGGTCAGGGTGACTCCGGGAACGGTGGCGTCTTTGCCAGGAATGAAGACCTCGAACCAGGCCACGGGACTCCCTTTCGACCGAACGACGTCACAGCACGCCACCGGACGCCACAGGGCGTCACAGCGAGGATGGCAGGCAGCCGCCATCAGCGGTCAGGTGATACCAGACCGCCGCCGCTCCCGAAACATCCCACCACAAAGGTGGGACAAAAACCTACACAGTGGGTGTCACGACGCCGCGGCAGCGGATCACGCCGCCCTGCTCGACCACCCGGCCATCCGCCCAGGCGGTCACGACGGCTGGCAGCAAGCGATGCTCCTGGACCTGAATCCGGCGTTGGAGGGCGGCTTCGTCGTCGTCGTCGAGGATGGCGACGGCGGCCTGGGCGAGGATGGGGCCGGTGTCCACGCCCGCGTCCACCAGGTGCACCGTGCACCCCGCCACCCGACAGCCATGGTCGAGGGCCTGCCGGGCCCCGTGCATGCCGGGGAACGACGGCAACAGGGCCGGATGGACGTTGACGATCCGCCGGGAGAAGCGACCAACAAAGGCCCCGGTCAACACCCGCATATAGCCAGCCAGCACCACCAATTCGACGTCGTGGGCGGCCAGCACGTCGAGGACGCGGGCTTCGTGGTCCGGCCTGGACAGCCCCGTATGGGGCACCAACACCACCGGCACGCCGACGGCTTCGGCGCGGGCGATGGCGCCGGCACCGGCGACGTTGACGACGACGACGACCACCTGCCACGGCCCCTGCCCGCGGGCATCAAGCAGGGCCTGCAGGTTGCTGCCGCCCCCCGAGGCCAGCACCGCCACCCGCAACGGCTCAGCCGGGGTGCAGCGTCGACCAACCATGGCGACGGCAGGGCCAGCAGTGGCGGCGACGGGCTCGCTCATGCGTAGCGGACTTCGCCGTTGCCGGCGGTGACCTCGCCAATGACAAACGGGGCCTCGCCGCTCTTGCGCAGGCGCTCGAGGGTGCGGCCAACGTCCTGCTGGCCGACGACGACGCAGAAGCCGATGCCGCAGTTGAAGGTGCGCCGCATCTCGTCGGTTTCGATGGGGCCCCCTGTGCGCAGAACCTCGAAGATCGGGGGCTCGGGCCAGCGGCGCTCGTCGATGAGGGCGGCGGTGCCCTTGGGGAACGAGCGGGTCAGGTTGTCGGGCAGGCCGCCACCCGTGATGTGGGCCATGGCCAGGATGTCGACGTCGGCGAGGAGGTCGAGGATGGGCTTCACGTAGAGGCGGGTGGGGGTCAGCAGGGCGTCCCGCACGGTGAGCTTCTCGACCAGCACGTCGTCGAGCTTCTTGTTGAGGCGATCAAAGACCACGGCCCGGGCGAGGCTGAAGCCGTTGGAGTGCAGGCCCGACGACGCCAACCCGATGATCGAGTCGCCGACGCTGACGCGGCTGCCATCGACGATGCGCTTGCGTTCGACGGCGCCGACGGTGAAGCCGGCGAGGTCGTAGTGGCCGGGCTGGTACATGCCGGGCATCTCAGCGGTCTCGCCGCCAATCAAGGCGCAGCCGCTCTGCTTGCAGGCCCGGGCGATGCTGTCGACGACGGTGGCCATATGGGCGGGGGCCAACGCGCCGGTGGCGAAGTAGTCCAGAAAGAACAGGGGCCGGGCCCCCGACGTCAGCACGTCGTTGACGCACATGGCCACGAGGTCCTGGCCGATGGTGTCGTGCTTGTCGGCGGCGATGGCCACCAGCAGCTTGGTGCCGACGCCGTCGGTGCCGCTGACGAGGACGGGGTCTTCGAGGGTGGTCAGGGCCTCTTTGAGGGCGAACAGGCCGCCGAAGCCGCCGACGCCGGACAACACCCCGGGAATGTGGGTGGAGCGGGCGCTTTTGCCGATGCGTTCGACGGCATCGTCGCCGGCATCGATGTCGACCCCGGCGTCCTTGTAGGTGAGTGGCTTCTTGGACATGCCCACAGCTACCCCTGACGCCCGCCGTTGGAAAGCCAAGACCGAGGCCAAGACCGATGGCACCGGCCCCGGGAGGTCACGGACAGGGCACCTCGACGCCGCTGCCGTCGTAGCAGAACTCGCAGGCCTCGGCGGCGCAGCCGGGCTCGGTGCAGCCCTGGCCGAGGCAATCGGGATCGTCGCCGCAGCCACAGTCACAGCCGTCCAGGGCCGCCAGGGTCTCACTGCAGCCGCCGAAGCAGGCCCCGGCGGCGATGGCGTCGTCGGCCGCAACAAACGCATCGCCACATGGCTCGCCCGGAGCCGGCGGCGGCCCCGACAGGTCCCCGCACGTCAGCGTGGTGGTGGCGCAGTCGTAAAACGCCGTCAGCAGGGTCGCTGCCTCCAGGCACCCATTGCTGTCGAGGTCCTGGAAGGTCTCTGACAGGCCGGCAGCGCAGTCGGCGGCGTTGCCGTTGCCGCACTCGACGAGTCGGCCGCAAAAGCCATTGGTGACCTCGCCACGGTCCAGCTCACCCTCCCCTTCTCCCTCGCCCTCGCCCTCGCCTTCTCCGAGGTCGATGGTCGGCGGGGCGGCGGGACAGCCGACACTGCCGACACTGCCGACACCGCCGACGCTGCCAGCCAACACGGCGGCGACCCCGGCTCGAAAAAGGCGGCGAACAAGGTAGCGGACAAGGCGGCGTGGGCGGCAGAGAGGGCGGGCCATGGGCCCATCATGGCTCACCGCGGCTGGCGACCGCAGGAGCAGCCGGGAGGCCAGGAGGGGGGACCAGGAGGCGGCCCGGCGGTCGACGTCAACCTCGTGTAGGTTTTTTACTGACATCAAGAAACTGCCTCGGACGGCAGAATGTCGCGAACGGGACGCGAGGTGCGTGAAGCCACACCCCAAAGGCTTCCCTGCTACGGTCCGCCCCCATGGAGAGCTTGATTCTCATCGCCAGCGGGCCGTCGGCACCGGGCCGCGCCTGGTTGCGGGCCAGGTGCGGCGACGCCGTGGCTGCGCAGATTGCGCGGGCGTTCCTCGAGGACACCCTGCTGACCTGTGCGGCGTGGCGCACCACCCGGGCGGGGGCTGACCTCAACCGCAAGGTGGTGGTCTCTGTCAGCAGCGTCGACGTCGACGACGCCGACCGGGACGACACGCCGTGGGCCGCCCTCGCCGAGGCTGCTGGCGCCCGCGTCGAGTTCCGCACCGACGACGACGATGTCCACGCCCTGTGTGCCGGGGAATTCGAACGGGGCGCCCGCGCTGTCGCCGTCATTGGCGACGCGACGCCGACGCTGCCGGCCTGGCTGCTGGACCACGCTTTTCGGGCCCTGCAATTTGAGCCCGTCGTCATGGGGCCCATCGTGACGGGCAGACCGTGGCTGCTCGGGGCCCAGCGGCAGGCCCGGGAGGCCCTGACGGGGCTTGGCTGGGAGACCGTCACCATCGACGACGTGGGTCGCGCTCACCCGCCCCATCTGCTGCCGTTTTGGTGCCGGGTGGTCGACGGCGACGACGTGGCGCGCCTGCGCTGGCACGGCCGGTCGTTGCGGGCGGCGAACCCTGCCGCCCTGGCCCACAGCTGGGTCGCCTTGCAACGGGCTGGCCTCCTCGACGACGACGCCGTCGACCACACTCCCATTCCCCTGCCAGGACACCGCGCGCCATGAACCTCAAAAAAATCGTTCCGTTGGCGATGTCGGCGGGCTTCGCCCTGCTCGCCGTCACCTACACCTACCTGCAGCCCACCCTCGCCTGGGAGCGCTCGCCCCTGATGGGCTTTGAGCGCAAGCTCCTGGACCTCAAGTTCCAGTGGCGGGGTCGCATCGACGTCGATCCCAAGGTGGTGATTGCCGCTGGCGACGAGGAAACCATCCGCGCCTTTGGCCGCTGGGGCACCTGGGACCGCGAGAACTACGCGTTCATCATCCAGAATCTGGTGGCGGCGGGCGCCGAAGTCGTGGCCTTCGACATGGTGTTCGCCGATCCCCCCGGCGTCGACCAGCGCCATGCGGACCGGCTGGAGGCCTTGCTGCAGGAGGCCGCCCTCGGCGACGCCATCGACGCCTTGAAGGACGGCGGGACCTTGAGCCCCGAGGCTGTGGCCACGCTGTCGGAGCGCGCCCATGGCATTGAAGACCGCTGGCAGGCAGCCACCGACGGCGACGAACGCCTCAAGGAGGCCTACGACGAACACGGCACCCAGGTGGTGCAGGGCGCGGTGATCAACACCGAGCCCGAAGACGGCAAACCCCGGGTGGCCGCCGACTACATCGCCGAGCTCGAGAAGCTCGACCCGTTTCTCTACCGCCAGTACGGCTTCGGCTGGAAGGTCACCGAGCTCACCGAGGAGGCCAAAGCCAAAGGCGCTGAAGCCACCGTCACCCAGCTCGACATCCACAAGGACGGCAAGCCGTCGGACCTCTCGGCCCTCATCGAGGTGAAAGGGGAATTGATCCTGCCCCAGGACCTGTTCCTCGACGTGGCCTCCAACGTCGGCTTCTTCTCGGCCTACGTCGACCCCGACGGCGTGCTGCGTCGACTGCCCCTCGTCTACCGCATCGGCGATGCCTTGCTGCCGGCCCTGAGCGTGTCGACGGCGTCGGCCCACTTCGGGGCCAATCCGCTGCTGCTCGCCGACCCCTTCTACAAGGTTGGGCTCGCCCAGATCGGCTTCCCCCGGGAGGATGGCACCCTCGTGCAGGTGCCCGTGGACCTCAATGGTCGCTTGCTCATCAACTACTACGGGCCCTCGGGGTCAAACGACCCCTCCCTGCCCGACGACAAGCGCGGGGCCTTCCCCCGGGTGGCGTTGTCCGACGTGTACTGCGCCGATCTCCAAAAGGTCGCCCCCGCTGACGCCGACGAGAGCGTGGCCGAGCGCTACGCCCGCTGCAGCGAACGGTCCCACGACATCGAGAGCCTCAAGGCCGTCGTCAAGGGCAAGGTGGTCCTCGTCGCCGTCACCGCCATCGGCACCTTCGACCAACGGGTCACGCCGTTTTCGCCCAACGTGCCCGGCACCGAGGTCCACGCCGCCGCCATCCAGAACATCATCGATGGCAAAGCCCTGATGCGGCCCACCCTGCACATCCAGATTGAGATGCTGCTGTGCATCGTGGCCGGGCTGCTGTTTGGATTGCTGTTGCCGCGCCTGCCCGTCGCCGCCAGCGTGGTCTTCCTGGTGGTCTGCATGGGGGCCTGGTGGTTCGTCGACTGGAACCTGCTCTTCAAGGCCAACCGCTGGTTCTACGACGTCCCCCTCATCCTGCAGATGAGTACGACCTGGGTGGGCATCACCGTGTGGGGCTATCTGACCGAAGGCCGCGAGAAGGCCCGGCTGAAGGCCGAGTTCTCGACGGTGCTGGCCCCCACCGTCGTCGAGCAGTTGCTGAGCAATCCCGATATGGCCGGCCTCGGCGGCGCCGAACGGGAACTGACCGTGATGTTCTCCGACATCCGCGGCTTCACGACGATGTCGGAGAAGCTGACCCCCGAGGGACTCACCCAGTTCTTGAACGAGTACCTGACGCCGATGACGGAAATCCTCATCGCCCACGAGGGGACCCTCGACAAGTACATGGGCGACGCGATCATGGCGTTTTGGGGCGCCCCCATCGAGCAGAAGGACCACGCTGCCAGGGCGGCCATCACCGCCGTCGAAATGCTTGAGAAGCTCGACGAGCTGCAGATCAAATGGCGTTCCGAGGGCAAGCCCTCCATCGACATCGGCATCGGCCTGAACTCGGGTCTCATGCGCGTGGGCTTCATGGGCTCCACCCGCATGCGCAACTACACGCTGCTCGGCGACAACGTGAACCTGGGCTCGCGCCTGGAGGGCACCAACAAGACCTACGGCACCCACATCATCGTCAGCGAGGTCACCTACGACATGGCCAAGGATGTCGTCCACGGCCGCATCCTCGACGCCGTGCGGGTGAAGGGCAAAAAGGACCCGGTCCGCATCTTCGAGATCATCAGCAAGGGACCGATGCCCCCGGCGACGGCGGCGTTTGTGGGGCCCTTCGAGAAGGGCTTCGCCCACTTCCAGGCCCAGCGCTGGGACGAGGCCGAGGCCTGCTTCAAGACCGCCATCGCGGCCCGCCCCGGCGGCGATCCGCCCAGCGCCCTGTTCCTCGAGCGCGTCGAGCATTTCCGCGAGGAGCCGCCACCGAAGGATTGGGACGGCGTCTTCGAGTTCAAGACCAAGTAGCGCCGCCGACGTTGCGCCAGACTTCACATGCTTGGCGCCTCGCCAAGTCTGTGAAGACTCAGGATGCTTCGGGCCCGGACCGAGCCTCGAAGAGAAACCCGCTCTGGGGTTTGTCGTGCCGTCAGTGGGTGCCGCTGTCGTCGGCGGCGTCCTTGGCCATGACGACGTCGCCGGCGCCACCGCTGGCCGCCCGGACCCGGCGCGACGCCGGCGTGGACGGCGGCGTGGACGGCGGCTCGACCGCTGCGCCCCCTGCAGGCTCGCGCTTCGACGCCGAAGCGTGCCCTGACGCCGAAGCGTGCTTGGACGCCGTCCATTCGCTGCTGCGGGGCGTGAAGCCCATCACCAGGGCCTGGGCGTGGGCGGCGACGGCTTCGTCGGGGTCGGCGGTGGCCGCCGTCAGGGCGGCGTGGGCGATGGTGGTGTCGTGGCGACGGAGGGCATCGCACGACATCAGCGACACGCTGCGCTCCCCCCGATCGAGGGCGTCTTCGAGGCGGCGCACGGCGTCGGGGTGGCCTGCCGGCAGGAAGCGGGCAATGAAGGCGGCGGCGATGATGCGGACGTCGGGGGCCTTGTCGCCGAGCCGATTGAGGACGTCGTCGATGACCCAGACCGGCGGCGGATCGACGTCGTCATAGCAGCGATCGAGGACCGTGATGGCCAGGCGGCGCTGGGCGGCCGTCATGCCAAAGATCAGGCGGCGCACCCGATGCCGCACCCGCACCCGCACAGCGACGTCGTCGAGGTCGATGCGCGCCAGGGCAATCAGGATGGCTTCGACGCCTTCGGCGGGCGGCGATGGCAGGGCCTGCAACGTCGACAACAACGGCAGCACCAGCTCGGTGTGGTCTTCGCGGACGCTCTCGGAGATGGCGATGGCAGCGGCCTTCTTGACCTCGACGTCGGGGTCGGAGGCCAGCATGACGGCGGCGGCCCGGGCCCCGATGCGATCCGCCAGGCGCCCCAGGCAGACGATGGCGCCGGCGCGCACGAAGGGGTCGGGGCTCTTCAGCAAGGGCAAGAGGGGACCAGCGATGCCCTCCTCGGTCCCCGTCAGCGAATGGGCCAGGGCCTTGAGGGCCACCGCCTGGAGGTCCCGCTCTTCCTGGCTGTGGGCGTCGCTGGTGGCCACCATCAACAGCGACGACGCGGCCTCGGGGGCCTGCAGCTTGCTCAGGGCCAGGCAGATGCCCATGCGGGCGGCGGTGTCTGGACCGAGGCGCTCGATGAGCAGGGGCACGAGCTCCCTGCCGCGGGCGACGACGGCGTCGACGGCCTTCTGCCGTTCAATCCAGCGGGGCTCGCGCAGGCGCTGCAGCAGCACTTCGCGCTCATCGAGGGGGGGCGCCGGCGCCGGCACGGGCCCGGCAGCGGCGACGCGGGCCGCGTGTTGTCCCACCATGTGCTCGAGGTCGAAGACCATGCCACCGGCGGGCAGATCGGCGGGCGACGACGACGCTGCAGCTGACGACGCTGCAGCTGACGACGCTGCAGCTGACGACGCTGACGACGACGCGCCTGACAGCATGGCCTCGAAGTCGATGGCGAGGCCGCCTTCGGGAATGCCGGCGTGGGCCTGGGCCGGGCCCGGAGCGACGGCGGGTTGGGCGCCCTGGGCCCGATGGGCGCGCAGCAGGGCCACGGCATCCGCCGCATGACGACGGAGGTTCGGGTCGCTGTCGGCGGCGGCCATGGCCGAGAGGCGGGCTTCGGCGTCGACGTCGGCGATGGCCGTGAGGATGGCGACGGTGGCTTTGCGGACCGAGGCCAGCAGCTCCTTGCTCAAGACGAGGGCGTGGCGTTTGAGGCGGGCATCGCTGCGGTGGCGGGCGTCGACGAGGTCGGCGAGGGCGTCGGCCACGGCCCCCCGTTCGTCGAGGCCGAGGGTCCCGCGATCGAGGGCGTCCAGCAGCACGGGGACGGCCTGGGTGCCACCAAAGGCCGACACCAGCCGCACGGATTGAACGAAGCGCCGGGCAGGCATCGACGACGACGACCCCAGGGCCGACGTCAACGCCGACACCGCCGCCGCCTTGTCGGCCAGCAGGGTGCCGAGGGCCGCATCGCGGATGCTCTCGTCGTCGGCGGCGATCTGCAAAACGGCTTCACTGACGCGCATGGGGGAAGCATCGGTACCCGACGCCCCCCGCGCAAGCGCCAGCATTCAACGGTACAGTGCAGACATGTCCATCCTCGATCGGATCGCGGGCCTCGGAAGCTCCATCGGCACGTCCCTGAAGGGCAAGGTGGAGTCCGCCTTCACCGACAGAGACGGCGCCAGCGACGCCGACGCCGACAGCGGCGACGACGACGGTCCTGCGGGCAACCTCCGCCCGGCCGCCATGGACGAAGCCGCCGCCAGGCGGATCCTCGGCCTCGGGGAATCATTCTCCCTCGACGAGGTCCGGGCCCGGGCCGAAGCGCTGGCACGCCCCGCCCTCGCCGGCGCCGTCAACAACGACGAAGCCGGCCTGGCGGCCCTGGGCGAGGTGGCCAACGCCGCCGAACTCCTCGAGGAGGGCCTGCTGCCACTGTCATCGTCGTCGTCGTCGTCGTCGTCGTCGTCGTCAGCGGGGTCGACCTCGGGCGGGTCCCCCCGCCCCCTGGGAACGCCCGGGGCACCACCCCGGGCCCGCGCCACCGCCCGCCGCTGACCCCGCCGGAGTCCCTCACCCCGTCCTTCGACGTGTGGGCGCGACACGCGCGGGAACCCTCTCCCCACCTGGGCAGGGCTCCTGCTGCAGGTGTTATGGCGTCGCCGTCGCTCTTTCCGGTTCATGCCGGCAGAACCGCCACTGTGCACCGGCTGAATCGTGGCGACGGGGCTGGCGGCGCGCTAGCGTCAATCATGAGCTTGATTGAGCGCTTTGGCCGTACGGCTCCCGCTGGCACCGTGTTGTTTCGCGAAGGCGAGCCCGGCAAGGACATGTACGTCATCCAGGCGGGCAAGGTCCGCCTCACCCGCACCATCCGCGGCATCGAAAAGACCCTGGCGGATTTGCCCGCCGGCGAGTTCTTCGGCGAGATGAGCATCATCAACGAGAAGCCCCGCACGGCGTCGGCGGTGGTGCTGGAGGATGCCCAGCTGTTGGTCCTCGACCCGCGCACCTTTGAGGCGATGATCAAGGCCAACACCGAGATCGCCGTCCGGATGATCAAGAAGCTCGCCGGGCGCCTCGACATCGCCAACGCCCAGATCGAGAACCTGCTCCTCGGCGACGCCAACAGCCGCATCGTTCACGCCCTGCTGCAGATGACCCACAGCGCCCCCCGTGGCGACGACGGCGCCGTCCGCCTGACGACGTCCCCCGAGGTTCTCGCCGAGCAGACGAGCGTCGACCCGAAAAAGACCCGCGAGGTCCTCGCCCGCCTGGAGCGCTCCCGGCTGGTGCTGCAAGACGCCGACCCCGCCGTGCTGCGGGTGCCCGACGTCATCAAGCTCGCGGAGTTCCTGGAATTCCTCGAGATGCGCGAACGGTTCGGCGACGTCAGCTGAACCAACAGCGTCGGACATCGCCGCCCTGCGTCGTCCTGCACGGCCCGCCGTCATCCTGCTCACCACGCGTCATGGCATCGCCTTGACGGCGCCCTGATGGCGTCCTGACGTTGTTCTGGTGTAGGGCGGGGGCTTGTCCCCCGCGTCTCGTCTCGTGTGGGGCGATGTGGTTGTCTGTGGGGTGATGTGGTCGGCGGCTATTCGCCAGCCGCCAGCAACGCCAGACCGCCGACACCGACGAGGGCGCCCACGCCGGCGCCGGCCCAGCCCACCAGGGCCAGGGTGCGGCCGACGGCGCGATCTTCAAACGGGACGTCCGTCTTGGAGAACATGAGCTCACCGACCACGCCAGCGGCGACGCCGGCGACGAGGACGGCGCCACCACTGCCCGCCACGACAGTGCCGAGGATGGGGGACGGCGGCGGCGGCGGCGGCGGCGCTTCAACGACGACGGGCTTCTTGGCCTCTTCGGCGCGCTGGCGCTCCTTCACCTCTTCGCGAACCAGTTCGAAGAAGGTGCGGACCTTGGGAGGGGTCTCTGGGGCCAGCACCCAATCGGGCTTCTTGCTGAGCACCGAGAAGAAATGGAGGCGGGCCTCGGTGTCGTTGCCGAGGATTCGCTCGATCTGGCCGGCCAGGAAATGGGACTCGAGCTGCTCCTGCTCGCTGAGGTCGCTGCGGTCGAGCAGACCCACCAGCAGAATCTTGGCCCGCTGGTAGTCGAGGTCGGCCTCGGCAGCCCGGGCCTCGGAGAGGTCCTGGGCCGGCGTCGCCGACAACAACAGCATGGACAAGGCAGCACAGGCACTCAGCATCGCACCGGACCCTACCTCAACTCACCAGGGTCTGCGTCATCGGTCATTCGCCCGGCGCGGCCATCAGCCTGGGCCCGGAAACGGCCAGCGGACGCGGGCGAAGTCGACGACCACGTAGTCGTCGCCGACGTCGACCCCCTCGGCCTGCAGCAGGGTGCGCTGGATGTCCTTGGCAGCAAAGGCGCCGCGGATCGACAGGAAGCCCCGGGCATTCACCACCCGCTGCCAGGGCACGCGCCCCGCCGACGCGGCGTCGAGGGCCCCCAGGGCCATGCCCACCTGTCGGGCCCGCAAGGGATGCCCAAGGAAGCCCGCGACGTCGCCGTAGGAGACCACCCGGCCCCGCGGCACGCCGCACACTGCGGTCCAGACGTCGTCACGCCAAGGCATGGTGGCTCAGGTGGTTGATGGGGGCGCGATGGCTTCAGTAGCGGGCGACCTTGGCGTCCACCTGCTGGGACCAGGCGTCGATGCCGCCCTCGACGTTGTAGACCGTGGTGAAGCCCTGCTTGAGCCAATGCTCGGCGGCGGCCTGGCTGCGACCGCCGTGGTGGCAATGGAAGTACAGGGGCGTGTCCTTCGGCAGGGCCGCGATCTCGTCGCGGACGCCGTCGTTGACGAGGATGGCCCCCGCAATGCGGGCCTTCTGCCACTCATCCATCGTGCGGACGTCGTAGACCCGCAGGGGCTTGGAGGCGGCGCTGGCGGCGTCCATCCGCGCCTTCAGCTCGACGACACCAACCAGGCGCACCCGGGGTGGCTCGTTGGGGTTGTCGATGCGGAAGCCGGCCTGGGGTGCTGTCACCCAGTCGATGACGACGCCGTTGGCGCGCTTGGCGCTCTGGGCGTCGACGCGGATGGCGATGCCCTCGCTCTCGCAGGCGATGTCCCCCGCCATCTCGGGGCCGAAGCTCAGGCTGTGCTGGAAGCGGGCGTTCACGCCCACCCGCAAGAAGCGGTGCTCGGGCTCTTCAGCGGCCCGGGCGTCCCGCAAGACGGCGGCGGCGGCGGCCGTCACGGTGACGGTGACGGGCTGCGGCGCAACCTTTTTGACGCCGAGCATGGTGTGCAATTCCCCCGAGGCGTAGAGGTCCTTGGCGATGTCGCAGCCCCCGACGAGTTCGCCGTCGATGTAGAGCTGGGGAATGGTTGGCCAGTCGCCATAGGCCTTGATGCCCTCGCGAATGTCGGCGTCGACGAGGACGTCGACGGTGGCGTAGCTTGGCAGCAACTCGTCGAGCATGCCGACGACGGTGGCTGAAAAGCCACACCGTGGCTGTTGGCGATCGCCCTTCATGAAGAGGACCACCCGGTCGTTTTTGAGGATGCTCTCGATGCGCGTGCGGAGCGCTGGGGCAAGCTGCGACATGGCGGACTCCTGAGTGGGACTTCTTCAGCCGAAGAAGCATGCGGACTTTTCGCGGCGGAAGCGGCAAAACTTCTTCGGCGCCAGCCGAAGAAGCATCAGAACTTTCTGTCCGCCTGCATATCGACGACAATCGGGTCTGACATGGGGGATTTACCCGTTCTTGGTGCAGATGGTGCGGTGCGGTGGGCCAGCGCCCGCGAAGCGTTGGACGCCTGGGAAACCACCGTCGGCCGCGGCGCCCTGGTGGTCCGCCCCGAGCGCGATCTCCACGCCCTGGAAATCCTTGAGGTGACCCTCCGGGGGGATGGTTTGACGCCGCCGCTGCCGATCCAGGTCGAAGTGGTCCGGCTGGAGCCCACCCGGGCCATGCTGCGGATCCTGCAGGGCCCACTGCCGATGCCGTCGTCCCTTCGGGCGGCGACGTCCACCCCCTCCACGCCGCCGTTTGCCTTCACGGCCGCCACCTCGGCCCCTGCCAACAATCCGTTCGCGGCGGTCCCAGCGGCGCCGGCGCCCCCACCCCGGCCAATCACGCCGCCCATGCCGCCGCCAACGCCGCCCATGCCGCCGCCAACGCCGCCGATGCCGCCACCGACGCCGCCCATGCCGCCACCGACGCCACCGACGCCGAGTGCACCGCCAGCGCCAGCGCCGGCGCCGCCGCCGCCTGAGCCAGCACCAACGACGCCAGAGCCGCCAGAGCCTGCGACGCCTGCGCCTGCGCCTGCACCGACGCCACCTGCCCCTGCGCCGACGCCGCCTGCACCGACGCCGCCAGAGCCTGCACCGACGACGCCAGAGCCTGCGCCGACGCCGCCAGAGCCTGCACCGGCGCCGCCAGCGCCGACGACGCCAGCGCCTGCACCGACGACGCCAGAGCCTGCGCCGACGCCGCCAGAGCCTGCACGTGCACAGCCTGCACCTGCCCCAGCGCCGACGCCGCCAGAGCCTGCATCTCCACCGGCACCGCCGACGCCGACGCCGCCAGAGCCTGCACCTGCACAGCCAGCGCCTGCACCGGCAGAGCCTGCACCTGCACAGCCAGCGCCTGCACCGCCGACGCCACCGACACCGACGCCGCCACCTGCGCCGGCACCGACGCCGACGGCCACCGCGACGGCGTTCATCGACGCCGCCCCGTTGCGCGCCACCCTGCCGCCGTACTTTTCCGGTGACGCCCTCCGCTTTGCGGGCATCGATGACCTTCGGGCGGCCCGCGCCGACCTGGCGGCCGTCGGGGCGGTGTTGGCGGTCTGCGACGGATCCGCGCCGGCGGGGGCTGTCGAGGTGCGCTGTGCCGTTGGCGCCAGCGAATCCCGGGGACGCGTGCGGGTCATGATCTCGCCGGCCCAGCCGGGGACCGTCGTCGTCCAGGCCCAGAAGAAAGACGACTGGCAGCCCGTCCTGGACGAGCTCGATCCCCCCATGGGGCGGGTGTCGTCGCAGTCGTTCCCTGGCCAGGGGACGGCGCCGTCGGCACGCCATGTGGCCTTCACCCTGCCCATGAGCGGCACCCTCCGGAATCCGACGACGCCACGGGGCGTCATCGCCCTGCCCGTCCACCGACCGGTGAGCGAATCCGACACCAGGGTTCCCTCGGTTCCCCTGTTGCTGCGCTGGCTGCGCACCACCCGCGGCGTGTTTCGCGTCGAGCTCGCGGCCGACGGCGTCCCGGTGCATTCGTTGTGCGTGGTCGACGGTCGCGAGGTCCGCTCGCCGGTGTCCCTCGCCACCCTCGGCAAGGCGATGGCCCAACCATCGTTCACCTACGAGATCACCGAGGTGCCCCGGGCCCCGAACTGGAGCCACACCGGTCGGACCCTGCACCTCATCGTCGAGGTCATCCGCGGCATGTTGTCGGCGTTTGAACCCGACGACATCGCTGCCGCGTTTCCCCACACCAGCGACGGGCGTCTGGTGCGGGCGGTGGGCTCGGTCGCCGACGCCCTCGGCTACCAGGGCCCCCTGGCCCGCCTCGTCAAGACCAGCCTGCAGGGCGACGACAGCGTTCGCGGGGTGGTGCGGGCGGCAGCCGGGGCCCGCGCCGCCTGGGACGTCCTTGGGACCCTGGAGCTCTTTGGCGGGCTGAGCTTCATGGCGGGCGAGCCACGACGACAGACCCCCGAGCCCATGATGGGCGTGGGCGTTGCTCCCGCGGCGGAGCGCCCGGCCATCCTCGACAAGGACCTCTACACCGTCCTTGGACTCCATTGGTCGTGTGCGCCCTCGGAGGTCGGCGACGCCTACCAACGCACCCGGCGCGACTTCGGTCCCGGTGGCTCACGGCGCCCGACCAACCACAAGATGGCCGACGAGATCATGGGCAAGATCGAAGAGGCCTACCGCACCCTCAGCAACGCCGAGGCCCGCCGGACCTATCGAGCCAAGACCTTCAACATGATCTGGCCCCACCAGGCCACCCTGCTCGTCCAGCAGGCCAAGCTCGCCATCTACCGCAAGGACGTCGCCGAGGCCCGCAACCTGCTCAACGCCGCCCAGGACATGGCACCGAGCGCCGAAGCCGCCGCCCTCCTCGACGTGCTCATCCGCGGCGGCTAGCGGCCGCCCCAAGGGCCGCGCCCACCACGCCCTGGCTGTGGCCAGGGTGTGGCCTGGATGGACGATCGACGGTCGCGTCCCTGCCTGCTACCCGTGGGCGGTGCGCATCGCCATCCTCGGCTCCGGCAGCAAGGGCAACTGCGTCGTCGTCGACGGCGGCGGCGTCACTGTCCTCATCGACGTCGGTTTTGGCCCCAAAGAGGTGCGGCGGCGGATGCAACACCTGGGGATGGACCTGGTGGACATCGACGCCATTGTCATCACCCACGCCCACGGCGACCACGTCAAGGGCGCCCGCCAACTGGCGGCGGCCCTGGGCAAGCCCACCTGGGCCACCGAGGCCACAAGGCGCTTCGCCAGCACCTTCACGTCGTTCAAGAACCACGTCGAGGTGACCCCCGGCGAGCGCTTCAACATCGGTGGCCTGTCGATCCTGCCCATCAAGACCAGCCACGACGAACCCGGCAGCGTCGCCTACGCCATCGACGACGGCGACGAAGCCTTCGCCTTCTGCACCGACCTCGGTGACCCCAACGACAGCGTGGCGGCGGGCCTTCGTGGCGTCGACAGCCTGATGCTCGAGTTCAACCACGACCGGCACATGCTGCAGACGGGCCCCTATCCGACCCATCTGAAACGGCGGGTGGGCTCGCGCTATGGGCATCTGAACAACGACGACTCGGCGCTGCTGCTCAGCAAGGCCGTGACGCCATCACTGTCGCGCCTGCTGTGCGCCCACCTCTCCGAGGTGAACAACACCAACCACAAGGCCCTGGAGGCCGCCCGCAGCGTCGTCGACGGCAAAGACATCGACGTCGCTGTGGCCCCCCAGCATGCGCCCACGGAGTGGTTGCGGGTTCGGCTGCGTTCCGGGGTCCCGAACCGCCCAACTTCGACGGCGACGGCGACGACGACGACGACGGCTGCGCCACCGTCGAAGTCCGTAGCAGCATCGGTCAGGGCCAGCGCCGAGATCATCGACGCGGTGCTGGTGGAGCCAAAGGCCCCACCAGCGGGGCCCTCGGCGGCCACCCACCTCGCTTTGCGAGCCGCCGTGCGAACCCGACAGATGGCGCTGTTCGCGCCGGCCACGCCCCGTGCGACGACGACGACGACGACGACGACGACGACGGCGGCACAGACATCCCCGACCAGCCACCCACGCACCAAGGAGCGACGACGATGATTCCACGCTACAGCACGCCCGAGATGACGGCCCTGTGGTCCGAGGAGCGCCGGGCGCGGGCCTGGCTCGACGTCGAGATCGCCTGTGTGGCTGCCTGGGAGCACCACGGCATCGTCCCCCGGGGGACAGCCACGAAGCTGACGGCCCGCGCCGCCGAGGTGAACCTCACGACCTTGTGTGCCCGGGCCCTCGAGATCGAGGCCGTCACCCAGCACGACGTCATCGCGTTCTTGTCGGCCTGCGAAGAGCAGCTCGGCGAGGACGCTCGCTTCCTGCACTACGGCATGACGTCGTCAGACGTCGTCGACAGCGCCTTCGCCCTCGTGCTGGTGGAAGCCGGCGGCTTGCTCGAAAAAGCCCTCTTGGAGCTGCGGGCGGCCCTCGCCCGCCGGGCCGTCGAACTGAAGGCCGTGCCCTGCCTGGGTCGCACCCACGGCCAGGCTGCCGAGCCCACGACGTTTGGCCTGAAGCTGCTGGGCTTTGTGGCCGAGATCGACCGTGACCTCGTGCGCCTGCGCCTGGCCACCGACGAGATCCGCAGCGGCAAGCTGGCCGGCGCCGTCGGCAACTACGGCAACATCCCCCCCGACATCGAGGAACGGACCCTCGGGGCCCTGGGCCTGCGGGTGGAACCCGTGGCCACCCAGGTGGTGCCCCGGGACCGGCACGCGGTGTTCTTCACGACCCTGGCCATCATCGGCGGCGCCGTCGAACGCCTGGCGGTCGAGGTGCGGCACCTGCAGCGCCACGAGGTCAAAGAAGCCTTCGAGCCCTTCGGCCGTGGCCAGCGGGGCAGCTCGGCCATGCCCCACAAGAAGAACCCCATCCTGTCGGAGAACCTCACGGGTCTGTGCCGCCTGCTGCGCAGCTACGCGGCCGCCAGCCTCGAGAACATCGCCTTGTGGCACGAGCGCGACATCAGCCACAGCAGCGTCGAGCGCATCATCGCCCCCGACGCCACCACCGCCCTGCACTTCGCCCTGCGCCGGGCCACCCGCATCGTCGACGGCCTCGTCGTCGACCCCGTCGCCATGCGCCGTCACCTCGACGCGGCGTCTGACGCGGTCTTCTCGGGCGGCGTGTTGCTGGCCCTGGTGGAGCGCGGCGCCTCCCGCCACGAGGCCTACGAGTGGGTGCAGCGAGCGGCCCTTGGCGGCGCCGGCATGCGCGACCGCTTGAAGGCCGACCCCGACGTCAGCGCCCGCCTCGACGGCCCGACGCTCGACACGCTGTTTTCCCTTGAGGGTCAGCTCAAACACGTCGACGTCATCTTCGAGCGCGTCCTCGGCCACACCAGCTGACGTCGAGCCTCGAAGAGAAACCCGCTTTGGGGTTTGTCGCCGAGGCGAGTCTCTTGAGGGGCGGGCGGGGAAACTTCCCCGCCGTGGGTGGAACGAGCCTCGAAGAGAAACCCGCCTTGGGGTTAGTCGCGGGCCCGGATCTTTTACCCGGGCCTGACACACGCGAAGACGGGTGACGGCTACGGTGGCTGGATGATGCTCGCGTTGCTCGTCCTCGTCGCCACCACGACGTCACCCGCCCTCGAAGTCACCGTCGTCGTGCCCTTGTGCGACAACGCCCTCATCGCCTGCGGCCGCGCCCCAGCCGGCGACCCCCGGGCCCTCGACACGAACCTCTACTGGGGCGCCATGTATGGCGCCGAGCGCTGGCTTTCCCGGGCGCCGGGGTTCCACGTCGTCGCGAAGACTGACGGGCCAGATGTGCGGCAGCCGGGACTGCTGCGCACCGTCGTCGTCGAACGACGGGCCGCTGCCGGTGAGCGCGCCGTGCGCATGACGTTGCTCGCCTTTGACGGCACCCGCATCGACGACGCCCTCGCCTTTTTCTTTGCCGCCGCGCGCACCCCTGGCAGCGACCTGCTCGTCTGGGCGGGCCACGACCGCCTGATGGATGTCGCTCCTCCTTCGATGACGGCGACGACGACAACAACGACGTCACGGGTGGCGGTGCTGGCCTGCGAAAGCGATCGCTATTTCGGTCCAGCGCTGCGCGCGCTGGGAGCCAAGCCGGTGGCGATGACGCGTACGTTCATGGCCCCGGAGGCCTATCTGCTTGAAGCCCTGGCCGGCAGCGTAGCCCGTCATGGCGTCGACGCCCCCGGACCCCTGCGCACGGCGCTTGTCGCGGCCTATGCGAAGTACCAGCGCATCTCCACCCGCGCGGCAGGCAGCGTCTTCACGTCGTTGCCCTAGGCGGACGGTCCGCTGATGTCAGAACGAGACGCCCGCGCGCAGACCGGTCTGGATGATAGTGTTGTCGGGCTCGACGAGGTTGATGTCGACCCCACCGGACAGCATCACGTGGGCCACCACCAACCGAGCGCCGACGCTGATGCGGTCCATGCGGTTGTCGGCGTAGTCGACGATGTCGAAGACGACGTTGTCGTCGACGTTGGTGGTGTTTTCGGGGTTGGTGTCCACCAGCCGGGTGCTGCCGTTCACAAAGATGCTCTGGTAGCTGACAAACGGCGTCAGGTTGGCTGAGCCAAAGACGCCAAAGCCCTTGGAGATGGAGCCGCCGGCGGTGACCGTCAGCAGGTCGAGGTCGTCGCTGCCGACGACGCGGTTGATGCCGCCCATGACGGCGATGTCGGGGATGACGACCCACCAATGGTTGCCGGTGAAGCCTTCGTTCAAGGCGAGGCGGACGTTGGCGCCGAGGTTCAACATCTGGCTTTCGATGAGCCACTGGGCGCCCATCTCGACCTCGGAGGCGAGAGGCACGGGGAGCACGAAGCCCTTGCGCGCGCGCGCCCCCACCGTCATCGGCAAACGGGAGCCCTTGGTCTCCAAGGCGTCCTGCCAATAGGGCTGGTCGATGTTGACGGGGTGAAACGCGTAGTCGACGGCGAATTCAAAGCCCGAGATGCCCGTGGTTTCGGCGGGCTGCAGGGCCGACGGCGTGAAGATGAGGCCGAGCTCGCGCACCAGGGACCGGAAGTCCTCGTTGCGGACCACCGGGGCGTCGGGGTTGGTGGTGTCGACGAGGCCCAACAGTTCGATGTCGTTGGGGCCAGCCATCGCAGGTGCCGCAGCAGTGACGGCGAACGCAAGGGCGAGAGAAGCAACGGCGCGCATGGGGGCATTTGGCGCCGTCGACGTCCCCCACGTCAAGTTCTTCGGCACTGCCCGGGCAGCCACAGAGCGTGAATCCCAGGCATTCGGCGACGATCTCAGCCTGGCTGATCCACCCCGATCCACCGCCCGGGAGCACCCATCTATGGGCTGAACACCTGTGCACACACCGTATCTGGTGGATCATGGCGTCGAGATCGGCGGATCCGTCGGCGCATTGGGGTGCCGTTGACACTGAATTTGCGCGGCTCATACAGTCTCGGTGGATCTCAGTGGGATCTGGTGGTGATTTGCGGATCACTGCCCTGACGACCCCGGAGCGGTGATGATTTTTGGCCTGCACCACTGCCTGATGGACGAGAAGGGAAGGGTCGCCTTCCCGGCGGGCCTGCGCCCGGCCCTCGCCCCTGGCGGCGGTGCGGATCACGGCACCGGCGTCGATCCCGCCAGCGGTGACGGCGAAACCAACAACCGCTTCATCCTGACCCAGTCCCTCTACGAGCCCTGCCTGGTCGGCATGACCGAGGCCGCGTTCATCGAGCAGGCCAAGAAGGTCGCTGCCTTGCCGCCGTCCCACCCGGCGGTGTCGCTCTACAAGCGCTTCGTGATTGCGCCAGCCACGGTCGCCGTCATCGACAAGGCCGGCCGCGTCAACGTGCCCAAGGAGCAACGCGAGTACGCGGGCCTCGAGCGCGACTGCGTGTGGCTTGGCGTTCTTGACCGCATCGAACTGTGGAGCCGCACCCGCTACGACGAACTCCGTCGTCGTCACGCCGAAGAAGACCTCGCATCCGCCCGCGCCTTTCTCGCCGGGCATGGCCTGTGATGGACCCCACCAATCCCCCAGGCGCAGGCAGCGGTCGCCGCGGCCATCTGCCGATCATGCCAGACACCTGCGTGCGCGAACTGCAGGTGGTGGCCGGCAACGTCGTCGTCGACTGCACCGCGGGCGGTGGTGGTCACCTCGAGCGCTTCGTGGCCGCCGTCACCGACAGTGGCCGCGTCATCGGCATCGACCGTGACGACCGCGCCTTTCAGGACGATGCCGCCGGCGGCGTCGCCAAGCGCCACCCAAACGTCACCCTCGTGCGGCGCCCCTTCTCCGAGCTCGAGGCCGCCGTCGCCGAGGCCGGCGCCACCACCGTCGACGTCGTCTTCGCCGACCTCGGCGTGTCGTCGTTTCAGCTCGACGAGGGCGAGCGGGGCTTCTCGTTTCGCCACAACGCGCCCCTCGACATGCGCATGGACCGCCGCTCGGGGGAGACCGCCGCCGAGCTCATCGCGCGCCTCGACGAAGAGGCCCTGGCCAACATCATCTATCTCTATGGTGACGAACGGCAGAGCCGACGGATCGCCAAGAGCCTCAAGTGGAACTCGCCCCAGACCACCGACGCCCTCAAGAGCGCCGTCGTGTCGGCGACCGGCCCGGCCCGCGGCAAGATCCACCCCGCCACCAAGACGTTTCAGGCCCTGCGCATCGCCGTGAACGGCGAGCTCGACGAGCTGCAGGCCCTGCTCGCCGCCCTGCCCCGGGTCCTGACCCGCGGCGGCCGCGCCGGGTTCCTGACGTTTCACAGCCTGGAAGATCGCCTCGTCAAACGGGTCTTCAAAGGCGCTGGCTTCTTCCAGACCAGCAAGAAGCCCCTCGTCGCCGACGAGGGTGAGCTCGATGACAACCCCCGGGCCCGCTCCGCCAAGTTGCGCGTGGCCATCTACGACCCCGAGCGGGTCGAACAGCGCAAGAAGCGCTACCAGCGCGACGCCTCCGACGACGACGGCGACGGCGACGGCGACGACACCGACGACACCGACGACACCGACGATGGGCAGGAGGAAGCATGAGCCTGCGACCAAGACACACAACGTCGTCGCCACCAGAGTCGGCGGTCAGCGGTCGCCAGACGGCGGCCATCATCGCGGCGTTCGCCCTGGTGACCGTGGCCCTGGTGGGTTTTGTGCGCTTGAAGAGCGTGCAGGTGGAGGTCGGCTACCGCGTCCACGATCTGCGCACGCGCCTGGTGGTAATCGACCAACAGCGGGCGGCCCTCGAGGTTGAACGAGCCGCCCTGGCCCGGCCTCATCGCCTGGCCCAGCTCGCCGTGGAGACCCTCGGCCTGGTTCCCCCCGACATCACCATGACGGCATCGACATCGACGACCGCGACGGCGACGGCGACGGCGACGGCGTCGGCGTCGGCCGGACACGGGAGCACGCCATGATGCGCCCCCTTGGCCGCGGGGCCACCCGGTCAGACCAACAGCCCCAAGGGCGCCCCGTGCCCGCCGCCCGCTGGCGGGTGTGGGTCGTCGTGGCGGCCTTGGTTCTCGGCTTTTCGGGCGTGTTGTGGAAGTCGGCCCGTTTGCAGTTGGTGCTGGGTGACGACCTGCGCAGCCTCGCCGAAGAGCAATACCTGCGCACCGTGACGGTGTCGGCGCCACGGGGCGCGGTCTTTGATCGCGAAGGCCGCCACCTGGCCGTCAGTTTGCCGGCGTGGTCGATCTTTGCTGAACCGCGCCGCATCATCGACGTCGATGGCACCGCCGAGCGTCTGGCGGTGGCGATGGGCATTCCCCAGGCCGAAGTCATCAAGCGCATCGACAACAAGCGGGCCTTCGTCTGGCTGGAACGACGGGTGGGTCCCGACGTCGCCGACGCCGTCCGGGCCCTCGACTTGCCCGGCGTCGGGCTCCGCAAGGAATGGCGCCGCACCTGGCCCAACAAGCAACTCGCAGCGCAGATCCTCGGTGGCGTCGACGTCGACGGCAACGGTCGCGGCGGCATCGAACAGGCCTTCGATGAGCGCCTGGGCGGCCGCTCCACCCGTCTGAGCGCCCTGGCCGACAACAAGGGCGACCGCATCGCCACCTTCGACGACAGCACCACCGACGAAGTTTTCGACCTCGCCAGCCTTGCTGGCGACGAGGTGGTCCTGACCATCGACCTGCCCTTGCAGCAGGCGGCCGAAGAAATCCTTGAACGGACCCGACAGACGTTTGACGCCAAGGCCGCCTGGGCCATCGTCCTCGACGCCCAGACCGGGGCCATCCGGGCCGTGGCCCAGTCGCCGGCATACAACCCCAACACGGGCGAGGGGGACCGCCGCAACCGCGGCATGGCCGACGCCATCGAGCCCGGGTCGATCTTCAAGATCGCCACCTTCGCCGCCGCCCTCGACGCCAACGTCGTCACCGAGAACGACCTCATCGACTGCGAGAACGGTCGCTATCAGTTGGGCCGCCACACGATCCACGATACCCACCGCTCGGGCGTCATCACCGTGCGGGACGTCTTCAAGCACTCGTCGAACATCGGCACGTTGAAGATCGCGGGTCGCCTGGGCGAAGACCGCTTCAAGGAAGCCATCACCCGCTTTGGTTTTGGTGCCCGGCCAGGCACGGGCCTCCTCGACGAGTCCCCCGGTCGCTTGCCAAGGCAAGAGCGCTGGGGCGAGACCAGGCTGGCCACGGCGTCGTTTGGCCACGGCTTGATGGTGTCGTCGCTGCAGATGGCCAGCCTGCTGCAGGCCGTCGCCAACGACGGCGTCCGCCATCGCCCCTTCCTGGTGCAGCGCGTGCAGTCGGCCCAGGGGACCGTCATCGAGTCCCACGTCGACGACGACGGTGAACGCGTCATGCGTGCCGAGGCCGCCCGCGCCATGCTGTCGATCATGGAGTCCGTCGTCGAGCCCGGCGGCACCGGCGCCCTCGCCGCCATTCCCGGCATCCGCGTGGCCGGCAAGACCGGCACCGCCGAAAAAGTCGACCCCGTCAGCGGTCGCTACAGCAAGGAACTCCATGTGAGTTCGTTCCTGGGCGTCGCTCCGGCGGATGCGCCCCGCGTGGTGGCCGTCGTCATCGTCGACGAACCCAAGGGGACGGTGTTTGGCGGTGCGACCGCCGGCCCCGCTTGGCGCGCCATCGTCGAGCGCGCGCTGGTGGTGGAGGGCGCTGCCGGGACGGCCACCCTCGAGGCGGAACTCATCAAGGCGAAGAAGCAGACGGCCACACGGCCAGCCCTCGTGGAGGTCGTTGACCCCAAGGATGAAGCCGACGGACCGCCCGCCGGCGCCATGCCCGACCTCCGGGGCCTGTCCGCCCGGGCGGCCCTGCGCACCCTCGCCGCCATGGATGTCGAGGTCGAGATCGTCGGCCACGGTCGGGTGGTGACGCAGGTGCCCGAGGCCCGCCAGCCCCTCACAGGCCTGGTCAAGCTGACCCTTGAGGCCCTGCCATGAAGCTCCACGAGCTTCTCCAGGGCTTTGCCGGCATCGCCGACACCCCAGCTGCGGCGCACGTCGACGTCAGCGGGGTCACCGTCGACTCCCGGCGCGTGGGCCCCGGCACCCTCTTTGTCGCCGCCGCGGGCGCCACGCCACGCTCCAGAGACGGTCACGACTTCGTCGCCGCAGCCGTCGCTGCGGGTGCCGTGGCCATCATTGCCGGGCGTCCCGTGAGCGACGTCGGCAGTGTGCCGGTCATCGTCGTCGACGATCCCCGTCGGGTCGGCGCCCTGGCTGCCGAGCGACTGGCGGGTTCGCCCTCCCGGCGGCTGCGCTTGTGTGGTGTCACGGGCACCAACGGCAAAACCACCGTGACGACCCTCCTCGCCCACATCGCCACGGCGGCGGGCAAGCCCGGCGGCGTGGTCGGTACCCTCGGGGTGGGGAGTCCCGACCAGCCGCAGAAGACCGGCTTCACGACCCCCGAAGCCGAAGACCTCAGCCGCTCCCTGCAGGGCCTCGTCGACGACGGCTTCGCGGTGGTGGGCATGGAGGTCTCGTCCCATGCGCTGTCCACCCGGCGCGCCGACGGTGTGCACTTCGCGGCCGTCGCCTTCACCAACCTCACCCATGACCACCTCGACTTTCACGGCACCCTCGACGCCTATCTCGCCGCCAAGGCCCGCCTCTTCAGCGAGCTGCGCGGTGACGCCATCGCGCTCATCCCGGCCGGCACCGACCCCGCCCTGGCCCCTTTGCGAGCCGCCGCACCCGGCGCCTGGACCTGGGCCGTCGACAACGACGACGCCACCATCAACGCCAGCGACGTGAAGGCCGACGCCAGCGGGCTGCGCTTCACCTTGTCGTTCACGGCTCCGCGCACGGCCACCCGGCGGGCCCCGGTGCAGGCCCCCCACCTGTTGGGGGCCTTCAACGTCGAAAACGCCGTCGTGGCCGCCGGCCTCGCCTGCGCCGCCGGCATCGACTTCGACGACGTGGTCCGCGGCCTGGCGATGGCCCGGCCCCCACGCGGCCGGATGGAGAAGGTCGACACCACCGGCGTCGACGGCGCCCCCCTGGTCGTCGTCGACTACGCCCACACCCCCGATGCCCTGGAGCGGGCCCTCTTGTGCGCGCGGGGCTTCACCACCGGCCGGCTCATCACGGTCTTTGGCTGCGGTGGCGATCGCGACGCGTGCAAGCGCCCGATCATGGGCAAGGTGGCCACCGACGTCGCCGACATCGTCATCGTCACCGATGACAACCCCCGCAGCGAAGACGGCGATGCCATCGTCGACGCCATCGTCGGCGGCATCGGCCCAGGCAGGCAGGAAGAGACCGACTCGCGCAACCTGGTGGCGGGCAGCTGGCATCGGCAGCGCAACCGTCGCCGGGCCATCGCCGCGGCCCTCGGCATCGCCAGCGACGGCGACGTTATCGTCATCGCAGGCAAGGGCCACGAGGTGGAGCAGCTGCAGGGTCCCATCCACATGCCCTTCGACGACGTGCGCGAAGCCCGGGCCCTGGTTCGTCAGCAGCCCCGTCCGGCGTTCATCGACCAGACCTTCGTGGAAGGCGTGCTTGGCACGGTGAGCCTGAAGACGTCGGTGACGACGTATCTGGGCGTCTGCACCGACTCCCGCGCCATTGAGCCGGGAACCTTGTTCGTCGCCCTCGTCGGCGACAGCTTCGATGGCCACGGCTTCGTCGAAGCCGCTCTGCGGGCTGGCGCTGCTGGCGCGGTTGTTGATGCTCGCTCGAGCATCGCCGCCCGACGCCACGAGCTGCCCCTCTTTGTCGTCGACGACACCTTGCTCGCCCTGCAGCAGCTCGCCGGCGCCTGGCTCGACACCCAGCCCGCCATGCGCATCGGCCTGACCGGCAGCAACGGCAAGACCACCACCAAGGAACTGCTGGCGGCGTCCCTGCGGCACGCGGTGGGCGACGACGGTGTGCAAGCCACCTTCGGCAACCTCAACAACCACATCGGCGTGCCTTTGACGGCGCTGACGGTGGAGTCCCATCACCAGTTCGTGGTCCTCGAGATGGGCATGAACCATCTGGGCGAAATCGCCAGCTACTGCGCCTTCGCCCGACCCCAGCTTGGTCTTGTCACCAACATGGGCACCGCCCATGCCGGCAACGTCGGCGGCGTCGAAGGCGTCGCCACCGCCAAGGCCGAGCTGTTTGTGGCCCTGCCCCCCGATGGCGTGGCGGTGGTGAATGCCGACGACCCCCGCAGCGTGCGCGAGGCCCAGCAGAAGGCGCGCTGCCGACAGGTCTATTTCGGCACCGCTCCATTCGCCGATGTCCGATTGGAGGACGTGGTCGACCTCGAAATTGGCGGCCAGCGCCTCACCATCCGGCACGGGGGCGACGCCGCCGAGGTCAGCATCCCCATGGATGGCCGCCACAACGCCCTGAACGCCACGGGGGCCGTTGCTGCGGCTGTCGCCCTGGGCGTCGACCTGCAAACCGCCGTCAGCGGCCTGGGCAGTGTCCACGCCTCCCACGGTCGGCTGGAACGCCGCCGCCGCCACGACGGTCTGCTGCTGCTGGACGACAGCTACAACGCCAACCCGGACTCCATGGAAGCCGGCCTGGAGACCCTCGGCCAGGTCAGCGCCGGTCGCCCCACCATCGCCGTCCTTGGCGAGATGCTCGAGCTCGGCCCCCAGGCCCGGGCCGCCCATCGCCACATCGGGGCCGCCGCCGCCCAATCCGGCATCAAGGCCCTGTTCTGTTGTGGCAGCCACGCCGATGCCTACGCCGAGGGCGCCCGCGGCGCCGGCCTTGAGGTCATCGTCACCGCCGCCAGCAGCAGCCAATTGGCGCCCCTCGTCAAGGGCGCCGTGACCGCCGACATGGTGGTCCTCGTCAAGGGATCGCGCGGCGCGCGCATGGAACGGGTCGTCGAGACGTTGCTTCAGCGCGTCGACCCATCGTCCGCAGGAGAGCCCTGATGCTCTACACGTTTCTGTATCCGTACGTCACCGAAGCATCGTTTTTGAACGTGCTCCGCTACCCCTCGTTCCGCATCGTCATGGCGGCGATGACGGCGCTCATCCTCACGCTGTTTCTGTACCCGCCCTTCATCCGGCGGCTGCAGATTTTCAAGTTCGGTCAGGAAGTCCGCAAGGACGGACCTGAAGCGCACCTCAAGAAGCAGGGAACGCCCACCATGGGTGGCGTGTTGCTGTTGGGCGCCGTGTTTGTCTCGACGGTGGTGTGGTCTGACGTGCGCCACGGCGCCGTGTGGCTGCTGCTGCTCGTCACCATGGGCTACGGCGCCGTCGGCTTCTACGACGACTACAAGAAGATCAAATACAAGGACCCCGCCGGTCTCGCGGGTCGCTGGAAGCTCTTCTGGCAGTTCCTCATCGGGGGCATCGCCCTCGCCATCTGGTGGAGCGGCAACGGCACCATTCCCTTCGACACGTCCATCAGCGTGCCGTTTGTGAGCATCAAGCTCTTCCTGCCAACGATTCCCCCGATCATCTACCTGCCCCTGGCCCTGACCCTCCTCGTCGTGGGCACGTCCAACGCCGTCAACCTCACCGACGGCCTCGACGGCCTCGCCATCGGCCCGGTCATCGTGGCCAGCTTCGTCTTCCTGGTGCTGGCCTACGCCGCCGGCACCACCCTGGGCGCGTTCAATGTCGCCTCCTATCTGCGCATCGTCCCCGTCGAAGGCGCTGCCGAACTGTGCATTTTCTGTGCAGCCGTCATTGGTGCCGGCATCGGCTTCCTCTGGTACAACGCCTACCCCGCCCTGGTGTTCATGGGCGACGTCGGTGCCCTCGCCCTTGGCGGCGCCCTCGGCATGCTGGCCATCTTCACCAAGAACGAGCTGCTGTCAGCGTTGCTGCACGGCGTGTTCCTCGCCGAGACCATCTCGGTGATGATCCAGTCGACGTGGTTCAAATACACCAAGCGCAAATACGGCGAGGGACGACGGGTCTTTCGCATGGCCCCCGTGCACCACCACTTTGAAAAGAGCGGCTGGCCCGAGCCCCGGGTGGTCATTCGCTTCTGGATTCTGAGCGTGATGCTCGCCCTGGTCGCCCTCGCCTCCCTGAAGTTGCGGTGACGCCATGACGACGACAACGACAACGACAACGACAACGACGACGACCAACAACACCATGCCGTGCCCGGACTGTCTGCGTCATCGGCGCGGCCGCCGTTTCGTCATCGTCGGTGGCGGCAAGACCGGTGCGGCTGCTGCCCGCGTGCTGCTGCGCGAGGGAGCCCAGGTCACGGTTGTCGACGACGGCGCCGTCGACAAGGTCACCGCCGACCTGAAGACCCACGGAGCGGACACCACCGCCATCACCATCGTCGCTGGCGGCATCAACGCCGCCGTGGTTGCCGGTGCCGACGTCGTGGTGCTCTCGCCCGGCGTTCCCCGGGCCCATCCCGCCCTGCGCGACGCCGTGGCCCGTGGGGCCCCGCCCATCATCAACGAACTCGAGCTGGGCCTCGCCATCCTGACCGACGACGGCGACGCCCTCGACGGTGTGCAACTTCTCGCCATCACGGGGACCAACGGCAAGTCCACCACCACCACCATGGCCGGGGCCATCGCCAGGGCAAAAGACCCCCTGGCCTTCGTCGGCGGCAACCTCGGCACGCCGTTGTGCGCGGCCATCGCCGACGGCCTCGTGCGGGGCACGACAACGGCGCCGCGGATCCTGGTGGTCGAGCTGTCGAGCTACCAGCTGGAGACCTTGCGCTGGTTTCCCGCCGTGGCGGCGACGGTCACAAACCTCACCCCCGACCACCTCGACCGCTACCCGTCCGTCGACGCCTACTACGCCGCCAAAGCCTGGCTGCTTGAGCTGACCGCCGGTGGCGTGTCCCTCAACGCGGCGGACCCCCAGAGCCAACAGACCCTCGGGCCGGCCCTCCAGGGAATCGCCGCGACGTGTCATTTCGACGTTCCCGCAGGTTTCGAAGGCATCGCCATCGACGACGCCAGCGGTCCTCTGCGGATGACCATCCGCCATGGGGACTCGGTCCGCACCCTCCAGGTCGATAACGGCCTGATCGTCGGCCACCACAACCGCCAAAACGCCGCTGCTGCCGCAGCCCTCGCCGTCCTCGCGGGCCTCGCTGACGAGGTCATTGTGGCCGGGCTGACGGCCTATGCAGGCATTGCCCATCGCCTGGAACGGGTCGGCACCTGGGGCGGCGTGACCTGGTGGAACGACTCCAAGGCCACCAACGTCGATGCTGCCGTCACCGCCCTGCGCAGCTTCCGCCGTGGTGTGCACCTCATCGTGGGCGGGGTTGGCAAGGGCTCCAGCTACGCGCCCCTCGTCGACGCAGCTCGCCTGTGCGTCACGCGCGTCTACACCATTGGCGCCGACGCCCCCGCCCTGCAGGCGGCGTTTGAAGGTTCGGGCATCGACGTCGTCGCCTGCGGCACCCTCGAGGCCGCCTGCACCGCGGCCACTGGCGCCGCCACCGATGGCGACCACGTGGTGCTCTCGCCGGCCTGCGCCTCCTTTGACCAGTTCCGCGACTACACCCACCGCGGTGCTGCCTTTCGCGCCTGCTTCGCCGCCGCCCAGGGAGAGCCATGACCACCGCGCGCCTCACCGAACGCCTGAGCGCCTTGCGACCGCGCTTTGACCTGCCTGCCCTGTTGGCGGTGTTGTTTCTCGTCGCCGTTGGCGTGGTGATGGTGTCGTCGGCGTCGTCGGCACTGGCGGCCCAGTCAAACCACGATGTGTTCTTCTACGCACGGCGCCAGGGGGCGTTTGCCGTCATCGGCGTCGTCGCCATGGTGGTCGGGGCTGCCCTGCCGCCGCGCTTCTTTGAGCGCCATGCCTATGCCCTGCTGGGCGGCGCGTTCTTCCTGCTCGTCATCGTGCTCATCCCCGGCATTGGCCGCACCGCGGGCGGCGCCCGGCGCTGGATCGAGATTGGCCCCATCGGCATCCAGGCCGGCGAGGTCATGAAGCTGGCCCTCATCGTCTGGTTGTCGCGCTCTCTCGCCGCCAAGGTGCAAGACGGCCGCATCCTGCGGTTCTCGACGGGAGTGCTGCCCCATTTGCTGGTGCCCGGTGCGGCGGTGCTGTTGCTGATGGGCGAGCCCGACTTTGGCACCAGCGTGCTGTTGCTGTCGGTGACCTTCGTGCTGCTCTTTGTGGCCGGGGCCCGGCTGGGCCTGCTCTTTGGGGCCATCGTCGCCGTCGTCCCCCTGGCGATCCACCAGATTGCCTCCAGCGACTACCGGATGAAGCGGGTGCTGGCGTTCCTTGATCCCTGGAGCCACCGCTCAGACATTGGCTACCAAATCACCGAGAGCCTGATGACCTTCGGCAGCGGCGGGCTCTTTGGTGCCGGCCTCGGCGAGAGCAAGCAGAAGCTGTTCTTCCTGCCCGCCGCCCACACGGACTTCATCTTCGCCGTCATCGGCGAGGAGCTTGGATTCGTCGGCGCCATGTTGGTGTTGAGCGCCTTCGCCGTCATCGGCGCCCGCGCCCTGCAGGCAGCCCTCGGCCGCAATCGCCCGTTTCATGCCTACCTGACCCTCGGGCTGACGTCGCTGCTGCTGGTCCAGATGCTCTTCAACGTCTGCGTGGTCCTCGGTCTGGTCCCCACCAAGGGGATCACCCTGCCCTTTGTCTCCTACGGCGGGTCGTCGCTGGTGGCCTCGATGTTCATGGCCGGCATGCTGCTGCGCCTCATCAGCGAAGGCCTGGAGTCGTCGGCACCGTACCCGACCAGGTCACGGGAGCGATGGCCTGCGGGAGGTGCCTCGTGAGGCTTGTCATCGCTGGCGGCGGCACCGGTGGTCACCTCTTTCCCGGCATCGCCATCGCCGAAGCCTTGTTGGAGATGGACCCGACGTCGGAGGTGCTCTTCATTGGTACCGCCCGGGGCATCGAGGTCCGTGCGGTTCCCAAGGCCGGCTTTGCCCTGGAGCTCATCGAGGTGAAGGGCCTCAAGGGCGCGAGCCTCGCCGAACGCGCCAAGACCATGGCGATGCTGCCCGCAGCCGGCCTGCAGTCCCGGCGGATCTTGCAGCGCTTTGGCGCCGACGCCGTCATCGGTGTTGGCGGCTATGCGTCAGGCCCCGCCCTGGTGGCCGCGCGCTTGATGGGGCTGCCCACCGCCGTGTGCGAGCAGAATTCGGTCCCCGGTGTCACCAACCGCATCCTCGCCCGCCTGGTGGATCGCGTGTACGTGACGTTTGCGGCGTCGCTGTCGTCGTTCCCCGCTGGCAAGACCGAGCTGGTGGGCAACCCCGTCCGCAAGAGTTTCCGCGACGCCGCCCGCCGGGCCGTCGACGGCGCCAGCAGCAGCGTCGTCGCGGGCCGCATCTTCACCTTTGGCGGCAGCCAGGGCGCACGCCCGTTGAACGAGGCGGTCCCCAAGGCCCTCGGGCTCCTGCAGGCCCGTGGCCGCACGGTCAGCGCCATGCATCAAGCCGGCAAAGACGCCGTGGCTGGCGTCGAAGCGGGCTACGCCGCCGCCGGCGTCGACGCCGACGTCACCCCCTTCATCGACGACATGGTGTCGGCCTATCGCAGCGCCGAATTGGTGGTCTGTCGGGCCGGCGCCACCAGCTGTGCCGAAGTCACAGCCCTCGGCGTGCCCGCCATCCTGGTGCCCTTTCCCCAGGCCGCCGACGACCACCAGACCATGAACGCCAAAGACCTCGTCGACCAGGGCGCCGCCGTCCTTCTGCCCCAATCATCGCTGACGCCCGAGCATCTGGCCGACGTCATCGAGGGCTTGCTCACCGACCACGGTGCCCTGGCACGCTTGCGCGAGGGCGCCCGGCAGGCCGGTCGTCTTGACGCTGCCGCCGTCATCGCCGCCGCCGCCGCCGCCGGATTTCCGCCTGCCGCGTCCACGGCGGCGACCAGGGAGCAGACAGCATGACGACGTCGCTTTTTCGGGGCCGGGTTCGCCGGGTCCATTTTGTCGGCATCGGTGGCATCGGCATGTCGGGCATCGCCGAGGTGCTGCTGGACCTCGGCTTCGCCGTCAGCGGCAGCGACGCCAAGACGTCCGACACCACCCGCCGCCTGAGCGAAAAGGGCGCCACGGTCCACCTCGGCCACGCCGCCGAGCACGCCGACCGCGCCGACGTCGTCGTCGTGTCGTCAGCGGTGCGCCAGGACAATCCCGAAGTGGCCCGGGCTCGAACCCTCGGTGTCCCCGTCATTGCCCGCGCCGAGATGCTCGCCGAGCTCATGCGCCTCAAGCACGGCGTCGCCGTCGCCGGCAGCCACGGCAAGACCACCACGACGTCGTTGGTGGCAACCATCCTCAACGAGGGCGGCCTCGACCCGACCGTCATCATCGGCGGCAAGGTGAACCAACTCGGCAGCAACGCCCAGACGGGGCGAGGCGAGACCCTGGTTGCCGAGGCCGACGAGTCCGACGGCTCGTTCCTGCGCCTGACGCCCACCATTGCGGTGGTGACGAACCTCGACCTCGAGCACGTCGACCACTACACGGGTGGCCTCGGGCAGCTCAAGGAGGCGTTTCTCACCTTCATCAACCGGGTGCCGTTTTACGGGCTGGCGGTGCTGTGCATCGACGCCGAGAACGTTCAGGCCCTGCTGCCACGGGTCGACCGCCGCCACGTGACCTACGGGCGCTCCCGCCAGGCCGATTGGCAGGCCGAGGACGTCGTCCACAGCGGCCTGACGTCGACGTTTCTGGTGAAGCACCGGGGCGAGGCCCGCGGACGGGTCACCTTGAACCTTGTGGGCGCCCACAATGTGTTGAACGCCCTGGCGGCAATCGCTGTCGCTGACGAACTGGGGATCCCCTTCGACGTCACCACCCGGGCCCTGCAAGCCTTCGGCGGCGTCCAGCGCCGCTTCACCCACAAGGGGGAGCACGCCGGCGTCATCGTCGTCGACGACTACGGCCACCACCCCGCCGAAATCAAGGCCACCCTGGCAGCGGCCCGCGGCGCCTACCCCGAGCGGCGCATCCTGGTGCTGTTTCAGCCCCACCGCTATTCACGCACCGCCAGCCTGCTGGACGACTTCGCCCGGGCCTTCAACGACGCCGACACCGTCCTCGTCGCCCCCGTCTACGCCGCCGGCGAAGCCCCCATCGAGGGCGCCGACGCCAAGAGCCTGGCGGCCTTGGCCCGCAGCCATGGCCACCGGGATGTGGGTGCGGTGGAAAGCCTCGCGGCGGGCGTGGCCGCCCTGCTGGGCCTTGTTCGCCCGGGCGACCTCGTGCTGACCCTGGGGGCCGGCGACGTCACCCATACGGGCCCTGAGTTGCTGGCGGCCCTGGCCGCGCGCGCGGAGCCAGGAGCTTCGCTGTGAGCACCACCGACCTCCGCTGGCGGGACGGGCTGGTCGCAGCCTGGTCCGACCTCGAGGTCGAGGTCGACGCTCCCCTGTCGCGCCGAACGACCTTTGGCATTGGCGGCCCGGCCGACGTGCTGGTGACGGCCACCGACGAGGCCAGCGTCCAGCGGGTGCTGCAGGGCGTTGAGGCAGCCCAACAGCCCCTCTTCGTGCTGGGGGGTGGTTCGAACCTGTTGGTCGGCGACCTGGGCATCCGGGGCGTCGTGCTGACCCTGGCGGGGCGGCTGGCCGAGCTGCACGTGGATGACGGCGGCAAGCGCCTCACGGTGGGCTGTGGCTGCACGTATCCCCGCCTGACCCGCACGGCCCTTGATTTGGGTTGGCCCGGTGCGGTGGGCTGGATGGGCACCCCCGGGCAGGTCGGTGGAGCCGTCTTGATGAACGCCGGCTCACGCCACGGCGAGATTGGCGACGACGTCACCCTGGTGGAGGCCGTGTCCGCCGAAGGTCCCGTCACCTTCGACCACGCCGCCTGCGCCTTCGGCTACCGGACCAGCGTGTTTCAGCGGACGGGGGTCGGTGGGGCACGTGTTGACGCTTCGATCACTTCGGTAGATCAACAAGTGTCTCGCTTGGTCTTGACTCGTGTGATCCTCCAATGCGACAAGTCTTCAACTGAAAAAGCGAGAGAACTTGACGCCACCGCCAAAGACCTCCTCGCACGACGACACCGGACTCAGCCCAAGCTCCGGAGCGCCGGTTCCTTGTTCAAGAATCCCCCGGGCGACGCAGCAGGACGGCTCATTGAAGCCGCAGGATTGAAGGGTTTCACCGTGGGTCACGCGCAAGTCAGCCCAGTGCACGCGAACTTCGTCGTCAATCTTGGCGGCGCTCTCGCTCGTGACGTGGTGGCGGTGGCCGACCATGTGATTCGCACCGTGGCGGCCCACAGCGGCATCACCCTGGAGTGGGAAGTCCGCCGGGTCGGCGACTTTTCGCCCCCGGCCGTCGGCGGTGCTGCATGAATTTGCCCCTTCGCAGTCCCGCCGGGAGTTCGCCCCCGAGCCTTCGGCCCCGCCCGGCTCGTGCCCAGGCGCCCCGGCCAGCGTCGTCCACCCAGCCCCCCCGTCGCGCCGGCACGAGCCCTCGCCAGCCCATGGCCTCCGGCGGTGGCGATGGTCGGTTGCAGCGGGGCCTCAAGGCCGCGCTGCTGGTGGCGGTGGCTGCCGGCTCGGCCTTTGGCGTCGTCAAAGTGCGCGACATGGTCGAGACCACGCGCCACCTGCCCCTGCGGACCGTGGCCGTCATCGGCCTCGACCCGGGCGAGACGGGCGCGCCCGCCGAGTTCGACGCCACCCGCGCCAGCGAGGTGCGGGCCTATGCCGAACTCGAAGACGGCGAGCCCTGGCTCGGCATCGACACCGACGACGTCAAGGCACGGGTCGAACGGCATCCCTTTGTGCGTGAAGCGCGCGTGCAGCGGCGGGCTCCTGACGCCATCGAGATTGCCGTCGAATTGCGTGAGCCCGCGGCGGTGCTCCGGCAGAACGACCGGCTCTACCTGGTCGACAGCGACGGCGAGATCATGAAGCGGGTGCGGCCCGGCGACCATGTCGACGCCGCCATCATCACCCTGCTCGCCCCCGACGGCGTGCCTCCCGCCGCCGACACCGCTGGTGCCGCCGCCGGCGCCGCCACTGGCAGTGACAGCCAGGAGGCCGCTCCCGAGGCCACGCGCCTGCGCGGTCTTGGTGACGCCCTCGCCATCGTGGCCTCCTTTGAGCGCCATGGCCTCGCCGACCGCCTCAGCGAGGTGGTGGCCGTGCCCGGCGCCGGGTTCGAAGTCGTCTTTGACGACGGCGCCCGCGCCCGCCTGGGCGACAACGACATCGACAACAAGCTTCGCCGACTGCTGTCGGCGGAGCGTCGGTTGAAAGAGAAGGGCCGCTCCTTCTCGTTCATGTGGCTCGACGACGCGCAGCGCCCCGAGAGGGTCGCCGTGCGTCTCCGGCCGGTGACGGAGACGACACCGACCGGTGGATGATGATGTTTGCGAGAGCAAACGAGGACGTATAGCGACGTCGCGAGAGCGGCGCGTTGGAGGATTTGATGGCTACAAAGCGCTCGACCCGGCGAGAGAATATCGTCGTGGGCCTCGACATTGGCACAACCAAGATCTGCGCCGTCGTCGGTGAAGTCACGCCCGAGGGCGTCGACATCATCGGCATCGGCACTGCTCCCTCGCGTGGTCTGCGCAAGGGCGTCGTGATCAATATCGAGGCGACCGTCGCCGGAATCAAGAAAGCTGTCGAAGAAGCTGAATTGATGGCTGGCTGCGAGATCCACTCGGTCTACGCCGGCATCGCCGGTGGCCACATCCGCGGCTTCAACAGCCACGGCATCGTCGCCGTCAAAGACCGCGAAGTCACCGACGCCGACGTCGAACGCGTCATCGACGCCGCCAAGGCCGTCGCCATCCCCGTCGATCGCGAAGTCATCCACATCCTGCCCCAGGAATTCGTCATCGACGACCAGGACGGGATCAAGGAGCCCCTCGGCATGAGCGGCGTCCGCCTGGAGGCCAAGGTCCACATCGTGACCGGCAACGTCACCAGCGCCCAGAACATCGTCAAATGCGCCCAGCGCTGCGCCCTGAACGTCTCGGACATCGTCCTTGAGCAGCTGGCGTCGTCGCTGGCCGTCCTCGCCGAAGACGAAAAAGAGCTCGGCGTGGCCCTCGTCGACATCGGCGGCGGCACCACCGACATCGCCATCTTCCACGGTGGGTCCATCCAGCACACCTCGGTGGTCGCCATCGGTGGTCAGCACATGACCAACGACATCGCCGTCGGCCTGCGCACGCCGCAGGAAGAGGCTGAGGCCATCAAGAAGCGTTGGGGCTGCGCCTCCAGCAAGATGATCAAGCCCGGCGAGATGATCGAGGTCCCAAGCATCGGCGGCCGCAAATCCCGCGAGCTGTCCCGCCAGATCCTCGGCGACATCCTCGAGCCCCGCGTGGTCGAGATCTTCGAGCTCGTCCAGCGCGAGATCGAAAAGATGAAGCTGACCGAGCTGCTCGCGTCGGGCGTCGTGCTCACCGGCGGCAGCTGCCTGCTGCCCGGCATGGTGGAAGTGGCCGAAGAGGTCATCGGCCTGCCCGTGCGCCTCGGCGTCCCCCGCCACGTGGGCGGCCTCGTCGACGTCGTTCGCAGCCCCGTCTACTCCACGGGCGTTGGCCTGCTCATGTACGGCGCCCAGCAGGAGATGGCCGAGCGCCAGCACTTCCGGGCCCGCGACGAGAACATCTACACCAAGGTCAAGAAGCGCATGAGCGCCTGGCTGGAAGACGTGCTGTGAGCTGTCCCCGGACACTCACCCGTCACCGCCTTCGTCTCCAGACCAGCACTTCGCCATCTCCAACACTTCACAGCATTCAGGATATTCACCATGATCGAGTTTGAAGAGTCTGCCTCTCGTGGTCCCCGCATCAAGGTCATCGGCGTCGGTGGCGGCGGCGGCAACGCCATCAACAACATGATCGAGCGCGGCATCGCGGGCGTCGAGTTCCTCGTCGCCAACACCGACGTCCAGGCCCTCGAAGCCAGCAAGGCCACCCAGCGCCTGCAGCTTGGCAAGGACAGCACCAAGGGCCTCGGCGCGGGCGCCAAGCCCGACGTGGGCGCTGGTGCGGCCAAGGAGTCCATCGACCGCATCGAAGAGCTCGTGCACAGCGCCGACATGGTGTTTGTGTCCGCCGGCATGGGCGGCGGCACGGGCACCGGTGCTGCCCCCATCATCGCCGACGTCGCTCGTCGTCAGGGCGCCCTGACCGTCGGCGTGGTGACCAAGCCCTTCGCCTTCGAAGGTGCCCGTCGCCGCAAGCAGGCTGAGCGGGGCATCGAGGCCCTCAAGCAGGCTGTCGACACCCTGATTGTCGTCCCCAACGACCGCTTGCTGGCCATGTGCAGCAAGGACACGTCGATGATGGACGCGTTCAAGATGGCCGACCAGGTCCTCTTCAACGCCGTCAAGGGCATCTCCGACATCATCACCCAGCAGGGTGTCATCAACGTCGACTTCGCCGACGCCGTCAGCGTGATGTCCGCCCAGGGCCTGGCCTTGATGGGCATCGGCACCGGCACCGGTGACAAGCGCGCCCTCGACGCCGTCCAGGCCGCCATCTCGAGCCCCCTGCTCGAGGAAGTCAGCATTGAAGGTGCCACCGGCATCCTGGTGAACGTGACGGGCGGCTCGAGCCTCACCCTGCACGAGGTCAACGAGGCCATCGCCCTCGTCGAAGAAGCCGCCCACGAGGATGCCAACATCATCTTCGGCTACGTCGTTGACGAGACCATGGGTGACGATGTCACCATCACGGTCATCGCCACCGGCTTCGAACGCGGTCGTCGCCTCGACGAGACCAGCAACACCACCGGCCAGAGCGCCCAGGGTCCGACGGCGGCCCAGCAGCGTGTCGACGCCGACGTGCCGACGTACATCCGCAACGGCTGGAAGCAGGGCAAGAACCTCAGCCCCCAGGCGGAGCTGCCCATCGCGGCTCACGCTTCGGCTCACGCTGCGGCTCACGCTTCGGCTCACGCTCCGGCCTACGCGGCGCCCGCGGCCCATGCCTCGGTCAACGTCCACGCCCAGGCCCATGCGCCCATGGCGGCGGCCTTCGAAGCCGCAGCGCCCGTGATGATGGCCGCCCCGGTGGCCAGCGTCGACGCGCCCGCGGCGCCGGCGGTGCCCCTCACGGAGGCCCTGCCCTCCCAGGCGACGCCGCCGTCGGCTCGCCGGGGATTGATCTCGATGCTGCCCCCCGTCGACGAGGAAGTCCCGGCCATGGCCGTGTCGGCCTCGGCGGGCGCGCCCCGTCGGGAAGTCAGCCGTGGCTCCCCCGTGCATCGCCAGGCCGCCGTGGCCATGTCGACGTCGGGGATCGGCGAGGATGACGAGTACGACATCCCCGCCTTCCTGCGCCGCAACGCGGAGTGACATCAGGTCACTCATGACCCATCGAGCATGAAGAAGGGGGCCGCTGGCCCCCTTCTTCTTTGTCGGTCGTCGTCACCGTCGTCGTCATCATCGTCATCATCGTCGTCGGCATCGTCGTCGGTCAGCCCGCTGGATGGACCGGCGGGGCCGTTACGATGCGCGAGGCGAGGGAGACCTGACAGATGACGAACTCCAGCTCCTCGATGCACTCGACGCTGTGCTCCTCACCCGGCACCAGGTCGACGATGCTGCCGGCCTCGACGTGGCGCGGCTCCTGCTGGGCAAAGACGATGCCGACGCCGCGGATGACCACGATGACAACGTCGTCGTCGACGCTGTGCACGGGCAGCTCACTGCCCGACGTCATCACCACCCGGCTGACCTTGATGCCGTCGCGACGAAACACCATGGCGGCCCGGATGGGATTGGTCGGCGCTGGCGACGCCGCCGGAGGCGATGGCTTCGGCGACTTCGACGGCACCTTCGACGACGACTTCGACGACGACAGCACCACCGGGGCACGGGGAGGGGGAATGGGCGAGGGCAGCGAAGAGCGGGGCATCAATGACTCCATGAAGCAGGGGATGGACGGCGGGTGTTCAGGGGCTGGCCCCCTCTCCCGCAGGCACCGCGACATCGGGCTTGCAGCTGGTGCCGTCGTCGAGGACGAAGGTGCGAACGCCGTGGGGCAGGCCCTGGCTGCGGGTGGGTGCCTCCGGCTCTGCTGCGGAAGCCATGTCCAGGGGAACGGCCAGCGCCACCGAGAGGTCATCCGTCGTCAAGGCCGGACCAATACCGAACGGGTCCACCCGAAGGGGCTGTTCCAGCTTCGGCCGCATGGCCCGCCAGGCCAGCTGCTGCAGGGTGGCGGCGTCCACGACGTCGGCACGGGTCATGATGCCGCCCGAGACCAGAAACGGATTGGTGCTGATGCTGTGAAACAGGCGAACCATGTCTGGGTGCGCGGCCACAATCAGCGGCAATCCGGAGGCCCGCGAGCATTGTTCGTACACAGCGCGGTCGACAGCCCGAAAGAACGTTTCGAGATCTTGCCGATCGTGTTCGGCTTCGCCGTCGCGGGGCGACGGCAGGGAACGATGCCAGTCCTCATGGGGAAGGCGCGCCGGGCGTCGACCTTGCCGGGCCGGGCCAGGCCACTCGACAGTCCCGAGGGGAGACACGGGGACGGCGGCTGGCAACTGCACTTCGATGATGGAGTCGCGGGTGCCCTCGAAGAAGCGAAGGCTGTTGGGTCGCAAACACAGCACCTGGTAGCGGCTCGGTGACCGCAGCAGGCGCCACAAAGGCTGCATGAAGAACCGCTCGCTGACGAGGATCCCCGCCGACACCCCTTGCTGCAGGCGCAAGACACGGAAAAAACCCGGGGCAGCAAACACCGCGAGGCCCTCCAGAGAATGGTTCCAAAACGCTGTGTCGGCGCCGAGGGCCTCGAAAGGTTCGAGGTGCCGCCCCACGTCCAACGGAGCCATGTGCCGTGCCAGTGATGCGCGCAGGGCCCCAAGCAACCGCTTGAACGCCGTGACGTCGTCGTCAACGGCAGCGAGGCTGCGATGGGTGCTCAGATACAGCGACAGGCACGGTCCCTCCCTGGCGATGAGCAAGTCGGCAGGCATGTCGTGCTGAAACAGCGTCATCGGCACTGGCCCCGGTGTTCAGGCGTATCGGCTGACGCCGACGGATTCTCAGCCCGAGTGAAGCATCGACCGTGCCACCAAGGCGTTCACCGACGCTGGTGCGGGGCCTGGGACGCCCCAAAACAAAGGGCGTCGCCGGCACGCCCATTTCGGCGGTAACTACCTGAATAACATCATGTTTTTGCCATTGAGTGGCCCGAGGCCCCGTGGGTCGGCCGAGCGGTGGGCGCCGCACGAATGCCCCGATGGGGCAATGGTGCTGGCGGTCCCGATCCCGCGCTGCACGTGCAGTTTCACCGGGAGATGGGCCATCGTCGGCGATGGGCATCACCGAATCCACCCCCACGATCCAACGCGGCCTCACCATCGCCACGGTGCGGGGGATGCTGCTCTTTGTCGGCACCGCCATCGTCGCCCGCAGCGTCCTCGGCGACGACGTTGACCTCTTTGGCGGCACCCGCACGGCGGTGATGGTCATCGCGGCGCTGTTGACGTGTGACGCCGTCGGCACGACCACGGCGTTGTGGCGCATCGGCCGGCAAACCCCCACCACGTTGGGATGGCCATCGGCCCATCTCGGTCGTGACGTCGTCGTCGGCGTCGCCGGCTTCGGGGTCTGTGTCGGGTGGCTGGCGCTGGTGATGCTGGCCGTTGGCGGGACCGCGGCCATCCACGAGGTCATCGACAGCATTGCGGCCTATTCGCCGTCCCAGCGGGTCTGCTTCGTCGCCATCGGCGTCCTGGGCGGGGCCGTCGCCGAGGAATCGCTGTACCGCGGCTACCTGCAGCCGGCACTGGTCGGCAAGCTGGGTGTCATCGGCGGCATCGTTGTGACGTCGCTGGTGTTCAGCCTGCTCCACTTCAACTTCAACCCCGTGTCGGTGGTGGCGAAGTTCCTGCTGGGCTGCACCTATGGCGTCGTTGCCTGGCGCACGGGGTCGCTCACGGCACCGGCGGTGACCCATGCCCTCGTCTGGGTGGTCATCGGCGCGGCGTGAACCCGCCTACCAGGCAGGCCGCACAGGATCTTTGGGCATGGCGATGAACGCGGCGCGGGCCTCGCCAACGACAAACAACGATCCCGTGACGACGACGGCGCCCCCATCGCTCCGGGCCCGGCGGACGGCGACGGCGACGGCTTCGCCGACATCGGCGACGACATCGACGACGGGACACAAGCCCAGCGCGGCCCGCGCGACCTCGCTGCCTGGCAGGGCCCGTGGATGGGCCGCCTGGGTGCTCACGACCGAGGCCCAGGGCACCGACGACAGCGGCGCCAGCAGTTCCGCCGGGGCGTGGCCGCGCGACACGCCGAGCACCAGGTGCAGGGGTCGACGCAGGCGAGGGTCGTCGGCAATGGTCGTCGCCAGGGCGCCAGCAGCGAGGCCGTCATGGGCGCCGTCGACGATGACGAGGGGATCACGGCCAACGGTTTCGTAGCGGCCCGGCCACTGCACGGCGTCGAGACCGGCGCTGATGAAGCCCGCCACGGTGCGCGGATCGAGGAGGCCAGACACCGTCACCAGGGCGCTGGCGATGGCGGCGTTGTCCCGTTGGTGGGCGCCCGACAACGCGCAGGAGCGGCCATCGACAACGATGGTCAGGGGGGCACCGAGGCGCCGGGCCACCCCCACCACGACGGCGGCGGCCTCGGGCTCCTGCGTCGTCGTCACCACCGGCACGCCGGCCTTGATGATGCCCGCTTTCTCGGCGGCGATATGGCCCAGGGTGGGGCCGAGGAATTCCATGTGGTCCATGCCCAGCCGCGTGATGGCGCACGCCACCGGCCGCACCACATTGGTGGCATCGAGGCGACCACCGAGGCCGACCTCGATGACGGCGACATCGACACCGGCCTCGGCGAACGCGCACAGGGCCATGGCGGTCAGCCGCTCGAAGAACGACGGCACCTCCAACGACGGCGACAGCGTCCGGGCAGCGGCATCGACCCGGCGCTCCAGGGACACAAACGTGGCTTCGTCGATGAGGGCGCCGTCGATGACGATGCGCTCCCGGGCGCTCAGCAGGTGCGGCGACGTCGTCAAACCCACCCGCAGCCCCGCCTGACGCAAGACCGACGCCGCCATCGCCGACGTGCTGCCCTTGCCCTTGGTGCCCGCGATGTGCAGGGACGCGAACCTGTCCTGGGGCCGCCCCAGGGCCTCGCAGAGGGCCTCCATGCGGCGCAGACCAAGCTTTGGCAGCGTGGGCGAGCGCAGCAGGCGGTCGAGGGCCCGCTCATAAGAAGTCGTCGTCGGCACCATGGTGCCCGGGGTGTGGGACGTCAGAGTTCGAAGATCAACAACTGCAGGACCCGCTGCATGTCGGGATTGATGCCCGCTTCCTGGTGGAACGACGTGAACAGCACCCGCCCGAGCCCCGGCCGGAAGGCGATGGTGTGGGGGACGTCCCGCAGGGTGGCGCCGGTGTCGATTTCGGCGTCACCCCGGATGTAGACCGTGGTCGCCGGCGACACGGACTCCATCACCACCCAGGACAGCAGGGGGTAGTGCAGCACCATCGACGTCTGGCCGAGGGCCAGGGCCATGGGGGCATCGACGATGTTGGCGTCGATGTCCCGGGGAGCGGCGCCGACCTTGCCATTGTCGCCGCTGGCGTCGTCGCCGGCGAAGTCGACGAAGTCCGGCCAGGTCTTTTCGACGACGTAGTAGGCCCAGTCCGACGCGTAGACCGAGCCGCCCTCCTGCACGAACCGGCGCAGGTTGGTGCTGGCGGTGGTGTTGGCGAAGAAGCGGGAGACGAAGTCGAGGTCCGACAAACCGCAGTTCAGAAAGACGATGTCGTATTGGGACAACACGGCGTAGTCCATGACGAGGTCATCGACCCAGGCGGCGTTCAGAAACGAGCTCGGGTAGAGGTCGACGTCGTTGTCCTCGATGCCGATGGAGCCCAGCACGTCCTCGACGCGGTCATAGTCACCGGTGACCACCGCGATGCGCAGGTTGATGGCCTCGATGGCGCACTCGTCCTCGGGAATGGTCGTGGTCTGGCCGACGAAGACGTCCACCAGCCGGGCGGTGCTGAAGCTGCCCTTGACGATGTCGACGGTCTGGCGCCCCACCGGCACCCCCTCCAGGCGCCAGAAGCCGTCGACGTCGGTGGTGGTCGTGATGCGCGCGCCGCCTGGCAGGGTGACTGTGACGTTGGCGCCGGCGAGCCAGGTGGTGCCGTCGGGGGCGCAGACGCGACCGCTGATGATGCCCGTGTCGCCGACGGGGGGCGGCGGATCCTGGGCGCAGGTGGCGGGGGACACGATGGGGGTGGTCTCGCCGACGACGACGGTGACCTGGTGCTCTTCGGTGAACGGACCGCTCTGGACCTGCAGCAGGTGGTCGCCGGCGGGGACGCCCTCGAGCACGAAGCAGCCGTCGGCGTCGGTGCCGGTGACGGCGACGTTGCCGCCCTCGAGGGCGATGAACACGTTGGCGTTGGCGACAAAACGACCCACGCCCTCGTCGCACACGCAGCCGCTGACGCTGCCCGATGGTGGGGGTGGCGGGGCGCGGCATTCACCATCGAGGTACTCTTCGAAGCCGTTCTCGACGACAACGACGGTGCCTTCACGGGCGCCGCCAGGGTCGGCCACCACGACGGTGGCGGTACCGATGGTCAGGTCTTGCACGGCGAAGGCGCCGCTGGCATCGGTGGTGGCCGAAAACGTCGTGCCCTCGGCGTCGGTCAGGGTCAGGGTCACGCCGCCAAGGGGCTGGCCGTCAGCGCTGCCGCAGATGACGCCGCGCACATCGCCGACGCGGGGGATTTCCTGCAGTTCCTCGTCGCAGCGACAGGCCGAGACCGCCACCAGGGCACACACAGCAACGGAACCGACACGAACAGCGCGCATGGAGGGCCTCCCGAAAGGTGGGTCTCGGTACGTGCTCCTACCACCTCACCCTTCATGGCATATGGGGCCCATGACCCGCGTCCTTGTCGCCTGCGCCCCGTTCAAAGGCACCCTGAGCGCCATCGAGGCCTGCGAGGCCGTCGGTGCCGCCGTCGCCGCCGGGGCCCATGACGTCGTCCGTCGTCCCCTGCCCGATGGTGGCGAGGGGACCGCCGCGGTGCTTGGCGCGGCCTGGGGAATCACGGGAAAGACTTTCATGGTTCAAGGCGTCCTCGGTCAAGCGACCGATGCCGCCGTCGAGATCCACGTCGCCGTCGGGATCCCGCTCGGCCTGCACGCGGGCCGCCGCAGGGCCATTGTGGAGAGCGCGCTGTGCGTGGGCCTGACCCTCGTGCCCCCCGACCGCCGACAGCCCCTGACGGCCACCACAGCCGCGCTGGGGGCCTTGCTCAAGGCCGTCATCGACGATGGCGTCGACGACCTCTTCGTGGCCCTCGGCGGCACCGGCACCGTCGACGGCGGCCGCGGGCTGCTGGCGGTGCTGCCGTCGTTGCCAAAGACGGTGACGCTGACGGCGCTGGTGGACGTCCAGGCCCCCCTGGGGGGCCCAAACGGTGCCCGCCGCTTCTTTGGCCAAAAGGGTGTCACCGAAGACGCCTTCGACGATGTCGAAGCCGCCCTGTGCGCCCTCCATCCCCGCTTCGTGGATACCCCCGGGGCGGGTGCGGCGGGTGGCCTCGGCGCCGCCATGCTGGCCCTCGGCGGCACCCTGGTGTCCGGGGCGGACTTCGTCATGGAGGCCTGCGACGTCGAAGGCGCCGTCATTGGCTGCGACATCGTGGTCGGTGGCGAAGGCAGCGTCGACGTCACCACCACCTTTGGCAAGAGCCTGTGGCGCCTGCGGGCCCTGGCCCGACAGCATCACAAGCCATTCATCGTGGTCTGTGGCCACTGCGATCTGTCGGCTGTCGACGTCGCCGACGCGGTGCTGGAGCTCGGTGAAGCCGGCCTGCGCGACGCCAGGGGCGCCATCGCCGCCCTCGGTCCGTCGCTGCTGGCCGCCATCGACCGGGCGACGGACGTCGCTACTCCAGGGCCATGATGGCAAACAGCACGAGGCCCAGAGCGATGCGGTACCAGCCGAAGGCCGCAAACGTGTGGCCCTGCACGTAGCGCAGCAGCCATTTGACGACGACGAACGACACCGCCGCCGACACCGCGAAGCCCAGGCCCACCATCGGCCAGTTCTCGCCATCCATGGTGCCGCCCTTGAAGGCCTTCAAGATCTTGTAGCCGCCACCGGCCATGATGGTCGGGATGCCGACGAGGAAGGTGAACTCCGTCGCCGCCACCCGCGACAGTCCGAGCAACAACATGATGAGGATGGTCGAGCCCGAGCGCGACGTGCCGGGGAAAACCGCCGCCAACAGCTGCCCGACGCCGACGGCGACCGCGATGCCCCAGGTGACCTCGTCATGAAGGGTCCGGCCCGACGCCTGCCGTGCAGCCACCACCCGCTCGATGATGAGGAACAACACCCCGCCCACCAGCAGGGCCAGGGCGATGGGCAAGAGCTCTTCGGGCAGGCGAAAGCCCCCCTTGTCGAGGGCAAGGCCACCGACGGCCGTGATGACAAACGCCACCATCACCTTGGCGGCATAGGCCCGGCCCGCTTCGGTGAAGGTGAAGACCGAGCGCAGCCGCTCGCGAAACAACGGCAACACCGCCACGACGGCGCCCGTCTGGATGACGATGTTGAAGAGGTCCGTCTGGCGCGGGAGCCAGCGCTCGGCCACCAGCAGGTGCCCCGTCGACGACACGGGCAGAAACTCGGTCACCCCCTCGATGATGCCGAGGAGGATGATGGCAACCCATTCAGGCAGAAAGCCCATCGCTCAGCGCCACTCGTCGATGAGGTTCGCCACCAATGCCGTCCAGCCCGTCTGGTGGGACGCGCCGATGCCGGCACCGTTGTCGCCGTGGAAGTACTCGTAAAAGAGGATCTCGTCGCGCCACAGGGGATTGTCCTGGAACTGCTTCGAGCCGCCCCACACGGGTCGTTTGCCGTCTTCGTCGAGGAGGAAGATGTCCACCATGCGGCGGGCCACGTCCCTGGCGATGTCGCGGAAGCCCACGGGGGTTTCGCCACCGGCGGGGGTCTTGATCACGTAGTCGGGCCCAAAGGCCGTGCCCAGCTTGCGCAGGCTCTCGATGATGAGGAACGTCGTCGGGAACCACAGGGGCCCGCGCCAGTTCGAGTTGCCGCCCTTGATCTTGTTGTCGCTCTCGGCGGGCTCGTAGTGGACGTAGGCACCTTCCCGATGGAAGGGGTTGTCCTCGTGGAACTTCGACATCGACCGGATGCCGAAGCGCGACAGGAACTCCTTCTCGTTGTGCATGCGCTCCAGCATGCGCTTGAGTTGGTGCTGGTTCACGATGGTGAGCAGGTGGGTGGTCTGGCCATTGACCTCGACGGTGTGGATGACCTCTTCCACCATCTCCCGCCGGTTCTTCATGAACCAGGCGAGGTTGCCCGAGAACTCCTTGAAGGGCTTGAGCCACTCGAGTTCCAGCCGCTCGACGGCGAACAGGGGAATCAGCCCGACCAGCGAGCGCACCCGGAACTTCGTGTAGGTGCCGTCGGGGTAGCGCAGCACGTCGTAGAAGAAGCCGTCCTCGGCGTCGAACAAGGAGTAGTCCTTGTTGCCCATGTGCTTCATGGCGTAGGCGACGTAGGTGTAGTGCTGCAGGAACTTCGAGGCGAGGCCCTCGTAGACGTTGTTCTCGCGGGCCAGCTCCAGCGCGATGCGCATGAGGTTCAGGCAGAACATGCCCATCCAGCCGGTGGCGTCGCTCTGCTCGAGGACACTGCCGCCGGGCAGCTTCTCGCTGCGGTCGATGACCGTGATGTTGTCGAGACCGAGGAAGCCGCCTTCGAAGACGTTGTTGCCCTCACGGTCGACCTTGTTCACCCACGAGGCGAAGTTGATGAGCAGCTTGTGGAAGCAGCGCTCCAGCCAGTCGCGGTCGCCCTTGCCATTGCGGGTGCGGTCCATGTTGTAGACGCGCCACACGGCCCAGGCGTGCACCGGTGGATTGAGGTCGGAGAACTCCCACTCGTAGGCGGGCAACTGCCCGGAGGGATGCTGGAACTGCTCAAACAGCAGCATCCACAGCTGGTCCTTGGCGAACTTGGCGTCGACGAGGGCGAAGGGCACGCACTGGAAGGCCAGGTCCCAGGCTGCGAACCAGGGGTACTCCCATTTGTCGGGCATGGTCATGACGCGCATCGAGTTCAGATGGCGCCAATGCTGGTTGCGAATCTTCTTGCGCGACTCGGGGGGCGGCCAATCTGGATTGTCGCCGTCAAGCCACCGGGCCACGTCGAAGATGTAGCTCTGCTTGGTCCACAGCAGGCCGGCCAGGGCCCGACGCTGCACGTGCTTCTCGTCGGCGGTGGCCGTCGCGGGGGCGATGCCCTCGTAAAACGCATCGGCCTCGGCCTTGCGCAGGGCCAACACGTCGCCGGCGTCGGCAAGGGGATTGGCCATCGGCGCGTTGGTCAGGCGGAAGGTGAGGACCTTCGACGAACCGGCGGGCACCAGCAGCTTGTAGTGGATGGCGGCCTTGCTGCCGTAGACGTCTTCGCGGACGGCGTCGGCTTCGCCGTCGACGATGGCCCGGTGGAAGGCGTCCTTGGTGTAGGGCGACCGCGACACGTGGCCGGCGCCAAAGACGGCGGCGGCGTTGGTTTCGTTGTCGGTGAACAAGGTGCCCACGCCACGCTCGCCGTAGAACCACCGCTTGCCCACCCGATTCTGCTTCGGGACCATGGCGTCGGCTTCGACCTCGCTGTCGTCGGCGCACAGGGCAACACCGTCGGCGCTGGCGGCCAGGTCGATGCGCGGGGGCGTGGTGGGCACGGGGCCCCATGACCAGGTGTTGCGGAACCACAGCTGCGGCAACACGTGCAGGGGCGCGTCGACGGGACCACGGTTGTGCACGGTGACCCGACAGATGATGTCTTCCGCCGACGCCTTGGCGTACTCGACCTCGATGTCGAAGTAGCGGTCCTCGGCGAAGATGCCAGTGTCTGTGAGTTCGTACTCCGGTCCGACGCCGCCGCGGGACTGGTTCTCTCGCACAAGCTCTTCGTAGGGGAAGCGCGCGTGGGGGTACTTGTACAGGAGCTTCATGTACGAGTGGGTCGGCGTGTTGTCGACGTGGAAGTAGTACTCCTTGACGTCTTCGCCGTGGTTGCCCTCGTAGGGATTCACGCCATAGAGGCGCTCCTTGAGGTGGCTGTCCTGGCCATTCCAGAACGCGGGGGCAAAGCACAGGAGCTGGTAGCGGTCGCAGATGGCGCCGATGCCGTCTTCGCCCCAGCGGTAGGCCTTCGACCGGGCGTGGGCGTAGGGCAGGTACTGCCAGGCGTTGCCGTCGGGGGAGTAGTCCTCGCGAACGGTGCCCCAGGCCCGGTCGGAGCAGTAGGGGCCCCAGCGGCGCCAGCTGGACTGGTCATCGACCATTTCGTCGACGCGGGCGCGCTCGGCTCCTGTGGACTTCGTGCTGCTCATGGGACTCCCGACTGTGGCGGCGTGGGCCCGCGCAAGAATCGAATCTGAAGGGGGAACTCACCGTCGATGTCATGCCACCGACACCGACACCGACACCGACACCACGGGCATCGGGTCAAATCAAGCGGGCGGCATACTGGGCAGCACCAATGAGGGGCGCCTTGTCGTTCTGGGCCACGACGACGGGGATGCCCGACAGGAGCCCTCGGAAACGGCCCTTGTCGACGAAGGCATGCATGAAGCCCGACTCGCGCAGCACGGGCAGCAGCTTGGGAGCGATGCCACCGCCAATGAAGACGCCGCCGGTGGCGAGGCCCTTGAGGGCCAGGTTGCCGGCTTCGGCACCGTAGAGGGTGCAAAAGAGGCGTGCGGCCGCCACACAGAGGGCGTCTTCCCCTTTGACGGCCTCGATGCCGACGACGGCGCCGGGGTCTTCCCGGGCCATACGGGCGTGCACGTGGGCGCTCTCCTTGGGGCCGTCGGAGTCGGCGTACCAGGCGCGCAGGAATTCATAGACCGAGGCCAGGCCTGGACCGGCGAGGACGCGCTCCCAGGAGACATGGCCGTCGTGCTTGCGTTGCAGGAACTTCAGCAGGGCCACCTCGAGGTCATCGCGGGGAGCGAACGAGCAGTGGCCACCCTCCGACGCCATCGGAATGTGGCGCTCGCCGTCCCACACCAGCAGGGCCTCGCCGAGACCGGTGCCGGCGGCGATGACCGCCAGATTGCGCCGCCGGTCGAGGGTGCGGCCCGGGTTGAGCATCACCAGTTCGCTGTCGTCGAGGAACAGCATGCCGTAGGCCGCCGCCTGCAGGTCGTTCAGCAGCTTGACGTGGCTGACGCCGAGGGCCTTTTTGAGCACGCTCTCGTCGATCGTCCAGGGCAGGTTGGTGGTCTTGCAGTGGCCGTCGACGACGGCGCCGGGGACACCAAGGCAGACCCGGGTCAAGCCCTTGACCTGGTGGCGGTCGATGAAGCTCTGGATGATGGCGTCGAGAGAGGCGCCGGTGGACGGAACCGTTTCTTCGACGATCTTCTCCAGCGAGCCGACGCCGCTTTCGTACACGGCCAGCACCGTCTTCGTGCCACCGACGTCGCCTGCGAGAATCATGAGTCGTTCCTCCGAGGGGGGCCTGGCCAGCGTTTCGCGTCGAGGACGATGCGGCGGCGACCGGGGCTTGTGTGCAAGACGCCGGAGCATCGGCGAAACCCGCCCCTCGTCGCAAGCCTGCGACGGATTGGTGGGGACTGATGCACCCCCGGCGAGACCGGGCGCCCCGGCTGGCGGGGAAAGAGACCAGATATTCCTGATTATTCAAGCAGTTGAACCTGCCGTCTCAGCCAGGGCGACTCATCCTGAATGATCATTGAATACTGACCACCGCCAATAGGAGGGCGCGAAGCGCCTCACGAGCGGAGCGAGTGGAACCCACGCCACCCCGCGAGGGGCAAAGTACATCCGAGAGCTCTTTGAGCGAGCCCACTCCGTGGGCGAAGATCAAGGAGATCTCGGGATCATCCCCAGCCGGGCCAGCAAGGCCTCGACCTCGCCCCAGGCCGTCGACGCCCGCTCCCCGGGGGTCACGTCCCGTCGCAGGGCTTCCAGGCGGCCGCGGAGCTGTCGTTCGCCGTCACTGAGGGCCCCAGCCCAGCGATCGTCGCCCAGGTGGCTCGTCACCGTGGCCGCCCGGGCGCTGAGCCTGTCGAGAAAGATCTCGGCGAGGCGGGCCTGATCGCGAACGTTGGCCTCATGGGCCGACAGGGCCAGCCAGTTCAGGTCCTCCCGCCACAAATCCGCCACCAGGGTGCCGCCGCCGACGACGAGGTTGGTGCCAAAGGGCTCGCGGTGGCCGGCGTTGTCGCCGCGGATGGCGGAGCGGACGGCGTGGGCGATGCGGTGGAAGTTGTCGTCGGTGAAGCTGAAGCCGACAAAGAGCATGTGCCGCGTCAACAACAGGGCCTGCACGATGCCTGACAGGGCGCTGCGGTTCTCCTGAAACCGCATGTAGTCTTCCCGGGTCAGCACGATGGTCGACGGTCGGGTGACACAACCATGCATCTTCAGGATGAAGCGCTCCCCCGGCGACACCGCCGAGCCCGGAATGCGCGCGCAGGGGCGACCGACGGCGGCGCTGGCCCGCTCAAACAGGTCGTCGTAGTTGGTGGTCACCACCTCGTGGACCGGCAGGCTCGCCAACAGCGCATGGCCGATGGCCACCCGACGACTGCGCTCGATGATGATCCGCGCGGTGGCGTCCCCCATGGTCTCCCCCCTGGCGAGGCGACGTTCGATGAGGGCCGCCCGATCGAGCTCCGTGAGTTCTTCAAAAGCCTGCAACTCGGCCTTGCTGACCCGCTCTTCAGCCAACAGATGCAGCAGCCGCTGCCAGTCGGGCAGCCCCGCTGGTTTCGCGATCCCTGCCCCCAGAAACAGCGTCAGGCCACCGCTACGCGCCCGGGCGGCCAGACCGTCGGCGGCCTCCTGCAACGGCACCGGCAGGGCGTCGAAGGCGTGGACGTCCTCGTTGCGACGTCGTTGGGCGGCTGCCCAGGCCGGGCCCTCGATGAGCACCAGGGCGACGTCGATGCCGACCTCGCCATCCTGCTCGAGGCGGATGGCCTCGGCCCGCAACATCGGCACCAACAGCGACGTGATTTCCCCCGACCACGCTGAAGCCCCACCACCCTTGGTGCCCACCAGGGGCAGGGCCAGCAGATAGCGGCTGCGACCGTTGAGGGGTGCCCGCCCGGCCTTGCGCAGCGCCGTCACGGCCACCCGCAGGAACTCGGCAGCGCCCTCGACGTACCAGGCCGGCCCCTCCCGGTTGGTGCCCGTGATGTTGGCGAGGACCGGCAGGGGCTCATCGGTGGTGTCGACCATGACGGCAGCACGGTGGGCGTCGTCGATGCCGAAGCCATTGAGCAGGGCCGGCACGTGCCAGCCAGCCGGCAGCGCATCGCGCCAGGTGGACCCCGGCCCTCGACCACCGGGCACGAGCCAGGCATCGCAGGCCAGCTTCTTCAGGTCGGCCCAGGCAATGAAAACATGCGGCGTCGCCATGCCCCACCTTGCCACGGGCCCAAGGTCGACGTCGACGTCGACGGCGACGTCAGTGTGAGCGGCGACGTCAGTGTCAGCGTCCGCGTCAGCGGGGGCGCTGCATATCGATGCGGACCCACTCGCCTTTGCGCGCCGTCTGCAGGTGCTGCATCCCCTGGGCGATGTAGGCCTCGATGACGGCGGGGGCCTGCTCGGCGAGGATCCCCGAGAGCCACAGCCGGCCCCCCGGCGCCACGGCCCCCACCACCTGCTGGCGGAGCTGAATCAGGGTGCCGGCGAGGATGTTGGCAACGACGCCGTCGTAGATGGGGCCGTCGTGGTCGGGGGAGCTGCCGTCGGCGACGAAGGCGCCGGCGACGCCGTTGTCGGCGGCGTTTTCCAGGGCGGCGCGGACGGCGACGGGGTCGATGTCGGTGCCCTTGCAGAACGTCGCCCCCAGCCGCAGGGCCACCAGGGCGAGGATGCCAGTGCCGGTGCCGACGTCGAGGAGGCGATTCAGGCGGTGGCCCTCGTCGAGGTAGCGCTCCAGGCCCTCGGTGCAGAGTTGGGTGGTCTCGTGTTGGCCCGTGCCAAACGCCATGCCCGGGTCGAGGTGCAACACGAGGGGCTCGGCCCCGGGACCCACGCGCTCGGCGTGGAAGTTCGCCCGTTCCCACGACGGCACGATCCACACCCGCCGTCCCAGGCGGAAGGGTTTCCAGTGGGCCATGAAGACGGCGTTCCAGTCCTCGGCCCACAGGTCGGCCCAATCGATGGTGACGTCTTTGGCCTTGGGAATGAACGAGCAGGTGCGCGCCAGGCGAGCATCGACCCGTGCTTCCAGACCCGGCTCCCTGGGGAAGGTGGCGAGGATGGCGGAGCGTCCGGTGAGGACCATGGCCCGCCCAGGCACGGACCTGGTCTCGTCGTCCTGGGTCTCCAGGCCGAGGGCGCCTTCGTCCATCAGGAGGGCTCCCAGGGTGTCAGCGAGGGCGCTGTGGCAGTCGACGGTCACCCGACGCCAGGGCGAGAGCTCGGCGGCGTTCGTTTTGGGGTTCTTCTTTTTCGCCACAGACGTCGCCACGGGTCACGCTCGCAGTACTGATGCTTCTTGGGGGTCGCCGAAGACACGAAAGGCGCCCTGAGGCGCCTTTCATGCCGATCAGAGATCTGGGTCCGAAGACTCAGAGCTTGCCGCTGAGTGGCCCGAGGAAGCCGGCGGCGACCAGGAAGGCCATGAGGACCAGGGACTCGATGAGGGCCAGACCGAGGAGGAAGGGCGTGAAGACCTTCTCCGAAGCCGAGGGGTTGCGGGCGATGCCTTCGAGGGCGGCGGCAGCGGCGCGACCCTGGCCCATGGCGCCACCGAGAGCGGCGAGGCCGATGGCGAGTGCGGCGCCGATGGAGACGAGGCCGAGGTTGTCGGCGTTCTTCAGGTTGCCGGCTTCCTGAGCGAAGGCCGGGTTGGCCACGACGAGAACGGCGATGGTGGTGAGCAGCGCATTCAGGCGGTTCATGGGTGCTTTCCTTTCAGACGGTCAGAACAAGGGTGAACGAAGAAGTGTGGATGCCCCTGCGCCTGACGGCGAAGAAGGCAGTCACAGTCAGTGGGCGTGGGCGTCGGCCTCGGACGCGTGCAGCGAGATGTACACGCAGGACAGAATCGTAAACACAGCCGTCTGGATGAGGCAGACGAGCAGGCCGAGGACGTAGAAGGGCAGCGGCACAATAATGGGCACGATGCCGGCGAAGGCCAGGAGGACGGCGTGGTCGCCAATCATGTTGGCGCACAGACGAATCGCCAGGGTGACGGGGCGAACCAGCAGGCCGACGAGCTCGATGGGGAACATCAAGGGGGCCAGGAACCAGCCCCACTTCTGTCCCACGGGGTTCATCAGGTGGGTGATGTGGCCAATGCCGTGGACCCGCAGGCCGTGGAAGTTGAAGTACAGAAACACGATCAGGCTGCAGGCGAACGTCGTGTTGAGGTTGTCCGTCGGCGGCAGCATCCCCGGGATGAGGCCCATGAGGTTGGACACCAGGATGAACAGGGCCAGGGTGCCGATGACGGGGACGTAGCGCTTGTAGGAGGGGCCGATGATCGAGGCCATGAAGCCGACGACGGTCTCAATGAAGAGCTCGTAGAAGGCGACGATGCCAAACGACCGGGGGGGCACGATGGCCTTCTCCAGGTCAGCGAAGCGCGACCGGGCGATCAATGACGTGACCGCCAGGATGATCACCACGATGAGCGCGGCGTAGATGTGGTGCACCGTCGTGATGGACCCGCCAGCGGGGATCACGGTGGTGTTGCCATAATGGTGCTGCAGGTACTCTTGGAGATTCGAGTACCCCGGCAGAAAGCTGAGCCACGATGTGTGGTGATCCATCTCGGTGTTCCTTCGTCTCCGCTGACGGTGGCGTCATGCCGGGGCCGGGGCGGGGAATCAAGACGTTTCCCGCTGCAAAATGCACGTCTGCGGCGCTTTGCCCCCACCTGTCCCCCACAAACCCACATCCGGACGCCGTCGCCACCGTCGTCAGGCCGTCGTCAGCCTGCTGAAACCATGGCCGCCTCGCCCGGCCGAAAAAAAACCGCCCGGGAGCACCGGGCGGTCGTTCGTTCCCCACTGCATCGTCTGATCCCTTCGGGCTCCTCCGGGGCCGGATGGGGCCACCCGGTCAGCGACGATCGACGGCGTAGACGAAGGAGGCTTTGGGAGCCCGCAGCCAGCGCTCCTTGATGGCCGCCCGGCGCTCCGCCCAGGGGGTGCCCTCCTTGACGTACGTGTCGCGGGTCTTTTCGGCGAGGGGCTTGTCGCCGCGGCCCTTGATGCCGAGGACGATCTTCGCGAGGCCATCGACCTTGCCCTTCCAGGTGGCGAGGTCGACGTCGAAGCAGCCGACGTCGGTGCCGTTGGCGGCCTTGTCGGCGGGCTTCCACACGAGGACGCCGTTGTCGTGGAGGTAGCCCATCTGGATGGAGGCCAGCTGGGAGTAGGGCTTGGGCTTGCCCTCGGCGTTGACCATGCCCTGGGCGATGTGGCCGAAGGCCCAGGTGACGTCGCGGATATGGGCCTTCTCGGCGTCGTCCTTCGTCAGCAGGTTCTTGTCGACGAGCCACTCCGAGAAGTACAGGGCCGCCGTCTGGGCCTTCAGCTCTTCGAGGGTCGAGGCAAGGGGGCCGCCGAAGACCTGGTCGTCGGTCTTGCCTTTGACCTTGTACTCATGGGCGGGGCCGAGGTTGTGGGCGGCCTCGTGCAGCACCGTCGACAACGTGCCGTGCTTGGCGGCGCTGTCGAACCGGCCCATCGTCCCCGCACACAGCAACGACGACGCCTGCTCCTTCATGGCCGCCTCGCTGTCGGGGTCGGTGTAGAGGTTCGTCATCGCCACGGTCTTGCCACCAGTCTCTGCCACCGGGCCCCAATTGGGCAGCGATTGGCCGATGGTGGCGCCGTGGGCGGAGCGGGCGTCGCCGGCGTTGAGGACGATGTCGATGAAGTCGGGCAGGTTGAAGCCGACCTCACGGGCCTTGTAGGGAGCGCCCGCCAACGTGGCGAGAGCGCCTTCCATGTCCTTCTTGACGGGGTCAAGGCGGGCCTGCCAGGCGAGGGACTCCTGGTTGATGCGGGCAAAGCTGACGTGGAAGCCCGCCTTGCGCGAGCAGGGTTCGAAGTAGACCTCGTCGGGGCCGACCCGCAGGTACCACTTGGAATTCGTCGCCGTCATGGCCTTCCAGGCCTTGTCCGCGTCGAACCAGCTGTCGTCGAGGAAGGCCTTGGCGGCGGCTTCGAGATAGGCCTTGAAGGCGGCCTCGTTGGGGTTGCCGGCCAGGATGCCGGCGGCGGCGGTCAGCTCGGCGCTGATGGCGGTGACGTCGTCCTTGAACGCTTCATGGTAGGGCACGGCCACGAGGTCGTCGGTGGCCGCCTTGCCTTCGGCCTTGCCGCCGGCCTTGTGCTGCACGACGACAAACTGCTTCAACAGGGCGTCGCCGTCTTTGCGCTTCTCGAGGACCTCGCAGAACTTGGGGTCCTGCTGGATGGAGGCCGGGTAGATGCCCGAGACCTTCTTGGGCTTGCTCGTCAGGGCGTGGCAGGCGGGGTCGTTCTCGGTCTTTGGGGCCTCACAGAACGGTCCCTGGTTGCGAAAGAACATCGCCTTGGAGGCGGTGTCGTCGGCGGGGATCTGGGCGTCGAGGCCGAAGACGCCGTTCTGGCGAGCGTGCAGCAGCTCGATCAGGCGAGCCGTCTTTTCCAGATGGCCCACCAGGGCCTTGTCGGCGTCGTCGGTCAGCACGGTGCGCACCAGGGTGGGGCGCCCCTGGCCGAGCTCGGCCAGCACGGCCTGTCGACGGGCCAACTCATCGGGAGCAAGACCGGCGGGCATCGTCGACGTGCGCAGGGTGCCGTACAGGGCCCGGAAGTCGTCGGTGAAGGCGCCTTCTTTGACCCAGGTCGACACGCTGGCGTCGCCGCCGAGGCCCCAAATGACGGCCAACTCGCCGGGGTCGAGGGCGTTGTTCTTGTTGTCGTCGGCGATCCAGAACAGGGGAACCGCGCGCTCCACCACGGCCCGATTGAATTCCAGGCGGGGCACCACGCTGGTGTCGAGGGGGACGGGCGCCGGCGGGGGTGCGGGCGGCGGCGGCGGCGGCGCCTCGGGCTTCGGCGTCGCACAGGCGACACCAGCGATAACTGCCCACATCAACCCAGATTGAACCACACGTCGTCCCATGGAGACACCTCTTGGGAGGCGCCTACGACGATGGCTGGCAGAAGTGAACCTGGCTCAAGGTGCTGCGGGCAAAGGCGCCGGCGAATCCGGGGGCGAGACAGGCGGCGAAACCGGTTTCCCGGGGCCCTCCAGCGCGGCCAGGGCGTTGCGACACATGATCGAGTCCGGCGACTGCTTCACGCACCAGGTGAGATGACGGCGGGCTCCGGCGACGTCCCCCGCCAGGGACGCGGCGTGGGCAGCGGCCCAGGCCAGGGGCAGGTAATGCTCGGTGTCGCCGGCTTCGGCGAGGCGTTGGGCGTCCGCAAGGCGTCCGGCCCGCACCAGGGCCACCGCCGCCCAGAAGCGCTGCTCGTTGGACCCATAGCGAGCCAGGGCAAACGACGTCGCCTGCACGAAGGCCGCGTACTCCCCCGGCGCCTCCAGAAACACCGTGAGGGCCTCGAGCAGGGCCAGGTCATGGGCGTCCATGCGGCCGCGGTAGCCGACGGCGTCGACGTACGTCTTGCGCTCGGCGGTGGACATCGGCGACGCCGGGTCACGTCCAGCCAACCAGGCCTCCAATGACGACCAGGCCACCAGACGGAGGTACGCGGGCGCAAGGCCCCGATCCCGCTCCAGGGCGAGCTGGAGCCCCACCCGCATGCCGTCGATATCGGCCTGGGCCAGGCGGGCCAGGGCCGAGGTGTAGGCGACGACGGCTTCTTCGTCGCGCGACGAGGCCAGGGGGCGAAAACTCCGCAAGCCAAACGCGACAGCCCCGATGAGACCAAGAAACACCAGCAAGACCACGGTGTGACGACGTCGGGTGGCCGCCTGCTGCTGGGCACGGTGGGGCGGAGATTCCGGGCTCGGCTGGTCGACCATGGCGGCACTCTACAGATGCCGCCCCGGCCGGCCACCCCTGGGAGCACCTCGGGCGGGATTGACGGCGGGGCGCTGCCGCACGATCCATGGACATGCGCACCCAGCCCCTCCGCCTGCTCCTCGCTGTTGTTGTTTGTGCCGTCGCTGGCGCCAGCGCCGCTTCTGCCCAGGACGGCCTCGTGGCCACCCCGAAGGGCGAAGAAGAGGCCGAAGCCGCCGCCGTCGTCGACGACCGCACGGCGCCCCCCGCCCAGGACGAAGCCCTCAAGCTGTTTGCGGCGACCTGGCGATGCACGGGCACGTCGTCGACAGACTACGGCCAGGACGTCCCGACCACCCTGACCATCACCGGCAAGAAGGACCTCGGGGGCCGCTGGCTGGTCGTCAAGACCGAGCTCGTCGCCAAGGCCAAGGGCGCCAAGCCCATCACCACCGCCGAGATCTGGGGCTTCTCCCGCGCCGACAACGGCCTGGTCCGAAACGGCGCCAGCAGCGAAGGCGGCTTCATCGCGTCGACGTCGACGGGCTGGGCGGGTGAGCGCTTCGCCTGGACGGGCACCTCCGCCCACACGGCCAAGACGGCCAAAGAGAAGTTCTCCGTCGAGCGCAAGAGCGACAAGGAGCTCGCCGTCGAGCTCTCCCTCGGCGTCGAGGAGCTGCGGGTCGTGTTCGACGGCACCTGCAAGCGCTGACATCCGCGGCTGACTGGCCCCGCAACCACCCGAAGAATCAAGACTTTCGCCATTGGCCGCCAGGTGCCGCCCGAAACGGGCCGCCTCCGCCCTCGACGGCGTGGTTGGCGCCCTGGTCGGCCTGGTCGGCGCCCTCGTCGGCGTGGTTGGCGCCCTGGTCGGCGTGGTCTGGTCGGCGTGGCTGCCGCCCTGGCGTGGCTGGCGCCCTGTGGGCGTCGCTGCCGCCCTGGCGTGGCTGGCGCCCTGCGGGGGTCGCCGCCGCCCTATGGGCGTCGCTGCCGCCCCTCGAAGCCCGTCTGGCAGGCCGACGGTGACGTCGGCCGTTGTGCTCCGTAGGATGCCCCCATGACGCGTCTGCTCATCGTTCTGGTCGCCGTCGGGGCGGCCTGCCAGCCCCCTCCACCCGCCGCTGAATGCGACGTCTCCGCCGATTGCGCGGGTGGCGCCTTGTGCGTCGCCGGAGCCTGTGTCGCCGGCGAAGGCGAAGGCGAAGGCGAAGGCGAAGGCGAAGGCGAAGGTGAAGGTGAAGGCGAAGGCGAAGGCGAAGGTGAAGGTGAAGGCGAAGGCGAAGGTGAAGGTGAGGGCGAGGGCGAGGGCGAGGGCGAAGGCGAGGGCGAACCAGCCCCCGTGGTCACCTTCAGCGCCGACGCCAGCGAGCTTCGCCAGGGCCTGTCGACGATCCTGCGGGTGTCGGCCCAAAACGCCACCGGCTGCACCATCGACAACGGCGTCGGCGCCGTCGCTGTCACCGCCGCGGTGGTGGTGCGCCCGTTGGTGACGACGACGTTTCGGGTCCAGTGCACGGGCCCGGGCGGCAACGCCAACGCCAGCGCCACCATCACCATCCCGGCCTGCGCCAATACCTGTGATCTCGACGTCGCCGCCGGCACCTTCGACTGCACCACCGAGGGCACCGGGGCCCTCGCCGAGGTGGCCAACTTGACGATTCTGCCCAGCATGCGGGGCGCCCACTTCGAGGTCGAGGTCTGCGACCCCACCGGGTTCTCGTTTCACCTCGCCGACTCCACCTCCAGCGACGGCTTTGGCGGCGATGGCGCCAATCCGAGCTGCTACGACGCTGAAGTGCAGCTCAATGGGACGACCTTGCAGGCGTTCGCCAACGACCTCGGCGCGGCGGCGTCACAGTTCTCGGTGGCCATCCCGGCCGCTGGCTGCACGGTATTTTCGATGGTCGTCGAAGACCAACTCTTCGAGGTCTTTGGACCGGTGACGGCGTCGGTCGTCGGCGCCGCATCATTTCGCCTCGATCCCCCGGCCTGCGGCGACGCCAGCCAGCCCCAACAGCTGGACCGATTGTGGACGCTGGGGATGAACCGGGTGGCGGACCTCACGTTCAATGCTGGTCGACGAGGCACGGGCCTGCGTCGCGTTGAGATCTGCTTTCGTTGAACGGCACCATGCACCCATCCGAGCTCCTGCTGACCCGCTCCCTGGTGGGCCTTGTGCCCTGTCGTCACGATGGACAGGACGCCGTGGTGGTCGCCGCCCTCGACGACGCCACCGTCCTCGTCCTTGATGAGCGGGGCCTCGCGCTCCTGGCCCACCATGCCCGCCGCATCGACCGGGTCATGGTGTGCGACGACGCCAAAGCCGTGCAGCGCTGGCTGTTGCGCCGCGGCGTCGACATCGCGCGCCCCCTGTGCGTGCAGACCGTGTCGGCGTTGGTTCGTGGCGAGCCATGGGCCCCGGGGGACGCCCCCGCCCTGCCCGGCAGCGACACCGCCCTCGACAGCGCCCGCCACCTGGTCCGGGGCCTGGAGGCCCTCCTCACCCGCCTCGACGACAGCGGCCAGAAGAAGGTCGCCCGCCTGGAGTGCCTGGTGACGCGGGCCTTCGCCGCCCTTGAGCATCGGGGGCTGCCCATCGACGTGGGCCTGTGGCGGCGGTTGGTCGCCGAAGACAAGGCCCGCATGCTGGCCGCGAAGGAACAGGTCTTCGCCCTCGCTGGCGACCATGTGCCCCGCGACTTGTTTGGCGTCGCCGACATCAACCTGGATGCAGAGCTTGAGGTCAAAGCCCTCATCAAACGGGCCACGGGCGTGGTGCTGGAGTCAACGGCCCGCCAACACCTGGCCGCCGTCGGTCATCCCCTGGCCGACGCCTTGATCGCCTATCGCGAGCCCTGGAAGATCGTGTCGACCTATGGCGACAGCTTCCTCGAACACGTCACCGACGTCGTCGTCGACGCCGACGGCCGCTCGATGGGCCGGATTCGCTCGACGTTTGTGCCCCTGGGCGCATCGACGGGGCGCGTGGCCTGTCGCGAGCCCAACCTGCAGAACCTCCCCAAGGACGCCCGCTTCCACGAGGCCTTGCGGGCCCCGGCAGGCCGCGTCCTCGTCACCGCCGACTACGCCGCCTGCGAGCTGCGCATCGTGGCCGAGTTCGCCGAAGACCCCGTCTTCCTGGCGGCCTTCGATCGGGGTGAAGACCTCCACAGCACGGTGGCGACGTCGTTGTTTGGGGTGCCGGTCTCCAAATCCGTCAATCCCGAGCTGCGGCACCGGGCCAAGGCCATCAACTTCGGCCTCGTCTACGGCATGGGGCCTGGCGCCCTGGCGGCATCACTTGGCGTCGAGCGGGGCACGGGGGAGGAGCTGCTGGCCCGCTACTTCAAGACGTTTCCCCGCATCCGCGACTACCTCGACGGCTCCGTCGAGACCGCCCTTCGGCGCGGCTACAGCGAGACTGCCCTGGGTCGTCGCCTGACGTTTGACCCGGCGGCGGTGCGCGCCGACAACGCCCGCGGCGAACTCTCGCGAATCATGAAGAACATGCCCATTCAAGGCACGTCAGCAGACATGACCAAGCTGGCGATGGTGCGGATTCAGGAGACCCTGGGCCAGCGCCTGAAGGCGGGCCTCATCGGCGACGCCGGCCTCGTCAACACCGTCCACGACGAACTGGTGGTGGAATGCGCGGCCGCCGATGGCGATGTCGTGGGGGCCGTCGTCGGCGACGAGATGGCCGAAGCCCATCGCTCGTTGCTGCGGCGGGTGCCGCCGTCGGTGGAGGTCCATGTGGGCCCCACCTGGCACCACTGAAGGGCGAACCTATTCGCCTTCGCCTTCGCCCTCGCCCTCACCTTCGCCCTCACCTTCGCCCTCACCTTCACCTTCGCCTTCACCACCGGGGATGACGTCGGGAGGGCCGGGAATGATGGTGCCGAAGGCGATGGGCGACGTCAGCAGGCCGCTGCTGTCGAAGATGGCGATGCCGCTGTAGTCCTGAAAGTCGATGAAGCTCGGGATGGCGTAGCTGCGGGCGGGGTCCGACAGGCGCCCGGCGAGGGCCGACGAAAACGCCGGCTGCATCTCGTAGCGGTTGGACTTGAAGGGGTTGGCGGTGTCGGCCAGGAAGACCTGGGCCGATGGCAGGCCATCGAGGCCGGGGCCGCCCACCAATGGATCAAACGTGACCCGGAGGGATTCGTCGGGGTCGTCGCCGCCGACGTCTTCGATGAGGGCCAGGGTGCCGATGCCGACGTAGAGGCCGCCGAAGGTGCCGTCGTCGAGGAAGGCGTGCCCAAGGACGCAGCGCCCGCAGCCACCGCAGACATTGTTGCGGGCCCGGCCGCGGAAACAGATGAGCTCCTCCTGGCTGGTGCCACAGACCTGGGTCCCCGTGGTGCAGGCGTTGGGCGTGTTCGGACAGGCATCACCGGGGGCCGCACCGAGGGGCTCGAGTTCGTCGCAGCCGCCACAGAGGTTGCGCGGATGGTCGCCGATGCACTCGGTGGCGGAGCCGTCGGCGTTGCAGATGGCGGTGCCACAGCCGAATTCCCCGCAGGGGAGGTTCGGCACGCCCTGGGTGACGTCGAGCTCGAGGCAGGCGCCGCAGCGGTTGGGCTGGCCGGGGGGCTGCAGACACACGAGCTCATCGGTTTGGGGATTGCAGCCGAAGGTGCCGCAAAACGGGGCGTCTCCCGAGACTGAGCAGGGCTCGCCAAAACCCGGGGTCTCTTCGGTGCACAGGGGGCCTTCGCCTTCGCCCTCGCCCTCGCCCTCACCCTCGCCTTCGCCTTCGCCCTCGCCAGCGTCGGGGCCGCCGTCCTGGGGGGTGACGCAATCCTCGCAGCCGACAGCAAGGACCAGCAGGAGCGACAACAGTGGGGCGCGCATGGCGGGAGTATGCCCGAAGGCCACCACGACACAACGTCGGGCGGCGGGGATCGCGGCCCGCCGATCAGGTGCCCATCTCGGCCTGGACCTGCTTGTGGAGTTCACTGGCCTCGGCGTGGTCGGGCTGCAGGGTCACGGCCCGGTCCAGCAGGGATCGCACCACTGGCAGGGTGCCAGAGCGCTCGTAGCGGGGATTGGCGAGGAGCACCCGGGCCAGGGCCGTCAGGAACTCGGGTCGCGTCGCATCCAGGCGAACGGCTTCGCGCAAGGTGACTTCGGCCTCGTCGAGGCGCTGCTGGGCGGCCTGCTCGATGCCCTCGCGGTATTTGCGGTCGGCGGGCGTCTGGGGTGCCGTCTCCACCGTCGGCTGGGCGGGCGGCGGCATGGCCGACTGCAGCGTCGACGCCAGCGACGACAAGGGCTGCCGGGGTTCTTCAACCACCTTGCCAATGGCTGCCTGGGGAGGCGAAGAAGCCGTGTTGCCTTCCCACGACATGGTCGACCGGCTGCTGCTGGCGGGCTTGTCCTCGACGGCGGCCCTGGCGTCGCTCTTGAACGAGCGGCTGCCCGCCGCGCTGGACGACACCGGCGGCTGTGACGCCGACGAAGATGAAGAAGACGGCGACGCAGCCGACGACGACACCGAGGGCATCGATGTCGACGAGGCCGACCGGCTGTCCTGCAGGGGCTTTTGCTCTTTGGCTTCGACGCGGGCGGCAGACAAGGTCGACGACAAGCCCGCGCTGTCTCCGCGGCCGGCCAGGGCCTGTTCAAACGCCTTCAGCAGGCGGTCTTCGATGTGGCGGTGCTGGGTCGAGAGCGACGACAACTCTTCGGCGTGGCGCTGGCGCTCGGCACGCAGGCGGCTGCGGAATTGCTCGACGCCCGGGCTCCACTCCTCGACGAGGTCGAGGGCCTGCAGGGCCGCCAGCAAGCGGGCCGCCTGCTCGGGGGTGAGGTTGGCGCGGTCGACGGCCTCTTCGACGGTCAGGGCCTCGCCGAGCAGACGCAGCAGCCGTTCGTCCTCGCCAGACAGCCCGAGCTTGGGCCGGTAGCTGGAGAGGCGCGCGTTGGCGACGAGGTACTTGTCGCGCAGGGTCTCAAAGGCCGCCAGCATCTCGTTGGACGGGGCATAGCGACGGAAACCCTGGACGTAGATTTCGCCGGGCCCAAAGTCGAAGGTCGAGGTGTTGCCGTCGGGGACGACGCCAGCGTTGGTGGTGAAGCGCCCCTGGACGACCTCGAAGCCCGCGATGATCTGGTCGCGGGTCAGGTTGCGCTGCTCGACTTCCAGGCTCTCGGCGTCGATGAGGTTCAGCTCGACGAGGGCGTCGGTGAGCTTGATGCTCTTCTCGACCATCCGCGTGGCGGCCTTCATGTACTGCTCGTCGGTGATGCGTCCCTGGGACACCAGCACCTTGCCGATGCGCTGACCCGGTTCGCTCGATGAGAACGCCACCGGCAGACCGTCTTTCAGATAGACGGTGCGGGTCGTCCCCGACGACGGCATCACGAGCGAGCCCGTGAAGGCCTCGGCGCGGAACCGCGCCAGCAACGCCGGGTAGCGGAGGTCTTCAAACACGCCATCGGTGGGGACGCCCTGGGACGACGTCGCGGGAACGTCGCCCATCTTGAGGAGCTTCTGTTCCAGTTCTTCGACGCGCTTTTGGGCCAGCTCCCGAGACTTGCGCTCGGCGATCAGCACCTTCTTGAGCTCGGCCTGGGTGCGCTGGAGTTCCTGAATCTGCATGGCGTCTCCCTCGTCGGCTGCGTGATGGGGCGCAGTCGTCGGGCTGTCTGGGGCATTGGATGGGACACCCGAACGCGGCGCGCTCGAATCGTCCAGATTGTTCACGTCTTTGGCGCGGCGCGCGTCGTCGGCGCCATGGGCTGGACTCGCCGGCCAGGCCGTGGCCTGGGACGTGGCGGCCAACATGGGGGCCGTGAAGTCGGCAGCGACGACGTCGCGGCCGGTGCTGGCCAAGCCGCCCGGGCCGCCCAGGCCGATGTCGAAATCGTTGTCGCCCCCCGGGGCCGGGAGCCGGGACACGTCGCTGACGTCCTGGGGCTGGCTGCCCTCTTCGGTCATCGCCGCCACCGCTGGAACAACTGCGCCCTTCAAGCGCATGAGCTCAGCCTTGGAGATCTCGACGGTCTTCAAGGATTCGTCATCGTCATCGTCGAACGCGCCGCTGAACGCCGCCTCGAGGTCGATGTGGGCCTGGCTTTCGATGGAGATGTCGAACTCGTTCTTCTGCTCGTCTTCGTGCAGCTCAAGCTCTTCCTCGCCGCCCGCCGCTGGCGCACCGCTGGCGATGCGGACCGCCGTGGCGATCTCGAGGGGGCTGGCGCTGGTGGGAAGGAACGCCGTCACCTTGTACTGGCGCTCGTACACCAGGCGGTCGGGACCGCTCAGCTCACCGCTGACGATGACGACGGCGGGGACGACTTCGCCCCGGGCCACCCGCACCTGGCGCAGCAGGGAGGAGCCGATCTCACCGGTCGGATAGCGGTGCTGGACGGCGACAGCGGCTGCCCCCTTGCGGGCCTCATCGACCAGGCGGGCCGGGGCGTCGACGACGACACCGTCGACGCTGTCGCGCGCCAGCCGTGCCACGATCACGTGGGCAACGCCGGCATCCTCGACACAAACCAGTACCCGCAAGGCCATTGGGGCGGAGCATTCCACAGGCCCGCCCACCATCGCGAGTTCTTCGGCTGACTGTCAGCGGACTGCCACAGGAACCACCACCACGACGGTGCGATGCGGGCGCAGATGGGGTGGGATGAAAACCTACACCGTCAGACGGCCTCGCTCACGGAGCCAGCGGCACGATGCGGGGGCGAGCCCCTTCATCGGCATCGTTGATGCTGCCGAAGCAGGCCACCTGGCCCGTCAGGGTGCGGGCGCAGCTCTGGGTGCGATGGGTGTCGAGCTCCACAAAGGCCGACAGCCCGACCGGCATGGGGACGGTGATGACGCCGTGGCAGCGAACGGCCTGGTTGGCAGCGCAGGGTTCGGTGATGGCCACGTCGGCCTCCAACACGCCGGTGGCCCCAAACAGGGGCCGCCCCCAACAGCGCACAACGCCGGCGCTGATGGCACACGCATGCTGGGTGCCGACGGTGACGGTGCTGACGTTGGCCAGCACCAGGGCCTCCGGCAGGGGTGCCTGGGCACTGCGGCTGGCGGGGTTGACGACGCCAAACGTGTTGTCGCCGCCGCAGTGGGCATCGCCGCCGGTGACGCGGCAGGCATTGCCGGTTTCGACGGCGAAGGCGCGACCACCATCCAGCGCTGCGCAGGGCCCATCGGTCGTGCAGCCCAGGGAGTTGAAGGTGCTGGTGACGAGGGCGCAGACCGCCGTGTTGTTCGAGCGGGTGGCACAGACGCCGTCGGTGGAGACCGTCAGCCGGGCGGCGTCGGCCAAAGCATCGAAGCGGCGCGGCAGCCCGTCGAGGGTGTCTGGCACATGGGGACCAAAGCAGAAGACAACGCCCGCGTCGTTGGCGACACAGGTGATGCCGCCGTTGTTGTCGCCGTCGGCATCGACGTCGACAGCGTCAAGGCCAAAGCCCGCAGGCACCTGGGGACTGACAAGTTCGCCGGGGTCGACGACCTGCAGGCCCACACCCAGGGTGCCCCCGCTGTTGTCCCCCCAACAATGGATGGACTGGGCGCCACCTCCAAGGCGGCCGATGGCACAGGCGTGGGTATCGCCGACGGCGAGGTCGACGACGTCGCTCAGGCCGGCAATGACGCCGGCGTCGGGATCAGCGCGGCCGTCGGTGTCGCGCCCCAGCTGGCCCCGGGAATTGCCGCCCCAACACTGCACCCGGTTCCGGGAATCGATGGCGCAGGCAAAAACGCCCCCGGTCTGGACGGCGGTGGCGACGGCTTCTCCCTCACCCTCGCCTTCTCCCTCGCCCTCACCTTCGCCTTCCCCCTCCCCTTCTCCCTCGCCCTCACCTTCCCCCTCGCCAGCGGCACCACACACGCCAACGACCTCGTCCACCTCGATGACGCAGGCCTGGCCCTCGTCGCAGACGGTGTCGTCCTTGCAGGGTCGGGGTCCCGCCGGGGGGCAGGCCGTCGTCGCCAGCATCGTCGCCAGCATCGTCGCCAGCATCGTCGCCATCGGGATTGACCGCATCATTCGCCTCCAACGATCGACCAGACCGCCACGCCGGCGCCACCGAGGGCCACCAGGGTGCCGGCCACCACCAATGCGCCACCACCGACCAGGGCGGGCCCACCCAGCACCTCAAACGCCACCGCCGAACCGCGGTCGAGGTCCGCGCCATCATATTTCTCCGCGGCGCCGGCCCGCACGGCGAGCACGATGACGCCGAGGCCGGCGCCGACGGCGCCACCGACGGCCACGCCGATGGGGACAATGGGAGCGGGACGGGGGCCAACCCGACCGAGGCCGGCGTCGCCAACAGACTGGCGCACGAGGCCGGGAATGACATCGAGCAAGCCGCTGGGGCGGTCGGCTTCCACCCGACGCTGGGCCTGAGACAAAAGGCGGGCCGAGCTGCCGGCGGTCAACGTCATCGTCAACAACAGTTCGTCGCCCAGACGCCCGAGATGGGGCCGCACCACGAGGTCGGCGTTGGCGGCGTCGGCCAGCTCGGAGACGCAGGCGCCGACGGCCTCGTCGCTGGTGCAATCCTGCAACTGGCTGACCTCCACCGACGTCTGCAGCGATGCCGCCGTCATGATCTCGTCGTTGGGCAGGGCATCCCGCACGGCGGTTTCGACGGCGCGACCGAGGGTCACCGCCATGGATGGGTCGACGTCGCCACCCACGGGCAACACCAGCACCCGCGACGCCTGCGCCGACGACGACAACAGCACAGCCGCGATGATCAGGAAGCACAGGCGCATCACGGCGCGCAGCCTAGCAGCACTTCACCAGCCGTCGGGTGCGACATGTGCGCGATTGAGGGTGAAGGTGCGAGGCATCGCTACCTGCCTCACCTCGCCCTGACGCCGCAACAACGGCCTAGGCGCGCATGCGTCGTCTTTCACTGCTTTGTTTTGCTGGCGTCGGGCTGGTTGTCGGCGGGGCCTGTGACGTGCCGCCCGCCTCGAACCCACCGCCGCCCATCCAGCCGATCCCCGGCGTGGGCGACTGCCCGACGCCCACCGGCACGGTGACGCTGCAAGACGTGCAAACGCGCTTTGTCGCCGACGTCTATCCGATGTTTGCCCGCGAAAGCGGCGGCTGCGTCGCCTGTCACGCCAACGACAGCGGTCGCCTGATGCGCATGGCCCAGGATGGCCCCACCGCCGCCGAGGCCACGTTTCTCCGCCTGCGCACGGGCGGCTATCTGACCCGCGACGCCGGCTCGGCCTTGGCCCGCGTCGTCGACGACAGCATGCCCCAGGGAGGCCCGGCCTGGACCGCGGCCGAGAAGGGACTGCTCGATGCCTTGACCTGTGATCTGGCCCGGGTCGACGACGGCACCGAGGCCCCCCTCGACGAACAGTTCCCCCCCGAACTCGACCTGCCGTACACGGGGCCGGCCATCACCGACTACGACAACGCGTTTCTGTCCTACGACCAGCTGCGTGGGCGGGTCGTGACGGTCTTTGACGACGACTGGGTCCGCCTCGACGTCGACCAATTCGCCGACAACATCTCGCTGTTTGGCGGCGTGGACTTCTTGAGCAGCTTCGTCGCCGCCCGCCAGGCCACCCCCGAATTCCTCGCCGGCCTCGACCTGATGGCCGAAGACGTCTGCGGCCGCGCCGCCGAACTCGGCACCGGCCCCTTCGCCGGCGTCGACACGGCCGCCGCCGTCGTCGACGAACCGCCGTCCACCTCCGTCAGCCACGAAGCCGAGGCCGCCACCACCACCATCATCGGCCTGCCGGCGGGCTGCCTCCCCGGCGCCAACGCCACCCGCGTGGTGCTCTGCACCAACGCCAGCCTCAACGTCAGCCATGTCTTTCCGATCAATGGGACCTACCGCATCTCGGCAACGGTGCAGGGCGCACCGAACACCGAAGGCCCGCCACTGATGGCCATCCGCATTGACGGCGAGGACATGGCCGAGGTCGAGGTCCCCGGCACCACGGCCATCACCATCCCCGTCGAAGGCGCCGTCACCGCTGGCGAACACACGGTGACGGTGGCGTTCACCAACGACAGCACCGTCGGCGGCGACCGCAACCTCTTTGTGGACCGCTTCGTCATCGAAGGCCCCCTGCCCGGCACCACCAACGGGGCCGTCGGCGGCACGGCCTCGGCAAAGGAGCGCATTAAGGTCCTCGCCGAACACATCCTGTCCCGCCCCGTCGACGCCACCAACGCCGACGATGCCGCCGATCTCGACGGCTTGCACACCGTGCTGACTGAAATGGAGGCCTTTGAAGGCAGCCGCACCAGCGCCTTCGCCGGCGTGTGCGAAGCGTTGCTGCATCATCCAGACTTCCTGTTCACCCGCGCCGGCAGCTTCGACCACCTCGACGACGCCAATGCCCTGCGGGATCGCTTGCTGGTCAACCAGAGCGCCCTGGTGCTGCTGGACCGGGTGGCCAGCGCCGACGAACTCGGCCGCTACGATGTCGGCGAACTGAGCCGGGAAAATCTCGTCGACGAATGGTTGCAGAGCCCGGCCTTCCTCGACCGCTACCGTCACCGCGTGCGCCAGATCCTCGAGTTCGACGGCACCCCCGACGGCGACGAGCCCTCGCGGCTGTGGACCTACCTCGTCAAGGAAGACCGCCCCCTGCGCGAGGTCCTCACCGCCGACTACACCGTCGACGAGACCCTCGCCCGCGTGGAACGTCCCGTGGAACACGGCCAAACGGGCGTGCTGACCATGAAGGGCTACATCATCGGCAAGCCCGGCCTGCCCCACTACAACTACGCCGCGCGGGTGTTGACAGGCTTCATGGGCGTCGTCTTCGATGTCCCCCAGGAGGCCCTCGACGCCCGGGCCACCGCCAGCGCCACGTCGACGGTGGATACCCAGTCCCTCTGCTTCACCTGTCATCGGGTGCTGACGCCGCTGGCCTACCAGCGTCAGCGCTGGGACGACAACGGCGTCTACCGCGAGGTCTTCGACGACGGCCGCGTCATCGACGACACCGACCAGAATCTGGTGGCGGGGTACCCGTTTCGCGGTTCGGGCCTCGAAGCCTTCTCCCTCGTGGCGGTGCGCAAAGAAGCCTTCGCCCGTCGCATGGCCAATGCCCATTTTCAGACGGTCTTTGGTCGCCTGATGCGCCATGAGCAGGACGAACGCACCGTCTACCGCGCCCTCTATGACGCCATCGATCGGGGCGACGGCACCTTCCGCGATCTGCAGCGGGCGGTGTTGCTGTCGTCGAGCTTTGTGAACCCACCACGCCCGGTCGTGCAGGACGGAGGTGCTCCATGAGCATCGAACGCAAGAATGGTCGTCGTTCATTTCTGAAGCGCAGCGCTGGCGCCCTCGGTGCTGTCTCCGTCGCCGAGTGGCTCGGCCTGTTTCGCGAGCAGGGCGTGCCCGGCACGTCGTCGGATTGGGGGTTTGCCAAGGCCCGCGCCCAGGATGAGGGCGGTGCCGGCGGCCCCGAAGAGGACCGCTACCTCGTCTACTGGTTCGCCGAAGGTGGCTGGGACAGCTACTCGATGTTGTCCCCCATCGACACGCCCAACAATGGCGGCCTCGACATCCCCGTGGACACCCTCAACCCCTCACCGGCGTGGAGCGACCAGTTCTACCGGGCCCCGGGTTTTGGCGGCGCCACCCGGCCGTTGTCGACGGTGACGAGCGGCATCCGCCACGGCTTTCTCGCCGCCGATGGGGCTCCCCTGTTTCCCGACATGTACGTGCTGTCGTCGTTGAAGGGCAACACGTTCCACTCGGGCAGCCGCCTCGACATGCACTACGGCAGCTACCGTCGACAGCTGGCGGGACGCCGCGAAGCCGACGAGCGCTCCGTGCTGCAGGCCTTCGCCGAGGCCAAGGGTGCCTCGTTCCTGCTGCCCCACATTTCCTGGCACCGCTGGCTGTCCGACGGTGAGCTCGACCTCGGGCAGTTCCCCGAGGGCACGGGCTACGCCGAGCAGCTCGGCCCCGCCTACGCCCACACCACCTACGCCCGCACGCCGCGGGACCTCAAGAGCCGCCTGGGCGCCGTCGGCGACGTCAGCACCCAACAACGTCGACGCATCATCGGCCGCTACACCGACGACCTGCACACCCGCTTCCTGCGGGGCCGCGACGGTCAGAGTGTGCGGGCCTTCGCCTCGGCCCTCGACATCCACAAGAACCTCAGCAGCCGCACCCAGGTCCTCGACCTCGAGACCCTGTTTGAAGATGACGCCCTGCGCGCGGACTTCGGCGTCCAGGCCGGCGACGACGCCAGCACCGCGACGTCGGTCAACGGCAATCCCGCTCGCAGCAAGGAGAGCCCCCATGTGCGGGTGCAGGCCATGATGGCCTACGAGCTCATGCGGGCGAAGGTGTCGTGCGCGGTGTGGATTGAGTCCCGCGACGTGCGCCGCTTCGACAGCCATCTCGGTCGACGAGAAGTGCTTCGTCGCGACGGCAACAGCGACCAGCTTGCCCTCGTGCGCGAGGAGATTTGGTCGCCGCTCATTGCCTTCGTGAACAAGCTGAAGGCCACGCCGATGCCGGGCACCACCGACGGCACCAGCATGTACGACCGCACCACCATCGTGCTGTGCTCCGAGATGGGCCGCACCATCCAGGGCGACGTCAGCTCCATCGTCGACGACGCCACCAAGACCGTGTCCCAGCGCTATCAGGAGGTCCTCGATCAGGACGTCTGCCAGCACTGGCATGTGTCGTCGTGCGCGTTTCTCGGCGGCAGCGTGCGCGGTGGACAGCAGGCGGGTGCTGTGGGTCGCCAGACCCTCGACATCATCCCGATCCTCGCCGACGGCTCCCTCGACCCGGCGTTCGACCCCGCCACGGGCCTGCTGCGACAGGGGCAGACCCAGGCGGGCATCATCCCCGAAGCGGGCAACGTCTACGCCACGGCGCTGGACCTCGCTGGTGTCGACCCCGCCGGCAAGGGGCGCAACGCAAAGGGGCCCCTGACCTTCGTCAAGCGGCCCTGAGGGCCCGTCGCCGTCAGCGCGGTGGGCCACCGAGCATCGACGCGATCTCGTCGAGGCTGAGGGTGCCGCCGCTGCTGGCGCCGGCGAGGACGGCGTCGACCAGCTCCCGCTTGTCGTCGTGCAGCTTCAAGATGGCCTCTTCGATGGTGCCGCGGACCACGATGCGGATGGCGGTCACGGGCTCAGCCCGCCCCATGCGATGGGCGCGGGCAATGGCCTGGGCCTCGACGGCGGGGTTCCACCAGGGGTCCAGGTGCACGACGACGTCGGCGTTGGTGAGGTTCAAGCCCGCACCACCGGCCTTCAGCGACAGAAAGAACACGTCGGCTTCGCCGCGCTGAAAAGCGTCGACCCGCTGACGACGCTGGGCCTCGGGAGTGCTGCCGTCGAGGCGCAGGCTCGTCAGTCCCGCCGCCGCCGCTGCCGGTTCGACGATGTCGAGGAACTTCACGAACTGGGAGAAGACCAGGGCCCGATGCCCGGCCTCCTTGACGCGCTGCAGGGTGGCGATGGCCTCGTCGAGCTTGGCCGATGATCCGCGGTAGGTCGGCTCGACGAGAATCGGGTGGCAGCAACAGAGTCGCAGGCGCGTCAAGCCCGCGAGGACCCGAAAGCGCCGATCGGTCGCCGTGCTGCCGTCGTCGATGTCGGACAGAATCTCCAGGCGCAGGGCCTCGTAGATGCGCTGCTCGTCGCCCGCACTCGCCACGTCGACGAGCTGGTGGGTCAGCGGCGGCAGGTCCGTGAGGACCTCGGCCTTGGTGCGCCGCAACATGAACGGACGCAGGGTCTCACCCAGTTGACGACGATGCTGCGACGACCGGTCCTTCTCGATGGGCAGCAGAAAGCGTTTGCGGAACTGCTCGGCGGAACCAAGCAGCCCGGGACAGGTCACGCGAAACAGGCTCCAGAGTTCGCCGAGGTGGTTTTCGAGCGGCGTCCCCGACAGCGCGATCTTGATGGGGGCGTTGAGGTCACGACAGGCCCGGGCCCGCTGGGTCTCGGCGTTCTTGATGGCCTGGGCCTCGTCGAAGATGGCGGTGGAAAACGACGTCGCCGCACAGGGCGCGTCGTCGACGAGGCCATAGGAGAGCACCAGTACGTCGCGGGGCCCAAGGGCCGCGAGCATGGCCGCGCGATCGCTCGCGTCCCCGTACACCAGGGGTCGCAACGACGGCGCGAAGCGCTCGATCTCCCGCACCCAATTGAACACCAGGCTGGTGGGCGCGACGACGACGGCGGGCCCGAGACCGGCACGGTCCACGAGGAGCCCGATGGCCTGCACGGTCTTGCCGAGGCCCATGTCGTCGGCGAGGACGCCGCCGGTGCCAAAGGCCGCCAGCCGACGCAGAAACAGCAGCCCGTCGCGTTGGTAGGGGCGCAGCTCGGCGGACAAGCCCACGGGCGGCACATCGACGACGGCGCGAGCGGCGTCCAGACGTCCGGCGATGTTGCGCCACACCTCGCCCTCGGCGAATTCCACCCCGCTGCCATGGAGACCATCGAGGGCATGGGCGACGGCGAAGGGCACCTCGACAATGCCATTGGCACTACTGCTGTCATCGTTGGTCAGCGCCGCGACGGCACGCAAGCCCTCGCGCAGCTCGTCGCTGATGGCGGCAAAACGATCGTCGGCCAGCTTCACGTAGCGGCGATGGGCCCGGGTGGCCGCCAACAGCATCGCCAAAGACACCTGGTCGCCGTCGACGTCAGCCTCGCCGTCGAGCCCGAGCCATTGCCGGGCCGTGCTGACCCGGACCTTGAGGCTCTTCGCCTGGACGGGGCTCATCATCTGCAGCCGACGTTGATCACGCCACACGACCTCGGCACCGCAGGCATTGGCCCGCTCCAGCAACTGCAGGGCGGCGTCGTCGTCGGCGACAATGCCCCACTCGCCGTCGACAGCATCGACGGCGAGATCCGCCGTCAACGAGGCAAGCAGGGGCCCCGCCTGCTGCTTCTCGGCGGCGTGGTCGCGCTGGTAGCGGACCCGCTGTCCCTCCACCATGCCGAGGGCCACGTCGCTGCCCTCGCCGGGCACCACCACCGGGGCGCCGTCGCCGACGACGATGCCAACCCTGGCGGTCAGACGGCAGGGGTCTGTGAGGGCGAGTCTGACCATCAGGCGCGGGGAGCTCTCGCGGAGTTGCCCCTGCAGCGACGGCGGCAACTGGACGCCGGTTTGCCCGCTGACGAGGGTGTCGGCGATGGCCTCGAGCCTGGGCAACGATGCGGGGCGCAAGCGGGTCCCCAGCACAAGCGCCTGGATGACAGGACGCATGCGGGCGTCGACGACGCCGAAGCGGATGGCAACGTGATGTGCCTCAATGGCCACGTGCAGCGCCATCTCCCGGACGTCGGTCGGCCGCACCTCATGGCCGTCGAGGCGAAGCCCCACACTGTGACCACCGGTGGCTCGATCGTCGATGACGATCTCCAGGGGGTGCTCGGAGAGGATGACCGGCCGACCCTCGTCATCCACCACCAGGGGGTGGCCCACCAGGGCCCGCAAGACACCGACCGGATCCCGATGCATGGCGGTCAAGAAAGCCGCCGCTCGACGGTCCTGGTCGGTGGGCACATCCGACGTATCGAGGAGAATCTTCACCGGCGAGAACTCAACGCCCTTGGTCCAGCCGACGACCTTCTTGGATGACTTGGTGGGCCGCTGGCGACGACAGGTGACCTCCGCACGACCTCTGTCGACGTCAAGCTGCCAAACGATGCGCTCGGTGGCTGGCCCAACGGCAACCGGTGCCGCATAGGCACGCAATGCGACCAACAAGGCGTCTTCACTGCCACCAAACCAACGGTCCAGAGACTCAACTTCCTGTGAGTTGCCGGGCTCATTGACAATGTCAAACGCGACAGCCCAAGCGGTCGCGACGGCGGCGCGATCGCTGTATTCAGGTTGGTACCAGCGCTTGGCGAAGGCCAGATGCACCTCGGCAAAGCGGCGGCCGACCATGCTTGCGACGATGATGCCGGTATCGGTGAAGGTCACACCCTCCAGGGGCGCCGCCAGCGATGTCATGCGGTCGCCACGAGCTTGACCGGCGAAGGCCAGGAAGGCCCGCACCTCGTCAGCGTATTCGCCGCTGTCTCTGGCAATGACTGGCCAGCTGATGGGTGCGCGAGCCCCGGCGCTGAGGGCGGCCAGCACCGTCAGCGTCGGTTCCAGCAAGGGCAACAGCCCCGCATCGCGAACAGCAACACCAAAGGGCAGGTGGACGGCCGTCAGCTCTGCCTTCGGAGGGAATCCAGCGAGTTCGACGACGGCCTCGATGGGCATGCGCATGGTGTGACCATGGGGGCCTTCCATGATGCTGATGAGGCGCCTCTCGATGGACATCGGCGGGGGAGGCCACGCCGGCGGTGGCATGCCCGCGAGGGCGGCGGCCAGTCGAGGGTCGGCCTTGGCGTCGACGGCGTATTCGACCATGGCCACGCCAAGGGTGATCCCGACCGCGCCAGCATTCAAGATGTTCATCAGGGCCCGGGCGGCCCGCGGGCTTCTGTCCTGCAGGGCAAAATAGACAAGGCGGAGAGGCGTCTCGTAGATGGCGAGCCCGGGACGAACATGCGGCAACGACCACTCGTGGAGCACCGCCGACGTGCTGCCCGGGTGGAATTCCTCGGCAAACGCCACCATTGGGTTTGCCCCTGGGCGCCGATCCGACGGCTCCCCACGTGAACGTCCACCCTGGATGAGTTGCAGTTTCCTGACCATGCCCGTGGATAAGGTGGCGCGCGGTGCCGAGCAACAGCGACCCACCGGCGGTGATTGCACCGGTTCGACACCCGTGTAGTCCGGACCCATCGGGCGGCACTTCGGTGCCGTCGTCGACCACGTTGAAGACATGCACCCACCCGCAGGGTGGCCCGGAGGACTCGATGGATCCCAAGAGCGTGAAGGTTGGCGTTGTCGGCGCAGGCAACATGGGTGCAGGCATTGCCCAGAAGTACGCCACCGAGGGTTTCAACACCGTCGTCGTCGACGTCGACCAGGCCGCCGTCGACCGCGGTCAGGCTCGCATCAAGCAGACCCTCGACGAAGGGGTCGCCCGCAAGATCTTCACCCCCGAGAAGCGCGACGACATCCTCTCGCGCCTGACGTTCTCCGCCGACAAGGATGCCCTCAAGGGTGCGGCCCTCGTCGTCGAAGCGGTCTTTGAAGACCTGGGCGTGAAGACCGCCCTGTTCAAGGACCTCGACGCCCGCCTCGGACCGGACACCATCCTGGGCACCAACACGTCGAGCTTCTTCGTCGACGACCTCGCCAAGGCCTGCGCCCACCCCGAGCGGGTGGTCGGCCTGCACTACTTCTACCACCCCGCCAAGAACCGCCTCGTCGAGGTCATCAAGGGCACGGCGACGTCCCAGCAGGCCTTCGACACCGCCTGGAAGATCCAGGAGCTGTGCGGCAAGACGCCCGTCGACAGCCTCGACCGCCCCGGCTTCATCGTGAACCGCTTCTTCGTGCCCTGGCTCAACGAGTCCATGCGCCTCGTCGAAGAGGGCATCGCCAGCATCGCCACCGTCGAGTGGGCCTGCAAGCAGAGCTTCGGCGTCGGCATGGGCCCCTTCGAGCTGATGAACGTCACCGGCGTCCCCATCACGCTCCACGCCGCCACCACCCTCGGCAAAGAGCTCGGCGCGTTTTACGCCCCCTGCGACCTGATCCGCCCCGTCGTCGACGCCAAGAAGAACTGGGACCTCGCTGGCACCGCCGACACGACCAAGCTCGACGTGGTGGCGGAGCGCCTGTGGGGCGTGGTCTGGCAGGTCGCCAGCCAGCTCGTGTTCGACGAGAAGGTCTGCACCCTGGAGGACTGCGACCTTGGCGCCCGCGTCGGTCTGCGCTGGCCGAAGGGTCCCTTTGAGGTCATGAACGAGCGGGGCACCCGCGCCGGCCTGTGGGCCGTCCAGTCCATCGCCGCCCGCTACCCCGACGTGAAGGTCCCCGCCATCCTCGTCGAGCACGGCGAGAAGAACCGTCCCTTCGCCATCAAGCTGGTCGCCCATCGCGTCGACACCGACGGCGTCGGCGTCATCACCTTCCAGCGTCCCGACGCCATGAACGCGCTCAACGAAGCCGTCACCGCCCAGCTGGGCGCGGCGTTTGATGCGCTGGCGGCGAACCCCGCCTGCAAGGGCATCGTCATCGAGGGCAAGGGCAAGGCCTTTGTCGCCGGCGCCGACACCAAGTTCTTCGTCGAGCAGATCGAGGGCAAAGACATCCCCCGCATCGTGCGCTTCGCGTCCGACGGCCAGGACATCTTTGGCCGCATCGATCGCAGCCCCAAGCCCGTCGTCTGCAAGCTGCACGGTCTGTCCCTCGGCGGCGGCAGTGAGCTGGCCCTGGCCTGCGACTGGATCGTGGCCACCCCCCGTGGCTCACTGGGCTTCCCCGAGACGGGCATCGGCATCTACCCCGGCCTCGGCGGCACCCAGCGCAGCGCCCGCCGCGTGGGCGTGCCCCTGGCCCGCTGGCTGGTGCTGACGGGCGAGACCGTCGACGCCACCACCGCCCAGAAGATTGGTCTGGTCGACGACGTCGTCGCCGCCAACGAGCTCGACGCCGCCTGCCGGGCCCGCGCCCTGTCGGGCAAGACCCGCGCCGAAAACGCCCCGCCGACTGTGGCCCCCGCGGGCTTCGAGGCCGCCTGGGCCGCGTTCTCGTGGACGAGCCTCTACGACTTGATGAAGGGCCTCGCCAACGCCGGTGCTGCCCTCGACAAGAGCATCAAGAAGGCGGCCTTCAAGGCGCCCCTCGCGATGCAGGCTGCCGACGACCTCATCAAGCTGGCAGCAACCACGACGTTGGCCGAGGGCCTCGCCGCCGAGACCAAGGGCCTCAAGGCCATCTTCTCGTCGAAGGACGCCTACGAGGGCCTCTCCACCCTCGGCGTGCGCCGCCCGAACTACCGCGGCCAGTAGGCCGGTCCGGTGACGAACACGGCCGCGGCGTCCACGACGTCGCGGCCGTTTTTCGTTGGATGCCAGCCAAGAAAAAGGCGGCCTCATGGCCGCCTGTTTCGTGCTGCTGCCGGGCTCGACGACGTCGAGTCAGAGCTCGAACATCAACAGCTGCAGGATGCGGAGCTGGTCGGGGTGGGAGCCGGGCTCCTGGTGGAACGAGGAGTAGGTCACGCGGCCCTGGCCGTGGTCGAAGCCCACGATCTGGGGAGCGTTGTTGACGGAGCCGCCGTCCACCAGCTCGGCGTCGGCCGTCACGTAGATGTCGACGCTGTTGGCGACACTGGTGACCACGGACCAGCGGGCCAGTGGGTAGTGCAGGGTGGCCGAGGAGCGGCCAAACAGGCTCGACATGGTGAAGTCGACGATGGTGGCGCTCAGGTTGTCGGCGGCGGCGCCCTTGTCGGCGGCGCCGCGGGTGCTGTCGTTGCCGACGAACTCAATCTTCTCGGGGAAGGTGCCCTCGATGAGGTCATAGGCCTGGTCGGAGGCGTAGAGGCTGCCGCCGTCGCTGATGAACGAGCGCAGGCGGTCGCGCATGATGGTTGAGCCGAGGTAGGTGGGCTCGGCGGAGCGGCAGTTCAGGAACAGGATGTCGTAGTCGCGGATGCGCTCGTCGCCGTCGAGGAGCAGGTCGGCCCAGTCGGCTTCGTAGATGTCGATGCTGCTGTCGTTGATGCCGAGGCTGCCAAGGACCTGCTCGACGTGGTCGAACTCGCTGCCGCGGACCACGGCAATGCGGATGTCGTCGGGCTGCAGCTGACACTCCTGCTCGTCGAGCTGCAGGATGCTGCCGGCGGGGATGATGACTTCCTGCTCGCTGCGGAAGGTGCCTTTCTGGATGACGAGGAGCTGGTTGCCGCTGGGCACCCCCTCGAGGAGGAAGCGGCCATCGACGTCGGTCAAGGCGGCGATTTCGGCAGTGCCGGTGGGCGAGATGCTGGCCCGGGCGTCGCTCAGGGCATTGGCCCCATCGGGCGTGCAGACGCGGCCGCGGACGCCGCCGACCTCGGTGGGGGCCGGGATGGCGCAGGCGTTGCCGACGTCGACGACGGTTTCGACGTTGGCTTCCACAACGATGGCCTCGCTGCGGGAGAAGCCATCGCCGCGCACGCTGAGGGCGTGGGTGCCCACGGGGACATCGGCGAAGGAGAAGAAGCCCCCGGCATCGGTGGTGGTGGTCAAGCGGCTGTCGTCGGGCAGCAGGATGAGCACGTCGGCGTTGGCGACGACGACGCCGACGTGGCCGTTGCAGACCTGGCCGCGGACGGAGCCGTAGTCGACACCGGGGAGGCCGCGGCAGGCGGTGTCTGGCACTTCGGCGGTCTCACCGGGGACGACCACAATGGGAACAATGCGCTCGCCAGGCAGGGTCACCTCGGCGTCGCCGGCAGGCACGTCGCTGATGCGGAAGCTGCCGTCGTCGGCGGTGCGGGCGGTGCGGCGCTCGCCGTCCACCAGCACGCTGACGTCGACGTCGACGATGGGGCGCCCGCTGTCGGGGTCGCAGGCGAAGCCGCGCAGCACGCCGGGGGCCCTGGCGAGGGGCTCCAGACCGCAATCACAGGCAGGGATGGTGGCCAGGACGGCGAGGCAGACGACGGCGACACGGTTGATCACACGCATGTGGTCAGATGTACGCAGCGAAACGGGGACCCGCCAGTGACGATCAGGAAACAGTCGGGCCCGGCTGTGCGCGGGCGCACGCGGATGCGGTGTGGCGTTTCCCTGCGGCTGGATGCCCCGGCGATCCGGTCGATATGAGCATGCTCACTTTCGCTTGAAAGCATTTGTGAGCATGCTCATTTTCAGGAGGCGACCATGGCAGTGCGGGAACGAAAAGCCGAGCAGACCCGGGCCCGCATCGTGGCCGCCGCCTCGGCCTTGTTTGCCCGTGACGGCTTTGAAGGCACCAGCACCCGCAGCATCGCGACCGCCGCCGGCGTCGCCCACGGCACCATCTTTCGCTACGCGCCCAGCAAGGAAGACCTTGTCGAGATGCTGTTCGCCGACCGCATCGGGGCAGCCCTCAGAGACGCTGTCGCCAGCGCTGACGCCGTGGCCAGCCGCGGTTCGTTCACCGACCTCGCCATGCACTTCTACGGGGCCTTCTTCGACGCCTACGCCGACGACGCCGACCTCGCGCGGGTCCTCGTCAAGGAGTTGCCGTTTCTGCGCGGGGCCCCCCAGGAACGTCAACAGCTGCTGACCGCCCTGCTGTTTGTCCACCTCGGCGCCGACGTCGAAGCCCGGCAACAGCGCGGCGAATTCGACGGCGACGTGGCCCCCATGGTCCTCGTGTCGGCGTCGTTCGCCCTCTACTTCAGCGCCCTGGTGGCCTGGTTGTCGGCCCACGTCGACAAAGCCGGCGCCCACGAACTCCTGCTCGCCCAGCACCGCTTGCTGGAGCGAGGCGTGATGACCACGGCGTCGCCGCCGACGCCACCCGACCAGCAAGGAGCACCATGAGCAGCACCGATGGCAGCACCCGCAGCAATGGTCTGAGCCCCAACGAGGCGCGGGCCCTGTATCCCGACGACATCACCATGCGTGAAGCGCGTCGGCGCTACTTCGAACGCACGGGCTTCGACGACGCCACCTACACCGCCCCCTGGATGACGTTGCCCGTGGGCCCCTTCACCGTGCCCCTGCCGAACCTCGCGCCCCGCAAGGCCGCGGTGAAGGTTCATGACCTCAACCATGTCCTCACGGGCTACGGGACCGATTGGCACGGCGAATTCTCCATCTCGGCGTTTGAGCTGGGCATGGGCGTCGGCGGCTACGGCGCCGCCTGGATGCTCAACGCCGGCGCGGTCGCTGCGGGCTTGTTGCGCAGGCCGGGAGACCTCGTTGACGCCTACGCCCGGGGTCGGGCCACCCGCCAGTCCCTCTATCGGGTGCTGCCCCGCTGGGACGAAGCCTTCCTCGACAAAACCGTCGGCGAGGTGCGGGCCCTCATCGGTGTCCAGGACACAGCCCCCCACCAGCAGACGGACGCTCTGGCCCTCGTCGTCCACGGCCTCGGTGGCGCCCTGGCCCATCTGGGTCCGGTGGCCGTTGTCCTCGTCGGGGTGGTCGCCGCCGTCAGCGCCCTGTGGTGATGGCTGGTGATGGCTGATCAAGCGCTTCGCGCTTGATGTTCATGCCAGTCAACCGCTGGCGCGGTTGATCACGGGCGGCGTCACGCTGCTGCACTTGGCGATCAGGAGTGCTATCGCACGACGATGCGACGTCTCACCGGCCTTCTCCTCGGCGCTGTCCTTGCTGCTTCCTGTGCCCACGGCCCCGACGAAAAAGACGTCGCCGCCGGCCGCGGCCACTACGAGGCCGCCATCGCCATCCTCGGCGAGGCCCAGAAATCCGAGGCCGCCCAGGATGGCCCGGGACGCGACGCCAAATACCGCGAAGCCCTGCAAGAACTCATCAACGCCGAGAAGCGCAACGCCGACGATGCCCCGATGCAGCTCCTGCTCGGGCAGGTGTACTTCCTGGGCTTCCGTCGCCACGACGACGCCATCCTCCACCTCGACAAGGCCATCGCCTTGAAGGCCAGCCAGGCCCCGGCCGACGCTGCCCCGGCGGAGCGGGAATTCCCCGAGGCCGAGCAGATGCTGGGAGTCGTGCTCGTCGACAAGGGTCAGGCCGAGCTCGCCCTGCCCCACTTCGAGAAGGCCCGCACCAACCTGCTGTACGCCACGCCGTATTTCGCCGAGCAGGAGCTTGGGACCGCACTCTTCAAGCTCGGTCGGCATGACCAGGCCGCCCAGCACCTGGCGATGGCCATCCAGCAGCAGCCCGATATGTGCGGCGCCTACACCCGCCTCGCCGACGTCGAGGAGGCCCGTGGCCAGGACGCTCGCCTGCGCAAGGTCCTCGAAGACTTCATCGTCCGCTGCGACAGCGAGCGCCTGCGGGCCGCTGTGGGGGCCCGGCTGTTGGCGCCGGCCTGGTTCAAGCTCGGCGAGGCCCGCCTGCGCCAGGGCGAGAAGGCCGGCGCCGTCGAAGCCTTCCGCGCCTGCGCCACCCGCTTCCCGGGGGAGGCCGCCGCCCTCGAGTGCGTCAAGCGCCTCGACGTCCTGGGCGCGTCCGTGCGCATCGACGAGGTCAGCTCGGGTGGCTGAGATCGACAGCGACGAGGTCATCGTCGCCGGCGTCATCCCCTACGGCGAGGTCGATTGCATCGTGCGCTGCTTCGGCCGCGCGCGGGGGCGCTTTTCGGCCTTTGCCCGGGGCGCCCGGGCGTCGCGGCGACGGTTTCCGGGGCTGATGGCCCCGGCCCTGGGCACAGCCATCGTGCGCCCCCGTCGCGGCGACATGCTCGACCTCGTGGAGCTCGACACCGACACCCGCTTGATGGACCTCGCCAAAGACCTGCGGGCCTGGGGCTTTTGCGGCTACGTCATCGAGCTGGTGGAGCGCTTTGTCCCCGAAGGGGCGCCACTCCCGGGCTTCTTCGACGTCGTCAGCGACACCGTCACCGGCCTGGCCCGCCATGGGGCCCAGGCCCGGATTCTGCGGGCCTTCGAGCTGCGCCTGCTCGACGAACTGGGCGTGCTCCCCGACCTGAGCGACGCCGTCGACGAGCCCGGCCTGCCAGTGACGGCCTACGACCCCGTGCGCGGGCACCTGCTCGCCAGGCCCGGGCCCCAGACGGTGCCGTTCTCCGACAGTGCCCGCCAGGCGGCCATGTACTTGATGCAGGTCAGCGCCACCGAAGCCGTCGACCTCGCCATTGACGACGACGTGCTGCGCGAAGTGAGCCGGATTTTCTCGAACTGGTTGCGCCGCCAGGGGGTCACCCTGCGCTCCCTGGAGGTCCTCAAACAGATGCGCTGACGCCGTCTGGCGCCGCCGCTATCATGACGTCATGCGCACCACCTCCAGCTCGGCCGCAGCGGCCACCGCCATCGCCCTCATCGAGGATCTGCAGCGCCAGCTGACGGTCCGGCTCGAAGGCCTTGCCGACGACGGGACTCGCCTGACACGGGTCGAGTGGCTGCGCGACGGTGGTCGTCACGGCGGTGGGGTTCGCTACGAGGTGAAGGATCGCGGCCCCTTCAACGGGGCTTCGGTGAACATGTCCCACGTTCACTACGACGACGACGACAAACGGCCCCTGCGCTCGGCAACGGCCTTGTCGAGCATCATTCATCCGGCCCACCCGCGGGCTCCGTCCCTGCATCTGCACATCAGTTGGACGGAACTCCGCTCGGGCATCGGCTCGTGGCGCATCATGGCCGACTTGAATCCGTCCCTCCCCGACGAAGCGGACACCGAACGCTTCGCCACCGACGTGATCACGACTTTTGTCGAACGCGCCGGCACCGCCGTCGCCGAAGACGCCATCCGCCAGGGCGAGCGCTACTTCTTCATTCCCGCCCTCAACCGCCACCGGGGCGTGTTTCACACCTACCTCGAGAGCCACCGCAGCGACGACGCCGACGCCGACCTGGCGCTGGCCCGGCAGGTGGGCGAGGTCGTCATCGCCACCTATGCCGACATCGTCGGCGGTGTGCTGCGCACGGCGACGGCTCCCACCGACGCCGAGCGCCAGGCCCAGCTCGCCTACCATACGGCCTACCTGTTCCAGGTCCTCACCCTCGACCGGGGCACCACCTCGGGGCTTCTCGTCCACGACGAAAACGACCTCGGCATCCTCGGCAGCCTGCCGGGCCGGATCGATCGGGCCTTGTTGGCGTCGTGGGCGAGCCTGGTGCCCCCCGTGCAGAAGCCCCTCGTCGAGGCCATCGTTGGCTGCTTGAAAGACGAGCAGCCCTGCCCCGTCGACACCGACGCTCGTGCCGCCCTCGCCCGCGCCGTCCGCACGTTCTACCGAGCCCACCCGGAGGCCCTGGACCTGCAGGCCCGCGGCGACATCGTGCCGCCGACCGTGCAGAACCACGGCCGCTGAGCGTGCCGGGCGTCAGCGCCCATCACGCGTCGTTGGGCTTGACGGCAGTGGTCAGCAGCAGCTTCTGGAAGCCCTTCAGCATCGGGACTCGAACGCTGACTGAAGGCCCGGCGACGGCGACAGCGAGCACCACATCCTGGGGACTGGTGCGCACGCCACTGATGACGTCGTCACGCAGGGCGCTGGTGACGTCTGTCAGCCACGCCAGATGGGTCGTCCAGCTTGACGCCCTGGTGCTGGCCTGCATGAGCAGCACGGCGGCAGGGACGCTGCCAAACATCGCCGTGACGAGTTCCATCGGCGCCTCAGCGGTGACGTTGCTCAACCACAGGCGGGTACCAATGCGCACGAAGCCAGCCACCACGGCGGCGGCGACGGCGGCGCCAACGACGAGGTGCATGGGCAGGGTCTCGGCGGCGCTGCGGCGATGCCCGACGGCCTCAAGGTCTCGCTCAATGTCGGGGATGAGGGCGGCGGCGACGTTGAAGGCCCCCTTCCGGATGGTCGCCACGATCGAGTAGGAGCGGATCGCCTGGTACAGTTCGCGAAGGGCGGGCTCTGTGGGCGAAGCGGGCTTCACCGCAAACGCGTTGCCGTCCATCACCAACCACCCATCGGCGACGGCGGCGGTCACCAGGGCTGCTGCAAGCCCCTTCTGACCTCCCTGCATATAGGCGACCGTCCACAGGTCGGCCCCGGCGGGCAGCGAGCCGTCGTGGAGCCGGGGGCCGCGGTTATCACGGGCCTCGTCGGCCTTCAGCCCCATCGCCCGCATCTGCCACCAGGCGACCCCGAAGACGGTGGCGACAATGACGCCGTAGACGACCAGGAAGCCGATGTCGGATTCCATGTTCCACGGCCAATGATCGACGATGGAACCAATCACATCCACAGCGGCTCCTGCAGCAAAGAACTGACGATACGGGCCTCGATGGCACCACGGGCATTCCAAACAGACCGTGCTCTTTGGAGCCCCTCAGTCGACGGGGAAGCCCGCCGTCCGCAGACACCCGAACACGCCGGCGGTGTCCACCAGGGGGGTGAAGACCACCACATCGCCCGGCGTCGCCATTGCCAGCGCCGCCTGCAGGGCGGGCACATCGTCGTCGGCCAGGGAGAGCTGGTGGTTGGACAGGCCTTGGTGCTTCAAGCGGGCGGCCAGCAGGGTTGGCACCTCGCCAGGCAAGCGACCGCGGCGATAGTCGGGCATGTCCCGACAGATGACGGCGTCGGGTGTGGCGACGGCGATGGCGTCGGCAAAGGCCTGCAGCTCGGGGTCGAGGCGGTCCCCGGGAGCGCCGACGCAGACGATGAGCTTGCCGCTGCTGGTGCGGCGCAGGTTTCCCACCAGGCCCCACAAGGCCTCGATGGCCGCCGGGTTGTGGGCGAAGTCGACGACGACGGTGACGCCGTCGTGGACCAGCACATTGCTGCGGCCCGCGCTCTGGGCAGCGCTTGGCTGAAACGCCATGAGGCCGCGGCGAATCGTGTCGTCGTCGATGCCCATGGCGGCAGCGGCGGCGGCGGCGGCGAGGGCGTTGTCGACGTTGTAGGCGGCGGCTCCGCCAAAGGTGATGGGGACGTCGTCGACGGCGATGACGGCGACCGGTGCGACCGGGCCGATACCGCGCACGATGGTGGCGGTGCCGTCGTGGTCGGCGACCCACCAGGCCGAGCCGCCCCCCGCAAGGTGGTCGTCGATGGTTGAGCCTCGACGACGTCCACAGAGCACGATCGCCTTTGGCTGCAGCCAGGGCACGCGGGCCATGAGCCAGGCATCGTCGGCGTTGAGGACCACAACCCCGTCACGATGAACGCCCTGCCCCACCAGGCACTTCACCTCGGCCATGGCCGCCAGATCGGTGACGCCGTATTCGCCCAGGTGGTCGTCGGCGATGTTGGTGACGACGCCGACGTCGTAGCCCTCAAACGCCAGCCCCCGTCGCAGCAGACCACCGCGAGCGGTCTCGAGAGCCGCCACGGCCACCCGTTGGTCGCGCACCACCCGGCGGGCGCCGCCAGGTCCGGACCAATCGCCCTCGTCGACGGTGACGCCGCCGATGACGACGCCGTCGGTGGACGTGGCCCCGGCGGTGACGCCGCTGGCCCCAAGGATCGAGGCCAGCAGCCGCGTCGTGGTGGTCTTGCCGTTGGTGCCCGTGATCATGGCCACCGGGATGCTCCCCAGGGCAGACCAGGGGACGTCGACGATGGCGGGGAGCGCCAGCAGGGGCCAGGTCTGTCCCCGACAGCCAAGGCCGATGGTGAGGCCCTCCTCGTCAACGACGGTGGGCAGGTTCCGGCGTTCGGCCTCAGCCACCAACGCCAGCAGGTGCGGATTGCGCTCGGTGGCCGCGGTCAGGGGGAGGCCGTCGGCCACGGCGGGGTCGACCTCGGTGCCGACGACGGCGCCGATGGCCACCTCAAGGACGTCGGCCGCCGTCAGCAGCCCGTCGATGGGGGCCACGATGGCGATGGAGACGCCGCCCGGATGGTGCCGAAAGACCATCGTCGACACATCGAGGCCGAAGGGGGCGCCGACGGCCGACACCCGCGCCCGGATGGCCGCCTCGATCGCGGGCCCATCGTCCCCAGCGTCGAAGGCGACCTCAGCGGCCGCACCCGGCACCGGCAACAGGAAGTTCCGGCCCGTCAGCCTGCGCGTGTCGAGCAGCCGCGCCATCAGTCCTCGGTCTCGGGCTCGGTCTTTTTGAGGCGCACACCGCGGTCGTCGGCGATGACGGTGTGGACCTGGCCGTCGAGGTCGAGGGCCGGGGCCGACGCTGCCGACAGATTGGCGTCGCCGGCGAGGGCGCCGACGTTGACCTGGCCGCGATCGCCACCGCCGTGCTCGCCGTGGAACTTCGTGATCTGCTTCCAGCACCGCGAAATCTTGTCGCCGAACACGATGAGCAAATCGCCGCGCTGGCCCATCTTGAGGGCATGGTCCAGAGCCCGCTCCTCGTCGGGGATGACGTCGATGCAGTCCTCGGCCATCCCCGCCTCCATCGCCGAGCGACGCAGCAGGTCGGGGACCTCGGTGGGCTTGCGACCGCGCAGATCGTCGTCGCGGCGCACAATCAAGTGGTCGAAACCGCCGGCCGCGATGCGACCGATCTCCCAGATGTCCTCGTCACGACGGTCGCCGGGGGCGGCCAACACGCACAAACGACGGCCGGGGACCTCGAGCTTCTTGGCCAGGTCGGCCATGGCGCTGATGGCGGCGGGGTTGTGGCCGTAGTCGAGGATGACCTTGAAGGGCAGCTCGTTGAAGACGTTGAGGCGACCGGGGGCCTGGAAATAGGTCGTGTCGAACGTGCGCAGCCCATGGCGGATGCCATCGAGCTTGACGCCCATGGCGTAGGCCATCAGCGCCGCGAACATGGCGTTCTGCACGTTGTGCAGGGCCTTGCCCTCGAGGGTGGCGGGGATCAGATGGGTCCACAGCAGGGGCTGGTGGATGCCCCGGTCGTAAAGCGTGATCATGTCGCCGTTCATGCCCTCTTCGAGGACCGCGGCGAGACCGCCCGCCCGCACATGTTGGCGAACCAAATCGTGGCGCGGATTCATGGTGACGTAGCCGATGCGCTTGGCGTCGGTGTGGTCGGCCATCTGCAGACAGCGGAGGTCGTCGGCGTTCAAGATGGCGCATTCGCGAGCCACCTCGACGACGATGCGCTTGACGGCGGCCAGTTCTTCCAGGGTCTTCACGCCGCGCAGACCAAGGTGGTCCGAGGCAATGTTGAGCACGGCGCCGACGTCGCAGTGGCGGTAGCCCATGCCGGCCCGCAGCAGGCCACCACGGGCGGTTTCGAGGACCGCCATGTCGACGGCGGGGTCCTTCAACACCATCTGGGCGGCGGTGGGGCCCGTCATATCGCCAGCCACGGTGCGCTCGCCGTCGACGTAGACGCCGTCGGTGGTGCACAGGCCGACGGTCTTGCCGCTCATCTTGTGGATGTGGGCGAGCATGCGCGACGTCGTCGTCTTGCCGTTGGTACCCGTGATGGCCGCGATGGGGATCTTGCTCGGGGCGCCCTTGGGAAAGAGCATGTCGATGACGGGGCCCGCGGGGTCACGGGGCGTCCCCTCGGTGGGGGCCACATGCATGCGGAAGCCGGGGGCGGCGTTCACTTCGCAGATGGCGCCGCCGGTGGACTTGTAGGACTGCGAGATGTCAGGCGTGATGAAGTCGATGCCGGCGACGTCGAGGCCGATGGCCTGGGCGGCCCGCACAGCCATCTCGCGGTTGTCGATGTGCACGACGTCGGTCAGGTCGATGGCGGTGCCCCCCGTCGACAGATTGCCCGTCGAGCGCAGGAAGAACTGCTGACCGGCCTCAAGGACCGTCTCGGCGGTGACGCCGGCCAGGCTCATCAGGCGATCAGCCTGGTCGTCGAGCTCAAGGCGCGTCAGCACCTTCTCGTGGCCGATGCCCCGGCGGGGATCGCTGTTCACGACGGCGACGAGCTGGGCGATGGTGCTTGTGCCGTCGCCGACCACGTGACCGGGCACGCGCTTGGCGACGGCGATGAGTTCGCCGTTCACCACCAACATGCGGTGGTCGTAGCCGTCGATGTAGGTCTCAACGATGATGGTGCGGGCGTGCTCCCGCGCCTTGTCAAAGGCAGCACGGACCTCGTCACCGGTCTTCAAATTGATGGCCACGCCCCGGCCGTGGTTGGCATCGAGGGGCTTGACGACGACGGGGTAGCCCAGACGCGAGGCGGCGGCGGCGGCGTCCTCGGCGTTGCGCACCAGGCGCTGACGGGGCACCGGCAGGCCCACCCCCGCAAGAATCTTGTTGGTCTCTTCCTTGTCCGAGGCGATGGACACCGCGATGTGGCGGGTCTCCGACGTCACCGTGGCCTGGATGCGCTTTTGGTACTTGCCGTGGCCAAACTGGACCAGGGACTGGTCGTTGACGCGGAGCCACGGGATGTCGCGGGCCTCGGCAGCCCGCACCAACGACGCCGTCGACGGCCCAAGCTGGCGGGCCTGGGCAAAGGCAATGAGGTCGTTCAACTCCGCCTTGAAGTTGAAGGCCGGGTCGACCGTGCCTTCGGGTTGGAGCGACGGCGGCAGCAATTGGTAGATCAGGCGCATGGCGAGGTCGAAGGCCGCTTCGCCGACGCGCTCTTCCTCGAACTCGTAAACGATGTGGTAGTGGCCCGGGTCATCGGCGCTGCGGGTCTTGCCAAACGTCACCGACGCCGACGTCAGCTGCTGCAGCTCGATGGCCACGTGCTCGAGGACATGCCCAAGCCAGGTGCCGTCGCCCTCGCGCAGACGACGCTCAAAGCCGCCGGGCTCCCGATAGGAACAGCCGTGTTCGTGGAGGGAGGGCAACGCCGCCATCAGCCCATCGACGAAGCCGGGGATCTTGGCGCTGGGCCATTGCTCGAGCTCGCCCAGATCGAGGAGCACGCGCATCACGGGAAAGTGCGCGTACTGGTTTGGTCCTCGATACACCCGACGCTCAACGATCTTCATGGCGGCCTCGTGCCTTGTGTGCGGCTGTGTGCGGCTGTGTGCGGCTGTGTGCGGCTGTGTGCGCGAATGTACGAATCTGTACGGCTGGGTACGGCTCTGTGGACGTCGGTGGTCAGTCGTCGGCAGGGGTCGGCGGCGGCGTCGCCCGGCGGGACTTCAGGTCGAACAACGCCCCATCCGTCAGGATGTGCAGGGTGATGTTGGTGATGCAGATGGCCTTGCCCAGGGGCGTGCTTGGCATCGACGAATGCTGCAGCGACGACGGATCGACAACGGTGATGGCGTCGGAGCCCGTCACGTGAATGACGTTGTCGGGGTCGATGAAGGCCGCGGTGTCTTCGTCGAGGCCAAGGCCCACGGCGAACGGGTTGTACGACAGCGCGCTCAACAGCCGGCCGAGCCGGTCCCGCTGGCGAAAATGCTGGTCGATGATGACCCGGTTGGTCATGCCCAGGCCGGGGGCCAGGCTCGTCTGCCCGGCGTGGGGCGTGGCGCCGGCCTCGCCGTAGGCAATCATGTGTTCGGACAGGATGGCGGCCCCAGCCGACGTGCCGCCGACGGTGACGCCCTGGGCGTTCAGACGGCGAATGGCCTTGGCCACCGGCGTGCCCCCCAGGATGGCCGAGATGCGCAGCTGGTTGCCGCCGGTCAGGAAGATGGCCGTGGCCTCGTCGAGCTTGTCGAGCCAATCCTGCCGCTGGGCTTCCTCGCGGGTGCCAAAGGGCAACGCGAAGGCGTCTTTGACGCCGAGACGGCCAAAGATGGCCTCGTAGCGGGCGCCGGTATCGGGCAGCACCGACGCCGTCGGGATGATGGCCACCCGGGCGTCCTTGCCACCAGACACCTCGACGAAGCGGCGCAAGATGCCGATGTCGGTCTCTTTGTCTTCGGCGCCGCCCACGGGGACGATCCAGCCTCGAACATGCTCATCGGACACTTTGGCCGGGCTCATGAGCGCACCACCATCTGCTTCGCCTGCTTCGCCTGCTTCGCCTGCTTCGCTTGCGTCGTCGTCGTCGTCGTCGTCGTCGTCGTGATCGTCATCGGTCTTCCTTCACGCTTCCCTCAAACATGCCGCGCACCACCACGGAGGCGTCGCGCACCATCCACCGACCCCGGGCCATCACGTCGACGACGGCATGGTCGTCGCCAAGGACGACGAGGTCGGCACAGCCGCCGTGCGCGATGCGGCCTTTGTCGTTCAAACGCAACAGGCTGCTCACGCTGGTCGTGACCGGCAGCAGCACCGACGACAGCGGCCGCCCCCGCCGCAACAGGGCCTGCAGGGCGTCGGTGACCGTGCCGGGCCGGCCGATGTCCATGTGCACAAGCTCGCCTCGATCGTTGAACGTCGGCAAGCAGCCGGAGCCATCGGATGAGATGGTCAACTGCTCCAGGGGCAGGCCGTCGTCGAGAAAGCGTTCGACGCAGTCCTCGACGGAGATGCCGTCATCGCCGGGGTCGAAGGCCGTGACGTCGACGGTGCACCCTCGTTTGACGAGGTCGATGGCCTCCTCGAACAGCTCGCGACGGCGGTTGACGTGGGTCGGATGGAAGGTTCGGGCCGGCAGCTCGGTCTCGTCGAGGGCCCGGCGAATCATGGCCAGGCCGCGGCTGCCGTCGCCGAGGTGCAGATGCAGGACGCCGGCCTTGCCGGTCATCAAACCACCCACATGGCAGTCGGCCGCGATGCGCATGAGTTCGTCGAAGGTGGGCTGGCTGGAGCGATGATCGGAGATGGCGAGTTCGCCGACGCCGATGATGGCGTCGACGAAGGCGATGTCGTCGCGGACGCTGCCGGTCAGGGTGCCCACCGGCACCGCGTAGCCGCCGGTCCAGCACCACGCCGACAGCCCCTCAACCCGCAGCCCATGGGTGCGCCCCACAAGGTCCCGCATGGTGCGGGTGGTGCAGTCGGTGCCGAGGACCCCCACACACGACGTGATGCCCGCCGTCGTCAACGACGACAGCACAATGGGTGGCACCCGCGACGCCGGACCGCTCTCGCCGCCGCCGCCGGTGGCGTGCACATGGCAATCGATGAGCCCGGGGATCAAGCGCCGACCGCCAAGATCTTTCACCTCGACGTCGACGCCCGCCAGCATCGGCAGCTCGGTGGTGATGGCCAAGACCCGATCGCCGCCGACGACGACGTGGCGCAGCCCCAGGTGCTCGGGAGCGTAGACGTCGGCGTTCTGCAGGATGGTGAACACGGTGCTACTCGGGCTGCGGGGAGGACGACGTGGGCAAACCCATGGCGGCGTCGATGAGGGCCTGGCGCTCCACAGCCGCGGCATGGGCCGCGTCGATGCCGGGGCCCGCCCAGCGCACGATCTGGTGGTCGGGCGACATGGCCTTCAACGCCTCCAGCTCGCGGTGCTGCTCGATGATGGTGGGGGCCACCAACACCAGCTGGGCCTGGGCCCGCACAAACGCGGGGTCGTGCTGCAAGGCGCTGCGAAAGAACCCGGCGGCGGTGCTGGCGTCGCCGTCACGCATCCAGGCGGCCACGCCGCGCAGGAAGCGCAGACCATTGCTGTCGGGGTTGTGGGCCTCAACGCGGACCAGCAACTCGCCGAAGCGCTGCCACTGGTTTCTCAGGCGGGCGGCGTCGGCGGCCACCCGGTAGCCGATGTAGTTGTCGGGGGCGTGCTGAATGACGAGGTCGGCCTCACGGTAGCCGGCGTCGACGTGCTCGGCGGCCAACAAGCGCAGGGCGACGTCTGTCTCGCGGTAGGTGGCGATGCGTTCACGCTCGCGTTCGAGGTGCTGCTGCTCCTCCATGCCCTGGTCACCGCGCACCTCGAGGGCGCGCACGGTGGTGTCCAGCGAGGTGGCGGTGCGAGCGAGCACCTCGGCCACCGTCAGTTCGGCTTCGGCCCAGGCAAGGTGCAACTGGGCGCGCAGGGCAACGCCGGCAACGTCGACGTCGCCACCTGCATCGTCCCGGGCCGCCATGGACGGGATGGCGGCGATGGCCGCCGGAAAGGCATCGAGGCGGTCGCTCTTGAGCACGTCAAGGGCACCGGCCTCACCCGCCGCCACGGTGACGGCGCTGGCGGGGGGCACCTGGCGGGCCTCGAAGGCGGCGACGATGGCCTTGGCCTCGACGAGGGTCAGGGCCTGACGGCGGGAGGTCGCTGGTGTGGCACACCCCGACGGCGCGACGACGGCGGTGGAGCCCAAAACGACGGCGGCGAGCAACACCCGTCGCAGCATGGGCAGTGGGGAGCGAAGTGGCACACGCATGGGTCGTCCTCGTCAGCGGGCTGCGTAGTTGGTGTCGAGCCACGTCTTGTAGGCGCCGGACTTCACGTGCTCCACCCAGGTGGTGTTGTCGAGGTACCAGCGCACGGTCTTGCGCAGACCGCTGGTGAAGTCGTGACGAGGGGTCCAGCCCAACTCCCGTTCGATCTTGCTGCAGTCGATGGCGTAGCGGCGATCGTGACCGGGGCGGTCCTTCACAAACGTGATGAGCTGCTTGAAGTCGGCGGGATTGCGGCCGGCCTCGTCGGCGACGACGTCGATCAGGGTGTGCAACAGGTCGAGGTTCTTCCACTCATTGCGCCCGCCGACGTTCCAGCTGGTGTCGTTGGGGGCCTTTTGCAGGATGAGCCAGATGGCCTCAGCGTGGTCGTCGACGAAGAGCCAATCCCGGATGTTCTGGCCGTCGCCGTAGACTGGCAGTGGCTTGCCGTCGAGGCAGTTGAGAATCATCAGCGGGATGAGCTTCTCGGGGAAGTGGTAGGGCCCGTAGTTGTTCGAGCAGTTCGAGAGGGTCATCGGCAGGTGGTAGGTGTGGGCGTAGGCCCGCACGAGATGGTCCGACGCCGCCTTCGACGCCGAGTACGGCGAGCGAGGGTCGTAGCGGGTCTCTTCGGTGAAGAAGCCGTCGTCGCCGAGGCTGCCAAAGACCTCGTCGGTGCTGACGTGGTGCAGGTGCACGGTCTGGCCGGTGGCCGCCAGGGCGCGAATGGCCTCGAGGATCGCAAACGTCCCCATGATGTTGGTCTCGAGGAAATCCCGCGGACCGTGGATGCTGCGGTCGACGTGGCTCTCGGCGGCGAAGTGGACGATGGCGGTGACGCCGTGCTCCCGGCACACCCGCTCCATCAAGGCCTGGTCCTTGATGTCGCCCTTCACAAACGTGTAGCGCGCCGGGTCCACCTGGCCCTCGAGGTTCTCGAGGTTGCCGGCGTAGGTGAGCACGTCGTAGTTGACGATGCGGCCCGTGAAACCCGCATCGCGAAACAGGGTCCGGATGAAGGCCGAACCGATGAAGCCAGCGCCGCCGGTGACGAGGATCGACGACAGGGGACGCACGGACGCAGGAACGGTCATGGCAGTCAGCCTCGCAGACGGGGGAGAAGCTCGTTGAGCGTGGGGGCCGTGCGGTCCCGTTCCGAGACCACAGCGCCGGTGCCCGAGACGGGCCAGGAAATGGCGACGTCGGCGTCGTTGTAGCGGAAGCCCACCTCGGTGGTGGGGTCGTAGACCGAGGTCACTTTGTAGCAGACGTCGGCGACGTCGGAGAGCACGCAGAAGCCGTGGGCGAACCCCACCGGGATGTAGAGCTGCTGGTGTCGGACATCGTCGAGTTCAACAGCAAGGTGTTGTTTGAACGTCTTTGACCATGGCCGCACATCAACAACGACGTCGAGGATGCGGCCCCGGGCACAGCGAATGAGCTTGGCCTGACCGGGCAGCCCTCCCTTGGCGAGCTGCAGGTGCATGCCCCGGATGGTGCCCAGGCTGCTGCGGGAGTGGTTGTCCTGGACGAAGGTCACGTCGAGGCCCGCGGCCTTCATCCGCGGTGCGCTCCAGGGCTCCAGGAAGAAGCCGCGGTCGTCGGTGAAGACCCTGGGGGTGATGAGCTTCAGGTCTGCCAGGGCCAGGTCGATGACATCCACCTCAGGCCTCGCCCTTCTTGGCGTCGTCGGCCAGGGCTTTGACGTAGGCGCCGTAGGTCGACTTGCCGAGCTTGCCGGCGTTCTCCGCCAGCTTGTCGGCGTCGATGTAGCCCATGCGCCAGGCGATCTCCTCGAGACACGCGATCTGCACGCCGGTGCGGTTCTCCAGCACCTGCACGAAGGTTGCGGCCTCCATCAGGGAGTCGTGGGTGCCGGTGTCGAGCCAGGCCATGCCGCGACCGAGGTCGACGAGCTTGGCCTTGTTGCGGCGGATGTAATGGTTGTTGAGGTCGGTGATCTCAAGCTCACCCCGCGGCGACGGCTGCAGGCGAGCAGCGATGTCGACGACCTCGTTGTCGTACATGTACAAGCCCGTGATGGCGAGGTTCGACTTCGGCTGGGCGGGCTTCTCCTCGATGGCGATGAGGTTCTTGTTGTCGTCGAAGACGCCCACGCCGTAGCGCTCGGGATCCTTCACGCGATAGCCAAAGACCGTCGCCCCGTTGAGGGCGGCGACCTCGCGCTGCAGCATCTTGGCGAGGCCGGCGCCGTGGAAGATGTTGTCGCCCAGCACCAGGCAGACGTCGTCTTCGCCGATGAATTCGCGGCCGATGATGAAGGCCTCGGCGAGGCCGTTTGGGTGGGCCTGCTCGGCATATTCGAGGCGCAGGCCGATGTCGTCGCCGTTGCCCAGCAGCCGCCGAAACAGCGGCAGGTCGTGGGGCGTCGAGATGATGAGCACCTCGCGCACGCCGGCCAGCATCTGCACGGCGAGGGGGTAGTAGATCATGGGCTTGTCGTAGACGGGCATCAGCTGCTTGCTGATGGCCCGGGTGACGGGATGAAGCCGGGTGCCGGAACCGCCGGCGAGAATGATGCCCTTCATGTGCGCCTCGAGCTGCAGGGTCTGGTCGTCGCTCCCGTGCACGGCCCTGGGGCGATGACGGAGACGGCGGACCCTACAGCACCGAACTGTGCCGCCGCACAGTGCCCCGTCCGGCGGATCGGATCGGCGACCGCACGCGGTCTTGCACAAGCGAGTTCCGGAATGTGCTTTGCCCTGCAGACGGCCTTTTTCGCCTCGCTGCGCGTGCGGCCGCTTTGCGATCACCCATCAGGACAACGCAATGCGTCATTTGATCGTTCCGGACAGCGCAGCTCACCGAACCATCGGACATGTGACCGATGCCTGTTTGCCGGTCCCCCCTCCTCCTTTTGACGGGGCCAGCTACAGACCGACTCGTCAATCAATGGTCTGCACCCGAGGTGTCCCATGCGGTCCCGTGCCCTGCTTGCTCCCGCCATCCTCCTGGCCCTCGGCGCCGACACCCTTGTCGGCTGCAATTGCGAAGAAGTCCTCGGCCAGGCCCCCGCCCCTGACGCCGTCCTGGTGTCCCAGGAGCAAGCTGCGCCCCCCCTCGACAACCTGGTCATCGGCATCCCGGCTTCGCCCATCGGCCAGGCCACGACGTCGACGTTCACCATCGAGAACCGCGGCAATATCGCCCTGAATGTCAGCGACGTCGTCATCGCCGGCGATCCCGTGCTGTGTCCGGCGCCGTCGGCGGGCTTTGTCATCCAGCAGCCCGCCCAGACCGTGGGCACCGCCCGCCCGATCACCATCGCGGCCGGCCAGAGCGCCCCCGTCACCGTGCAGTTCACGGCCAGCAGCGGCCAGCCCGCCTGCGCCGTCGTCGAGGTGCTGTCCAACGACCCCGACAGCCCCGTCTTGAAGGCCCGCTTCAGCGGCCAGGGCGACGCTCCCCAGCTCTGCGCCGACCGGGGCCTGGTGGACTTTGGCACCCTCACCGTCGGCGAGCGCCGCGAAGAGATTGTCACGCTGACCTCGTGCGGCACCCGGCCCTTCACCCTCGAAGGCGCCACCCTCAACGCCCAGTTCCCCGAGCCCTTTGAGCTCGTCACCACCATCACCTCCCAGTCCCTCGCCGTCGGTTCGTCGGTGCCGCTCACCGTCGCCTTCGACCCGGAGGCTCCGGGCAGCTTCGGCGGCCCCAGCGCCGGCATCATCGACCTCGAGACCGACCTCGAAGGCGCCTTCCGCATCGAGTTGACGGGCATCGCCCGCCTGCCCCCCGCCTGCCGCATCCAGGTGGTCCCCGACCTCGTCCAGTTCGGCAGTGTGGGTGAGGGTCGTACCTCCACCCAGAATGTGTTCGTCCGAAATATCGGCGAGTTGGACTGCACCTTCGCCTCGGCGGACATCGTCGGCGGCGCCCCCTTCACCCGCACCCTGGTGGACCTCGCCGCCAACGACGTGCTCGCGCCCCAGCAGTCTGGTTCGTTGACGGTGACCTTCGCCCCCACGGCGGCGGCGGGGCGGCAGCAAGACGTCCTGCGCGTCACCACCGACGACCCCGTCAACGGCACCATCGACGTGCCCCTCGAAGGCACCTCCGTCGAGGTCACCCCCTGCTTCCTGGAGGCCGAGCCCACCGCCGTCAACTTCGGCTTCCAGACCCTGCGCCGCTCCGCTGAACAGGAAGTGTTGCTGCGCAACGTGGGCACAGAGACCTGCATCGTCACCGCCGCCGACATCACCGCCGGGGTCCCCGAGTTCGGCATCATCGAACCGCCCTTCACGGCCATCGGCGACCAGCTGCCCCCCATCCTGCGGGACCTCTTCCCCTTCGGCTCCATCGTCCCCGTCGGCGAGACCGTGGCGTTCATCGTCTCGTTCCGCCCCGACCAGGCCGGCCTCCGCCAGGGCAACTACCGCTTCACCTACAAGGAGTTTCCCGCGCCGCCCTCGTTCACCATCGACGTCCCCGCCGCCGGCAGCGGCGTCGCTCCCTGCATCGAAGTGGTCCCCGGCGACGTCGACTTCGGCACCGTGGCCCAGGGCCAAAACGCCAACCAGCAGGCCAGCATCCGCAACTGCGGCGGCAGCGACCTCATCATCCGCGGCGTGACCCTGCGCTCGGGGAGCCACCGCGACTTCAGCGTCCAGAACGCGCCGGCCCTGCCCGTCACCCTGCAGCCCGGCGTCTCGGTCCCCGTCACCGTGCGCGCCGCCCCCACCGCCAACGGCGCCGCCCTCGACGGGGCCTCGATGTTTGGGGCCCTCACGGTGCTGAGCGACGCCGACACCCGCACGGTGAACCTGCGGGCCAACAGCAACGGCGCCTGCGTCAACGGTCTGGTGTGCTCACCGCGGGCCCTCGACTTCGGCGATGTGCTGACGGGCGAGGACCTCGTGCGCAGCGTCGTCTGCAGCAACCCGGGGACGGCCCCGGTGGCCATCACCCCCGCCGTGGCCGCCCCCTTCACCATCGTGTCGGCACCGTCGTCGGTGCCCGCCAATGGCCAGGCCATCATCCGGGTGCGCTTCACGCCCCAGGGCACGACACCTGCTCAGCAGACCCTCACCGTGGGCGCCAACGACTGCCAGGGCGCCGCCATCGGCGTCACCGTCCGCGGCCAGGGCGCTGACGACGAACTGCCCCAGTGCCCCCAGAACCAGGTGTTTGCCCCTCGCACCACCTGGGACTGGAACGGCGGTAACGCCGTCACCGCCCGCGCCAGCCACGAGGTGTGGGTGACGCCCCTGGTCTCTCGCCTCGAAGACACCACCGGTGATGGTGTGGTCACCCGCGACGACATGCCCCGGGTGGTCTTCATCTCCTTTGACCGGGCCCGTTCGCCGTCGCCCCTGTCGAGCCAGGAGAGCATCAACGACCCCATCCCGTCGGAAATGCGCGCCATCGACGGCGCCACCGGTCAAGAAGTGTGGACGGTGACCAACCCCGATCACGCCGTGCAGTCCGGCGAAACCCCCACCATCGCCGACGTCGACGGCGACGGCCGCGTCGAGATCATCGCCCAGAAGTTCATCTTGCTGCCCGGCGTGGAGACGATTCCCGGCGGTCCAAAGATCAACGGCAAGTTCGCGCGTGGCTTTTTGATCGCCTTCAACTTCGACGGCTCCTTCAAGTGGGTGTCTGACGAATGGACCCGCCGCGCCGACGAAATCGAAGACGGCGGCGCCCCCGCCATCGGCGACGTCGACGGCGACGGCTTCGCCGAGATCGCCTCCGGCGACCACCTCTTCGACCACAACGGTCGGCTGTTGTGGCGCGGCGACGGCGTCAAGATCGGGTCCACCGGTCACGGCCCCACCAGCTTCCTCGCCGACGTCGACGGCGCCCCCGGTCTCGAGCTCGTCGCCGGCAGCCGCGTCTACCGCGGCGACGGCACCATCCTGTGGGACCGCGCTGACATTCGTGACGGCCACCCTGCTGCCGCCGACCTCGACGGCGACGGCCAGAACGAGGTCGTCATCCGCGGCGGCGAGATCCACGTGCTGAACGGCCGCACGGGGGCCGACCTCGTCGCGTCCTTCCAGCCGCCGACCCAGGCCGGCATGGGACGCGAATGCGAGGCCACCACGCCGCCGGCCGAAGGCGAGGACGACCCCTGCAACATCATCCCCACCAACCTCGCCATCTTGAACTACGACGGCGGCAACGACCTCGAGATCTTCAGCTCCAACCGTGAGCTCATCACGGGCTACAAGTTCCAGGGCGGCACCCTCAACGAGATCTTCCGCCAGGACATCTTCGACGGCACCGGCGCCTCGGGCCCCGCGGGCTTCGACTTCGAAGGCAACGGCACCGAAGAGGTCGTCTACTCCGACGAAAACACCCTGCGGACCTGGGCAAGCCCGGGCACAGAGACCTTCAGCGGCTCCCGCGTGTCGGTGACGATCTTCGAGTACTCGACCATCGCCGACATCAACAACGACGGCACCGCCGAAATGCTGGTGGCCTCCAACTCGCCGTTCCTGCCCTCCAATGTCGGTGGCGTCCGCGCCTACAGCAACACGGGGGTCTCGTGGGCCAACGCCCGCAGCGTGTGGAACCAGCACGCCTACGTCGAGGCCATCGTCTCCGAACTCGGCGTGCCCCTGTTCGAGTCGACGCCGACAGCCCTGCCCGGCTTCCGCAATGCCCGCGCCCGCTGCATCCCGCGCTGACGTCGAGCCGTCCTCGCCGCTCCGGGAAGAAACGCCGCCAGCATTGGCGGCGTTTTTTTGTGGTCAGGCCTGCCTCCGACAGGGCGGGCTTGAAGTGGCGGCGGCGTTGGCCGATCGTCGGGCATGCGCCAACGCTTCCAGGTTTCCCTCGCCCCATGTGCTGTGGCCGTCGTCCTCGCTGGCAGCGTCCTCGCTGGCAGCGCCCACGCCGACATCGCGCCGCCGTTTTCCTCCCTCGTGGCCGCCGACACCGCCCCACCTGTCGCCCCCGCTGTCGACGGCGACAAGAGCGACACCAGCGTCGACGTCGCCGCCAGCATCGCGGCCAGCAGCCAACTGCTGCAGGTGACCACGTCGTCGTGGAGCGACCAGACGGGCACCCTGCAGCGCTACGAGCGCATCGCGGGTCGCTGGGAAAAAGTGGGCACCCCCATCACGATCGTCGTCGGCAGCGCCGGCCTCGGCTGGGGCATCGGCCTGCACAACGGCAGCGGCGGCATCGATGAGCCCCGCAAGATGGAGGGAGACTCGCGGGCCCCCGCGGGCGTGTTCCGGCTGACCCGGGCCTTCGGCAAGCTGTCGGCGCCAAAGACCGGGCTGCCCGCCAGGCACTTGCAGGCCGGCGACGTCTGCGTCGACGACGTGTCCCACGCGGCCTACAACCACATCGTCGACGCCGGCGCCCCCGCCCCGACGGCGCCGTGGAAGAGCGCCGAGCAGCTCGTGCGCAAGGACTGGCTCTACGACCTCATCGTCGTCGTCGATCAGAACCACGCCGAAGCCGCGCGCAGCCCCATCGCGGGCCGCGGATCCTGCGTGTTCCTGCATGTGTGGCGTCGGGAGAAGAGCGGCACGGCGGGGTGTACCGCCATGCAGAAGAGCGACCTGCAGGACATCCTCGCCTGGCTCGACCCCGCCCAGCAGCCCCTGCTGGTGCAGTTGCCGCGGGAGACCAGGGCCAAGGTTCGCAGCGGCTGGGGCCTGCCCTGAAGGGCTCATTTGGCGGGGAGGTTTCCCCGCCCGCCCCTCAGGACACTCGCCTCGGCGACAAACCCCAGAGCGGGTTTCTCTTCGAGGCTCGGGCTATTCGCTGAGGACGCCGCCGAGGGCCGCGCCGGCGCCGACGCCGATGACGCCGCCAAGGACGACGCCGGAGACAGCACCCACCAGGGCGCCGACGCCCATGGCGATCTGCTTGTCGGTTTCGGAGGGGGCCTCCGGGGGCGCGCCGCTGGGCGCGATGACGTAGCCGACGCCGGCGCCGATGGCGCCACCGACCACGAGGCCGGCCACGCCGCCCATGATGCCGCCGCCCACCGCGAGGCCCGTCACCTTGGGCGAACAACAGCAGCACCCGCCGCCGCCACCACCGCCGCCGCCACCACCGCCGCCACCGCCGCCATCAGAAGGCCGGTCATCGGGTGGGGGCTGGCTGTTGCGAGGGGGACGGGTGCGACGGCGATCGTCTCCCGTCGACGGCGGATTGGAGGGGTTGCGGGGGGTGCGCCGCACGCGGTCGTCGCCGGGGTCCTTGGGATTGGGCGCTTTGGTGCGCGGATCACGACGGGGAGGCGTGGGCTTCTTCGCCGTCGGGGGCCGGTCGATGGGGGCCTTGGGATTCTTGACGACGCCGTCACGGAGCTCGGGCTTCTTGGTGATGGGAGAGGGCGCCGGCTTGGGTTTGGTGACCTTGTTGCGCGGGTCCTTGCCGTCACCATCTTCTTCTTCGTCGTCGACCGCGGCGTCGTCGTCGGTCTTCTTGCGGGCGGGCGTGCGCCCCCCGACGTCCAGTTGGGCCAGGCGCTCGCCAGCGACGGCATCACCAGCATCAGCACCGTCGACGCTGTCGACGACCGATGGCGCGAGGCCCCCATCGGCGGTGTCCGACGCGGCGGCCCCGGTGGCCAGAGACGTGGCGACCATGAACGAGAGGGCCAGTGTGAGGGACCGGCGGGGATTTCGATGGAGAAATGACATGCGCACTCCGACGACGAACCAGGTGTCGTCATTTACCGCGACAGTGTGACCTGTGTCGCCCTTGGTGGGATCGCGTCACAGGTGCGAGTCAAACCCACACCTGGCGCCGTGGTCGGTGACCTCAGGTGTAGCTCGACAGGGGCGGACACGAGCAGACCAGGTGGCGGTCGCCAAAGACGTTGTTCACCCGCGCCACCGTCGGCCAGTACTTGCTGGCCCGGGTGTGGGGCGACGGGAAGGCCGCCTGTTCCCGGGTGTAGGGCCGGTCCCACGACGACGAAATCACCACGTGGGCGGGGTGGGGCGCGTGCTTGAGGGGGTTGTTGTCCCGGGGCAGCTCCCCCTTCTCGACGGCCGCGATCTCGGCGCGGATGGCCAGCATGGCGTCACAGAACCGGTCGAGCTCGGCGAGGGGCTCGCTCTCGGTGGGCTCCACCATCAAGGTGCCAGCCACGGGGAAGCTCAACGTCGGCGCGTGGAAACCGTAGTCCATGAGCCGCTTGGCGACGTCTTCAGCCTCGATGCCCGAGCTGGCCTTGATGGGGCGCAGGTCGAGGATGCACTCGTGGGCCACCCGACCGTTCTTGCCCGTGTAGAGGACGGGAAAGGCGTCTTGCAGGCGGGCCGCGATGTAGTTGGCGTTGAGGATGGCGAAGGCGGTGGCGTCGCGGAGGCCGTCGGCCCCCATCAAGCGCAGGTAGGCCCACGAGATGAGCAGGATGCTCGCGCTGCCCCAGGGAGCAGCGCTGATCGGGGGGATGGCCTGGCTGCCGCCGACGGACACCACGGGATGTCCGGGCAAAAACGGCGCCAGGTGGGCGGCGACGCCGATGGGGCCGACGCCGGGGCCGCCGCCGCCGTGGGGGATGCAGAACGTTTTGTGCAGGTTGAGGTGGCAGACGTCGGCGCCGATGTCGCCGGGGCGACACATGGCCACCTGGGCGTTCATGTTGGCGCCGTCCATGTAGACCTGCCCGCCAGCGCCGTGGATGCGCTCGCACAGCTCCTTGATGGAGGCCTCGAAGACGCCGTGGGTGCTCGGGTAGGTGACCATGCAGGCCGCCAGCCGATCCTTGTGGGTCTCGATCTTCGCCTGCAGGTCGGCCATGTCGACGTTGCCGTCGTCGTCGCAGGCCACGACGACCACTTCGAGGCCGGCCATGACGGCGCTGGCGGGATTGGTGCCGTGGGCGCTTTGGGGAATCAGGCAGACCCGGCGGTGGGACTCGCCGCGGCTGTCGTGAAACGCGCGAATGACGAGCATGCCCGCGAACTCACCCTGGGAGCCGGCGTTGGGCTGCAGGGACACTGCGGCAAAGCCCGTGACCTCGGCGAGGCCACTTTCCAGTTCGCGGATGACGCGCTGGTAGCCGGCGGCGTCGTCGATGGGGGCAAAGGGATGCAGCCCGCCAAAACGGCGCCAGGTCACGGGCGTCATCTCGGTGGTGGCGTTGAGCTTCATGGTGCACGAGCCCAGGGGGATCATGCCGTGGACGAGGCTGTAGTCCTTCTGCTCAAGGCGATGGATGTAGCGCAGCATCTCGGTCTCGCTCTTGCCCGAGGCAAAGACCGGATGGGTCAGAAACGCCGTGCTGCGCTGCAGGGCAGCGGGCCAGGCCGACGTCGACGATGGGGTGGCGGCGGCGCCCTCGTGGACGCTGCCAAAGATGTCCAGCACCGCGTCGACGTCGGCATCGGTGGTGGTTTCGTCCAGGGCGATGCCGATGGTGGCGGCGTCGATGTTGCGCAGGGTGAAGCCCGCGCTGCGAGCGCGGGACCAGGCCCACTCCATCACGTCGGCCACGCCGCCCTGCACGGCCTTTTCGCTGGTGGTGGTGACGGCGACGGTGTCGAAGAACAGGTCGTGCTTGATGGTGAAGCCCCGGGCCCGCAGGCCGGCGGCGAGGGCCACGGCGCGGGCGTGGACGTCGCTGGCGATGGCTGAGAGGCCGTCGGGCCCGTGCCACACGGCGTACATCGAGGCCATGATGGCCAGCAGCACCTGGGCGGTGCAGACGTTCGACGTGGCCTTCTCGCGGCGGATGTGTTGCTCGCGGGTCTGCAGGGCCATGCGCAGGGCGGTGGCCCCCGTCGCATCCTGGGAGACCCCGATGAGGCGACCAGGCATGGCCCGCGCCGACGCCAGCTTGGTGGCCAGAAACGCCGCGTGGGGACCGCCGTAGCCCATGGGTACGCCGAAGCGTTGGGCGGAGCCGACGACGACGTCAGCCCCCTGGGCTCCCGGTGGCGTCATCAGGCAGCAGGCGAGCAAATCCGTGGCCACGACGACCAGGGCCTGGGCCCCATGGATGCGGGCGATGAGGGGGGCGAGGTCTGTCACCTCGCCGTCGGTGCGGGGGTTCTGCACAAACACGGCGGCGACGGTGCCGAAGTCGGCGAAGGTGTCGGGGTCGGCCACCACCACATCGACGTCGATGGGGTGCAGGCGACCCTGGATGACGGCGATGGTCTGGGGATGGCTGTGCTTGTCGACGAGGACGCGACGGGGGGCGCCCTCGCCCCGCATGCGCAGGGTCATGGCGAGGGCTTCGGCGGCGGCGGTGCCTTCGTCGAGGAGGCTGGCGTTGGCCATCTCCATGCCCGTGAGGTCCGCCACCATGGTCTGGTAGTTGAGCAGGGCCTCGAGGCGGCCCTGGGAGATCTCGGCCTGGTAGGGCGTGTAGGCCGTGTACCAGGCGGGGTTCTCGAGGATGTTGCGCAGGATGACGCCGGGGACGATGACGTCGTGGTAGCCCATGCCGATCATGGCCTTCGTCGGCGTGTTCATGGCGGCGATGGTCTCAAGCTCCGCCAGCAAGGCGGCCTCTGACGACGGCGCCGGCAGGTCCAGCGGCCGGTTGAGCCGGATGGTGTCGGGCACGGTCTCGTCGAGGAGGGCATCGAGGGACGCCGCTTTGACGACCTCCAGCATGCGGCTCAGGTCGGTGGGGCGGGGACCAATGTGACGAGCAGAAAATCCGTGCATGCCCCCGGCATA
>Ga0247834_1000241_pt1 | contig 105897 bp, 121 predicted proteins | sample LaCruzMarch2015__8_FD_187118 | JGI IMG/M metagenome (GOLD analysis project Ga0247834, IMG submission 187118) | Freshwater microbial communities from meromictic Lake La Cruz, Castile-La Mancha, Spain - LaCruzMarch2015_12m | ecosystem: Environmental > Aquatic > Freshwater > Lake | place: Spain...
TGCCCTACCAATTTATACCACAACCATCTGGGCAATTCTTACATTTATTTTTTCCCTGAGTGTGCCTTGGTTACATGTAATGGGGGGGTATTTGTTATTCAATCTAGTCAAGGGGTCGATTGCCAAAGCATTCAAAAAGTAAAAAAATCCACTCTTAAATCACTTCAAACAAAATGACATCAACTCAACAACTTCATGATGAACTTCTGGAAGGGTATTTACTCCAAACCAGAGAACAAATTCAGCAGGATCTTCTCACTCTCATTGATAGTGATGATCAGGAATTAAATGATAAGATGTGCCAAATTGTAGTAGACAACTTTGACAAATTCTTTACAGAGGTAAAATGAAACTTTTTATCATCACAGAAATCCTGATTGATTACAATGGAGGAATGGTAATCGTTGCTGCTAATAATCATACTGAGTGTAAAGAAGTCTTTCTAAAAGAGTTTGCGGATGAAAACTCTGAGTATGAAACAGAGTTTGATAATGCTCACTTTCAAGTGATTGAATCTGTTGGAATAGATGAACCGGGTGTTATCAGCTATGTTTATGGTGGATCTTAAAATGAAATCATCACATGTTACATTCATCTATCTCACTATAATTGGCTTGATTGGGTGGAATGTATTCCTCGCACAAAGGGATCAAAAATTATATGATTCCTTTGACAAAATCAAGCATAGTGTGCCAGTTGAGCAACTGTCCACTTGGCACCCCAAAGACCTCTAAGGGGTGTTATATTAAACAAGTCAACCAACACAATCAAACAAATGTCAACTCGATCACGCATTGGTTTACAACTCAAGGATCAGTCTATCATTTCAGTGTATTGTCATTCTGATGGATCTTCTATTGGTATCAAACTCATAGAGGATTTCAATTCTTATGATAAGGCTGCCGAATTGATTGATGGTGGTGATATTAGTAACTTATGTACTAACAGAGGTTGGAATAATGAATTTCTTCAAACTTATACTACACGCTATTTCTCTTCCAGAGGTGAAGATTGCCCTCCACGTCTTGATTCCAACCTGAAAGAATATCTTAGCGACGGTGAAGAGTATGCCTACTTGTTTACAAATGGTGAATGGGTGTGTTATAATACTCAAGACTGGAGTGAAGATTATCTTCAACAAGTAGAGATTCCTTTACCTGTTGCTGTATAAACTTAAGAGGAAAGAGTTTGCCTCATCTATTCAATCAAAGTTACTCCTGTGGTGATATTATAAGAAATATGGTTAGGTGGGTTATTATACGGGAAGGGGTGGTGCCCTTCCCATTTCTCTTTATTCAAAAAAACAAATGAATTACACAATGGAACAAATCAATTCTTTTCTTTATGATGCTCTGAATGAAGAAAGTTTAAGTGCTAATCAAATCTATGAGACAATCATAGAGACTGTTGCAGAACACACAGAGTATTTGCAGTTACAGTATGTGAAGAGTCAACAACTCTTCGATTTACTGAAAGGAACTGCTAAACCTTATAAGTCACCTTGGAATGAATACTGGGATAATAATAAACAAGATCGTGTAGTCAAGTGGCGTCTTCCTGTTGAAGAATTGGAGACTGAATATTATATTACATTTCCCGATGATTTGTTAGAAGCAGCAGATCTTAAAGAGGGTGATGAGATAGAATGGATAGATCAAAATGATGGTAGTTATTTAATAAAAAAGATTGATGCGGAAAAAGATGTAGAAAAACATGTGGAAAACTTATTGTGAATAAAAATATATGTTAAAGAAGTGTTAAGTTCTCAATTAGGGTTCTTATTGAGAATCAATAAGAGGTGTTATTGAGAATGAATTGGGGTGTTATTGAGATTATACAGAGTGTTATAGTGAATGTGCGGAGTGTTATTGAGAATGTGCAGAGTGTTATTGAGAATGTGCAGAGTGTTATAAGTGTTCCTGAGTGTTGTTGTCTTGGCGTCCCTATTACCACAACACGCGAAAAATGTCAAGCCCTCGCAATAAAACGTCACAAACCCCTCACATAACACACAGGAACCCCCAATTCTACCACACCCCAGGTCTCAAAGTCAACCCCCAATCCCATAACACTTACTAATACTTCGAGTGTTATCGATAAGATCTAGTTATCATAGAGAGGGTTGACAGATCTGCAAAACCTAGTTATAATTGGGGTATAGAACAAGTGGAATGTGGACGCCACTCTAAAAGATCACATCATTTCAACACTTTATTATAATGAAAACGTTTAGTTTCACATCCAGCGCCATTGATTCCCTTTCTATGGAAGGTGATCAGGTTAGCATCACATTCAAGGGTGGTCGTGATTACACCTATAAGGCAGTAAATCCTACCATGTTTGAGACTGCCATACAAGGTGAGATCTCCGATCCTGATGGATCATTAGGTCGCCTAGTTAATCAAATGATCAGATCCGAGGATCTTGTGACAGTATAACAAGTGGCACAAGGGGTCTTGTGTTATGGCAAGATCCCTTTTATATTACCTAGGTAATCAAACAATCCAATGACTAATTCAGTTTTGGTAACACCAAAATCAAACAAAGCAAAGAATCGATTTGCTAATCTAATGGAAAGTAATCCTGAATGTGTTATTGAACAGACTAAAGAGAATGAAGTCTTTCTACGTTCTGCCAATGGCAAGAACTTCTTTTGGGTTAATACTAACAATGATTTGAATTGGAGCATAGAATCATGAACGAAGAACAGTTTTCAATGTTTGATTTCACAGAAGAAATCAGTGAAACCACTCTCATTGGAGATGAGTGGAATAGTTATTATGAATCCGAGTGTTATGATGATCAATCATGGTCAGAACTTGGTGGAGTAAATGCTGAAGAAAACTAGTTATTATTTGGGGATTATATTAATAATCCCTTTCCTAGTTATTCTACAACACATATTCTCAAAGATTATAGAGATTAGTCCTAAACTTATTTTGTTATTGTTTATAACAATTGTTCCTAATATGTTAAAGCATTTTGCACCTAACTTTTATTACAATAACAACATACCACAACAAAGACAATAATACCATTTATTATAAGCGATGGTTCCCATCCTACCAACTCTATATTGCAAGCATGTTCTAGGCGCTTCTAGGCGCCTCTGAGGACACTTTATGAACTGGCACAAGGTTGCTGGATTGGTTAGGTTTATGTGTGTTATGCTTTGGGAGTCAAACCCACCAGATCAAACCCATGCTCACAGGATTTACTGCTATTAGTTCTAATCGTAAGACGGGACCGATCCCAACAACAATAAGCGCCAAAGAAACTTGTTGGGATGGCTGCCCGTTTTATAACAAAGGCTGCTATGGGAAAGGTGGCCCCCAGAATATACACTGGAATGCCATAAGTTCGGGTGAACGTGGTTATGAGTGGGATCAATTCTTGCTCAAAATAAAGACAATCAAGCGGGGCCAATTGTGGCGCCATAATGTTACCGGTGATCTGCCAGTTGTGTCTAATGGTGTGATTGATGGTAATAAAACCAATCAGTTGGTTAATGCTAACAAAGGCAAGAAAGGGTTTACATTTACCCATCACCCATTAACTAATAACAACTTGCCAATTATTAAAGATGCCAATGCTGGCGGATTTACTGTTAATGTTAGCACTGAATCTATAGAAGTTGCTGATAAAGTAATGACAGAGCATAACATTCCAGCTGTTGCTGTTGTTCACTCTACCAAGACAAATAGATTTTACAAGACAGAATCAGGTCGCAAAGTAATAACATGCCCAGCAACTATTCACGAGAATGTTACATGTTCTACATGCGGTTTGTGTCAAATAGTAGACCGACAGTTTATTATAGCTTTCCCCTCCCATGGGAATGCTAAAAAAACAGTTAACGAAATTGTCGGATTGTGACAGTTTAGAAAGTGGCACAATGGGAGGTGACAGGATCACCTCCCATGCTCTATAATAAACAAGTAAACAAAGGACTCTCACCATGTTCTCAGTCACTCTCACCGATCCCAAAACTTTCGGAAACACTTATCAGAAGGCAATCCTTTCTATTCTGCCGATGGACTCTGATAAGAATAAACTCGGATTGAATCTACCAGAAATTAAAGATGCTTTAGGTTTATCCAACGATGCTCGCACAAGTTTATGCTTAATGTTAAAAACCTTTGTTTCCAAAGGATTAGTTAGGCGTTATGATTATAAGATTGGTAATCGTAGAATTGTCTCTTATAAGAGACTACTACCACTACGTCGCCGAGAAATACTTTCCCGCTGGATTCAAAGGTGATCTAGTTATTATAGGGGAGGCAATTAACCTCCCCTAGTTATTACTTAAGGATCTAGTTGTTATAACACTACACTATTACAGTTGTTATAACACTACACTATTACATTTGTTATAACACTACACTATTACAGTTGTTATAACAAACAACTGTAACAATTTGTTATATTTTGTTATACTTAAAAAAAGTTTGCAGGTTCAGTGGCGATGGATTGATCAGGCAGTTACCCTACTGCCGTCGGTGCTGGTTGTTCCCATAGTCTACAGCATTGCCTGACCCATAAACCCCTAGCAGTGGACAGTTTGCTAAGTGGCACAAGGTCGCTAGACTTATCTGGTTTGCTAGTGTTATGCTTTGGGAGTCCACCACACCAGACCAGATGGAAACTCTCACAATCAAGTCAAAACCATTCATCGTTTCAACATTCTCACCTTATGAGTCTAAGGATTTTTTCTATCATTTCGCATACACCTATGAGGAGGCAGTTGAACTCGCAGAGTGGTTCTACCTGCAAACTGGTAAGGTTGTGGCAGTTGAGAAAGTGGCACAAGACCCCTCCACAATCGCCTCCCATGCTCTATACTAAACAAGTCAACCAAACCGACGCGACCCATGATCGTTCAACAAATCGCTCCAAATCAAACCGAGGTTATGCTCGCAGATGGCACTGAGATTCTGATCTCCTACGTGACGCCAGTTGCTGCCAGGATCGCTGGCAGGGGATGGGTCAGAACATCTCACAAATGGAGCAGCACCACAACAAAGCATATCAACAAATGGTTGATTAAGAATAGGGGGGATGCAAATGTTCCCGCTGTAGATCAATGGGATCTTGATGCATTAATTGCGTTCTAGTTATTATAGGGGAGGCAATTAACCTCCCCTAGTTATTATTAATTCACCCTACTATTCAAACCAATGTTTACAATTTGTTATGAGATCCCATACCCTAGCATGGGATTAAATGAGGAATGGAGAGAGCAAACATTTGAGAGTAAACAGAAAGCAGATGAGATGATCATCTTCTACAAATCATGCGGCAGTAGAGCGCATCACGCCAGCGTGATAATGGATAACACGCCAGCGTGATAATGGATAACACGCCAGCGTGATAATGGATAACACGCCAGCGTGATAATGGATAACACGCCAGCGTGATAATGGATAACACGCCAGCGTGATACATTTGACCCATAAGCAACGCTAATCAATGGAATCGTTGCTTATGGGTTCCGGCGTGTTATGATTAACTCAAGCGGGCAACCTATTTCCCCCGCTTCTAATTCCCACCATGGCAACCCACACACCCTCAGATCTAGACCTGAAAGCAGCTGAGCTAATTGCAAAGCATAAAGAATTTGAAGCATTAAAAAATGAGTTTGAAGCATTAAAAGATTCTTATCTTAGTGAACTACAGCGCCAGAATGTTGGCGAGGTAAATGTTAAGGAAGGCAAAATAATTGTATGTACTCGTACAAATAAAGATTATGGCCACACTGTTAAGGTTTTGGAAGCTAATCTTAAAGCTGAAAAGACTAGGTTAGATCATCTTTTAGAGTTCACTATTAAGTCTGTAACGCATTATCTGAGAATTGGCTAACATTTAAGGGGGCGATCTTCGCCCCTATTCTTAACACTCAAACCACCCCATCTTTCCCCCAATGAAAAACTTTATCACTGCTGCCGCTAAATTAGATTTAACAGTTGAAGATGTTCTTGATATGTTGGACCTTACAGTAGAAGATGCTGAGAATGAGAATCTATCAGTTAATGAGATAATTGAAGCGGTTCGGGATTTAGATTGTATCTATGAGGATGATTTGGTCCGTGGCGGTGATAGTTGCTCGTATTACTGCAACGCTTAAACTAACATTTAAGGGGGAGGCAATCCCTCCCCTATTCTTAACACCTTTCCCCCATCTTTTGTTATCATGGCTATTCAAACCGCATCATTAAAGTTTAATCTAGATCACCTATTGACGCAATGGGATATTAAACTTTCAAAAAATAAGTATTATAATCCCTACGCTCTGGGGATATATCTAGCAAGGGCAGAGGATCTCATAGAAAGTGTTAATAAGGGCGCTACAATTAGTGAGGCAATAGATATACATTTTAACGATAGACTGGCGGCGATGTTACATAAGAAACTATCTTAACTAACACTCAAAGGGCAGCGATTGCTGCCCTTAATTAACATTTAGTGACTGATAAGCAATGCTAATCAGTCGAAACAGCAGTATAAGCGTTTATTATGGGCGGCGGCGGCGTTTCCCCCCAAAAAACGATAATACGTTAACCTACAAAGGTCCCCAGGCGCCTTGTATATAACACGCTATCGTTATCTCAAAAATTTTTCCCCATAAAAAATTCCCCTGGGGGTTGACAACACTCAGAGGTTATTCTATAATACTTTTTTATCAGAACTATGAATCTCTCCATCACGGCTCGCAAGACCCCAACCTGTTGGGTCTTTGATCATGAACATCACAACACTGTTGACGAGGCATTGTGTAATGGTACTGAGAAAGTGATTGATTGGTATTATCAAGCAATTGAATCTACGATGCCCATTGTAGGTGATGAACTTGGGTTTTATCTAAGCACTGAAAAATTGCAGAATACCACGACTCAGATAAATCTCATAGAAACAAGTGAAACTGGATCTTATTATATTGATCAGTTATCTAAAATGGAACTTTGGTTATGTCCATGGTTACAAGGATACTTTGGTGAAGTTCCTCAGAGAATTTACATTGAGTGTTTTTCTATACCTAAGAGTATAAGTGAAGAAGAGTTGGATGAAATTATAGAGAATGGATAAATAATTTAAAAAGTATTATATGAAAACATTTAAAGAGTTTATATTAGAGAAGTACTACGAACCAGATCAACCCTTACCATCAGGAAAGACTCCTTATGGTAAGGCTACTTCATCTTATTTTAGACAGAGGGGTGAGTATTTTAAAGGACCAAGTAATGCAGAAAAATTTAAACAAGTAGCAACACAAGGTGCTAGAAGACAAACTCAAGTAAGTCGTGGTGCAGATAATCCAACATTTAACTCAAAATTCGACCCAAGTGGTCGCTATGATATAGATGCTGATTCAAATCATGCATTGAGAGTTACTGATACTGAGAATAAGGTTCAAATGCGTTTAAGAAAAAAAGATCGAATCGCTCCAGGTAACAAGCCGGTTTATGATGTTGAATGGTATAATAATGATCGTAAATTTAATAATAACCCCGGAGCAGCAAGAGCAGTTACAAGAAATGTGATTGATATGTGGAGAAATCAAGTTGCTCCACGTATTCCAAGTAACACAGTTCTTACTAATTTCCCAATTACGAATGATACCAGTGAAAGAAATAGTCGTTCCAATTTATATTCAAAGTATGCTGGATTTGGTAAAACTGGAATGCAGGGAAGACAATATGCAGCAGTAGGTCGTCCACCATCACCCAAACAAGCAGCAGCGGGTGCCCAGCGTATTACTCCACTATCTGGCAATTTAGATCCAGATTATATACTTAGTAGAAGCCAGGATCCGGGAACTCCTTTGCATCAACCTAAAAAATACTGGGCAGCAGTGGAAAAAGCAAGTGGACAAAGAAGAATAATCGCACCTGCAACACCATCAAGACCATTAGCAAATAAAGCAATCAAAGCATTAAAATCAACACAACCCATCACAGCACCACCAGTACCAAAACCACTTTCATTTAAACTACCAAACATTCCTACCCCTAGAATTCGTGGTGGTGGTCGTGCTGCTTTGGCAGCAGGTGTTGTCGCTGCAGGTCTTGGCGCTTATGCTGCTCTTAACAAACCTAAGAAGTGATTATTATGACAACACCCAAAAAGCCTAAAAAAAATCCCACGTTTGGTAACGGGGATAAGAGACGTGCTACTGGTCAATGTAGAACTGAAGCACAAAAGAATGCCAGTAATAAGAAAAAGAAGTAACTCAAATACCTAATCAATCATTCACTCGAAGTTTTGCTGCTTGTGAAAGAGCATTAATTTTTTGTTGTGAAGTTAAATTTTTCTGTTTTCCGATACTCTTCACTGCAATATCAAACTTTCGATTATCTGCTGGAGTATCAGTACCACTCACTTGTTCTAGAAATTCTTGATAAGTTTTCATAGATTATTTCCCGTCAACAATACTTGAAATCCACTTATCACTCATAACACTGATAATCTTCTCAGCGTTCTCTTCAGATGATGCAAAACCTTCATCAATCAAATGTCCCTTGATCAAAGTATAATAATCAGTAGAATCTTTTAGTCCCTGATAACCAGTTTTTTTGTCTGGCACACCTGTACCTGTTGGTGCAGAGTTTCTTCTTTTCTCAGTCTCATATTTAATTCGAGTTTTTTCGCTGGAACTTTTGCCAGGATGCTGACCTGATTCCATCTCTTCGATAAGAGTTTCTTGATTAGCATAGATGCTTTGATAAGATTCAGCAAGATTTCGAATATCCCTGGGTTGCATTTTAATAATAACTGTGTTTTAAATATTTATACTTCCGTGTTCTTGACACAGATAAATATTCATGTTATGATTGTTTTATTCCCCATTGAGGATTTATGGCAAAAGGTTTTAAAGTGTTGGCAAATACGCCAAGTGTGAGTCCAGATGAGTTTGATTTGGAACAAGCAAAGGAAATGGCAAGAGGTAAGGCAATTGTATTTTGTCTTCCAGGTAGAGGTTGTTCATATACATTCCTAAAGAACTTTGTACAACTTTGTTTTGATCTAGTTCAAAACGGATGTTCAATTCAAATCTCACAAGATTATAGTTCGATGGTGAACTTTGCTAGATGTAAATGTTTGGGTGCAAATGTTCTTCGTGGACCTAATCAAAAACCATGGGACGGGAAACTTACCTACGACTATCAACTTTGGATTGATAGTGATATTGTTTTTAACACCGAAGGGTTTTATCGACTGGTTTCTATGGATAAGGACATTGCTGCTGGTTGGTATGCTACAGAAGATGGAGTAACTACCTCTGTTGCTCACTGGTTAGAAGAAGAAGATTTCGCTAAGAACGGTGGAGTCATGAATCATGAGACTGTGGAAACCATGAGTCGTCGCAATAAAACATTTACAGTTGATTATACTGGATTTGGTTGGGTTCTAATTAAGAATGGTGTGTTTGAAAATCTAGAGTATCCTTGGTTTGCACCACAAATGCAAGTCTTTGAATCTGGAGAAGTTCAAGACATGTGTGGGGAGGATGTTTCATTCTGCCTTGATGCAAAGAAAAAAGGTTATGAAATCTGGTGTGATCCAAAGATTCGTGTGGGTCATGAAAAAATGCGTGTTATTTAAAATATAGATAAAGCAGGAAGAAATTCCTGCTTTTTTATTAAAAATTATGGCATATCTCAATCACAATCTTCCGACATTCACTTGCTACCTTCGTAATGAATTTTTGTATAATCATAAAAAAGGACATATGGAAGTAACTTTATGTGATGTTCATTCAGTTGCTTCATTAGAGAAGCATGTACCTCTGTTTGAAGCATTTTTAGAAAATGGTGTAAACTGGACTCGTAGACCAATTCATGCTTTTTGTTGGAAACCAGATGCTCCAGCACCAGAATTGGAAGAATGTATGTGGTGGGATTGTTTTTCACCTTATATTGATGTTCAAGTTCGTTCTCGTTTAGCAAATTTACGTGCTGAATTGATTAATTATAAAGGGAAAAAGAATGAAGGAACTTACATGTTTACTCTTGATTGGTCATGGGAGTCCAAATCTACTTTAAATACCAACTTTAGTGAAACTCCAGAACATAAATGTGCTCATTTTTTTAAAATGGATGATGGAAATTTTTATGCATACCCAAATAATAAAATTTTATGGTATGATGACGCATGGACCAAGAACAGAATTACCAAAAATCCAGGGTATGAGATTGATTTAACTGAATATTCAGTTGAGAATCTTCGAAAAATTGAGACATCAGACGATTTTATGTATGAAGTAACAAAATTCGGGATAGGAACCCCGTAAAAAGTTCTGATTAAACTAATCAGGTACTCAAATGGAAGAAAAACTAGTATTGACCGAAATTTTACATGACAATTTGACTAAAAAAAAGCATGATTTCAAAAAACAAGAAGAAATTCATGAAAAAATTCGAAATGATGATGATTATGATGATTGGGACTATGGAACTGAGCCAAGTTATGGAAAAATCGTGATGTGAACCGCTATAAATAATTGTTAGGACGTATATTTGGCGATGGCATTTAAAGTTTCAAGAGCATTTAATGACATTAGTTTGTCTTTCAAAAGACATCCAATGACTAATGACATTATTATGCTTAAAAATGAAAATGCCATCAAAAATTCTGTAATTAATTTAGTCAGAACTTATATTGGAGAAAGATTTTTCAGATCTGATATCGGAACACCAATTAGTAGATCATTATTTGAAATTCAAACATCAGAATTTGGAATTGAAGTTGAAAACCATATTACACAAACTTTAGTCAATTTAGAACCCAGAATTCAACTTAAAAAAGTAAATGTTTCATTTCCATTAGATAAAAATGAATTGAGTGTCGATATTAATTATGACATTATTGGATTAGCATTTCCAATTCAAGAATTAACCTTCGTACTCAATCCAACTCGAATATAATGGCATTTACTCAGTACACTAATTTAGATTTTGATCAGATTAAAACATCGATCAAAGATTATCTAAGAGCAAATTCAAATTTTACGGATTTTGATTTTGATGGATCGAATTTAAGTGTACTAATAGATACTCTTGCTTATAATTCTTATATTACTGCATATAACACGAATGCTGTTGTTAACGAAGTATTCATTGATAGTGCAGTTTTAAGAGAAAACGTAATTTCACTCGCAAGGAACATTGGATACGTACCAAGGTCTAAGAGGGCGTCCAGGGCGCTGGTATCGTTCTTAGCGGAGGTTCCTGCGACGAGTACAACCCCCACCGCTACTCTCAAAGCAGGTATTGTTGCTACTGGATCTGCAGAAGATGTTTCTTATGCATTCTCAATTCCAGAAGACATTTCTGTTACTGTAAGTGATTATGATGGAACAACTCCAAGATTTGCATTTTTTGAAAATATTGAAATATATGAAGGAAGTCTTGTTACAACAAATTTTACAGTTGACACCTCAGTAAACGATCAAAAATTTGTTCTCCCAAATCCAAACATAGACACATCAACACTGATTGTAAAAGTAAAACCTTCGGTTAATGATAGTTCATCCACAAGATATAAAAGATTAGATAATATAATTGGAATTAATAGTACAGCATATCATTATTTCTTACAAGAAATTTCAGGAGAAAAGTATGAAATTATTTTTGGAGATGATGTAATTGCGAAAAAATTAGCAAATAATAATTATGTGGAGTGTTCATATATTGTTACCAGCGGTCCAGATTCAAATGGATCTTCTAATTTTTCATTTTCTGGAATTATAGAAAACAGTGCTTCCAATGTTATTACACAAAATACAGGATTGGAAATTACAGTTAATCAGCCATCTAGAAATGGTGATGTAATTGAATCTATTAATTCAATTAAGTATTATGCTCCACGACTCTATTCTTCACAATATAGGGCTGTTTCGGCAAGTGATTATGAAGCAATTATCCCATACATTTACCCAAATGCAGAATCTGTAACTGCTTATGGTGGTGAGGAATTGAATCCACCACAATATGGCAATGTTTTTATTGTAATTAAACCTCGCAATGGTGAGCTTTTAGGAGATTATACTAAACGAGAAATTTTATCAAAACTTAAATCATATTCCGTTGCTGGAATTGTACCCAAATTTGTGGATTTAAAGTATTTGTATGTCGAATTAGAATCTGCAATTTATTACAATTCAAGTTTTACTTCAAGTTCTAATGATTTATTGACAAAAATACAATCTGCACTTACAACATATGCTTCTGGAATTGATGTAAATAAATTTGGGGGTAGAATTAAATATTCAAAAATTGTCAGTATCATTGATAATGTAGATTCAGCAATTACTTCCAATATTACAAAAGTGAAAATAAGAAGAAATTTACAAGTGTCTATTGGACAAAATGCTCAATATGAACTTTGCTATGGAAACTCATTCCATTCAAGATCTGAAGGATATTCTATAAAATCTTCTGGATTTAGTATTTTTGGTAATTTAGACACATTATATCTTGCAGATCAAAAAATTTCAAAAACTCTTGGATCACTCTTTTTCTTTAAATTGGACAAAATTGGAAATCCCAGTATAGTCAAAGCAAACGCCGGTACTGTCAAATATGACATAGGTGAAATCATTATAGATACTGTAAATATAACCTCAACTGTTATATCAAATAATGTAATTCAAATTCAGGCAATACCTGAATCAAATGATGTTCTTGGATTGAAAGCTCTATATGTTCAGTTGAATATTTCATCCAGCAAGTTTGAAATGATTGGTGATGTTATTTCTTCTGGTGATAACATTTCAGGAACAAGATTTACTTCAACCTCAAGTTTTATAAACGGTCTGTACACAAGATAGAATGTTAAACAAGAATCTTCAACGAGTAAAAATAAATCAAATTATTCGCAATCAAATTCCTGATTTTATTGCCGAAGAAAATCCACTATTTGTAGAATTTCTTGAACAATATTATAGATCTCAGGATAGTCAAGCAACGGCTGCTGATATTAGTGAAAACATCGATTCATACTTAAAATTAGAAAATTTTCAAGAAATTAATTATTTAACAAAATCCACAAAATTAAGTGCTGATATTAAGTATTATGATGAAACTATTAATGTAGATTCTACAGATTCTTGGCCTGATCAATATGGATTGTTTAAAATTGATGATGAGATCATTACGTATACGGGAAAAACTGCAACTAGTTTTACTGGATGTATTCGTGGATTTAGTGGAATTGAAAGTTTACACGAAACTAATAGTCCAGAAAATTTAGTTTTTAATTCTACAATATCAGAAGATCATAGTGATAATTCAATCGTAACTAATTTAAGCAATTTATTTTTGCAAGAATTTTGGGAAAAATTAAAAGTACAATTTTTACCAGGATTTGAAAACAGAGAACTATACGAAGATTTAGATCAATCATTTTTTATATCAAGAGCAAATGATTTTTATAAAGTAAAAGGAACTGATGAATCTATTAAAATACTTTTCAAAGTTTTGTATGGTGATTCTGCAACTGTAATCAAACCTAGAGACTATTTAATCACACCATCTAATGCAGATTGGAGTGTTACTGTAAATTTGATTGCAGAACTAGTTTCTGGAAATCCATTAAACATTAAAGGACAAACTTTAATTCAAGAAAATCCAAATGCAAGTGGTAATATATTTGATATTGAATTATACAGTTTAGAAGATAATGATTATTATTTGATTAAATTGAGTAAAGATTCTGTAGTTGGGGATTTTGTTGTTAATGGATTTGCAAAGAATACAATTGAAGTTCAAATTGGTTCTGATAAAATTACGGTAGATTCAACATTGGGATTTGCCAAGTCTGGAATTTTGTATGCTGATGGTCAGACTATAACATACACTGATAAGAACTCAACTCAGTTTTTAGGATGTACTGGAATTACTGGAATTATTTCTCAATACAATGGTATTCATCAATATAATTTTGTATACTCATATGAATCCGTTAACGGTAGAGTGGATGTAAATTCTGAAAATAAAGTAGTATTAAGAATTACTGGGACACTCTCAGACTTTGATCTTTCAAACTCAAAGGCAAAATATCTATCTTCTGGAGATGAAATTTTTGTAAAGCAACTTGGAGAACAAGTATATCCTGGGGAATACAATTATAAATTTGATAATTGGTTTTACAATAATGCAATAAATGTAAAATTACTAGAAACTTCTTCAAGATTTACAAGTTTAGTCACACCTACTATTGTAACTACAAAAACAAATCATAAATTTAAAATTGGGGATAGTGTAACTTTAAGTTCCACTGTAGGAATTATTGAAATATCAGGAACGGTAACTGATATTTTATATGATGATGATACTGCAAGAATTCAAAATAATTCAACCAGATTCCAATTTAGTTTTTCTGCTGGGGTAACTTTAAATAATACAATAAATTATATTGCAAAAAGAATTATTTTAACTGCAGTAAATTCAACTTATTCCAAAATATCTGGGATTGTTGCTAATATTCAAAATACTTATATTGATCGGGATAAAAAGAATTTATATGTAACTGCTTCTGGATTACCATCATATAGTGTAGATTCTCCATCAAGAAAGAAAGAATTTATTTCATCATCTACACCATCCGAAACAATTACCACAGTAGGTAATCATAATTTTAATACTGGGCAGAAAGTTTTTTTCAGTGTTAAAAGTGGTATTGTAACAGGACTTTCAACTGATACTTCATATTTTGTTAAAAAAATTAATAATACATCACTTTCATTAGCATTTAATCCTACAAATATAATTACTTCAAATTGTGTTTCTTATAGTGGAATTGGAACTGGAATATTAACTGCACTTGAAGTTAATAATAGAGATTTAAAAGATCAGAACTTACTCAAAAGAATACCGATAACTCCAAAAGCAAAATCAACAAATGTAAAATTGGAAGATTTTACATCGTCAAAAACCACAGGAATTTTTGTAAACGGAGTTGAAATTTTATCAAGTCAATCATCCGACGTTATTTACTATGGTCAAATTAATCAATTAAATGTATTGAGTGGCGGAAAAGATTATAATGTTACTATACCTCCGCAAGTTATAGTTTCCGATAATTATGGTAGTGGAGTATTGGCAAATGCAAATACCACAGGCGTTATTGATAGTATTATTGTAACTGATCCTGGTCATAACTTTAAAACTATTCCAACTGTAGATATTATTGGTGGAAATGGAAAAAATGCCACTGCTAAATGTTTTTTAAAATCATCGCAATTTTCAATTAATTTTGAAGGTGGAGCTATTGGAATTGACACTTCTACAAATGTAATTGGGTTTGCAACTTTTCATGGTTTTGAAAATGGAAGCAAACTGATATACAATTCTTTAGGAAATACTCCAATTGGAATAGGTAGTACAATTGGAAGCACTTCTATAGACAATTCATTAGTAGATAATTCAATATATTTTGCACGTAAAATATCAAATACTTCAATTCAATTGATGAATACATTATCAGACTCTTTAGTTGGTGTGAATACAATTAATATTGTTGGCGTTTCATCAAGATCTCATAAATTTGTTGATACTAAAATTAGAAAAATTATTGATTTTGTTCAGATTACAAATCCAGGACAAAATTATCAAGTTAGAACCATCGAAGTAGATAGTGTTGAATATCCACCTAAATTCCCCGGAATATCCACGGCTTTTGTTGGCATTAATACTGAAAATAATTATATCTTTGCGAAGGGTCATGGATTTGAAACTGGAGAAGAAATAATATATTCAAATAATGGTCAAGTTATATCTGGACTTAATACACTCACAAAATATTGTGCAATAAAAATTGATGATTCTAAATTTAAACTAGTTGAAAAATTTGTTGGAGTTTCATCTATAACTGGAATTGCTACTACAGCATTTAATTCAAATCTAGTTAATAACAATTTTGTCAATTTAAATTCTACAGGAGTTGGAACTCATACTTTTTCATATCCACCAACACAAGTTATTATTACTGGGATCACTAATTCAACTTTACAAACTGGGATATCAACATCAATAACTGCCATTCCAATTGTAAAAGGATCTATAAAAGATATCTTTGTTAAAAACGGTGGTCATGATTATGGAGCAGAAATACTTAATTTTGAAAGACAACCATCAATCACTTTATCAAGTGGGTCTGGTGCTTTACTTGGCGCTAGAATTACTGATGGGAAAATTGTAAATGTAATTATATTTGAACCTGGTTCTGGTTATATTTCTGAACCGGAGTTAATTATTGAGGGAGATGGAAAGTTTGCTAGGTTAAAAGCAATCGTTTCCAATGGACAAATTGTTGATGTCCAAATTATTGATGGTGGGAAAGAATATATTCAAAAAACTACTAAAATTGTAATTAAAACTTTGGGAAGTGGAGCAAAAGTTTCTGCAGATATTCAAAAATGGATAATAAACTCATATGCTCAAAATGTATTTAATACTGATGATGCAATTTTAATTACTGGTCTTAATGATACTACAACTACTAAGTTAGTTTCAATATATGCACCTAAAAAATTAAGAAGGTCTTTGGGTGATAATTTAGATTCCAATTTAAATGAAGTTGGCATAAACACAGTTCACTCACCAATTATTGGATGGTGTTATGATGGAAATCCAATTTATGGACCCTATGGTGGATCAAATGCAACAAATTCAATAAATCCACGTTTAATGGTAAGTAGTTACTCATTAATCGCAAAACCAAACAGACCATCTTTAGCAAGTTTTCCAAATGGATTTTTTGTAGATGATTATGAATTCACATCAAGTGGTGATTTAGATGAAAACAATGGAAGATTTTGTATTACTCCAGAATTTCCAAATGGAACTTATGCATATTTTGCCACTAAAAATACCTATCCGTATGTTGTTAAATCATTTAAAAATGATCCAGATTTGTTTAATTATGATTTTACGATAGATCAAAATGCAGATTTGCTTTTAGGTGGTAATATTTTTAGAAATAGTACTCCATATAGAATAAATGAATCTAATGCATTTTATGAGGGATTAAATAATTTTGGTAATAAAAAAGAAAAATTTGCAATTAATTCAGTTGTCTCTTCTGGTATATCTTCAGTTAGAATAATAGATGGTGGTAGTAATTATCAAGTTGGAGATAGAGTTTCATTTATAAATGAAAAGTCTGGTGGACTTGGAGCAAGAGCAAAAGTTTCATCATTAATGGGTAAGGAAATTAAATCAATTACTTATAATAACACTACAATTCCAAATATAACATTTAGTTATTCTAGAAATGTTGTTACTGGATTTACAACAAATCCCCATGGGGTTATTGATGGAGAAACGGTAATTATTTCTGGAATTAGCAGTTCTTCTTTTAAATTTTTTGAAGGAAATTATAAAGTTGGGGTTGCAAGTGTAAGCACTTCGTTACTTGTGGGAATTGGTACAACTGCATCTACAGGAATTGTAACTAGTATCGTATTATCGGAGTCTGCAACTTCTGGAAGAATTGTAACCGATGATTTGCTTACAGTTGGAACAGAACAGTTATTAGTTCTCAATGTTCTTGAGAGTACAAATTCATACCGAGTACAGAGATCTTATAATGCAAGTGTTGGGTCTGCTCACACTTCGGGGGACTCTGTATTTTTAAATCCAAAAAGATTTACTTATAATGTTTTAGATAATACAGGTCTCAATCTATCAGTAAGAGATAATAAAACTACATATTTTAATCCAAATAATTCTATTGGATTTGGAACTCAAGGAACCAGATATTTTGTCGGATATGGGGTATCTAGTACTACTGTAGGAATTGAAACTGGATCTGTAACTAGACTATTCTTCAATTCCCACTCATTTTCTCCTGCAGATCTCGTTCAAATAATTAATGGAACTCCAGCAGGTATTAATACTACCGAAGCTAGAGTCATATCTGTTGGATCCACTTTTGCAAATATAGAATTTAATAGCACATCAATTCCTGGTGTAGGTTTGACTGCTGCAGTATTTTTGAGAAAAAATAATTTTGTTAGGGAAAAAACAATTAATATTCAGAATTTAAATTATGAAAATTCAATACCATTTCAAACTTTTGAACCATTTACATACTCTACAAATTCGGGAATTGGTATTAGTGTATCTGAATACGATAATTTAAGTAATCCTTTTAAACTAGTAGACGGGCAGACAATTTTTGTAACTAGACTTTTTGAGAAAAATGACAATATTGGAATTAGAACTACTCGAATTGGAATCGGATCATTAGGTACATTATACTTTGTCGGAACTGGAAATATAACTGGGGTTAGTACAACTGGTGGAGAAAAGCATAGTATTACAACATTAAATCCAAATGTTACAGGAACATTAGAAAAATTAAATGCAAATATTACAACAGAAATTTCTCATGGTATTTCAACTTCATCTATAATCACTTTAAATGTTATCCCAGATAGAACAGAAGATGTAACTGCTAAGTATAATTCAACTATTGATACAATTGTAATCAATCCAGTATCATTTGCATCAACTGCTATTGGAATAGGCACAACAATATCCACTATCAACATAAACAATCATAGTTTTTCAAGTGGGGATAAAGTTTTATATTATGTTGTTGGGTCTGCAGCCACAAGTTTAGTATCTGGAAATAATTATTTTGTGATTAAAGATAGTAATAATTTTATTAGATTATCACAAACATATGCTGAATCAATTGGAAATGTTCCTCAAAGTATTGGAATAACAACCACTGGTTCTGGAACACATACGCTGAGTTTAATTAATCCAAAAATTAATGCCATTAGAGGTAATACAATTTCATTTGGAATGACAGATACGTCTTTAAGTGATTTTGATCTTCGTTTTTACTTAGATCCTGATTTTATAAACGAATATTGTGATACAAATATCACAAGAATATCATCACCAAAATCTACGAGTATTAAAACATCTTTAAATACTCCTGAGGTATTATATTACACTTTAATTGAAAAAAATATTACAACTGGAAATGACTATAGAGTATTAATTGATAAAGATGTGAAAGATTTTTCAAAAATTATTTTAAATAGTAGCGTATATAATAATGATTTTGTTGCAACCGGAATTGGATCTACAACATTTAAAATTAATTTATCCAAAATACCAGAACACACTTCATACACACCAACAAATACCACAACCTTAGAATATACTATAAAATCTTCAAATGTTACTGGATCAGTTAATAGTATTGAAGTTAATTTTAGTGGAGTTGGATATGAATCTTTACCTAAAATTAATTCAATAATTTCTTCGAATGGATTTGGTGCAATTTTAAGAGCATTTTCTGAGGATATTGGAAAACCTAAAAATGTATCGGCATTAACTTTTGGATATAATTACTCTGCGGACAAAACAATTGTACCAAAGGCAGAAATTCCCACATTAATTGAAATTAAAAATAATTTCACTTTATCAAAAGTAGGAATTTCTAGTGGCGGAAGTGGATATCTATTTCCCCCAACTTTAATAGTAGTTGGTAATCCCGATATAATTTTACAATCTAAAATAACCGGATCATCGGTTTCTAGTGTTGAAGTTCTTATTTCTAATGGTGGACTTTCCGAAATTACTCCGACAATCATTTCCACAAATAATGCTAATGGAGTTACTGTTACAAATGCACAATCTGATGGTACTTTTAATACATTAACTCTTAGAAGACCAATAAATGGGTTTAAGAATTTCCCATTTATAGTCGGGGAACAAATATTTGTAGAAGGAGTAAAAACTTCAACTATTCAATCTCAGGGAGGTGGATACAATTCTGCAGATTATAATTATTCCACATTCCCAATTGCAAGTTTAATTAATGATGCAAATGTATCTTCTGTAACTTATCAAATACCAGTTGGTCTTGGAACAACCGGGGGAATTTTTGATTCTAATAATAGTTTTGGAATAGTTATTAAAGATGGTAATTTAGCAAAATTTGTTGCAACAATTGAAGAACAAAATTTCAATTCCGATGAATTGATTTTTGCATCAAACGGATCAAGTGGAAGAGTTTTGAAAAATGGTTGGAATAATTTAAATAGAATACTTAAGTTAACAAACACATCAGGAACTTTTGAACCTGGAAATACTTTAAACGGAAGTGTTTCAAAATCCAAAGGCACTATAAGTGATGTCATTACATTTGATGATAATTTTATTAGTAATTCTTCAATAATAAAAAATAATGGATGGAAAACTGAAAGTGGAATTTTAAATAATTCATTTCAAAAAATTCAAGATAATTTTTATTATCAAAATTTTTCATATTCAATTAAAAGTAAAACTCCAATTTCAACATGGCAAGATCCAGTAAATTCACTTATTCATGTTGCTGGATTTAAAAATTTTTCAGATTTAGACGTTATAAGTCCAACTAAAGTAATTGATATTATTCCCATGAGGGTTTCTATTGCATCGAGTGAAGTTGGAACTTTTGTTAATATTCAATCTCTACTGTCGATGTATACAAAATTTAATTTTGATCTTGCATCAGAAGAAACAACCACCGGATCTGTATCTAAATTCATTAATATCGACACAAAAAAAATTGCTTCATTTTCACAATGCATTACAAACAAAGTTTTATTGATAGATGACATAAGTCCACAATTCACGGGATTTACTACAACCCTAGGTGGAAATATAGTAGGACTATCATCATTTATATTAAAATCAAATAATCAAAATTTATTAACAAAATCATTTGACATCACCAATGCCTCAGTTATTGGTGCTGGTGGATCTACTATTGTTATCAATGATCATAATTTTTCTACGGGGGAAAAACTAGTTTATGATCCAGAAGGTGAATCTAGAGTTGGAATTGCAACAACTTCCAGAGTTTCTTCTGGTATTTCTACAGATTTGCTTCCAAGTGAAGTATTTGCTTACAAAGTAAATGATACAACCATCAAACTTTCCGGAATTAAAACTGATGCAACAACCAATGACATATTCTTCACATTCCGATCTGCAACTGGAATAGGTACTACTGTTGTTGGATCTGGCACTACACATACATTATCAGTAGATACCAGTATTGCAAACACTAGGGCTTTAATTACTATTGATAATGTTATTCAAAGTCCACTCTTTCGTAAAAATGTTTCAACAGGACTTTCAACCTCAGTTGGAATCGGATCAACAACAATTACACTTACGGGCATAACATCCATCAGTACAAACACTCTGCTTCAAATTAATAAAGAAATATTAAAAGTTAATGTTGTTGGATTTGGTTCTACAAATATATTAACAATATCAAGAGCACAGTTTGGTACTGTTGCTACAGCTCACACTGTTGGTGCTGCTGTAACAGTATTGAGTGGGGATTATACAATTAACAAAGGTGTTATTTACTTTGATAGCGCCCCATATGGCCCAGTAGGAGTTACTACTATATCTCCAGGAATATCTACAAATTCTACATTTACTGGAAGAATATTTTATAGAAAAGATTACGAAACTAATTATATTTTTGACGATCTATCAAATAATTTCACAGGTAATGCTGGAACAGGTAAAACATTTATATTGAAATCATTTAATCAAAATCCTATTGGAGTTAGCACCCATAATGGAGTTATATTAGTTAACAATATCTTCCAAAGACCTGATGGGACTACTTCCACAACAGATTATGAATTGTCCGATAATGGAGTATCTGGAATTACAACAATTACATTTACAGGTAACGATATAGAGACTTTACCTAGAAGTGGTATTATTAATGAAATAGAAGTTGGTGTAGGAACTGGATATACTACAGGATCATATTCAAATAGATCACTCACAGGAGGATTTGGTATTGGGGCGAGAGTAAATGTTGTTGTTGGTGCTGGTGGAAGTATAATAAATTTCACAATCATAGATCGTGGAATAGGATATAAACAAAATGATGTTTTATCACTTTCTAGTCCATCAGTTGCTGGTATAGGAAGCACTGCTACATTTAAAGTATTAAGTACTTATTTTGATAAATTTTCTGGATGGTCATTTGGAAAATTAACTCAAATTGATGATTTTTCAAATAAATTTGACGGTAGTAGAAAACAATTTTTATTAACTAAAACTATAAATGTACTTCCAGAGCCTTTTAGTATACAATCTTCTGATAGTATACCGGACATTCAACCTAACTTAATTGTTTTTATAAACAATGTTTTACAACAACCAATCAAAGATTATATCTTTAATGGGGGAACTCGAATTACATTTACTTCTGCTCCTGAGTTTGGTAGTAAGGTTAAAATTTTATTTTATGAAGGATCTACTGCAGATGTAATGACAAAAACTCCTTTACAAACTGTTAAAGTTGGAGATACTCTTAAGTTAGAAAAAATTAATGGAGTGTTATCTCAATTAGATAGAACTGTAATTGATATAACTTCATCCGATCAGGTAGAAACTGTTTCATATATTGACGTTGGTATATCTACAGATACCACATTATTAAGAGAAGTATTATGGACAAAACAAACATCTGATTTAATTATTGATGGTGAACCTATTTTCAAAAATAGAAATTACTTAGAACCAAGAATTAATCCAACAACAAGACTAATTAAGAATTTCTTACTGTCTGATAGTGAACTTTATGTGCAAAATATTAATCCAGATTTTTCAACTTTAGATGAAACTGGAGAAAATAATACAAACATTACAATTATTTCTGATACTAATACATCTTCTGCTCAAGCTCAAGTATCAACTGTCTCTGCTGCAGGAACAATAACATCATTTACAATTACTGATTCGGGATTAAATTATACAAGTCCACCAACGGTGTCTGTTAGATCTAAAACTCAAATTAAAGAAATTGGAAAAACCTGGACAGTTGGAATTACAACCACAATTAATCAAACTAATTTAAGAGATATTGAGTATGAGGAGGATGATTTATTATATGTTGTGTGTGATGATACAGGAGGAATTTCTACTTCTTATAATTTATTATCTTGGCAAAGACAAACTCCAGCATTTGCATCAAACAATCAAATAAACTCTGTTGCATACGGTTCAACCTGGGGAGTTTGGGTTGGAGTTGGATCTGATGCAAATGTAGGATATTCAACTAGTAATGCATCTAGTTGGAATACTGGTGTAATTTATTCATATGTTCAGGAAACTGGTGGACTAGGTAGATTTGAATATGAAGTTTCTTCTACTACTAGAAAATTTTATTCTGTTGCATATGGAAGCGATAGATTTGTTGCAGTTGGCACTGGTGCTACTGTAATTATTTCTGATAATCAATATCCATCTAACACTTTATTTCTATCTAACGGATCTCCTTTAGCAAGTGACCCTATAGGAATCGGTACACAATGGTTAATTAATCAAAATAAGTTTGTGGATTTGAGTGGTAATGCAACAACAGCGATTACAAATGATCTCAATTATGTAATGTATTCATCAGTTGATAACAGATTTGTTGCAGTTGGTAATAACGGTGTCATTATATCATCTGTTATGGGTTCTATTACAAATAGATCGTTTAGAGTGGATAGAACCCCCTCAGGGGGGCAGGAAAACCTAAATGGTATAGTTTATGCCCAAAACAAATATATAATTGTAGGAGACAATGGAACCGTAGGATTTTCAACTTTACTTACAGGCCCTTGGATTACAAACACTTTAAATACAGTTGAGAATTTATTAAGCGTAACACATAAAGATAATGTTTTTGTTACTGCGGGAACAAATGGAGTGGTCGCTAATTCAATTAATGGAGTAAATTGGATTCTGAAAAATTCATTAAATTCTACAATTTTCTCATTAACAACAAACAATAATTCTGTAATTGGTGTTGGATCTACAAGTCAATATTATGTTTCTTCCGAAGAAACAAATTCTGGTATAATAACGGCTACTATTTCTTCAACAGGAACAGTTTCATCACTAAACATTGTAGATGGTGGATTTGGGTTTGATATCACACAAAATATTTCAGTTCTAATATCTTCACCAACTGCCTTTTACGAAAATCTCGATAGTGTTGCAGTTTCTGGAGATTATGGAAAAATAGTAGGAGTTGGAACTAGTGCCATTGGAATTGGAACTAATACTCCAATGATTATTTTTAATATACAAAGCGATGTTGGTTTGAATACCAATAAAATTGGTTCTAGTTCTGGATTAACTCCAATTCAAAGAACTGGCATATCTACTGGAGATTATTTTGTAGCATATAATACAATTGTTGGAAATGGAGTTACATCAATTTATATTTCTTCGGGGATAACAACAGTTGGAATTGGAACAACATTTATTGATAATATATACAGAGCAGATCATATTATAAACAATGGAGTTTCTGGTGTAGTAACTGTATTCTCTAATGTCAATTCTGTTGTTGGTGTTGCTTCAACTTCAGTGATTCCAGACAATATTGGATTTGATACTACAGGTAAAGTTGGTAACTACAGTTGGGGCAGAATGTTTAATTTCGATACAAGATCTTCACCCAAAACATTTATAATTAATAACAATGGATTTACTGGAGTTCAAACTTCACCTTTAATAATTAGAAGAACTTCGTTAAAGGCTCAATATGATTAAGATAAATAAATAAAAACCTTTAGATATGTCTGCCATTATTTCAGATCAATTTAGAATATTAAATGCTGAAACTTTTGTAAAAAGTTTCACTGGAATCGGGACGACAACAAATGTATATTATACCTTTATAGGATTACCCAATTCTACTGATACTGCTACTGGATCAGGAACTACCGACTGGAATACAAATACTCCAAGTCCAAAGGATATGTTCAAAGAGCAGAATGATTATTATGATACAATGTTAGCGTTGAAAAAAGTCACAACGCAAGATGTTCGAAGAATGGTTAGAAAGGTAAATTGGTCTAGTTCAGTAAAATATGATATGTATCGCCATGATTATAATGTAAGTAATTTATCTGCTGTTACAAGCGCAACAAATTTATATGATGCAAACTATTATGTTGTAAATAACAATTTTCAAGTTTATATTTGTCTTCAAAATGGAATTGACCCAGAACATCCTACTGGACAACCATCTCTTGATGAACCAACTTTTACTGATTTAGAACCTAGAGCGGCTGGTTCTTCAGGTGATGGATACATTTGGAAATATCTTTTTACAATCTCTCCAAATGATATTATAAAATTCGATTCATTAGATTTTATACCAGTTCCATCTAATTGGGGAAATGATGCAGATACTGCAAGTATTAAGAATAATGCAATATCTGGAGAAATTAAAATTGTAACAATTATAAATCGAGGAAGTGGTTATTCTCCTGCAGGGACATATAAAAATATACCTATTTTAGGAGATGGGACTGGAGGAAAAGTTAGTATTTCTGTTGGTGCGGATGGAAAGGTTAGTTCAGTAGACGTAACTAATGGCGGATCACAATATACAAGAGGCACAATTCAATTCTATCCAAGTGGTCCAGCACTGGAAGCTGGAGGAACTAATTTAATATCTATTGGATTAAATGCTGTTGGTAGTGCTTCAACATCAATTGCAACTTTTGATATAATTATACCCCCTTCTGGTGGACATGGATATGATGTTTATAAAGAACTTGGAGCATACAGAGTTCTAGTATATTCAAGATATGAAAATAATGGAACAAATCCAGATTTTATTGTAGGAAATGATTTTGCTAGAGTTGGCATCATAAAAAATCCTACTACCTTTGGAAGTAAGACTGAGTTACTATCTTCTAATCAAGTGAGTGCATTAGGAGCATTGAAGTTACAAAGTCCTAACTTGGGAAGTTATGATGCAGATACAATCATCACCCAAACAATCGGAATAGGTTCAACTTCTGTGGCAAAAGTTGCATCTTATGATGCTACAACTGGAGTTTTAAAATATTATCAACCAGTTGGACTTGCAGTTAGTTCATATAATTATAAACTTCTCAATTTTAAAGGAAGTAGTGAACTCTCTACTGGTGGATCACTAACTATATTTGGTGCAACAACTGGTAGTAATTTACTAGTCCAAACTACTTATGGCACATTCGCAAATCCTGGAGTTACTACAACTGTAGGAAGTAGAATTATAAATTTAGATCAAAATTATATTGAGGGGATAGCAAATCCAGAAGTGGAAAAATACTCTGGAGAAATCATCTATATAGATAACAGAGCAGCAATTCCACGTTCTTTTACTCAAAAAGAAGATATAAAAATCGTATTAGAATTCTAAAAAAATGCCACAGAATACCAATCTCAACGTTAGTCCATATAATGATGATTTTGATGAAAATAAAAATTTTCAAAAAGTCTTATTTAAACCTGGAACGGCTATTCAGGCAAGAGAATTAACTACTTTACAAACGATACTTCAAAATCAAATTGAAAGATTTGGTTCGTATATGTTTAAGGAAGGTGCAAAAGTAATTCCTGGACAAACTGGATACGATTCTAGATATGAGTTTGTTCAAATAGATTCAACTTTTTTTGGTATTTCAGTATCTGATTATATTGAAAAGTTAATAGGGACAACGATTCGTGGAGAAACTTCCGGAATAACTGGAAAAGTAATTAAAGTAATTGGTTCTATTGAATCGGAAAGAAATAATAATACTTTGTATATTAGATATCTTAAATCATCAAATAATGATTTTGAAACAATAAGATTTTTAGATGGTGAAAGATTAATCACAGAAGATGGAATTGAATATGGACTAACAGAAATAAAAGCAAATAGTGCATTTGCAACATGTATTTCTGAAAATTCCACCGGAACTGCATCTGCTGCTTTTATAGAAGATGGTATATATTTTATTCGAGGATATTTTGTCAAGGTATTAAGTTCTACTATTCTTTTAGATCAGTATGGAGATAAGCCAAGTTATAGAATTGGATTGTTAATTAGTGAAGATATAGTAACATCATTCGATGATTCATCATTAAATGATAATTCTCAGGGATTTTCTAATTTTACCGCGCCAGGAGCAGATAGATTTAAACTATCAACAACTTTTATCAAAAAAAATATTGATGAATTTGATGATGAAAATTTTGTAGAATTAATGAGAATTGAAAATGGAGTATTATTAAATTTTGTAAAAAATACTGAATTGAATTTAATCCGAGATGAATTAGCAAGAAGAACTTATGATGAATCTGGAGATTATTATGTCAAACCATTTGAAGTTGATATTAAAGAGTCATTAAATAATTTTGAATACAATCGTGGAGTATATAAACAAAATCAATTAACATCACAAGGAAATATTCCATCAGAAGATTTGTACACCTTACAGATTTCTCCAGGTAAAGCATTTGTGCAAGGATTTGAAATTGAAAAAACCTCAACAACTTATCTAGATGTAAGAAAACCAGAAACATCAAAAACTGTTGAAACTTATCGTTTACCTTTTACATACGGTAATAAATTTACATTAGATAATGTGAGCGGATCTCCATCTGTTGGATTTGGAACAACGGCAGTTTTGAGTCTTAGAAGTGAAAGAGTTGGATTAACATCACTCACAGCATCTGGAAATGAAATTGGAAAAGCAAGATGTTATGATTTTAAATTAAAAGATGCTGCATATTCAAATAAAACTACAGAATTTGAAACATTTTTATATGATATTGATACTTATACCCAAATCACAATTGGCAGTGATATAACATTATCAAAACCTGCTTTAATTGAAGGTAGAAACAGCGGATCAAAAGGATATTTGAATTCAACCGTTAGTAACGGTAAAGTGTTGACGTTAAATTCAGTAAGTGGGTCTTTTGTTGTTGGAGAAGGTATTTCAGTAAACGGAATTTCTTCATCTCCGACAATTTCAAGTATTACTGATTATTCTTTAGACGATGTAAAGTCTTTATTTTCTACAGTTGGAGTAAATACTTTTAGTGCAGATTTAAAATTAACTGGAGTTTATGCTTTAGGAACAGAACAATTAACATTCACTGCACAATCTGCAGGAGTTAGCACAGTTACTGGATCAATCACATCAAAATTTGCACAACAATTAAAAATTGGAGATATTCTTTCATACACAAGACCTGGATTTTCGACAGTAACCTTTAACAAAGTTCTTACTATTGGAACAACTTTAAATAGTGTGACTGTAAGTGGAGTTACAACTGTACAAGGACTTTATGATGGTCAAGTTCCATTAGCAACACTTACAACTCCTGTTAATTTAAACATACCAGAATTAGTTGATACTGAATCCTCTTCATTTTTTCAACCTTTACCTAATATTAATATTAGTAATATCAATTTAGATAATTCTCAATTAGTGTTTAGAAAGACTTATGCTGCATCCGTAGCATCAAACGGGTGTGTTATTATTGAATCCGATGTAGATTCAGTATTTGAAGATTATGATGAAGAAAGATACGTTCTCACATATTCAGATGGAAATATAGAACCATTGTCAAATGGAAAAGTTTCTATATCTGCAAATGGTAAAACTTTAACTTTAAGTCAATTAACAATTGCTGCAGACGCTAATGCAAAATTAATCGCTACACTTAGAAAAATAAAAGTAAATTCGAAATCTAAAGTTTTAACTCGATGTGAAACTTTAACAATTAATAAATCAAGCAATCCAGCATCTGGATCAAATGCAAATACCACTTTAAATGATGGATTAACTTACAGTTCAGTATATGGACTTAGAATTCAGGATAAAGAAATCTCTATAGGAAAAGCAGAAGTTTTAAGAGTCCATGCCGTTTTTGAATCTAATGATAACAATAATCCCAATATTCCAACACTAACTCTTATTAATATTAATGGATCATTACTAAATGCTGCCCAAGGTGATTTAATAGAGGGAAGTTCTTCTTATGCGATTGGTAGAATTATATCAACTACTGCAACAACTATTAGTTTTGTTTATAAAAATGATAGAGAATTTCAACTTAACGAATCAATAACTTTAAAACTTTCCCAAATTACTGGTTCAATTACATCAATATCTCCAGGTGATAAAGATATATTACAAAATAATTTTATTGTAGATAGTGGGGATAGATTAGAATTTTTAGATTATGGTAGAATTATTAGAAAAGATTCTGCACCAATTCCAAGTAAAAGGCTAACTATTGTTTATGATTATTACAGCACACCAACCTCAGATGATGGTGAATTTTTCTCATATTTAAGTTGGCCTTCAGGAATTGTTAAATCTAACGTAGATATTCCTAGAATTGGAGTTGATCTTAGACAATCAGATGTAATTGATTTTAGACCAAGAGTTTCAGATTATAACAACACATCATATTCGCCATTTCAATATGAATCAAGAATATTCCCAAACAATGGATCTTCTGTTACTTCTACTCCAGTTACTGGTGAATCCATAATCTTAGGGTATTCATATAGATTGCCAAGAACTGATAAATTAATTTTATCTAAAGGTGGAGAATTTCAATTAGTTTCAGGAGAACCTTCGGATAATCCTACTCCCCCAATACTTTCAGACAATTCTTTTGAGATTGGATCTTTCACACTATTACCTTATGCATATAATGCACCTAAAGATATTCAATTTAATAAGACTAGGCATAAGCGTTATCAAATGAAAGATATTGGGAGATTAGAATCCAGAATTAAAAATATAGAATTTTATACTCAATTATCATTATTAGAATCAGAAACACAAAATTTATCAATTAAAGATCCTCTCACTGGATTAGATAGATTTAAAAATGGTATTTTTGTTGATAATTTTAAATCTCATAATTCTCATAATTTGAGATCTCGTGATTTTAAAGCGAGTATTGATATTGCAAAGGGTGAATTAAGACCATCTCATTATACCACAGCTTTAGATCTTTTAATTGGATCTGCCTCAGCAATTGGCATTGGAACTACGGCAGATTCATCTGCCGATTTGAGATTTGTAACTGATCTTCAAAATGCAAATATTCAAAGAACAGGGGATATTGTATCTCTAAAGTATACAGAAGAAATTTTCATTCAACAAAATTTTGCTACTAGAACTGAAAACGTAAATCCATTTGCAATTTTAAATTTTGTTGGTGTATTAGAATTAAATCCCGAAACTGATACATGGATAGAAGAAAAAGCATTATCTTCAGTTACAACAGAACAGCAGGGAAATTATGATGCAATGTTACTTGGTTTGGGGGCAGATCCAAATACTGGATTAACTCCAATAGATTGGGGATCTTGGCAGACACTTTGGACTGGACAAACTGTAGTTTCTGAAACATCTACTAGTGAATTAGTAGGACAAAGCGGAGTAACTGGTACACCAGGTATAATGGTATACCAAACTGATTTTTATGAAGATACTATTCAAAAACAAATAAAAACAGATACTTTACAATCTAGAAGTGGAATTCAAAGAAAAGTAACTGAACAAATTGATACTATATCTTTAGGACTTAAAGTTGTAAGTAGAGAAATTATCCCATTTTGTAGAGAAAGAAATATTGAATTTATTTCACGAAGATTAAAACCCACAACTCGACATTATGTTTATTTTGATAATATAGATATGACTGAATATAGTGTTCCGAAATTATTGGAAATCACTATGAACACTGGTGTTTTTTCTGTAGGGGAAATTGTAAAAGAAGTGCAAACTTCAATTACAAATGAATCATCTGCTACAGAATCTATAAGATTTCGAGTTGCTACTTCTAATCATAAATATGGTCCTTATAATAATCCAGAATTAACTTATCCATTAAATCCATATACAAACAATCCATTAAGTAATGATTATTCAACAACATCAGAAATTTTGAATGTTGATACTGCAAGTTTATCAAATATTACTGAAAATTTTAAAGGTAGGTTGAGAATTGGAGCCAGATTGATTGGACAAACTAGTGGAGCACAAGCAACTGTAACTAATTTAAGATTTATTTCAGATTCTGCAGGAACTCTTATAGGATCTTTATACGTCCCCAGTGCAAGATTTCAAACAAATCCACAATTTAAAACTGGTACTAATACAATTAGAGTAACTAGTTTCCCATCAAATACTGACATTCCAGGTTCTTTGGCCAGTGCAGGTGAAGGAACATTTACTTCTGAAGGAACACTCAATATTAAACAAGAAACATTTTTAGCAACAAGAAATGCTAAAGTAGATGTTCTGACTCTTGGAGACACTAGAACAACGTCTGGAACAGTTACTCAAACTGAAACTCGTAATAGAGTAGTGATGCGGCAGTGGGTTGATCCACTTGCGGAATCGATTGAAATCCCACCAGGAGAAGATTGTTTCCTAACATCTGTGGATGTTTTCTTTAGAACTAAAGATCCTAATATTCCAGTTACTTTACAAATAAGAACAGTGCAAAATGGTGTTCCAACGCAAGTTATTTTACCATTTGCTGAAGTTTCATTAGAACCTTCTCAAGTAAATATTTCTGAAACTGGCAATGTTCCTACTAATTTTAAATTCAAATCTCCTGTGTGTGTATCTGGTGGAGAATACGCCATAGCATTAATATCGCTTTCTAATAATTATAATGCATGGATTTCTAGAATGGGTGAAGTTGACATTACAACTGCAAATTTAGATGAGAACAAAAAAGTGATTGTTTCTCAACAACCATATATGGGATCTTTATTTAAATCTCAAAATGGATCTACTTGGGATGCTAGTCAATTAGAAGATTTGAAATTTATCATTCGTAGAGCAAAATTTGTAACAGAACCTGGAGTATTTACTTGCTACAATCCAACTCTTTCCGAAGGAAATGATAAAATTGTAAATCTGAGAGATAATCCAATTTCTGTATTATCTAAAGAAGTCACAGTTGGACTTGGAAGCACTGTGAGTCCTTTACTGGTAATTCCTGGAGTAACAATAAGTCAATTAAATAACACGTCAGCAACAGGAAAATTAATTAAAACTTCAGGATCTATTGGAGTTGGAAGTCTTACTGGTGCTGTTAGTAATTTAACTGTAAATAATGTTGGTTCTGGAATTACACCATCCACCGGAAACTTCTATTATGGTAATGTTGGATTATCTCCTGTCACAGGTGGTGGTAGTGGTGGATTAGCACTAGTTGAAGTTATTGGCGGATCTGTTGGTGTAATTACAGTCACTAATGGTGGAACTGGATATTCTGTAGGGGATGTTGTTTCAGTTAACTTAGGTGCTACAAGCCAAAATGTTAGATTAAATGTTGGTGTTATTACTGGAATCAATCAACTCACTTTAACTCAAGTTCAAGGTTCATTTGATACAGTTAATCTAATTACATATAATTCTGTTGGTGTTGGATCGACACTTCCCGCAATCCCAACTGTAATTAATAGTGGTATCGGTGATGGACAACATTTTACAGTGTTTCATCGAAATCATGGAATGTATTCGGTTTCTAATAAAGTTCAGTTATTTAGAGTACAAAGCGATTATACTGATACTAAATTGACTGCAGAATATTCAAATACTGCAATATCAAATATTCCAGTTGAATCGATTTCAATATTTAATACTTTCGAAAACGTAGGAGTTTCAAATACAAATCCCGGATATGTCGAAATAAATGATGAAATTATATCATATACAAATGTTAGTGGTAATAATTTAACTGGAATATCTAGAGGCATTGATAACACTTTAATAAAAACGCATTTTGTCGGATCCCCAGTTTCTAAATATGAATTTAATGGAGTCTCTCTTAGAAGAATTAATAAAGTTCATGATTTATCATCAGCAATTGTAAATGATGCAATAACATTAGATTCATATCAACTCAAAGTGGATTTTAGTGCAAATGGAGTTGATAGGACAGTTGGTAATTCTGGAGGATTTCAACCATTATTGTTTAATATAAGTAAACTTGGTGGTGGTAATGTTGCAAAAGCAACTCAAAATATTCAATTTGAGGCAATAACTCCAAACGTTTCATTTACAACACCAAAACAAACCTCACTCACTTCAAGAGTTAGAACTGTTTCTGGTACAAGTGTAAGTGGAAATGAAACTTCATTTGCAGATCAAGGATTTGAATCCATACAATTGAGTGAAATTAATTATTTTACTTCACCTAGAATTATAGCATCACAAATAAATGAAACTGCAAGATTAACTAATCTTCCTGGAAATAAATCATTTACCATGGAATTCGTTTTAAATACTGAAAATACAAGAGTATCTCCAGTTATCGATTTACAGAGATTGTCTGTAATTACAACTACAAATAGAATTGATAGAGTTGTTACTAATTTTCCAACAGATGATAGAGTAAATTCATCTGTTGGTGATCCTCATTCTGCTGTATATATTTCTAAAAAAATTGGATTAGACACACCATCAACTTCACTTCAAGTGAGACTTGCTGCTTATAGACACCCAACAAACGAAATAAGAGTTTTGTATAAATTATTCAGATCAGATCTTCCTGATGCGGGACAACCATATCTTCTTTTCCCAGGATTTAGTAATTTAATTAAAAGTGGTACTAATAATGAAACTGAATATACTATTGTAGATCTTGCCCAAAACAACGGTCTTTCTAATGATAATATTCCAGCATCTACTAATTCTGAAGAATTTTTTGATTACTTATATTCACAAGATAATTTACCACAGTTTAATGGATTTGTGATTAAAATAATTATGACCAGTACTAGTCAGGCATATGTTCCAAGAATTAAAGAACTTAGAGCAATTGCATTAGCATAAGATGAGAAATTTAATACCAGTTGAAGGTCACAGTTCATTAGCAAGAGATAATGATTCTAAATCTATTATTAATACTGATACAAATTTATATAATTCTTACATGAGTCAAAGGGAGAGGAAGTTAAAAGAAATTGAAGAAATTGAAACTCTTAAAAATGATGTAAGCGATATAAAAAAAATGCTTTCTATAATCATAGAAAAACTATAAATATCAATATAGTTCCATTTTTGAATAATGTCGGTAAGAGTTGTTAACATACAGATTCAACAGGGGGCAAATTTTAGTGCAAATTTTATTTTAGAAGATGCTATTACAAATTCTATTACCAATTTAGTAGGATATACTGTTGCCGCTAAACTAGCAAAGCATCCTGGTAGTTCAACTAAAACAAACTTTACCACAACAATAACAACCTCAGTTGGTACTGTTGGAATTGCTTTAACCTCTGGAAAAACATCAGAATTGAAACCGGGAAGATATGTTTATGATGTATTACTTACCGATTCTTTTCAAGTAAAAACCAGAGTTATTGAAGGATCGGTAATCGTATCTGCAGGAGTGTGTACCTAATGTCAAATTCATTTAGAGTAAGATTAGGATCTCAAAATGCCGTACAAGTTGTGGCAAGTAATTTATCATCTGCAGGGCAAGTTATTGGAGGAATTGCAGTTGATCTTTCCAATATTCAAGATAATTTTGTTTTGCAGTATGATGCAACTTTAAATAAGATTATAGCAGTGGATCCAGATCAAGTTCTACAAGATGCAGTTCCTGGGGGAATTCCCGATGATTTCATTAATGTTTTAGATACTGATCTAAATAGAGGACAAAATATAGACTTTGATGGTGGTATTTTTTAAAAATCTATAAATAGTATTAAGTAATAATGTAAAAAAAAATGGCAAACCCATCATTAAGATTTAAAAGAGGTACTCAGTCTGCATTTAATAGCGTTGGGTTGCAAACTGGCGAACCCGCTTTTATTACTGATGATTACAATTTTTATATTGGTGTAGATGGAAACAGTGCAACTAATCAGTATTTTGGTAGTGCTAGATATTGGACTAAAGAAACCTCAACCGCAGGTAGTGGTGTAAATCTTGTAGAAGGCACTAATAACGGTGCTCATTTTATTACCTTAGCATCACCAGCGTCGGTAGGTGCTGCTGTAACGTATTATTTTCCAGCAGCAAATGGTGTACCAACTTCTGTATTAGCCAATGATGGTAATGGGAATTTATCTTGGGCAAGTGGATCTGCTAATCCAGTTTTTACTGGTATTGCTACATTTAATACTACATTACTTGATATCAATAGTGATGTAGATATTTCTGGTATTACTACAGTTAGTAATACCACAGACTCAACAACAAAGGATAATGGATCTTTGGTTATTGAAGGTGGTGTAGGTATTGAGAAAAGTTTAAATGTTGGCGGTAACTTAAAGGTATCTGGTATATCCACCTTTGTTGGTGCAGTGACTTTTGAAGGCGGTACAATCACTCTTGGTGATGCTAATACCGATAATGTAGTATTTAATGCTGATGTAAACTCGGGTATTCTACCAAATACCGATGCTACATTTGATATTGGTGATGCATCTGCTAGTAAGAGATGGAGACATGCTAGTTTCTCCGGAGTAGGAACCTTTGCAACTGGCGCAGTTATTGATGCAATTCAAATTGGCATAACTGCCACTAATGAAATTGATACTAGTTCAGGAGTATTAATACTTGATTCTGCAGCAGGTCAAATTCAAATTACAGATGATTTATCGGTAACTGGTGTATCAACCTTTACTGGCGCCATTGATGCAAATGGTGGTGCTGATATTTCTGGGGGAGAAACAACCCTATCATCCGCAACAGTTAGTGATTTAACTGCAGGTAGAGTTGTCCTTGCTGGTACTTCAGGTTCTCTTGAAGATAGTGCTAATCTCACTTTTAGTGGTTTAGGACTTATTGTTGGTGCTGGTGGTGTTAATATCACTGGTGTTTCTACTTTCTCTACAGATTTAGTTGTTGGTGGTGATATTATAGTTAATGGAAATGATATTAAAGATGGTGGTGGAACTGCTGCAATTACGTTTGATGGATCTGGTAATACTACAATTACTGGTAATTTAAACGTTAATGGATCTACAACACAAGTTAATACCGCTACATTAACAATTGAAGATAACTTAATTGAACTTGGTAAAGTTGATGGCAATGCTCCAACTAGCGATTTAAACAAAGACATTGGTATGCTTTTACATTATTTTGATTCAGCAGCAAGATTGGGTGCTGTTTTTTATGACGATTCAGTATCAAGAGTTGTTGTTGCATCAAGAGTTGGAGAATCTTCTGGAGTGTTAACTGTAGATGCAGGATACTATGCTAACTTTGAACTTCAAGGATTATTTGTTACTGATACGGCTGGATCTGGAGAAGCAGTAATTTCATACGCTACTATTGGTGGAGTAACCGCAAGACATTTACAAAATATTACAGTTGATGGTGGTACATTCTAAAAATTAATATGAATGAATCTGAATTTACAACGTTTATTCAAATATATCAAAAGAGATTGAGTGATGCTATTACTCAATCAATTGCACTTGAAGCAAAAGTCATAGGACAAAATAAACAAATTTTAGAATTGAATGAACAAATTTCTAAGTTGACAAAAACAAATTCTAGAAAGAAAGTTGACGAGGAGTATTCATAAATATAAAAAAAGTACTGATACATGGCAAAACCATCTTCACGACAAGGGCTCATTGATTATTGTTTAAGGAGATTGGGAGCACCTGTCTTAGAAATAAACGTTGATGACGATCAAATCGATGATTTGGTTGATGATGCTCTCCAGTATTTTCAAGAACGTCATTTTGATGGTGTTGAGAAAATGTATCTTAAATATCAAATTACTCAACAAGATATAGACAGAGGAAAAGGTAAAAGAGCAGATAATCCAATTGGAATCGTAACTACAACGAGTTCAAGTGTTTCTATTCCTGGAATGGGAACAACAACATTTAATTTTTATGAGGATAGTAATTATATTCAAATTCCAGATAGTGTAATTGGTATTGAAGGAATATTTAAAGTTGATACTGGTGGTTTATCTGCTGGTATGTTTAATGTAGCATATCAAATTTTCTTAAATGATGTTTATAACTTTACTGCAATTGAACTATTGAATTATACAATGGTTAAAAGTTATTTAGAAACCATAAATTTTTTAATTAATACTGATAAAAATATTAGATATACAAAAAGACAAAACAGGTTATATATTGACACCAATTGGGCAGGACTCACTGCAGGGTCATATATTGTTATTGATTGTTATAGAATCTTAGATCCAAATGATTTCACAAAAGTATACAATGATTCATTTTTAAAAACTTATTTGACATCTTTGATTAAAAAACAATGGGGTCAGAATTTAATAAAATTCCAAGGAGTTAAACTTCCTGGAGGAATTGAATTGAATGGAAGGCAAATTTATGATGATGCTATTAATGAACTTGGGGATATTAAATCTAGAATGAGTTCCGAGTATGAATTACCACCTTTGGATATGATCGGTTAATCTTATGGCATTAAACCCATTTTTTTTACAAGGAAGTAAATCTGAACAAAATTTAGTTCAACAACTAATAAATGAACAACTTCGTATGTATGGAGTTGAAGTAATTTATATTCCAAGAAGATATCTGAGGGAACAAACAATTATTAAGGAGAATGTTTTATCAAGATTTGATGAAAACTATTTAATAGAAGCTTATTTAAAAAATTATTCAGGATTTGGTGGTGGTGGAGATATCTTAACTAAATTTGGAATTCAATCAAAAGACGAATTGAACCTAATCATATCTAGAGAAAGATTTGAGGATTTTATTTCTCCATTTTTACTTGATGTTGATTGGGATCCATTAAACGACTACAAGATATCCACAAGACCCGCAGAGGGCGATCTAATATACTTTCCACTAGTAGATACCTTATTCGAAATCAAATTTGTTGAAAATGAGGTTGATTTTTATCAACTACAAAAATTGTATGTTTATGAACTTACATGCGAACCATTTGAATATGAAGATGAAATTATAAATACTGGCATAGAAGAAATAGATGATAATTTCTCAGAATCTGGATATGGGGTTTCACTCACTTTAGTTGGAATAGGATCCACTGCAACAGCAATCACATCTCTTAGAAATGGTGCGATTTCAAATATTACGTTAATAAATGATGGATTTGGGTACTCTAGTACCCCATCAGTAGCAATTGGTGGTGCTCCATCTGGAGGGATTAATGCATCTGCGGTTGCAATTATGACAGACAGATCTGCAAGTGGAATTATGACATCTCTCTCCATAAGAGAAATATTACTTACTAATACTGGTGCTGGATATACATCTGTTCCTCTAGTTAGATTTATTGGTGGAGGTGGATCTGGTGCTGCAGCAACCGTTGGAATTGCTACTACAGGATCAGTAGGAATAGTAACAATTAGTTCTGGTGGAGATAAATATGTAGTTACCCCATCTATATCTTTCACTGCTGCCCCATCTGGTGGAACTACTGCTACTGGTGTCGTAGTAGTAAGTGCAGCAGGTACAATTACTCAAATTAGAATTACCAATGCTGGAGTTGGTTATACTGTTGCTCCTGCAATAACAATACAAAGTCCATCAGGAGTTGGAACTGGGAACTTTGTTCTAAATGAAATTGTAACTGGTGCTGCATCATCTGCAACAGCATTTGTTAAGAATTGGGATGCAGATACTAAGATTCTTAATGTTCACAATGCGACAAGAACATTTAGAGTTGGAGAAATTATAGTAGGTTCTGCAACAACAGTATCTCACGTTGGTCTTGGTTCAACTGGAAGATATATGATTAAATCAATTGATAAAACGCCAACCACTAACGTTGATAATTTTGAAATTTTTGCACAAAATAAAGAAATAGAAACTGCTGCTGATTTGATAGTTGATTTTTCTGAGAAACATCCATTTGGAGAATTTTAATGTTAGGAAATTATTTTTACCACGAGATTTTAAGAAAAACTGTAATAAGTTTTGGCACACTGTTTAATGATATTTACATTAGGCATAATGATTCTAATGGAAATCAAGCAAGTGAAATGCTCGTACCATTGGCGTATGGACCTATTCAAAAATTCCTGGCAAGAATTGAACAGCAACCAGATCTATCTAGAAGACAATCATCATCTTTAACATTGCCAAGAATGTCTTTTGAAATGAATGGGATTACTTATGATTCTTCAAGAAAAGGTTCTCCAATTCAAACCTTTAAAGCAATTAATCCTTCAGATAACACAAAAATTAATAAAGTGTTTATGCCGGTTCCATATAATCTCACATTTAATTTAAATATAATTTCAAAATTAAATGATGATGCTTTACAAATTATAGAACAAATTTTACCATTTTTTCAACCAGCATTTAATGTTACCGTGGATTTGATATCTTCTATTGGAGAAAAAAGAGATATTCCCATAGTATTAAACACGATAAATTTTACAGATAATTATGAAGGTGATTTTTCAGAAAGAAGATATTTAATATATACTTTAAATTTTACTGCAAAAACAAATCTATTTGGACCAGTTGCTGATAGCACAAACGCTTTAATTAAAAAAGTTAAAACTGATTTTTATACCGATACAAATAGGCAAACCGCAAAAAGGGATGTTCGTTATACTGTTACTCCAAGAGCACTAAAAGATTATAACGATGACAATACTACAACACTAGCAGAAGACATTAATACTAAAGTGACGGAATTTAATGTGAGTGATGCAACTGCACTTGTTGTAGATACATACATTAGGATTGGTAATGAAAATATGCAGATTAAATCTAAATCTGGTAATACAATTACTGTGTTTAGATCCATTGATGGCACATCATTAGAAACTCACACTTCGGGAGATTCCATAGATGTAATTAATAATACTGATAGAGATTTAATACAACAAGATGATGATTTTGGTTTTACTACCGAAGCATCATTCTTTAATGATGGTGGTAAAACTTATAGTCCATCTACTGGGACGGATGTGTAATTTTTATGGAACATTATAATGGGATTGAAAAAGCATTAAATGTAGAAACTGAAATTATAAAAAAGTCTGAAATTTCTTCAATAGAAAAAATTTCAACTATGGAAGATATGCAAATAGATTATTCTTATAGTAGAAATCAACTTTATTCTTTAATAGAAAAGGGGCAGGAAGCGGTTAATGGAATTTTAGATGTTGCTGCAAGTTCAGATCATCCAAGAGCTTATGAGGTTGCTGGTCAATTAATTAAAAATGTGGCAGATGTAACTGATAAATTGACAGAATTGCACAAAAAAATGAAAGATCTTAATGATGACTATCAAGGACCAAAATCAATTACTAATAATGCTTTGTATGTAGGATCTACTGCAGATCTTTTACAATTAATTAAACAAGAAAAAAAGATGTCTTCGGCAGAATAAATTATAAATAATTTGTTGGTATTATAGTTTTAATGAAAAAAGATTGCGGTTGTGCTCATCAAAAGTGTAATAATACTCCAAAAGATAAAATGTGCCCTAAGCATGGTATGAGAGATTGTACGCTTAATGAAGAAGGTCTCCGCAATTGGTTTAAAAGTTCCAGTTCTAAAGATGGTAAAGGTGGTTGGGTAAACGTTGTAACTGGTGGAACCTGTGCAAGTGATGAACCAGGAGAAGGAGTTCCTAAATGTGTTTCTTCTTCCAAAAGAGTAAGTATGACGCCAGCAGAGAGACGTTCAGCAGCAGCAAGAAAAAAAAGACAAGATCCAGGACAACAAGCAAAATCTGGTGCTGCAGCGCCAACTAATGTTCCCACAGATTCCCCTAAAAAGAAAATGAACGAAGAATCAGATCAGAAAGGTAAAGGTAGTGGTTCAAAAGATGCTTGTTATCATAAAGTAAAATCTAGATATGATGTTTGGCCTAGTGCATATGCATCTGGAGCACTTGTTAAATGTCGTAAAGCAGGAGCAAAAAATTGGGGAAACAAATCAGAAAGTTTATCTGTAGATGTAACAAGTGAAGCGTGTTGGTCAGGATATACTGCTAAAGGTTTGAAAAAAAAAGATAATAAATTAGTTCCAAATTGTGTTAAAGAAGTATTAGAAAATCAATCAATATTAGAATCTCCAAAAGTAATTCGTAGCGTAGGACAAACTTACACTGTAATTTTAAATTGGAAAACTAAAATTTTAAGTATTAAATTTTTCTTTCCATCTCAGCAAAGACCCACAAAGGAAGAAGTTCAGGCAGCAATAGAAAAGATTTATCCTGGCGCAATTTTACAATACTATGCACCTGCGATAAATGACCCAACAGGACCCTTTATTGTTGTAGATGAAGCAGCTGCCTGGACAAAAAAGTCTGGTAAAAATTCGGAAGGTGGTTTAAATGAAAAAGGACGCAAATCTTACGAAGCAGATAATCCTGGATCTGATCTTAAGGCACCCAGCAAAAAAGTTGGAAATCCTCGCAGAAAAAGTTTTTGTGCAAGAATGAGTGGGATGAAAGCAAAGTTAACATCTGCAAAAACTGCTAGAGATCCTGATAGTAGAATTAATAAATCTCTTCGTGCTTGGAATTGTTAAATAATGCCATATGATGATATTTACTTAGGTAATCCATTACTTAAGAAAGCAAATGTAGATATTCAATTTACTCCAGATCAAGTTAAAGAATTTATAAAATGTAAAGACGATCCAGTATATTTCGCTAACAATTATATTAAGATTGTTAGCGTAGATGAGGGATTAATTCCTTTTGAAATATATCCATTTCAAGAAAAATTAATTAAAAATTTTCATAATTATAGATTCAACATTTGTAAAATGCCAAGGCAATCTGGCAAATCTACGACTGTTGTCTCATATCTTTTACATTATGTTGTTTTTAACGATAATGTAAATGTGGGTATACTAGCAAACAAAGCCTCCACAGCAAAAGATCTTCTTGGGAGGTTGCAGAAATCTTATGAAAATCTTCCAAAGTGGATGCAGCAGGGTGTTCAAGTTTGGAATAAGGCATCATTAGAATTGGAAAATGGATCTAAAATTATAGCAGCATCCACCTCAGCATCTGCTGTTCGAGGAATGTCCTTCAACATTATATTTTTGGACGAATTTGCGTTTATTCCTAATCATATTGCCGAAGACTTTTTTAGTTCGGTATATCCAACAATCTCATCAGGTAAAACTACTAAGGTAATTATCGTATCTACGCCAAAAGGCATGAATCATTTTTACCGTTTATGGCATGATTCTGAAAGAGGTAAAAATGAATATATTCCAACTGAAGTTCATTGGACTGAAGTTCCCGGAAGAGATGCTGCTTGGAAAGCACAAACAATTAGCAATACATCAGAACAACAATTTCAACAAGAATTTGAATGTGATTTTTTAGGATCATCTGATACATTAATTTCTAGCGCCAAATTAAAGTCTTTAGTATTTGAAGATCCAATAAAGAAAAATAAAGGTTTAGATGTTTATGTAAATCCAATTGAAGATCGAAATTATTTTACAACTGTAGATGTTGCTAGAGGAACTGAAAACGATTATTCTGCATTTATTGTTTTCGACATTACAGAGTTTCCTTGGAAGGTTGTTGCGAAATACAAAAACAATCAAATTAAACCAATGCTTTTCCCTAGTATTATAAGTGATGTTGCTAAGGCTTATAATCAATCATATATCTTAGTTGAAATTAATGATATTGGAGAACAAGTTGCAAATATTTTACATTTTGATCTTGAATATGAAAATGTCTTAATGTGCTCAATGCGAGGAAGGGCTGGACAAATAGTTGGGCAAGGATTTTCTGGATCTAAATCTCAACTTGGAATTAAGATGTCTAAGACAGTTAAAAAAATTGGTTGTTCAAATTTAAAAACTTTAATAGAAGACGATAAACTTATATTCAGTGATTATGATATTATATCAGAATTAACTACATTTATTCAAAAAAATCATTCATTTGAAGCAGAACAGGGAGCAAATGATGATTTAGCAATGTGTCTTGTTATATTTGCATGGTTAGTAGTACAACCATATTTCAAGGAAATGACTGATAATGATGTTCGTAAAAGAATATATGACGAACAGAAAAATCAAATTGAACAAGACATGGCGCCATTTGGATTTATTGTGGATGGTTTAGATGATGATTTTGAAGTTGTAGATAAGCATACTGGAGACCGATGGGTAAGAGCAAATAACAACAATGCAAATTTTGATGAGTATGGTGATCACTCTTTTATGTGGGATTACGTTTAAAAGAGGGAATTTATAAATATCTTATAGAGCAATGAAGATTTATCAGAGGGATCAAAATGCCTATAGGTTTGGTATCACCTGGAACTAAGGTTAGGGAAGTTGATTTAACGCAGGGGCGCATAGATAGTGTATCTACTATTACAGGAGCAATTGTTTGTCCATTTGCAAAAGGACCTGTATTAGAACCAATATTTATTGATAGTGAACAGGCATTAATAGACACTTTTGGAAAGCCTTCTGATAATGATAACCACTACGAATATTGGTTATCTGCGTCAAATTATCTCACATATGGTGGAGTATTGCGTGTTGTAAGAGTTGATGATACAAATTTGAATAATGCCAACGCAAGTAAAACCACTCCAGGAACTGGGGAAACATTAAAAATTAAAAATTATGAAGACTATCAAAATAACTACACAACTGCTTCTACTTGGTTTTGGGCAGCAAAAAACCCAGGATCTTGGGCAAATGATATTAAAGTTTGTGTAGTTGATGCATTTGCAGATCAAATTATTAGTGGTATAGATACATCTAATATAAATGTCCGTGTTGGCGCTGCTGTAACTCAAACAATTTCTGGAGTTGTTGCCGGAAGTGGAACAACTTCATTATTTGATGGATTCCTAAAAGGAATTATCACTGGTGTTGGAAATACATTACAAAACCCAACTTCAAGTGGTGTAGGAACTGATAGTATTACTGTTAGAGTTGTATCTAGCAATACAAACGCAACTAATGTAACTACTACTGTCGGTATAGTAACTACATTACTTACTGCAGGAATTGGAACTAATATTGTTTCGATTGCAAGCACATCTGGATTATCAGTTGGTAATGCATTCCTTCCAGGTAATATTGTAGTTTCTTCAATTGGATCAACAACAGTATCTCTTGCAAGTACAATTTCTGCAACAATTACAGTTGGTACTTCAGTCACTTTCACCACAACGGTTTCCGTTGCAGGAACTGAAACTCCAGTTACTTATACGGAAAGTGGCATTTATGCTTTTAGTGCAGGAACAGTTGGAGTTTCTTCAGTAACTATTGGTACTGGAACTTCAACATTTACAGGAACCACGCAACAAGATTGGTATGATTTACAAGATCTAGGATTGAGTAACTCTGACCTCTTGTGGAAAGAAGTTGCGGAAAGACCAAGAACCAGCAATTTTGCAAGCACTAGAAGTGGTAAAAATGATGAAATTCATATTGTCATTATAGATGACAAAGGAACAATTTCAGGAACTCCTGGTACAATTCTTGAAAAATTTGTAGGACTTTCTAAAGCATTAGATGCTACTTCTTCTACTTCTGGAGAAATTTACTACAAAAACTTCATAGCAGATAATTCCCAATTCCTATTTGGGGGAGATGCCGAAGTTGGAAACCCAACTGGATTCAGTAGTGGAATTACATCGATTACTAGCGGTGACGGAGCTTGGGGATTAAATGCTCAAGGTACTACATATCACGCTGTTGGTAAAAAAACATATACACTAAAAGGTGGAAATAATTACGGTACAAATGATTCGACAAATCCAAGATTTGAAACTACTCTTGGGGATTTGATTGCAGGGTATGATTTATTTGTTAACAAAAGAGAATATCCAATCAATTTCCTAATTCAAGGTCCTGGATTTGGAACTAAAGAGCAAACACAAGCAAAAGCAAACAAATTAATTCAAATTGCAGAATTGAGAAAAGATTGCATCGCATGTATTTCTCCTCAGAGATCTGCAGTATTGGTTGATCCTGGAGCAGGCGGAAGTTCACCAGCACCAATTACAAGCACCACCACTCAAACGAATAATATTATTGGATTCTTTGATGCAGTATCATCTTCTTCTTATGCAGTATTTGATACTGGATACAAATATCAGTTCGACAGATTTAGCAATAAATTTAGATATGTACCATTAAATGCTGATATTGCTGGTTGCATGGCAAGAACTGGAATTAATGATTTTGCATGGTATTCACCTGCCGGTACAAGACGTGGTGTTATTAACAACGCAGTAAAACTAGCATACAACCCATCGCAATCAGAAAGAGATCGTTTATATCCTAGAAGAATCAATCCAGTAATTTATTCTCCTGGTGCAGGTATCATTCTCTTTGGTGATAAAACTGGACTTGCAGTTGCATCAGCATTTGATAGAATTAATGTTAGAAGGTTGTTCCTTGTTCTTGAAGAGTCAATTGAAAAAGCATCGAGAGCATCACTGTTTGAATTTAATGATGCAATAACTAGAACAAACTTTGTGAACATTACTGAACCATTTCTCCGTGATGTTAAAGCGAAGAGAGGTATTCAAGATTTTGTTGTTATCTGTGATGAAACCAACAACACTCCTGATGTAATTGATGCTAATGAATTTAAGGCTGATATCTATATCAAGCCTGCTCGTAGTATCAACTTTATAGGTCTTACTTTCGTTGCAACCAGAACGGGAGTATCCTTTGAAGAAATCATTGGAAGAATCTAAATTATAAATTAAACTATAACCATCGGAGAAAAAAATGTCATTTCAACAAATTCCAAACTCTGGGAGTGATGGAAGATTTCTAGACAACTTTAAGGGTAGAATGAGTGGAGGTGGTGTTCGTGCCAACCTTTTCGAATGTGAAATTGCATTCCCAACAATAGTTCTTCCTAATGGTGTTACAGAAACTAATATCACAGACAAGATTAAATTTTTAGTAAAAGCATCTTCACTTCCAGCATCATCGATAACTCCAATTTCTGTTCCATTTAGAGGAAGAGAATTGAAAATTGCTGGTGACAGAACATTTGATCCATGGTCAGTTACAGTCATTAATGATACTGACTTCTCTATTAGAGGAGCATTTGAAAGATGGATTAATTACATGAGCAGATCTTTAGATAATGCTGGAGAAGTTACCCCATCTACATATCAAAGAGATGCGTGGGTATATCAACTTGGACGTGCTGCGATGAATACTGCTGTTGAAAGTTCTGACACTATTCCAGTTTTAAGAGCATATCACATGTTTGGAGTTTTTCCAACGAATGTGTCTGCAATTCAAGTTTCTTATGCAGATAATAGTAGCATTGAGGAATTTACAGTAGATCTTCAAGTTCAATATTGGGAAGCATATAATGGTAATAAAGGTATCGAAGTTCAGTAACCATAAATAGGTTGATACCATTTTAAATGCAATTATAATATGTCTGGACTTTTTGGATTTTCTATAAACAGTAGCGTACAAAAACCTAAAAAACAAATCAGTCCTGTTGCTCAATCAAATGAGGATGGGTCTGATTATTATATTAGCAGTGGTTTTTATGGACAATATGTAGATATTGAAGGTGTTTATAAAACAGAATATGATCTCTTAAAAAGATATCGTGAAATGGCGTTACACCCAGAGTGTGATCGGGCAATTGAAGACGTTGTTAATGAAGCAATTGTATCAGATTTAAATGATTCTCCAATTCAAATTGAATTGTCAAATTTAAGAGTAGATGAAAATATTAAACAAATTATTCGTGGGGAATTTCAATACATTAAAGACTTAATGCAGTTTGATAAAAAATGTCATGAAATTTTTAGAAATTGGTATGTAGATGGAAGAATTTATTACCATAAAGTAATAGATTTAGATAATCCACAAGAAGGTATTAAAGAGATTAGATATATTGATGCTATGAAAATTAGGTTTATTAGAGAACTTAAGAAAAAAAATAATGGTCTAGGTTCAGTTAATATTTCAAATACATCATCTATTAATAATATTTTTGGAAAGACTGATGAGTCTGCTTTAGATTTTCCAGAAATTGAAGAGTATTTTGCATACACTCCAAAGTTAACTGGATATTCATCTGCTTCTGCTGGAAGTTCTGGTGGAGGTGGATATGGCAAAGCAATTAAAATTTCTAAAGATTCCATTGCATATGCATCTTCAGGATTAGTAGATAGAAATAAACAAAACGTTTTATCATATTTACATAAAGCAATTAAGGCTCTCAATCAATTAAGAATGATTGAGGATTCTCTTGTCATTTATAGAATGTCTCGTGCTCCAGAGCGTAGAATTTTTTATATTGATGTAGGTAACCTTCCTAAGATTAAAGCAGAACAATATCTTAAGGAGATTATGAGTCGCTATCGTAACAAAATTGTTTACGATTCTAGCACAGGAGAAATCCGTGATGATAAAAAGCATATGAGTATGCTTGAAGATTACTGGTTACCCCGCCGTGAAGGTGGTAGAGGGACCGAAATCACTACACTTCCTGGTGGGCAAAATCTTGGTGAATTAACCGACGTTGAGTATTTTCAAAAAAAACTTTATAGAGCTTTAGGAATTCCAGAATCTAGAATTGGAGCAGATCAAGGATTTAATCTAGGAAGATCTTCTGAAATTTTGAGAGATGAAATTCAATTTTCAAGATTTGTAGGAAGACTGAGGAAAAAATTTAGTGGTCTTTTTCATGATATGTTGAGAACTCAACTTATTTTAAAAAATATCGTAACTCCCGAAGAATGGGATGGGATGAGTGATCATATTCAATATGATTACTTGTATGACAATCATTTTGCAGAGTTGAAACAAACAGAATTGATGAACGAAAGGATGAATCTTCTTCAAGTGATGGATCCACATATTGGTAAATATTATTCTGTTGATTATATTAGAAAAAATATTCTTCATCAAACTGATCAGGAGATTGTAGAACAGGATCAAAAAATGGCATATGAAAAAGAAGTTGGTATTATTCCACCCCCAACGACAGAGATTGATCCTAATACTGGAATGCCAATGAATTATGTTACCGATGTTGGTTCAAAACTTGTTAAGAAAACTCAAAATCAAAATACTAAGGATCTTGAGATTGGATTGGGTAAATCTATAACAGAACCGGATTTAAAAAAATCAGGTAAATCTACGGAAGCACCCGAGATTAAAACCAGTAAAGGAGAAAAGATATAAATAATTAAAATTACTAATAATTTATGGAAACTTCGGAATTTGTTGATATGGTAATGTCTGATGCGTCTCCTACAGATTTGGCAGATAACATCAAACAAATGTTATTTGATAGATCTGTTCAAATGATTGATGGAGTGAGACCTTATGTTGCAGCACAATTATTTGATCCCACACAACTAGAGGTAGAAGAAGAGTAATGGCATTAAAAATTGTTCAATTAGTGAATGCAGTATTTCCTCCTAATCATGGGATCAGCACCAGTTCAGCAATTAATCTTAAAAGTGGTTATTTACGATTAACTTCTTCTGGTTCTAATAATCATATTGCTATAACTGATGGTAATAATAATGTTGCAGTTACAAGCGAATCTTCTTTTTTAATTCCACAAAATACAAGTGAAATAATTAAAGAAAGAGTTGCTAGACAAAGAATTTCTGGCATAACTACTGGAACAACAACATTGATTACCTTCGGGGAAAATGCAGGAAATCCATTCATTGTTGGTGATAGTGTAAGTATTATTGGTGCTCAACCTTCAGGAATCAATACTGATTTTAATTTAGTATCCGCAGTTACAGATTCTTCTGTCACAATAGTGAAAAATAGTTCTTCAGTAGTTGGAGTTATTACTACTACAAATGCGGTATTATCTAGATCGGTAAAAGTAAGTGTTTATGGTGAAGGTAATAACCCACATCTTCATATTGCAGAAGTTCAAATAACATCTCAGGCATAACCATGAAACTAATTACAGAACAGATCGAATCCATTAAAGTCATTAAAGAAGAAAAAAACGGTAAAACTAATCTTTATATTACAGGACCTTTTCTTCAAGCAGAAGTCACGAATCGAAATGGACGCCGTTATCCATTCCCAATCTTAGAGAGAGAAGTTAAAAAGTATAACGATAAGTATATTGCATGTGGTAGAGCACTAGGGGAACTTGGACATCCAGATGGACCGACGGTAAATTTGGATAGAGTTTCTCACATGATTACAAGTTTACAATCAGAAGGAAATAATTTTGTAGGTAAAGCAAAAATTCTTGATACTCCAATGGGAAATATTGCCAAGTCTCTTCTCGATGAAGGAGTTAAACTTGGCGTTTCTTCAAGAGGAGTTGGATCTCTAATTGAAAGAAATGGTATTAAATATGTTGGTGATGATTTTATGTTATCAACTGCTGCAGATATTGTAGCAGATCCTTCTGCTCCTGATGCATTTGTTCAGGGTATTATGGAAGGTAAAGAATGGGTTTGGCAAAATGGTAAACTTGCAGAACAAACTTTAAATGGACTATTAACCATGAAAATTAGTCCAGATAAAATGGTGAATGAGGAGAAATTACTCAATCTCTTCAATCATTACCTCAAAAATCTTTAATTCATAAATAAATAATAGAATAAAGGATAGTTTAAATTTATTCGGAGAGATCTAAATGTCAACTGGTAATTTACAAGAAATGGGCGCTACAACAACTAATCAATCCAACTCTGCGGTAAATGCGAATGCTCAACCTGGGGATCCAATGTTGAGTAATGGCGCTTTTGTTGGCGGAACTCCTGGGCAAACTATCACTGATCTTGGGGGACCTACTCCCGATAACTACAGGTCTACAGATGATTCGGCAAAATTAAATTTTAATGCTGTTGCTTCTGTTAGAAATGTAGTTAATTCTAAAGCAATGAGAGCAGAAGAAGAAGAGTATGAAGACGAAGAAGTAATTTCTGAAGTTGATGAAACTGAAGAGTATGAGGAAGAAGTTGAAGATGAAATTGAAATTGATGTAGAAGAAGATGTTCAAGCTTTATTTGGTGATGAGGATCTTTCCGAAGAATTTAAAGAAAGAGCAAAAACTGTTTTCGAAACAGCACTTAGATCGAAAGTTCAAGAAGCTGCTGATATGATTGCTGCTCGTTATGAGAAAGCACTTGAAGAAAACGTAGCAGCAATTCACCAAGATCTTACAGAAAGAGTTGATTCATACCTAGAATATGTTGCTGGTGAATGGATCACCGAAAACGCTCTTCAAGTAGAGCGTGGACTTAAATCAGAACTCTCTGAGTCCTTTATGACTGGACTCAAGGGTCTTTTTGAAGAACATTATGTACAAATCCCTGAAGAAAAATATAATGTATTTGAAAGCATGGTAGACAAACTTGATGATATGGAGTCGAAACTCAACGAACAAATCGAAAGAAACGTTCAGTTAACTCAAAGACTTAGCGAATCAGTTTCCGATAGCATTTTCCACGAAGTTGCTAGGGGTCTTTCTGAGACTCAGAAAGGAAAACTCGCAGGTCTTTCAGAAAGTGTTGAGTTCATTAGTGAAAATGACTATCGTGGGAAGTTGGAAGTTCTTAAAGAATCATATTTTTCTAGAACACCAGTAACTCAATCTAGAGTTAACGATGATGAAATGCTCGGAACAAATTCAGAGACTCTTTCGGAGTCGATGGATATGTATATCAGAGCGGCTCAAAAATACTCTATTAAGTGATTTTTAAATTATAACTCAAACACTTTTTAACTAACGGAGAAATTTTCCAATGTACAACGCAGAATATCTGCAAGAAAAGTGGTCCCCCCTCTTGAATTGTGAAGGACTTGACCCGATCAAGGATTCTCACCGTAGAGGAGTAACCGCTATCCTGCTCGAAAACCAAGAAAGAGCACTCCGCGAAGAGCGTGGATTCCTTTCTGAAGCACCAACCATGGCAACTGGAACCGGTGGTTTTGGTGGTGGTACTTATGGTACTGCTGCTGCATCAGGTCCTGTTGCTGGTTTCGATCCTGTTCTGATCTCTTTGATCAGACGTTCAATGCCACAACTCATTGCTTATGATATTTGTGGTGTTCAACCAATGACTGGTCCTACTGGACTTATCTTTGCGATGAGAACTCGCTACGGTACTGACCGTACTTCTGGAACCGAAGCATTCTTTAACGAAGCAGATTCTAGATTCTCTGGTCAAGATTCTGATGGATCTCTTACCGCAAGTGATTACACTGCACAAGCATCTGTTGGTATCGCAACAACTGCTGCCCAAACTGGTAGCAACCCTGCTGTTCTCAACGATGCATCTGCTGGCTCCTACAACGTAGGTCAGGCGATGGCAACCGCCAACGCTGAAGCACTTGGCGATTCTGGTCAACTTTTCAACGAGATGAATTTCTCGATTGAGAAAGTTACTGTTGCTGCAAAATCAAGAGCACTGAAGGCTGAGTATTCACTAGAACTTGCTCAAGACCTCAAGGCTGTTCACGGTCTTGATGCCGAAGCAGAACTTGCAAACATCCTCTCAACTGAAATCCTTGCTGAAATCAACAGAGAAGTTGTTCGTACCGTATATCAGATTGCTGAAGCTGGCGCTCAAGCAAACACTGCTACTGCCGGTATCTTCGACCTTGACGTTGACTCCAATGGTCGCTGGTCCGTTGAGAAGTTCAAAGGTCTTCTATTCCAACTAGAGCGCGATGCTAACGCTATTGCTCAAAGAACTCGTAGAGGAAAAGGCAACACCATCATCTGTTCTGCAGACGTTGCTTCCGCTCTGACGATGGCAGGTGTACTTGATTACACTCCTGCTCTTCAAGTTGGTCTAAATGTTGATGACACTGGCAGCACTTTTGCTGGAGTTATCAACGGTAAGTATAAAGTTTATATTGATCCATATTCCGCTAACATTTCTGCTCAGCAGTATTATGTTATTGGATTTAAAGGTGCAACACCTTATGATGCTGGACTATTCTACTGTCCTTATGTTCCTCTCCAAATGGTTCGCGCCGTTGGTCAGGACACCTTCCAACCAAAAATTGGATTTAAGACCCGCTACGGCATGGTTGCTAATCCATTCGCTGAAGGAACCGATCAAGGACTTGGTAGACTCAAGACTAACTCTAACCGTTATTACAGAAGAGTACAAGTCAAGAACCTTATGTGACATTGGTTCACATATTTTTCAAGGAGTCCCTAAGGACTCCTTTTTTTTATCTAAATACAAATAAAAGAAAATGTCAGCAACACCATATAATAAACAGATAAGTAATCGCAATTATTTGTCCCCAGTTGGATTTAAATTTATATTATCAAGATATCCTAGAGTTGATTTTTTTTGCACCAAAGCAGGTATACCTGGAGTAAACCTTGGTGTTGCAATTCAACCAACATACTTAAAGGATATTCCAATTCCTGGTGATAAATTAGAATACGAAGATTTAGTTTTAGATTTTCTAGTTGATGAAGATCTTGTTAATTATATTGAAGTATATAACTGGTTAATCGGTTTAGGTTATCCAGAAAACGTTTCACAATTTAATGAATGGAGAACAACAAATACAACAGACCCATCTATAGGTGGTAAGGACATTAGAAACATATACTCAGACGCAACTTTGCAAGTTCTGAATAATAACTTTCAAGCACAAGCAAATATTAAATTTAGAGATATCTTCCCATCTTCTTTAACTGGATTATCTTTTGATACAACAAAAAAAGATTATGATTATTTTACAGCAAGAGTTACTTTTAAGTATACTATATACAATATAATGGATAAAAATTATAATGAATATCAACCTTGATGAAATTCAAGAATCCTGGAGAAACGATGCAATTATAGACATTGATAATTTACATGTAGAATCTATAAAAGTTCCACAACTTCATGCAAAATATTATAACATTTATAATAATATATCTTTACTTAAGAAAAAATCTTTAGATGATTTTAATAAGTTAAAGAAAGAAAGATATGAGTATTATAGTGGAAAATCTTCAGCAGAGATTTATTCTGAGGAACCATTTCCATATAAAGTTAGGGATAAAGAATCGATGAATAGATATATTGATGCTGACAATAAACTGTCAACGATTAGATTAAAGAATGAATACTATGATTCAATGTTGAGATATCTAGACGATATTATCAAGCAGATTCATAACCGAACATATCAAATTAAGAATGCGATTGAATTTATGCAGTTTACTGCTGGATATTAAAGTTTTTAAAATTATAAATAAATTAGCGCCAGGAACCTCAAATGAGAAATGACTATTATGTTTATGCTTATTTAAGAGAAGATATGACTCCATATTATATTGGAAAAGGAACTGGAAGAAGGTCACACCAAAAAAACAAAAAAACTCATAAATTTGTAAAAATACCAAAAGACAGAACAAAAATAGTTTATATAGTTGAAAATATAACAGAAAATGATGCTTTAATTAAAGAAAAAGAAATAATAAAATTTTATGGTAGAAAACTTGATGGTGGTATTTTAGTAAATATTAGCGAAGGTGGGGAAAAGGGATATGCGGCTATGAAAGGAAAAAAACATACAGAAGAATCAAAAAATAAAATGTCAAATTCCCATAAGGGAAAAAACACTTGGAATAAAGGAAAATGCGGATTGCAAAATCATAGCGATGAAACTAAACAAAAAATATCAAATAATAGTAGAGGAAATAAAAGCAGAACCGGACAAAAACAAAGTCAAGAAGAAAAAAATAAAAAAAGTGAATCTTTAAAAAAATATTATGCTGAAAGAAGAGAGCAGGGATACAAAAGATAGATAAATATTTTAAAATGAATTATAAATGTGACTAATATTATTATACAAAAGAAAAATGAAGTATATTTAAAAATTGAAACAGAACCACATATCCATCAAGAGTTATCTGATCATTTTACTTTTGAAATAGAAAATGCTCGTTTTATGCCACAATATCGTAGTAAACACTGGGATGGAAAAATAAGACTTTATAGCAATCATACTGGGGAAATATATGTTGGACTATTAGATAAGTTAATAAGTTTTGCTAACTCTATTAATTACACTTATGAATTTAAAAATAATAAATTTTACGGATTACCTTTTGAAGTAAATGATAATATTTCTTACGAAGGAGTATCTGATTATATAACATCTATCTCATGTCATAAACCAAGAAATTATCAAATTGAAAGTGTTTATGATGCATTAAAAAATAATCGTAAACTTTTAGTTTCTCCAACTGCATCTGGTAAGTCTTTAATAATATATTCAATTACCCGATACTATACGGAAAAAAGTTTATCAACTTTAATCATTGTTCCTACAACATCTCTTGTAGAACAAATGTATAAAGACTTTGCAAGTTATGGATGGGAATCTGAAAACTATTGTCATATAATTTATTCGGGAAAAGAAAAGTATGATATCAATCTACCAGTAGTGATTACAACCTGGCAGTCAATTTATAAAGAACCAATAAAATGGTTTGATCGTTTTGATATTGTTATTGGAGATGAGGCACATTTATTCAAATCAAAATCTCTTGTTGATATTATGACTAAATTATTAGACTGCAAGCATAGATTTGGTCTCACTGGAACTTTAGACGGCTCACAGACGCATAAATGGGTCTTAGAGGGTTTGTTTGGCCCTTCATATAAAGTGGTTCAGACTAAAGAATTAATTGATAAAGGACATTTATCAAACTTAAATATTAAAATACTACTACTCAAACATAATGGAATTAAATTTGATGATTATGAACAAGAAGTTCAGTTTATTATAGGTAATGATCGTAGAAATTCTTTTATTAAAAATTTAACTTTAGATTTAAAAGGAAACACTTTAGTGTTGTTTAGTAGGGTAGATTCTCATGGAAGGATTCTTTACGACCTTATAAATAGTTCTAAGAACAAGGAAAGAAAAGTTTTCTTTGTTTATGGTGGAGTTGATGTAAAGGAAAGAGAAGAAGTTAGAAAAATAGTAGAACAAGAAAGCAATGCAATTATTATTGCTTCCTATGGTACTTTTTCAACTGGAATTAACATTAAAAATTTACATAATGTTATTTTTGCTTCTCCTAGTAAATCGAGAGTTAGAAATCTTCAATCAATAGGAAGAGTTCTTAGAAAAAGTCAAAATAAAGTAGAAGCAGTTCTTTATGATATTGCAGATGATATATCATTAAACTCTTTTAAAAATTATACCCTAAATCATTTAATAGAAAGGATAAAAATTTATAATGAAGAATCTTTTGATTATAGTATTATTAACATAAATTTAAGGTAATAACTTATGGAAGACGAATTTTATTCGGTATTAAAACTTGTATCTGGTGAAGAATTAATTGCAAAAGTTTGTCCTTGTCATGAAAATGATGGCATTGTTTTAATTTTAGATAATCCTGTGGTTATAAAAGATATTATTAGAACAAAAAGTGGTATGAAAGCATATAGAGTAGAACCATGGGTTAAGGTAATTGAAGATGAAATGTTTTTTGTTAATATGGATAAAGTAATTACAATGACTGAGATTTCTGATTTAGATACTTTAAGAATGTATAGAAGATATCTTAGAGAAAATTGTAATGATGAATGTACATCTAGAATTGCCCCATCTAAATCTATGGGATATATATCCACTGTATCTGAATTTAAGACTACTTTAGAGAACTTATATAAGAGTAGTTAAGGTGTCCTTTCAACCCTAACAGAGTTATTCTACACCAATTCGGCACACTTGTCAAGCCCCCTGCAGTATGCTATAATTATGAGTAATGTATGAGTAAAATTAATGTCTCTGGTAATGCCAAAAAGAAAAAAAGATTCAGAACATTATGTAAATAATAAAGATTTTCTTTATGCAATTATTGAATACAAAAAATTAATTAATCTTTCTGAATCTGAGAATTCTCAAAAACCTCGTATTTCACAATACATCGGAGAATGTTTTTTAAAAATAGCTACACACTTATCATATAAACCAAACTTTGTTAACTACATGTTTCGTGAAGATATGATATCAGATGGAATAGAAAATTGTGTTCAGTATATTAATAATTTCAATCCAGAAAAATCCACTAATCCATTTGCTTACTTTACTCAAATTATTTACTATGCATTTCTTCGTAGAATTGCTAAAGAAAAAAAACAATTAGAAATTAAAAATAAAATTTTAGAACAGTCTGGATTTGATGAAGTTTTTGTTTCAGATAATAATATTTTAAGTGGAACAAGTTCTGATATGAATACGATTAAAAGTAATATTCAAAATAAAATGAATTATTAATATGAAGATTGCGATTATTACAGACCAACACTTTGGTGCTAGAAAATCAGATAAAAATTTTCATAATTACTTTAAAAAATTTTATGATAATATTTTCTTTCCAACTTTAGAGCAAAAAGGTATAACTCAGTTAGTTGATATGGGGGATACTTTTGATAACAGAAAAAACATTGATATCTGGTCTTTAAAATGGTCTAAAGAAAATTATTATGATAGATTGTCTGAAATTGGAATACAAGTTCATACTATTGTAGGTAATCATACTGCATATTACAAGAATACAAATTCTGTTAATTCAGTGGATTTATTGATGAGAGAGTATAATAATATTGAAGTTTATCCAGAAATTACAGAAGTATTGATAGATAAATTAAAAATTCTTTTTATTCCTTGGATTAATTCCGACAATATAAATGATAGTATTGATAAAATTAAGTCATCTACATGCAATGTTGCGATGGGGCATCTTGAGTTGAATGGATTTTCTCCATATAAAGGTCACATTATGACAGAAGGAATGAATTCTGATATATTTAATAATTTTAAATTAGTATTTTCTGGGCATTATCATACAAAGTCAGATAATGGGAAGGTATTTTATTTGGGAAATCCATATCAGTTATATTGGAATGATGTTAATGAAGTGAGAGGATTTCATATCTTTGATACTGAAACTCTTGAATTAGATTTCATACCCAATACTTATGAAATGTTTAAAATTGTGGAGTATAATGACACACCTTATCAATTATATAAGTACAATGATTGTTTTGAGAAATATGTAAAATTGATTATTAAGAAGAAGACAAATCCAAAACAGTTTGAAAAATTTTTTAATAAAATATCTGATGCATCACCATTTGAATTAAAAGTTATTGATGAAATTCAAATTGATGACTGTGACATTGAAGTTTTAGAATCTGAAGGTACTGTTGCAATTCTTGACAAATATATAGATAATGCAGAAATTAATTTGAATAAAAGTGTACTCAAAACATTAATGGAATCAATTTACAAAGAAGCATCGGAAGTTGAATGATGTTTGTACTAGCTTTGAAGGGAGATGAAAAAAAAGGTCTCTTTTCAGTTGATACTGATGATGGTGACAGAGTTCTTTATTTGTTTAGAGAAAGTGATGATGCTGAAAGATTTGTTGGACTAATAGAAGCAGATGATTATCCACAATTAGTTGTATTGGAAGTTGAAGAGGAACCGACGATTGCAATATGTGAAGCAAATCAATATACTTATGTTATAATAGAAAAAGATTACCTTGTAATTCCTCCCCAGTTTCAAAAATGATTACATTTAAAAAAATTAGATGGCGTAATTTTCTAAGTACTGGCAATCAATTTACCGAAATAGATTTTACAAAAAGTTCCACAACATCTATTGTTGGTAAAAATGGATCTGGAAAAAGTACAGTTTTAGATGCTTTGACTTTTGTATTATTTAATAAACCTTTTCGAAAAATTAATAAACCACAACTTGTAAATTCTACTAATGAAAAGGATTGTTTGGTTGAAATTGAATTTTCTACTTCTAATGTTAATTGGATGATTCGTAGAGGTATCAAACCAAATATATTTGAAATTTATAGAAATGGAAATGTTTTAGAGCAAAGTGCTGATATTAAGGATGATCAAAAATTTTTAGAGAACAAAGTTTTAAAATTAAATTACAAATCATTCACACAAATTGTAATTTTAGGTTCATCAACTTTCGTCCCATTCATGCAACTTGCTTTAGCATCTAGAAGAGAAATTATTGAAGATCTTTTAGATATTAAAATTTTTTCTGTAATGAATGCTATTCTTAAAGATAAAATAAAAGAAACTCAGGAAGAAATTAAACAACTCAATTATAAAAAAAATATGATTGATGAAAAAACTTCAATGCAAGAAAATTTTATATACGAATTAAATGTAAAAGGTCAATCTGAAATTACCAGAAAGAATAATAAAATTTTAGAAATAACTCAAAATATTGAAACCGCAGAAAATAATTGTGGAAAACTATTAGATGAATCTGAAGAGATTGATATAGAAATACAAAAATATGTAAATTGCACTGGTAAATCTAGAAAGTTATATGATCTTCGGGGTAAATTGCAGAACAAGTTAGATCGTTTGAATAAAGATAAATTATTCTTTGTTGAAAATGAAACTTGTCCAACATGTAGTCAAGTTATTGGAGATGATGTAAAATCTCGTAAAGTCGAAGAACATAATAATCTTCTTTCAGAAGTAAATGTAGGACTAAATGAACTTCAAAAACAACTTGATATAAATCAAGATGAAGAGAAAAAATTAGCAAATTTTTCTTCCAAACTTTCAGAATTGAATAAACAAATAAGAGATATCAATAATAAATGTAAATATGACAGTCAAGTTATAGATGATATTAAAAATGAAATATTTGATATAGAACATAATCTTGAAAATAGAATTGAAGAAACTCTAAAACTAGATTCATTAAAATCTGAAGGTAATTTAATTGCAAATAAATTAAATAAAAAAAATGAAGATATTCAATATCATGATTTCATATATTCTCTTCTTAAAGACAATGGAGTAAAGTCTAAAATTATTAAAAACTATTTACCAATCATTAATCAACAGGTAAATCGTTTTCTTCAAATGATGGATTTTTATATCAATTTTAATTTTGATGAAGAATTTAATGAATCTGTAAAAACTCCAATACACGAAAACTTTTCTTACGACTCTTTTAGTGAAGGTGAAAAACAAAGAATTGATCTTGCTTTAGTTTTTACTTGGAGGGAAATTGCTAGAATGAAAAATTCAGTAAATACAAATCTATTAATTTTAGATGAAGTTTTTGATAGTTCACTTGATTTAAATGGCACAGATGATTTTTTGAAAATCATTAAATACATAGTTAAGGATGCTAACATTTTTGTAATTTCTCACAAATCTGAAATGCACGATAAATTTGAAGAAATTATTCAATTTGAAAAGGTGAAGGGATTTAGCCGGATTGTGTGATACTATGAATTCATTCACGGAGATCTACAATGGCACAGCACGTTCCAAATTGGATTCATCACAGTAAAAAGCAACAAAAACGAAAATTGAAACCCCAGGCACTTCGACAAGCAAAAGCAAGAAGAAGCGCCTTGCTGAGACACTTTGACAAGTGTCACAAGACTCCTCGCAATGGGGGGTCTTTTTAGTATGATATGATCAGTTCAAATCAAAAAACATGACTGTCAATCACGAAATCAAATCTCAACTTGCTAAATTACTTGCTACAGAAGACTTAGTGGTAGAACATAAAAAAGTAAATACTGCTTGTTTTAATGTTCATACTAGAGTTTTAACTTTGCCTATGTGGGAAAAGGCTAGTAGTGTCGTTTATGATATGCTTGTTGGACATGAGGTTGGACACGCTTTGTATACCAGTTATGAGGATTGGAATCAGGATTTTAAAATTCCAAAATCATTTATGAATATTGTAGAGGATGCTCGTATTGAAAAATTGATGAAACGTCGTTATGCTGGAATTGCTAAAACTTTTTATAATGGATATAAAGAACTTAATGATGATGATTTCTTTAGTATTTTTCAAACTGATTTATCAAAAATGAATCTTGCTGATAGAGCAAATCTTTTTTTTAAAATTGGTAATTATGTAAATGTTCCTATTAATGAAAATGAAGAACATATAATTAATATGATTGCAAATGCTGAAACATTTCAAGATGTTGTAATTGCTTCAACCACACTATACGAATTTTGTAAAATTGAAGAATTGAATAAATTAAAAAATATATCTTCAAAACAAAATATAGATATTGATTCAAATAATTCATCTGAAAAACAATCAAATTCGGAATTTATAGATTTTGAATCGGAAGAGAAAAAATTAAATGAATCTGTAGACACAGATATAGATTTTGAAAATGAAAATTTGAATATTAAACCAAATGATATTCAGTCCGAAGAGGATTTTGTTCCAGAAATTAAAACTATGGAAGCTATGAATAATGCTATCCAAAATTTAGTTGATATGAATGGTAACGAAAATCATTATTTAGAAATTCCTAAATTAAATTTAGATACAGTTATTATAAAAAATGAAAAAATTCATAACTATATTTTGGATCATTGGAAAAATAATTTTTGTATCAATTCCAATTCTTTTGTTTTTTCTGATAATGAATATTTAAAATTTAAAAATAATTCTAAAAAAGAAGTAAGTTATCTCGTAAAAGAATTTGAATGTAAAAAATCGGCAGATCAATATGCACGTTCTACGACTGCTAAAACTGGAGTTCTTAACACATCTAAATTGCATACTTATAAGTTTAATGAAGATTTATTTAAAAAAATATCAGTGATTCCTGACGGTAAAAATCATGGTCTTATTTTTATTTTAGACTGGTCTGGATCAATGTCTAATGTACTAATTGATACTCTCAAACAAATGTATAATATTTTGTGGTTTTGTCAAAAAGTTAATATTCCGTTTGAGGTATATGCGTTTACTGAAGAATGGAATGATCGTCCATATAATAATTCTGCTGATAAACTAGTTTACCCTGAAGAACATTATGAAAAAAAAGAAAATCTTCTTTGTGTAGGAAAATCATTTTCTTTATTAAATATATTTACTAGTGAAGTAAAAAATAAAACTCTTGATGAACAAATGCGTAATATTTTTAGAATTGCATTTTCCTTTAATAATTATGGAATGAGTTCTCAATGTCCTCGTCAATTGTCTTTGTCTTCTACCCCATTAAATGAAAGTTTGATTGCTCTTCATCAAATTATCCCAGAATTCAAAAATAGAAACAAACTTCAAAAAACTCATTGTATTGTTCTTACTGATGGAGAATCACATCTTTTAAATTTCCATTTTAAAGTTGTTCGTGGAGAAGAAAAAGAATCTTATATTGGTACGAGAAGTTTAAATTTAAATTGTTTTTTGCGTAATCGAAAAACTGGCATGGTTTATAAAATTGCAGATGATTATATTGGTGGATTTAAATTTACAAATCTTCTTTTGAATGATTTAAGAGAATCTTTTCCTCAAGTAAATTTTATTGGCATTAGAATTGTTGCTAATAGAGATGCCACAAATTTTATTCGTTCTCATAGTAATGATGAAAATTTTCTCAAAATTCAATCTCAATGGAAAAAAGATCGTAATGTTATTTTTACTGAATCTGGATATCACAAATATTTTGGAATTTCATCTTTAGCACTTTCTAATCAAGTTCAATTTGAAGTTAATAATGATGCATCAAAGTCTGCAATTAAAAATGCTTTTAGAAAATCCTTAAACTCTAAAAGAATGAATAAAAAGTTTTTAAATGAATTTATTGAACTTGTTGCATAATATAAATAATGTATAAAATTAATTTCAATTATGAATTCTAAAGAAGTTAAATATCTCACAGAAGCATATTCTAATGTTTATTCGGAATCTCAAAATAATTGTCAAGAATTATATGATTCTCTTTTAGAATTATGTGTTGTTGATGGCGGATTTACCACACTCGAAGAGTGTGAGGACTTTGCAGAGTTTTTAGTTGCTGATAATCTTGTTGAAGATTTTATAGTTACTCTTTTGGAGTATTATGAAGTAGAAAATTTAAATGAATCATTAAACTTTTTAGGTGAAAATAGAGCAGCAGCTCTTAGAGCTGTTATTAATGCTTTAAGTTCTGGGGGGAGATTGAAGGCAGGTCTAAAACCATTAACTGCACTTGGTAGAAGACCAGAGACCGTTGTAAAAGGTGCAGCAGCATCAACTTCCATTAGATCTGCAAGAGCACAAAGATCTCCTGTTGTTCCAGAACAACCTGGAAAATATTTGGAGTTGATGAGGAATAGAACACCACCAACATCACCAGTAGTTTCACCATCTAGACCACAAACACCACCACTTTCTATATTTACTGTTAAACCCAAAAGAACAGGAGCACCAGAACCTGCATTTGATAAATTTCAATCATCTTTAACTAAAAAACCAGATTGGATGAAATATCAAGATAAATATCAACAATCGCAAAGACCAGCTTCTGATAGGTCAGTACAGGCGCGAGTTGCTGCACAAAAGGATAAACTGGGAGCAGCAGGTATTCTTGGTGCATTAGGAACTACTGGAGTATTGTCTGGTGTTAATTCTATTCCCAATTCAACCAAAAAGGATCCAAATTTAAGTGTTGGTAAATTTAATACAATGGATCCTTCTGGAAAAATTAGAGATCGTAAAGTTCTCGGACCTAAAGAACTCGGACCAAAAAAAGTTGGAACTGTTTCGCAAGCTTTTGATGCTTCTTATTCCTCTGCAAAAAAATCTGGTTTAAAATCTTTTGATTTTCAGGGTAAAAAATATACTACAGAATCTTTTGATTCTTATGATATTATTCTATCGCATTTAATCAATGAAGGATATGCTGATACTATAGAAGAAGCAGAACTAATGATGGTGAATATGAGTGAGGATTGGAGACAGAGTATTGTTGAAGGTGGGGTCTAAAACCACTTTACAAACTGGCACAAGACCTCCCCATTAGGGAGGTTTTTTTTGTAATATAACAAGGTAAACATTGAAACACTTTCCAGTCTACTAAATCATGATGAACACTGAACAGATTATTCAAGAACTTAAACCTTCATTTGGTGCAAATATTACATCTGGAGATCTTCGTGGATTTTGTGCATCTCGTAATCTTAACTATCAAACTGTAACTTCTCGTCTTGAACCTTTTAAAATTTCTCGTGGTCGTTGGAATTTGGAAGTGACTAAAAACTGTGTTGATGAAATTGAAAGATCATATCAAGCACCTGCAGTTCTTCCCAAAATAGAACAAAATTTAATTCCTGATAAAGATGATACTTTCGTCAAGTTTGGTAACTTTAATGATATTAAGAAAATTATTCAATCCAATTTATTCTATCCTACGTTTATTACGGGTCTTTCGGGCAATGGTAAAACGCTCAGTGTTGAGCAAGCTTGTTCTCAACTTAATCGTGAATTAATTAGAGTAAACATTACTATTGAAACCGATGAAGATGATCTTATTGGTGGATTTCGTCTAATTAATGGAGAAACAGTATGGCATAATGGACCAGTTATTGAAGCACTTCAACGTGGTGCAATCTTACTTTTAGATGAGATTGATCTTGCATCTAATAAAATTCTTTGTCTACAATCTGTTTTAGAGGGAAAAGGTGTTTTCTTGAAAAAAATCGGTTCTTTTTTAAAACCTACTTCAGGATTCAATATAATTGCAACTGCAAATACCAAAGGTAAAGGTAGTGATGATGGTCGCTTCATTGGCACCAACGTGCTTAACGAAGCATTTCTTGAGCGTTTTCCTGTAACCTTTGAACAAGATTATCCTTCACCTGTTGTTGAGCAAAAAATTCTAGAGGGTGTTTCTTTGGGACTTGGAATTGATGATAGTGATTTTTGTAAGCGTTTAGTTGATTGGGCGGATATTATTCGCAAAACATTTAATGATGGTGGCATTGATGAAATCATTAGTACTCGTCGCCTAGTTCATATCATTCGTGCTTATAGTATTTTTCAAGATAAAGCAAAATCAATTCAGGTGTGTGTCAATAGGTTTGATGAAGAAACAAAACAATCCTTTTTAGAACTATACGACAAAGTGGATGTTGATTTCACAATGCCACTTCAAGATAATAGTGCTCAGGATTTGATTTCACTTGACCTTTAGTTCATCGTCTGTTATAATTGAGGAAGGTAATTGCGCCTTCCTCTATCTTGATTAATTCTTGGAGTCTACTTTACGATATTATGTACGAACCTACAGCAAAAAACAATTATGAATATAAAAATTCCAATGATAATTTTGAGTTAATGCCAGATTTAAATCTTTCAGTAAAAGAGAAAAATTCTCATTTTTGGAAATATAACGAAGATAAAATTCTTAAGGAAGTTTCTGATTATGTAATCAGCACCTATGGCAGTCATTATTGTGGTCACGATCAAGAATATAAAGATATTCAAACTATTGATTTGATGGCAGCAAAAAAACTTGCTTCCGGATTTTGCCAAGCAAATATCATAAAATATGGAAGTCGTTATGGTGATAAGGATGGTCGTAGTAAACGTGACTTGTTAAAAGTGATTCATTATGCTATGCTATTACTCCACTTTGATCGTCATTATTCTCGTAAAGATAATGGCATTACTGAATTCTCTCATTAATTATGAAATTAAGTACCGCTATGAAATTTTCTTCAAACACTATTAAAATTCTCAAAAATTTCTCCACAATTAATCAATCACTTCTTTTTAGGGAAGGTAATACTCTTCGTACTATGTCAGTGTTAAAAAATATTTTAGCAGAAGCAGTTATTGAAGAGGAAATTCCTAAAGAATTTGCAATTTATGATTTACCACAATTCATCAATGGATTGGAACTTCATTCAAATGCAGAATTAGATTTCCTGAATGATTCTTATGTTTATATTAAAGACGAATCTGGAAACAAAACGAAATATTATTATTCCAGTCCAACAGTAATTATCAGTCCACCTGATAAACCTATGGAATTGCCAAGTCAAGAAATTTGTTTTCAAATTGATTCAGTTCAATTGTTGCAATTAAAAAAAGCATCTAGTACATATAGAGTTGAGGATCTTTGTGCTATTGGAGATGGGAGCACTATCAGATTGGTTGTTAAAGATAAAGAAAATAAAACATCAAATGAATATTCAATTGATGTCGGATCTACTGATAGTAAATTTTCTATGAATTTTAAAGTAGAAAATCTTAAAATTATTCCTGGAAAATATGATGTTGTGATTTCTAACAAAGGCATTTCTAAATTCACAAACGCCAGTCGAAACCTGATATACTACATTGCATTGGAACCAAACTCAACTTTTGAATGAATATTTTTTTTGTAATTGAGTTTAAATAAAATTGATTTTATTAAATTATGACAAGTGAACATCTTTGGGTGGAAAAGTATAGACCTCAAGTAATTGATGACTGTATTCTTCCACAAAATATTAAACGAACTTTTAATGAATTTATTGAAGGAGGTGAGATCCCAAATCTTCTATTATCTGGTCCACCGGGAGTAGGTAAAACAACTATAGCAAAAGCATTGTGTAATCAACTAGGAGCAGATTATCATGTCATCAATGGATCCGATGAAGGTAGATTCCTCGATACTGTCAGAAACCATGCGAAGAATTTCGCTTCGACCTTATCACTTACATCAACTTCTAAACACAAAGTCATCATCATTGATGAAGCAGATAATACAACCTCAGATGTTCAAATGCTCCTACGGGCTTTTACTGAGGAGTTTAGTGGCAACTGTAGATTCATCTTTACCTGCAACTACAAAAACAAAATCATTCAACCAATTCATTCCAGATGCGCCGTCATTGAGTTCACATTCAAAGGAAAGCAAAAAACTGAATTGGCAGGATCCTTCTTCAAGCGTTTACAAAATATCCTGGATACTGAAGGTATTGAATATGATCAAAAAGTTATTGCGGAATTAATATCAAAACACTTTCCAGATTTTAGAAGGATTCTTAATGAATGCCAGCGTTATTCTTCTAGTGGAAAAATTGATTTGGGAATACTTTCTGAATTTTCCGAAGTAAAAACTGATGATCTCATTAAATGTATCAAAGATAAAAAGTTCACGGAAGTTCGGAAGTGGGTGGTCTCCAATTTGGATAATGATCCATCTACTTTACTTCGTAGGATTTATGATTCTCTTTACATTAAATTACTTCCCACTACTATTCCTGCTGCTGTTCTTATTATTGCTAAGTACCAGTATCAAAGTTGTTTTGTTGCTGATCAAGAGATAAATCTTCTGGCAGCATTAACTGAAATTATGATTGAATGTGAATTTAAATGAAAAATAATAGTTATGAATTGAAAGATTGGTTAAATTCTATAAATCAATCTAAATTTAATATGATGGAAGAAGATATTGATTCAGAGAAAAACTATCCTTCATATATTATCAATAGATGTTTATCTGGTTTTATTGATACTATCATGTATTCAAATGAGATGAACATGAATTCCCATATAGATAAAAAGTTACAATATGATTTTTATCTAAATACTATTAGATCCAAGAAGAGATTTTCTCCTTGGATGCATAAAGAAGAAATTAAAAATCTTGAATTAGTTAAATCATACTATAATTATAGTAATGAAAAGGCAAAGCAGGTTTTAAGAATTCTAAATGCAGAACAATTAGAAGAAATTAAATCTAAATTGGATACTGGGGGTACAAAATGAGCGTGGTGATTGAATCTTTAGTCAATTGGTCTCCTGATCAAATGATTCAAATTATTTTGAATGAACCTGATGATTTTTTAAAAGTTAGGGAAACTCTTACTCGCATTGGAGTAGCATCTCGTAAAGAAAAAAAATTATATCAATCTTGTCATATTTTACATAAACAAGGAAAATATTATATTGTTCATTTTAAAGAATTGTTTGCTTTAGATGGTAAACATGCAAATTTAACTGTCAATGATGTTCAAAGAAGAAATACAATTACTCAATTAATCGCTGATTGGGGACTGGTAACTCCTGTTGATCCTACAGCAATTCAAAATGTTGCTCCACTCAATCAAATAAAAGTTCTTGCATTTAAGGACAAATGTGAATGGGTTCTTGAACCAAAGTACAATATCGGTAAAAAGAAAGTTATTGCTGAAGAATAAAAAATTACGGGGTTTACTACCTCGTTTTTTATTATCCTTGCTATAAATATGTGTGGATGCCTTCGGGGTCTACAAAACAAAAAATCGCTTTTAAAGGGGATTCTATAATGAATAATCTTTCACGTTACACGTCTGCTGATCTTCCTGCCATAATGGATAGGATTACTCGTAATAGTATTGGAATGGACGAATATTTTGATCGTCTATTTAATCTTCATGAAACTACAAATAATTATCCACCATATAATCTTGTTCAACTTAGTAATATTGAATCGAGACTAGATATTGCACTTGCAGGATTTAAAAAGGAAGAAGTGAATGTATACACAGAGTACGGAAAACTTTTTGTAGAAGGGCAAAAAGAAGATTTTGAATCTGATATTGAATTTATTCACAAAGGACTTGCACAAAGAAGTTTTAAAAGAATATGGACATTATCTGATGATACAGAAGTTCGAGAAGTTATTTTTGAAGATGGATTACTTAAAATTAAATTAGGAAAAGTAATTCCAGAACATCACACTCGAAAAGATTATCTATAAATACTTTTGGGCTACCTCCTAATTATTGTTGCCGCTGGGGAACAGATGGTCAGAATCATCAATGTTCCCCTTTTTTCTAAGCAGAAATAAAAATGTACTTGCAAGAGTTTGTTGATCAAAAACTTACTTACAAATATCACGATAAACTTAATCCTAAATTTTGGTCTAATAATAAATTAGATTCCAAAGTTAAAATGAGATTAATTCAAATTGCAAGAGAGTGGGCAAAATTTGCTAGTATTCCAGAATCATCAATAAAAGACATAATTTTTGTAGGTGGTAATGCTAATTATAACTATACTGAATTTTCTGATATAGATCTTCATCTAGTAGTTGATAAAATGAAATTACCAAATTGTCCAGATCTTATAGATGAATTTTTAAAAGATAAAAAACAACTGTGGGCATTAACTCACGACATCAAAATCTATAATCATGATGTTGAATTATATGCTGAAGAACAGGGTTTGAAAAGACCTGCTGATCAAGGTGTATATTCTGTAAAGTATGATAGGTGGTTGGTTGCCCCCAAAAGAATGTCAAAGGAAATTGACAAGACCTTGCTAAAGGGGAAGACTCGTGCTATGATGGATAAGATAGATTTCCTAATCAGTAATAGATCTGATGACCTAGACGAGTTTAAAAAATTGAAGGAAAAAATTAGAGAGATGCGCTCATCAGCAATTCGCAAAGGTGGAGAGTTTTCAATAGAAAACTTAGTATTTAAAGAATTGCGAAACAATGGGTATCTTGAAAAATTATCAAGTTACATCACGAAAATAGAAGACCAAAGTTTATCATTAGAAAATTATGTCTATTAAGATTACTATGCTCAAGTCTGGCGAAGACATTATTTCAGATGTTCATGAAGTAATGCTTCCAGATGAAAACGGAAATGAAAAAGTTATTGCGTACAAACTTACAAAACCTTATGTCATTAAAATAACTGAACCAAGTGTTTTATTAGAACAGAATCAAGAGAAAAGACCTCCGATTTCTGTTTTATATTATCCTTGGGCACCACTATCCATTGATAAGGAATTTTTTATTCCTACCGATTGGGTGGTAACTCATTACAATGCACATTCTAATATTATAAATTCATATTTGGAGAAAAGAGATGGAAGAGGAAACGATGGATATGATGGAAGAACTGGAGGAGAATCTGGAGAAAGTGATAAAGTGTATCTTGCTGAGGAATCATTATTGGTTGATAACTGAAGTTCAAGAATTACGAGTTGATTATGAATTAAATATTCCTAATTGTAAGTTAATTAGACCCTATCAAATTGATACAACTTTTGATTTTAAAAATCGTTCAGATGATCTTTCATTTGAAGATGCACCTATTGTAAAAATTGGAAACAGTTTACCTAAATGCAAATATGAAATTTATCCTTGGAAAGAGTTTACGAATGATGACGAAATTTTGATTTTTTCTGAATATATTGTTACAATAGTAGAACCAAAACCAGAAATTTTGGAAGCGTATATCCAAGCAACGGAGTAATTAATTTTGCGATTTTATACTAATGTTCAGATGGTCGGAGACGACTTTCTAGTTCGTGGATATGACAATGGTAGGCACTTTACTACCAGGGAAAAGTACTCCCCAACTTTATTTTTACCATCAAATAATGAAACAAAATATAAAACTCTTGAGGGTAATTATCTTGAACCAATTCAACCTGGTTCAGTAAAAGAATGTAGAGAGTTTTATAACAAATATAAAGATGTTGAAAATTTTAATATTTACGGTAATAATCGGTACATTTATCAATACATTTCAGATCAATATCCCGAGGATGAAATTAAGTTTGATTTAAGTAAGATTAAACTTATTACTATCGACATTGAAGTTGCTTCTGAAAATGGATTCCCTACTGTACAAGAATGTATAGAAGAAATTCTAGCAGTCACTATTCAGGATTATAATACTAAAAAAATATTCACTTGGGGAATAGGACAATTTCAAAATACAGATCCTAATATTCAATATTTTGAATGTTGGAGTGAGAAGGAACTGTTGAATAAACTTCTGCTTTGGTTAGAGGAGAATCCTCCAGAAGTGATTACTGGATGGAACTGTTCTCTTTATGATATTCCATATGTAATTGGTAGACTTGAAAAGGTTTTGAGTACTAAGGAGATGAAAAGGATTTCTCCTTGGAAACTTGTGACTCAAAATGAAACATATATTAAAGGGCAGAATCATACCATATGTGATATTGGTGGAATTACTATTCTAGATTATCTTGAATTGTATAAGAAGTTTACTTATACTAATCAAGAAAGATATTCCTTGGATCACATTGCGTTTGTTGAACTCGGTGAGAAGAAATTAGACCACACTGAGTATGAAACATTCAAGGAGTTTTATACAAAAGATTGGCAAAAGTATATTGAATACAATATTAAGGACGTACAACTTGTAGATCGTCTTGAGGATAAAATGAAACTTATCGAACTTGCTATTACGATGGCATTCGATGCTAAAGTTAATTTCAATGATGTGTTTTATCAAGTAAGAACTTGGGATGCTATCATTTATAATTATTTAAAGAAGAGGAACATTGTAATTCCCCCTAAAGAGGATACATCTAAAGATGATAAGTATGAAGGTGCATATGTAAAAGAACCAGTTCCAGGAATCTATAATTGGGTTTTGTCATTAGATTTAACATCTCTATATCCTTCTCTTATTATGCAATATAATATATCCCCAGAAACACTTTTAGATGAGAAATATCCAAATGTAAATGTAAATAGATTATTAAATAAAGAAATTGTTATTGATAATATTGATGGCAAATGTGTTACTGCAAATGGGTGTATGTATGATACAACTAAAATGGGAATATTTCCTGAACTTGTAGAGAAGATTTTTAATGAAAGGCAGATCTACAAGAAGAAAATGTTGAGTGAAGAAAGAAATCTAGAAGAAATTGAAAATGAAATGAGGAGGAGGAAAATTTTATAAATAAATGTAAGATTCAATTTAACTCTTTATGGAAAAATATGTAAAAGAATTTATAGAATCGAATACATCTTTACTTCATTATTGCGAATCTAATGATGTTTCTTATATGAAACTATATCACCATATCAAGAAAAATTTTCCCAATTTAATTTCTAGAAAAAATAATGGAAAATCCAAAAGATCAAAACTGGCACACAAATCTTCCATAAAATTCGATCCAACAAAGGAAGAACTTGAAAAACTTTTTTTTGGAGATGGTATGGGGCAAAAAGAAATTTCCGAATCTTATGGGGTTTCTAAATCTCTAGTTTGTATGAAAATGAAACATTATGGTATTGATGTTAAATCTGTCGGGCAGAGTAGATATTGGAACGATAATAGAAGAGATCATTTTAGAATGTTGGCGAACACTGGAGTTGTTGGCGTGTTTAGAAATCAAAATTGGAAGTATCATTCAACATCTATCGAAAAATTTTTTATTGATGAATGTGAAAAACTCAATATCGATTATAAGAGACAATATCCCATAGAAAAGTATGGACATCAATATGATTTTTATATCCCAAAATATAATTTATTAGTTGAGATGGATGGAGTATATTTTCACAATTTGCCTAATCAAAAAGTAAAAGATTTGCAGCAAATTGAAAGATGTAAAGAACTTGGTTATGATATAATAAGAATTACCGATAATCAAATTAAGAAAAATAAAAATATTATTCAGGAGATTTTTGATGAATTTGGAAAAAATGTCAGATGAAGAACTTGTATTGTTTCGGGAAAATACCAAGAAGGAGATTTCGAAATGTAAAAATAATCAAATGGCGAGAAAGGTACAACTTAATAGTTTGTACGGTGCCGTAGGTAATCAATACTTCAGGTATTATAAACTTGAAAACGCTGAGTCCATTACAACTTCTGGTCAAGTTACAATCCGTTGGATTGAAGCAAAATTGAATAAGTATATGAATAGAATTCTTAAAACTGAGGATGTTGATTATGTCATTGCTTCTGATACTGACTCTGTGTATCTTCATATGGGTCCTTTGGTTGAAAGGGTATACGAAGGAAGAGAGAAAACTACTGAATGCATTGTTTCGTTCCTTGATAAGATCTGTCAAGTGGAACTTGAAAAGTATATTGAAAGTTCTTATGAAGAATTGGCGAAGTACCTAAACGCATATCAGCAAAAAATGCAGATGAAGCGTGAGTGTATTGCTGATCGTGGAATTTGGGTTGCTAAAAAAAGATATATTCTTAATGTTTATGATAGTGAGGGTGTTCGATATTCTGAACCTAAACTTAAGATGATGGGTATTGAAGCAGTTAAATCATCAACTCCAGCATCATGTCGCCAGATGATTAAGGATGCTCTTAAAGTTATTATGGCGGGAACTGAAAGTGATATGATTAAATTTATTTCTAAATGTAAAAGCGAATTCAACAATCTTTCTCCTGAAGAAATTTCTTTTCCACGATCAGTGTCAGATGTTGTTAAGTATAAAAGTGTCAATCAAATTTATTCTAAGGGTACTCCAATTCATGTTCGTGGAGCACTTCTATATAATCATTATATTAAGAATGGGGGGCTTGACAAAAAGTACGCTTTGATCCATAATGGAGAGAAGATAAAATTTTGTTATTTGAAAAAACCGAACCCAATTCATGAGAACGTAATATCGTTCATTCAAAGATTTCCCACTGAAATTGGAATTGATAAGTACATTGATTATGAATTACAATTTGAGAAATCTTTTTTAGATCCCCTTAAATCAATTTTAAATTGTATTGGATGGGATTACAAAGAACGTTCAACCTTAGAATCATTTTTTATATAATGGATTTACCAATTACTGAAAAGGAACTAGATAAGATTATTACCACACTGAAAAAATCAGGTGAAATTTCAATATATAAAAAACTTTGGTGCTATCAAATTAATTATTTAAATAAAAACATGGAGAAAAAATAATGGATTTTCTTAAGGACATAGTAAAAGAAATTGGTGGAGAATACACACAACTGGCATCCGAAATTGAAGAAACTGAAACATATGTGGATACTGGCAGCTACATTTTTAACGCTCTTGTATCTGGTAGCATCTTTGGTGGTTTTTCTGGGAACAAGATTACTGCAATCGCAGGGGAAACTTCTACTGGAAAAACTTTCTTCAGTCTTGCCGTCGTTAAGAATTTCCTTGATAATAATCCTACTGGATATTGTTTGTATTTTGATACTGAAGCAGCAATCACAAAATCCCTTTTGGAAGGTAGGGGAATTGACACAACTCGCCTGGTGGTTGTCAATGTAGTCACAATTGAAGATTTCCGTAATAAAACTCTGAAGGCAGTTGATTTGTATTTAAAAAAACCTAAAGACGAAAGAAGACCTTGTATGTTTGTACTCGACTCTTTGGGTATGCTTTCTACCAATAAAGAAATCACAGATACACTTGCCGAGAAGGATACTCGTGATATGACTAAGGCACAACTGATTAAGGGTGCCTTTAGGATGCTGACTCTTAAGTTGGGACAGGCAAATATTCCTATGATAGTCACCAATCACACCTATGAAAGTATGAGTCTTTATGGTGGTAAGCAAATGTCTGGTGGATCTGGACTGCAATATGCATCATCCACAATCGTATACTTATCTAAATCAAAAGAAAAAGATGGAACAGAAGTCATAGGAAACATTATTAAAGCAACAACAAAGAAGTCAAGATTAAGTAAAGAAAATAAGCAAGTTGAAATTAGGTTATTTTATGATGAACGTGGACTTGATAAGTATTATGGATTACTTGAACTTGGTGAGATTGGTGGGATGTGGAAAAATGTTGCAGGTCGCTATGAAATGAATGGTAAAAAAATCTATGGTAAGGATATACTAAAAGATGTTGATAAGTATTTTACCGAAGAAGTGATGCAAAAACTTGATATAATTGCAAAAAGCGAATATAGTTATGGACAATAATAGTCTTAATTATAAAACTAACATTATAAAAATAATTGAAACTGGAATAGACGTATCTAAAGTTTTAGATCAACTTAAACAATATCCAGAAGATTGGGGATCTCAAAAAAAAAGAAAAAACACTACACAACTTGATTCTAAAAAATATATAGTAACTGCGGATGTTCTTCAATTGATAATGGGTGGGGTAAATACAAAAGATGAATATGTTGGAGATACTGAAATTTGTATAAAGACTGAGGCATATTATAAACATACCGAAATTTTAAATCTTGTTGGACAGAGATTTAAAAGAAGTGATAAACTTAAGAGATGTGGTTTTTTGGGAATGCCTGTAGGGGGTGAAGTTGGCACACATATTGATTTTGGAAAATATTATTTAAGTAAAGATCGTTATCACATATCAATTCAAGGAAGGTATCATTACACCGTTGGTAATGAGAGTGTTATTATAGAACCGGGGACTTTTTTTTGGTTTAATAATAAAATGGAACATTCTTCCATAAACATCGGAGATGATGTTAGGATAGCTTTTGTATTTGATATTCCACATCATAAAAATAATCCACATCACAAGGTAAAATTGTAAAATGGATAGGATTGAAACTACCATCATATCAAATTTAATTTATAACGAGGAATACTGTAGAAAAGTTCTTCCTTTTATAAAAACGCAGTATTTCAATGACAAGAAAGAAAGAATTGTCTTTGAGATTGTTTGTGAGTTTGTAGTAAAATATGGTAAAATGATTACTAAAGAAATTTTACATATTGAACTTGATGGTCGTAAAGATATTTCTGATTCTGAATTGGCAGACACTAATAAAATTGTAGAACAAATTACTGACAACTCTTCGGATTATATATGGTTACTTGATACCACTGAGAAGTGGTGTCGTGATCGGGCCATTTATTTGGCATTGATGGAATCAATTCAAATTGCTGATGATGAATCTGAGAAACAAAATCGTGATGCTATCCCACATATTTTAAGTGAAGCATTGTCGGTGTCGTTTGATCATAATATAGGACATGACTACATTAAAGATTTTGAATCTAGATTTGATTTTTACCATAGAGACGAAGAAAAGATTCCTTTTGATTTGGAATTTTTCAACAAGATTACAAAAGGTGGTCTTCCTAATAAGACTCTTAATGTTGCTCTTGCGGGTACTGGTGTGGGTAAGTCTTTGTTTATGTGTCATCTTGCCAGTTCTGTTTTACTACAAAACAAAAATGTTTTGTATATCACTCTGGAGATGTCTGAGGAAAAGATTGCAGAACGTATTGACGCAAATCTTTTGAACGTAAATATTCAATCTCTTATGAATCTATCTCGTAATGATTTTGAAACTAAAATATCTAAATTATCTAAAAAGACTCAAGGTAAATTAATTATTAAAGAGTATCCCACAGCATCTGCTCACTCTGGACATTTTAAATCTCTGTTAAATGAATTGTCACTTAAGAAATCATTTAGACCTGATATTATTTTTGTTGACTATTTGAATATATGTGCATCATCTAGATATAAAGGTTCTGCAGTAAATTCATACACTTATGTAAAATCAATTGCGGAAGAACTTCGTGGACTTGCTGTTGAAAATAATGTTCCAATTGTAACTGCTACTCAAACTACCCGTTCAGGATATTGCTTGGATTTGAAAACACAAGTTCAAACACAGCAAGGAATGAAAGATATTTCTAATATTCAAGTGGGAGATTTGGTGCTTTCTAATAATGGTTATAATGAAGTATTGAATATCTTTCCTAAAACTAAAAAGAAATCTTATAAAATTACTTTAGAGGATGGTAAAGAAATTATTTGTAGTGAAGAACACTTATTCCCAACTGAAAATGGTGAGTTAAATATCAAAGAAAGTCTTGAGTGTGGAATGTATCTTTATGTTAATAAATAGTGTGTGTAAGTTATACCTCTTATAAATAATAGTAGTATAACTTACTGATATGAAAGTAAAGATTTATTTAATTACCAACACAGCAGTCAATCCATATATGTATTATGTTGGATTGACTAAAAATAAATTGGATAAAAGATTGCGAGAACATATTACTCTTGGGAGGCACGAAGGTAATAAACTTCTGTCTGATAATATTATTGAATATGGTAAAAAGAACTTTACTATTGAAGTGATAGAAGAAGTTGATGAAAGTGAGTCAAGAATAAAAGAAGATTATTATATTCGCAAATATAAATCCCATTATATGGATGGGTGTGGATATAATATGAAATATGAAACTTGTAGTTATGAGAAGCATTATCATGGAGCAAATCAAGAACAAATTAAAGAGAATATTGAAAATAAAAAACCTTGGAACTATGGAATAAGTTTCTCCCAACAATCAAAAGAAAAAATGATAAAAACTAAAAAACATAGATATTCTCTTGGACTTTATAAAAAGTTTAATACAAATCATTCACAAGAAACAAAAGACAAAATTACAAAAAGTCATATGGGAAAAAAATTAACACAAGAGCATAAAGATAAAATATCAAAAGAATCTTCTGGTAGAACTTGGATACATAGCAAAAATTTAAAAAAAAGAAAGTTTATCAAAAAAGAAGAAATGAATTCATACTTACAAAATGGATGGGGGAAGGGAAAAGGTGCTATTTGGATGAATAATGGTGTAGAATGTATGTGTGCTGATGTTTGGGACTATCAAAGTTTTATTTCTTGTGGATATATTAATGGGAGAATGCAAAAATGATTTCTAAAAAAATTCTAAAAATTGAAGAACTTGATGAGAGAGAAATGATAGATATTGAAGTATCTGGAAATCACTTATTTTATGCGAATAATATTCTCACACATAATAGTTCTTCTGATGTGGATCTCACAGACACATCAGAATCATTTGGACTTCCTGCTACTGCTGATTTGATGTTTGCTATAATATCATCCGAAGAACTAGAAAACCTTGGACAAATTATGATTAAGCAACTTAAAAATCGTTACAATGATCCGACATTACATAAGCGTTTTGTTCTTGGTATTGATCGTGCAAAAATGAGACTTTATGATGTTGACCAATCAGCGCAAAAAGAAATAGTTGACAGCGGACAAGATTTGGAGTATAATAAAAGTTCATCTCCATTAAAGAAAACATTTGAGGGATTTAAGTTTTGAATTATTATTCTGTATTTGATAAAAATGGTAAAAAGATTTCTGACTGTGCAAGTATAAAAGATGCTATAATGTTAGTTGAACTTGGAGAAAACAGAACATATCGTCAAATTAAAAATATTAATCCAGAAACTGTAAATGTCTCTTGTATAAAACTGGCAGATGATTTACGACTTCCAGCACAACAAATTTTACCACAATCCGAATTAGAACCTTTTATTGTATGACTATGGAAAAACAATTAAAAACTATTGATATCAATAAATATATTGATTTTGTTAAGGAAACTACAAGTCCTGCAAGTAGTGATTTTGCATCACTTTTTTCTCGTATGACTGAACTTGAAATTGAAAATGATGTAGATATTCCTCGTTTAATTACTGCTGCATTTGGCATAAGTGCTGAAGCAGGTGAGTTTACAGAAATCGTAAAAAAAATTATTTTTCAGGGAAAACCTTATAATGAAGATAATGTATTTCATTTAAAAAGAGAACTTGGCGATATCTGTTGGTATATCTCTCAAGCTTGTTTGGCACTTGACACAAATTTTGAAGAAATTCTTGAAATGAATTATCAAAAATTAAGTGCTCGTTATCCTGAAGGAACTTTTTCAGTTCATAAATCGGAAAATAGAAATGATGGTGATGTATGATATAAATAATACATTATTTAAATTGGTCCTTATCTAAATACAGATGGGGACTTTTTTATACTATGAATTTAAAATCAAAAGAACTTTTGTATTATATTAAATATTTGGAATCTCAAATTAAAACAAGTAAATCTAAGGAATTAAAAACAAAACTTACAAAACAAAAAACAACATTAATACATTTGTTGTTAAATAATAAATGAAAAATTTTTCCGAATTTATTTCAAAATCAACTAAGTCACTTCAAACAGTTTTATTTGATTTGAGTCCAAATCAAATAAGAGAAAATTATATTGCAGGAAATATTTTTAATGAGGGAAATTTAGTTGAGAAAATAAATACTGGTGAAATAGGAAAAATTATGAGAAGGGGATCCAATCATTTAATTTGTGTAACTGAAAATGGTAATATGTTTAAGGCATGGATCACAGATGTGAGAGAAGTATATGAAGTTGGAACTTGTGCATATAGAAAATATGTACAGAAATATACTCCAGGTCAACCAATAAAACCTTTTAGTGGTAAGATTAAAATTAAGTCATCTTATAAATAATTCTAGTAAAGGTTTTTATTTAGTTACTATGTCTAATCCTTGGGCGGAAGTATATAAAAATTTAAGATTGGAAATTTTAAATGAAAGTGATCTTCAAGAGAGAAGAAAACTTCATAATGTCAAAACTGCTGCAACACAAACTAGATACGATTTAAAATCTAGAGTTGCTAAGATGAGAGCGCAAGGCAAAACCGATCTTGAAATTAAACAGTACTTAGACAAGTATATTTCAAATTCTCAATTACCTGGAGAACAGAAAGCTCAAATTCGTCAAGTCGCATTATCTTCTGGATATGAATTTGAAGGGGATCAATTGGATGAAATTGCTCCTATTGTTGCAGCACCTTTAATTGTCGGTGGTGCTGTTGCTGCATACAAAGGTCTTCAACATCTTAAAAAGAAAGGTGATGAGGCACTTGATAAAGCAAGAAGTCAAAATGCAGGGGTAAAAGAAAGACGAGTTCAAGATATTTTAAAACAATCTTATCAACCAGAAGGTGAAGATATTCAAGAAGTAGCACCTCCTGGTGCTAAGTATGAGCGTATGGTTAAGCATATTAAGGACAACTATTCCAAAAGTGGATTAACTCAAAAGGAAAAATCAATTGCATATGCTACTGCTTGGAAAGCAAAAAATCAAGCAAATGAAGAGTTTGTAGTTGAAGAAAGCGAAAGAGTTCTCGTAAGAATTACCACAGAAGATGGTAGAGTGTTTGAAAAAAAAGTTCCTAGAGAAAAGATTGTAGACTTAAGGAAGAGATATAAAACTGTAGTTGAAGTTGGATCATCTGAAAAAGAACCAATTCAAACCAGTAATAAATCTGTTGGTGTAAATGAGGGTAAGCATGTTAAAAGGTGGTGGGATGATGATGGTGATGGAAAGGGATATGAGGATGATGAGGTGGATGGTAAATTTAAAAAAAAGAAAAAGAAAAAAGTAAGATCAGAATCTCTCTCTGATTGGAGATATGAAATACAGATTGATGAAAATCAAATTGGGTTAACTCCTAAAGAAATGAGAACCTCAGAAAATGGGGGAGAAAAAAAAAAATGAAGGGGAAAGTGAATCCCAATTCTCCGAATGTGACGATACTGGAACCTGGGAAGAGTCAGACCGACAGTTAGTAAATCGTTTAGGGGAAGAACTTGGCGCTGAAGTTTTGGGTGTTGAAGTTCTTGATGAATTTGCAGGAGCAGGAGCTGCATCAGCACTTAGATCACTTGCAGCTCCTGCTGGGTATTTAATTAAAGTTGTTACTGATCCAAAAACCGGACAAATCATTAAGACATTTGTTCCTAGACTTCCAGTAATCAAACCACCAGTAATAAAACCACCAGTAATAAAACCACAACCAGCACCACAACCCAAACCACAACCAGCACCACAACCCAAACCACAACCAGCACCAGCACCAGCACCACAACCCAAACCACAACCAGCACCAGCACCACAACCCAAACCAGGTAGGAAACCAGAAACACCAACCGTAACCCCACCGGGAAAACCTGGTACTCAGACGGGAACTGGTACTCAGACGGGAACTGGTACTCAGACGGGAACTGGTACTCAGACGGGAACTGGCACTAAGACTGGACCTGGCACTAAGACTGGACCTGGCACTAAGACTGGACCTGGCACTAAGACTGGACCTGGGCCAATTTTAAAACCACCAATCACAATTCCATTTGGATTACCATCAATTGGTGAACCTAAAAATGTAGGTAAAGTTGTAAAAGTTTAATTATTCAATTGTATTTTTTTTATAAATACTTTTATAAGATCTATTGTAAGTAGGTAAAACCACATGTCACTTTGGGGTATTTCAACGACCACTGAAACGCAGGCAAATAATTACGCTCTTCCAAAACACCTAAGTGAAGCTGATCGTACTAATACTCCATGGAATTGTTTTGCCGATAACAGGGGTTGGGTGTATAGAAGATATGGTTCATCTGAGAATTCTGGACTTTCTACAAATTATTATGATGAAGTATTAATTACTGTTTCTGGATTAAACACTGGTCCTGCTGCTGGTATTTCTAGTAACGCAACTGGATTGTGCGCTGCTACTCCTGTGGCGGTATTCTTTGAAGATATAAATCTGGCAAGTCCAATTTCAATTGGTGCTGGTGGAACAACTGGAATTGCAACTGGAACTACTGGATATGTCCATGTTGTTTGGAATGAACCAGTATTTGTATCTGCTGGAGCAACTGTATTAATTAAACAATCTACTGGAGCAAATGTTGTTGCGACGGCAAGATCATTTGCAAATGGATCAACTGTAACATTCCATCATAATGACGGAGATTTTGTTAAGTATACTAGTTTTAATGGTCAGATTTCCAATAGAGTTTCTTTTGCTTTCACTGCACCATCAACTGGAATTTCAACTACATTATCAATCATAACAACATCTGGTGTTGTTGGAACTGTTACTGACTTTTCCAATGTGGTTGCTGTAAAAATACTTTCTGCAGATTTGATTAGAAATGTTGGCGGAGCCGGAACTTATAGTTCTGGGGTTGGAATTGGGACGACAACTTTGACAATAAAAGCATAAATTAATAAATGAGATTTGATGAATTGAATGATGAAAACTATATGATGTTTGCTATAAAACATTATGAAAATCCTCAAGCAGTAACGCAAGAAGATTTTCTTGAAGATATGAAAAGATTTAAGTATGTCAAAAGACTTTTAAAAAAATATAAAAATAGTGGAGATCTTAAATCACATTTATTAATAAACCATTTTATTATTTTATATAATGTATTTGACGATGCAGCAACTCCATTATTATTTTACAAGATAGATAGAGATCTTTGGGAAGTATTGAAAAGTTTTATGATTTTTTTAGGGAGAGTTCCTGAATATCCAAAATCAATTATAAATGATATATATCCAGACATTGAATGTTTATCCCAACTTCAAAAAATATGAACTTACAGAAAATAATAAATATCATTAGAAACCTTCGAGAAGAATCACCAACTATGTCTTCTGGAACCGGAGGATTTACTGGTGCTGCAGATGCTAGTGGTCCAGTTGCTGGATATGATAATCTGGTAGATTTTAGAACTCGTTTTGGTAGACGTGTAAAACAACAACCAATTGCTAAAAAGGAAGCAAAAAAATGAACGATGTCAACACTTTACTCATAGAAAGAATTGAAAAAATTGTTGAGATTCTTCAAGAAAACTCTATTAAAATGGGGCAACTTCTTGCAGTTCATAATGAAAAATTAAACAAACAGGATCAGGTTGATGGAATACTATTTGAAAAAATAGATAGTTTACATCGTGAAGTTACTCGTAAATCTGAAGAAATAAAAAATGCTTGTGAAAAAGATGTTAGGTTGGTTGAAGTTCGTCTTCGTGAAATGGAGAAAAAAATGTGGTCTATATTTGGTGCTCTTGCAATCATATCCCTCTTAGTTAGTTCTACTGGACAAACGATAATTGAAAATTTTATAGAAACCCCGAATCAGGTGAGATTGACAAAATAAATTTTTTGGGGTATGATAAGATACCAACGACCAAATCATGAGTTTTATTGATGACAAATTTTTAGGAATGATTTCCTCAAGATTGGAAAAATTTAAAACAGTAAAATCGGGACTTTATAATTTTAGATGTCCAATTTGTGGAGATTCGAAAAAAAATAAATCTAAAGCACGGGGTTATCTCTATCAAAAAAAATCTGATTTGAATTATAAATGCCATAACTGTGGCGCAACATCTACCTTTGCAAATTTTTTGAAAGGAATTGATGAATGTCTTTATAATGAATATGTGATGGAGAGATATAAAGATGGTTTAACTGGTAAATCAACAGTCGTTCCAACACCAACATTGAATAGAACTGCTCCAAAATTTACTTATTCAATATTTAAGGATCTTCCAAAAATTTCAGATCTAAATACATCACATCCAGCAAGAAAATATCTTACTCAAAGAAAAATTCCGGAACGATATTATTCCAAATTCTACTATGCTGAAGATTTTAATTCATGGTCTAAATCTACAAATTCATATAAAGAACCTAGAATTATCCTACCTCTTAAAACTTTAGATGGAAAAATATTTGGATATCAAGGAAGATCTATTGACAAAAATTCAAATCTTCGTTACATTACAACAATTCTGGATTCAGAACATCCTAAATTATTTGGACTTGATTGTATAGACAATGAAAAAACTGTATATGTTACAGAGGGACCATTTGACTCAACATTTGTTTCGAATGCAATTGCTCTTTGTGGATCTGATGGTAATTTTAATGATTTGGGTATTAATGATATTGTCTGGATATATGATAACGAACCACGAAATAAGGAAATTTTATCGAGAATTTCTCGTGTTATTGAAATTGGACAAAAGGTTGTTATTTGGCCTATTGAAATAATGGAAAAGGATATAAATGATATGGTATTATCTGGGTATGATGTTCAAAGTATTATTGAAAATAATACTTTTCAAGGAATTAAAGCAAAGTTAAAATTTACTGAATGGAAAAAACTATGAGTAATGGAATAAAAGTCACAAAACGTGATGGAAATGTCCAATCTTTAGATTTGGAAAAAATGCATATAATGGTTTCTGAGGCATGTGAAGGTCTTACTGGAGTGTCAGCATCCCAAATTGAAATGCAATCAGGTATTCAATTTTATGATGGGATTACTACTTCAGAAATTCAAGAAATTTTAATTCGCTCTGCTTCGGATTTAATTTGTTTAGATAATCCAAACTATCAATATGCTGCAGCAAGACTTCTACTTTTTTCTATTCGCAAACAAATTTTTGGTAGAACTAAAGAACTGCCAAATTTGTTTTGTCATACAACGAGTTGTGTTGATAGTGGGGTATATGATTGTGATATTATTCAAAAATATAATTATTCCGAATTCGACGATTTAAATAACTATATTGATCATGATCGGGATTTTATTTTTACATATGCTGGACTTAGACAAGTAGTTGATAAATACTTAGTTCAAGATAGAAGCACTGGGAAAATTTATGAAACTCCTCAGTTTGCTTATATGCTTATTGCAATGACGATCTTTCAGGAATATCCTAAAGAGACTAGACTTTCATATGTTAAGAGATATTACGATGCAATCTCCAAGCACAAAATCAACATCCCAACACCAATCATGGCAGGAGTGCGAACACCACTTCGTCAATTTGCATCTTGTGTTTTGGTTGATGTTGATGACACCCTCGATAGTATCTTTAGTTCTGATATGGCTATTGGCAAATACGTCTCACAAAGGGCTGGTATCGGCATTAACGCAGGTAGAATTCGTGGAATCAATAGTAAAATCAGAGGGGGAGAAGTTACTCATACAGGCGTTATCCCATTCCTCAAAAAATTTGAATCAACTGTTAGATGCTGTACACAGAACGGGATTCGTGGTGGAAGTGCTACTGTCCACTTTCCAATCTGGCACAGTGAAATAGAAGATATTCTTGTTCTCAAAAATAACAAAGGAACCGAAGATAATCGTGTTCGTAAACTTGATTATTCAATTCAACTTAGTAGAATATTTTATGAAAGATTTATTTCAGATGGTGAGATTACACTTTTCTCCCCGCATGATGTACCTGGATTATATGATTCTTTCGGAACAATTGAGTTTGATTACATCTACCTTGGATTTGAAAAAAATCCATCTATTCCAAAGAAGACTGTTAAGGCGCAGGAACTTATTCTCAGTCTTCTTAAAGAAAGAGCAGAAACGGGAAGAATCTATATTATGAATATAGATCACTGTAATACTCATAGTTCTTTTATTGATAAGATTGAGATGAGTAATCTTTGTCAAGAAATTACTTTGCCGACAAAACCACTTCAACATATTGATGATGAAAATGCTGAGATTGCTTTATGCATTCTTTCTGCTGTTAATGTTGGTAAGATTAAACATCTCGATGATCTGGAAGAACTTTGTGATTTATCTGTCCGTTCTTTAGATGAGTTGATTGACTATCAAAATTACCCCGTAAAGGCAGCTGAGATCTCCACCAAGGCACGTCGTTCTCTTGGTGTGGGTTATATTGGTCTTGCTCATTTTCTTGCTCGTCATGGCGAACATTATGAAGATAAACAATCGTGGAAATTAGTTCATGATTTATCTGAGGCATTTCAATATTACCTTTTAAAATCATCCAATCAACTTGCTAGGGAACGCGGTGCATGTTCGCTATTTGCAAATACCAAATATTCTGATGGCATTCTTCCAATTGACACTTATAAAAAAGAAGTAGACGAAATCGTACCAAACAACCTTCACTATGACTGGGAATCTCTTAGAGCATCTATCCTGGAACACGGTCTTAGGAACTCAACACTGTCAGCACAAATGCCTTCAGAGAGCAGTTCCGTTGTGTCAAATGCAACTAATGGAATTGAACCACCTCGCGGATACTTGTCCATTAAGAAGTCGAAAAAAGGTCCACTTAAGCAAATTGTTCCGAGATATAGTTCACTTAAAAATAACTATACTCTTTTGTGGGATATGCCTGATAACACTGGTTATATTAATATTGTTGCTATGATTCAAAAGTTTTTTGACCAAGCAATTAGTGGAAACTGGAGTTATAACCCAGAGCATTATCCAGATAATGAAGTTCCTGTGTCTGTGATGGCGCAAGACTTTTTAAATACATATAAGTATGGATGGAAAACTTCATATTATCAAAATACATATGATATTAAAACTGATGACATAGGGGATAATATAGAAAGAAATATTCTTATAGATAAATTACTCACCGATCTAGTAGGAGAAGATGATTGTGAATCATGTAGAATTTAAATTGGATAAAGTTTTTTCCCCATCTAGTTCAAAAATTAAAGGAATGACAGTATTTAATACTGAGATACATAATGCTAAAATTCAACCAATGTTTTTTGGAAAACCATTGGGTGTTCAAAGATATGATGAGTACAAATATCCAGTCTTTGATAAACTTACTCAAACTCAACTAGGATATTTTTGGAGACCTGAAGAAATTTCTCTCCAAAAGGATCGTGCAGATTATGCACAATTGCGTCCAGAACAAAAACATATCTTTACTTCTAATTTGAAGTATCAGATTATGTTGGATTCTGTTCAGGGTCGTGGTCCTGGCATGGCATTTATTCCTTACTGCTCACTTCCAGAATTGGAAGCATGTATGCAAGTGTGGGGATTTATGGAAATGATTCACAGTCGATCATATACATATATTATAAAAAACATTTATTCAAATCCATCTGAGGTTTTTGATACTATTTTAACTGATGAACGAATTTTAGAACGTGCTTTAAGTGTTACTGAATCATATGATTCATTTATAAATTCTGCTCAAATGTATGGAACATCACCTGCCTGGGAGTTTGCAAACGAACACGTCGATCATGCCAAATTGGAAAGATATGAACTTAAAAGAAAACTTTATCGTGCAGTCTCTAACGTCAACATTCTTGAAGGCATCAGGTTCTATGTCTCATTCGCTTGCTCGTTTGCGTTTGGTGAACTCAAACTTATGGAAGGATCCGCTAAAATTATCTCTCTCATCGCAAGAGATGAAAATCAGCATCTTGTCATTACTCAAAACATCATTAACAAATGGAAAGAAGGAGACGACCCAGAAATGAAACAGATTGCTCAAGAAGAAGAGCAAAATGTTTATGCTATGTTTAAACGTGCAGTTGATGAAGAACGTCACTGGGCAGAGTATTTGTTTAAAGAAGGTTCTATGATTGGATTGAATGATAGATTGTTATGTCAATATGTTGAGTGGATTGCAAATAGACGTATGAAATCTATTGGATTAAAACCAATTTATGATATTCCTGCTAAGAACAATCCACTTCCTTGGACTGAGCATTGGATTTCATCTAAAGGTCTACAAGTTGCACCACAAGAAACAGAGGTTGAGAGTTATGTTGTTGGCGGTATTAAGCAGGACGTTAAAGCGAATACTTTCTCAGGATTCAAACTCTAGTTTAATAAATAAAGATTGTTTATATAATGGGGGGAATATATGTTTTTAGAAAAAATTCATCATGTATATGATTCAAAAAATCAAGTATTAGCACATAGTTTAACAACTGAAGAATTGGAAGAAAAATTTAAATCCATTCAAGATACATATGAAATCGTAACATTGGAAGTGGAAAATTATAAAGAAGCAAGTTATTAACTAAATATCTCCAGTGATGGGGGTATTTTATTGTGAAACCACAGTCGGCTAAGGCAAAAGGAAGAGTTCTTCAACAGTGGGTAAGAGATAAACTTATTGAGATGTTAAATGTTCATCCAGAAGACATTGAATCCCGTAGTATGGGAGCGGGAGGAGAGGACCTTATTATGTCTCGTGCTGCTAGAGAAAAATTCCCATTTTCAACTGAATGTAAAAATACAGAAAAGATAAACGTATGGGAAGCATATGACCAGGCAAAAAGTAACTGTAATGGTTATGAACCAATTCTTGTGATGAAAAAAAATAATAAAAAACCTTTAGTAGTTATTGATGCAGAATATTTTATAAGTAATTTTTCACCACCCCGCTCTTGACAAAACCTAAATAACATTATATAATTCTTAAGCAGTCCTTAAAAAGATTGCTTTTTTATTATGAGATTTTGATGTGACAACCTAGAGCCGTGGAAGATGCCCTTCGAGAGAGGTGGTATACCCCTCTTCTATACGGATGCCGAATTCTATTAAACTTAATGCTATTTTCAACAATTACAACTCTTTCAGTCTTAACTGCGTTTGCTTCACCACTACTCTTACCAGTGAGTGAACCACCAGTTCCTGAAAAAGAAGGACTTGAACTATCGGTTCAAGAATTTCCAAATCAGAAAGACACCAAACCAACAGAAACAAAGGTCGAAAAGGTTTGGAAATGTAAAGGATGTAATCAAACAGAAACTTATGCTTTGAATTTCTTACAAAAACAAGGAATCAAAGATAAGAATGCTCTAGCAACCATCATGGGTAACATCAAACAGGAATCAGATTTTGTTCCTAATATCTGTGAGGGTGGGGCTAAAGTTAATTATGAGTCTTGTAGATCAGGTGGTTATGGATTAATTCAATGGACAGACTCTTCAAGATATAATGGTTTAGGAAATCATGCTGCCAGACTTGGTGGTAGTGCATCTTCACTTGATATTCAACTAAACTATATGTTGAATGAAAATGATTGGAAGATGATTGAGAGGGGAATGAAGACCCCTGGAAGATCCATTGACAGTTATATGGGTCTTGCATCAAGATGGATACGTTGGGGGCATCACGGTGCTCGTACCGACTATGCATATCGTTATGCTAACAAGATGATACTTGATAGTTAACTAAATATGGGAAGACTGGCCATCTTCCCTCTTATGAAATTTGATTTTCAGTTTGGTAAAAAGAAACCGAGTATTTTTAAATATGCAATTATAGGAGTTATATTTACTTCAACTATTACAATTATATCTCAGTGTACTCGTATACCAGAAGAAAAGATATATAATATTGTCGATCAAATTCAAAGAAAAATACCAGGAAAACCTTTGAATGATTGGATTATTACTGACCCAATTCTTTTAGATCGTAGAATTAAAGGAGACGTGAACAGGGCAATTGATGCCGTAAATCCAGAGTATAATCGGATTATTTCCGAGTATGATAAGAAATACAAACAAAGATATGTTGAATATCCAATAGATAAATCCGTTTGTTATACTGATGAGTGTAAAAAACTTGGAGGGGAAATGAGAATATGTGCTCCTTGGGTTGACTCGTGCCCCTTTCCGTGATATGATGGGTTTATGGGCAACGAGGGTCCAAACTTCGTATAAGTCCCGCCCCTCCTATGCCTCTCAACGATGCACAAACAGGGAGGGTTCTTATGGGCACGTAGCATAATGGATAATGCAGCATCCTTCAATTGGAGCCTTATTTGGGAAACCTTATAAGTGAAACTTCTCAAATTCGGGGAACTCTAAAGTCTTTTGACTAAGACAATCCCGAGCCAAGCATCGCAAGATGAAGGTGTAGAGACTTGACGGGAAGTGCCTAAATCACTTTGGTGATATGGTAAAGAGAAAGTCCAGACCACAAACCATAAAATAAATGGGTAGTGAAAACTATAGTGGTAAGCTAAGATGTCGATTGGGAGTTCGACCCTCTCCGTGCCTGTTGGAACCTTTTAGTGTATAAATAATAGTAACTAAAAGGTTCCATTATGGTTAAATGTTTATTTTGTAAAAAAGATACTTCTAACCCAAAATTTTGCGGTAGAAGTTGTGCTGCTTCATACAACAATAAAAAGGCCCCTAAAAGAAAACCTGAACATAAATGTTTAGATTGTGGAAAACCGATAACAGCAAATCGAGCTCGTTGTATGGAGCACTATTTAATATGGATGAAGAATAAAGAAGTAAAAGATATGACTCTTAAAGAATCAATATATGAAAATCACCACAAGTCATCTGCATTCGCTTTGGTAAGAACAAGAGCAAGAGCAATTGGCAAAAAACTTGGTTTTACTGAATGTGTTAAATGTGGATATAATAAACATATAGAGGTTGCACATATAAAACCTATTTCTTCTTTTAGTGATAATATAATGATTAGTGAAATAAACTCAAAACAAAATATAATGCCTTTGTGCCCAAATTGTCATTGGGAATATGATCATAATCTTTGGACTTGACATCTTCTCAAATATACTGTAATATATAAAATAATAGATGGTAAGTCCCTGTTATATCCTTATGAGGTATATCACACTTACTCCATCAAAAAAGTAGGAAGTGTAACCCCTCTCGCTGGTTCGAATCCAGCTCTGGACGTTATCTATATTTTATACTATAAATATAACAATAAAACAATTTCATGAAAAAATCAAAACTTCAAAAATGGATTCAAAAACCATTGAGGTTTCATCATCAAGATATTCATGAAGAAATTGAACATGTAAAGGGATCTATAAATGAACTTAATGATCAGATGCAAGTCTTGCAATGTAGAATTGACGAATTCGTCGAAAAAGCAAATTTGTGGTTGTCCAAATATGACAACAATATTCAACAACACAATATCGGCAGTTGATTTATCTAAAGTAGTTATGTTAAACTCGATTAATTTAGAAGGAAAAATGAATTTTCTTACTAATGAAGATATCATGTGGCAAGAACATCGTCGTCAACGTAAAGTTCGTAAATTAGATTTTGAAGTTCGTTGAATAAATCTAAAGCATATATATTTGAAATAAACCCAACAATTAAAATTTTAAATATGGATAGTAAATTTGTGGTTGAATTAGAAGAAAACGGAGATGGGAACTTGGTGTTACCATTTCCCCCAAAAATGTTAGAATCACTTGATTGGCAAGAAGGTGATACTTTAGAATTTATTGAAGATAATTATTCAGACGCTTTTTATATACGAAAGATTATTTGAATAATAAAGAAATGATTTAAGATCTTAATGCTCATCATTTCAAAATATCCCACTTGACAATAAAATAAAAATAGTCTATAATGTTTAGGTACTTATTCAAAACAATGTCAGTTCTAGAAAAATTCAAAAAAGATATCAACATTATTAAATTAGCAGTTAACAGTGAGTGTTATCTTGATCTAAAAAACGTAAAACTTTATAAAAAACTTTTACGTTTTTATAGAAATCAAGGAATCGTTTTTTCAAATGATGCTTTGGATACTTATGAAATTCTTATGAATTGTTTGGCAGAGGATATTGAAAAATCTGAGATTAATGCATAGACACGGAGAGTCTTTAAAAGCACTGGTGGAGTCAAATTGACCCAAGATAATTAATCCGCGAACATAGTTCAGCGGTAGAACGCTATCCTTCCAAGTTAGATGTCGTCGGTTCGAATCCGATTGTTCGCTTACAAAATTAATTAAATGTATGATTATTCCTGAAAATAAAATGTTTCATAAAATTGAAAAATGTAGAGTTTGTGGAAATAAGAATCTAATTACAGTTCTTGATTTGGGAGATCAATATATTTCTGGAATTTTTCCAAAAGAAATAGATCCTGATATGTACAGAGGACCACTTAAACTTGTAAAGTGTAATGAAACTACAGGTGGGTGTGGTCATGTACAGTTAGAACATACTTTTGATCTTCCTACAATGTATGGAGATGAATATGGGTATCGTTCTGGATTAAACGCTAGTATGGTAAAACATTTACAATCAAAGTATGATAGGATTGTCAAGTTTCTAAAACTAAAAGATAGAGATATTGTTATTGATATTGCTGGTAATGATGGTACTTTTTTAGGATTTTTCCCAACAAATCTTAAACTCTTAAGTATTGATCCCACATCAAATAAATTTTCTAATTACTTTAAACCTCATGTAGATTATGTTGCAGATTTCTTTTCAGAAAATCTTTATAGAAAATATTTCCAAGATCAAAAAGCAAAATTGATTACATCCTTTTCAATGTTTTATGATCTAGAAGATCCTTGTCAGTTTGCAAAAGAAGTCAATAATGTTCTTGATCCAGTAGAAGGTCTTTGGGTCTTAGAACAAAGCTATATGCCAGAGATGTTAAAAGTAAATTCCTTTGATACAGTTTGTCATGAACATCTGTCTTATTATGGAATGAGACAACTTGAGTATATTATGGATAGATCTGAATTTAAAATTGTTGATTTCGATTTCAATGATGTGAATGGGGGAAGTATCTCTGTTGTAGTTGCAAATAAAAATAGTAAGTATAATGAATGCACTGATAGATTGACTCGACTATTGCAAGATGAATTAGATCTTGGTTTAGATACTGTAACTCCCTGGGAAAACTTTCAAGTTAGAATTGATGATTGTAAAAATAAATTTGTAGATATTTTGAAGGAACTCAAAAAAGATGGATTGAAAATCGCTGCTCTTGGTGCAAGTACTAAGGGTAATGTGACTTTACAAACTTGGGGTATTTCAGATTATATTGATGTTGTAGGTGATGTAAATCCGGATAAGAATGGTTCATACACTCCAGGAACTTGGATTCCTATTAGAGATGAAGATAGTGTTCTCTCTGAGTGTGATGTTTTTATAATTCTGCCTTGGCACTTTAAGAAATTTTTTGTAAATAATCCAAAGTTTAAAGGAAAGAAATTGCTGTTTCCACTTCCAACTCCAGAACTTGTTACTGTGTCGTGATGAACAAAGATTCTAAAATTTTTGTTGCAGGACACCGAGGATTGGTTGGGTCAGCAATTGTAAGAACTCTTAAAGAAAAAGGATATAAAAACGTTGTAACCAGAACTAGGTCTGAGGTTGATCTTCTAAATCAAAAAGAAGTTGAAGAGTTTTTTGTGTCAGAAAATATTGATTATGTATTTGATGCTGCTGCTCGTGTTGGTGGTATCTATGCAAACGATCATTATTCGGGGGAGTTTATTTACGAAAACATTCAGATTCAAACTAATCTAATTCATTATGCTTGGAAGTATGGTGTAAAGAAGTTTCTCTTTCTTGGATCTGTATGCATCTATCCTAAGTTTGCTGAAGTTCCAGTTAAGGAAGAATCTTTATTGACTGGATATCTTGAATCTACTAATGATGCTTATGCAATTGCAAAGATTTCTGGTATTAAAACACTTCAAGCATATAATAAACAGTATGGATTTAAATGTGTATCTCTAATGCCATCTAATCTTTATGGTCCTGGTGATAATTTCCATCCGGAGAATGGGCATGTAATTCCATCTATGATTACTAAATTTAACAATTCGAATGGTAAGACAGTAACTTTTTGGGGTGATGGGACTCCAATGCGTGAATTTCTTTATGTAGATGATCTTGCTGATGCATGTTTATTTGCAATGGATCGTTTTGAAAATGCTGAGTTAATTAATGTTGGATCTGGTAAAAATGTAAGTATTGAAAGCCTTGCACATACCATTGCTGATGTTGTAGGATATTATGGAGATATTGCATGGGATACTACTAGACCCAATGGAACTCCCAATCGTCCTTTGGACTATTCTAAAATGACTCAACTTGGATGGAACCCCAAATATGATCTTTATTATGGATTAAAAAAAACCTATCAGTGGTTTATTGAACACACTTATTATGATAGTTTTAAATGAAATATTCTAAAGTCATAATTTGGGGACATCCATTATATTCTCATACACATTCATATGTTCATGAAGCATATTATAGAGCATTTACTAGTATGGGATATGAGACATATTGGTTTCATGACGATGAGTTTCCAATAGACTTTGATTATACAAACAGTCTTTTTATTGGTGAGGGATTTGCAGATAAAAAAATTCCAATCAATGATACAAGTTGTTATCTAATCATGTACTGCCCATCACCTATTAAGTATCAAGATGCTGGTAGATATGTTGATGTGAGAATGACTGCAATAAACTTTAAAGATCATATTCAAGAATACTCTGTTGATAAATCTATTCTTACAAAACTTGGCCCAGCATGTTACTTTGATTCTAAAACATTAAATAAAGTTAAAGTTAAGAATGATTATGTAGATTATGAAATAGATGACTATGATAAAGTTTATATTAGTTGGGCAACAAATCTTCTTCCTGATGAATTTGAGGAAGAAGATATTTATTTAAAAAGAGAAAATTCAATTTATTTTTTTGGGTCTATTTCTTCTCATGGAGTATGTGAAAATTATTCTAATTGGAAACCATTTCTAAAGGCATGTCAAGATAATCAGATTAAATTTATTCCCAATGATCCTTGGCAAAATCCAATGTCTATGACAGATGTAATTGTCAATACACAAAAATCATTACTTGGTATTGACATTCGAGGAACAGAACATCTAAAACAAGGATTGTTAACTTGTAGAGTATTTAAAAATATTAGTTATGGGCATTTAGGACTTACAAATTCCAAAGCAGTACATGAAGAACTTGAAGGAAATTGTATTTACAATGAAAATACTGAAGAGTTATTTTATGATGGAATGAAGAATCGAGAAAATTACAAATTGATATCTGATGGTATGAAATTTGTAAAAGAACATCATACATACATCAACCGAGTCAATAGTTTTTTATCAATACTATGAAAATTTTTGTTATTAATCACTCCGTAGAAAACTGTGGAGTTTATCAGTATGGAAAAAGATTTGGAAATATTGCATCCAAATCTAAAAATCATGATTTCATGTATTATGAAATGAATAGTGAGACAGATCTTTATCTGTTACACAAAATGCATAGACCAGAGGCAATCATTTATAATTATCTTTCTGGAACTATGCCATGGGTTACTGAAGATTTAGTTCAAAAATATCGAGGGTTGGGAGTTAAACAATATCTAATAGTTCATAACGTTGGGTATGCAACTTTCTTTGATGCTTACCTACATCAACATCCATATTATGAACATGTGGATGAAAATAATTTTGCATTGGCAAGGCCCTTATTTGATTATCAACCACCCAAGATTGAAAAAACAGATGATGTATTGCATGTAGGATCTTTTGGATTTGGATTTAGGGTAAAATACTTTGATCAAATTTGTAGAATTGTAAATGAACAACTCTCTTATAGGAAAGTTCAAATCAATCTACATTTAACATCATCTCATTTTTGCCCCAATGCAAATGACATTGCATCTATTAAACAGGATTGCCTAAACTCAATCACTTATGATAATATTAAATTGAATATGACTCATGATTTTTTAACTGATGATGATATGTTAAATTTTCTTTATAGGAACGATCTCAATATTTTTTTCTATCAAAACTATGGAGGATATAATGGTATATCTTCCACAGTAGATTATGCTCTTTCTGTAAAAAAACCATTAGCAATTTGTAGAAGCAATATGTTTGCTCACATTTGGGATGTTCAACCGTCCATCTGTGTAGAGAGTAATTCACTGCTCAATATCATTAATAATGGATTCACTCCATTAGAAGAGAAGTATAATTCATGGACTAATGAAAAGTTCATACATACCTTAGAAACAATTATAGAACAAAACAACTGAGTTTATTATGACGCAATTTTATTCTGATGCAAAACAAGATCAATTTGCTGCAAACATTTTAAAATTTAAAAAAGACGGTTACTGTGTAGATATTGGTAGTTGTCATTCAATTATTTCAAATAATACTTATTATTTTCAAGGTTTAGATTGGACATCAATTAGTGTTGAGATTGAACGTGGATATAATGCAAGTTATTCTACAAGAACAAATGGAGTGCATTTAAATAAAAATGCACTAGAAGTGAATTATAAAGAAACATTTGAGGAATATGAATTTCCAAAAAGTATTGATTATCTTTCCTTAGATGTGGATAGTTTAAGTCTAGATGTTCTTAAAATTTTACCTCTTGATGAATATAGATTCAAAGTAATTACTATTGAACATGATGCTTATGTTTTTGGAGATGAGTACAGAGAACAACAGAGAAATCTTCTGAATTCTTATGGGTATCTTCTTCTATGTTCTAATGTATACGTTGAACAACCTGGATATGAAGGAAAGGAATGTCCTTTTGAAGACTGGTGGATTGATCCCTCAGAATTTGATTCAGATATGATTGAAAAAATTGAGTGTGATAGCACTTTACCATCTGCAATTATTTCTAAATTTGAATGACTTCTTTAGGATTTTTTTTCAGTTGCTTTAATGAGAATACAGCAGTAGAATATTCTCTCTCAGAATTAGTCAAACATTATCCAGACTCTCCAATTTATTTGGTGTCTGATGGTGGTAATGATTTTTCTTATTTGGAAACGGAATATAAAAATCTTAAATTTTCTTTTGAAGAAGATACAATGTCAGAGACGTTTAATATAACGGCTGGATCTTCTGGGAGTGATCGAAAGAATGGAAACTATGCAGAAGATTACTATCAAGACATAATTAAAAAATGCACTCTTGCTATTTTAAATCGTCTCGAATCTGCAATTAATTATTGTAAGACTGATTATATTTTGATGATGGATCCTGATACTTTTGTGCGGGGAAAACTTACTATTCCTGAAGGTGTTAAACTACTTGGATCTAGAATAAATCATCGACTTCCTAAAGGATTAAAAAATGTTCTTGCAAGAGTCGAGGGTGCAAAGGTAATTGATTGTTGGGGAGCAACACCTGCAATCTTTGAAACAAAAACTTTCATGAAGTCTTGGGAGATGTTTAAGGATACCCCAGAACTTTTAAGTATGATGTCTATGGAATTCTATGCCATCTATGCTCATGATGTTTTGCTTCCAATTATTTTTGCTTTAGTTGGGGAAGAAGAAACTTTTAATCCAGATATCATAGAATGTTCAAGAAACCCATTTTGGGAAGCATATCCACATCCATTAGTACATCAGTTTAAAAGATATTATGAATAATCAATTTGTAATTGTATCTTCTTTATTCAATATAAAAAGAGAAGGAATGGATGGTAGAACTTGGGAAGATTATTTAAAGTGGTTTGATATCACTTTAAAATTAAAATGCCCTATGATTTTATTTGTAACCGAAGATATTAGGTCTTTTGTTGAAGAACGACGAAAGAATATACCAACAGTAATTATTACTCAAACAGTAGAAGAGATTCCATATTATTATCTTAAAGATCAAATAGATGTAATAATTTCATCTGATGAATATAAAAATAAAATCAAAGACTATGATAGAATAGAATGCCAACATTCTTTATATTCCATTGTTCAATACTCCAAATTTAAATGGTTGGAACGTGCTATTGAAGAGAACCCATTCGATAGTAAATTTTTCTTTTGGATGGATGCTGGGGCATCTAGATTTTTTGAGGAATATGATTTATCGCAAGATTATCCTAGTCAAAATGCTATAAATTATTTAGGAGACATGGGTGAACAATTTTTAATTCAAGTTAACATGGAATACTATAAAGACCTTGCAAATGCCACCACCTTAAAAAAAGATTATTTGTTGGATAATAGATCTTATGTATTAGGATCTATGTTTGGGGGGACAAAAAAAACAACGTTAAAGGTAGCAAAAGACATTGAGAATGTCTTTATCAATGACATGATTATGAATGGATTTGTAAATAATGAACAGATTTCATTGGGATATCTTTTAAAAACTAACCCTATTGACTTTGCAGTTTATGAAAGATATAATGGTAAGCATATGGATTTATTTAAGGAGATTGGCAAACGATGAAAATTACACTGGTTGGCCCTGGCATTATGCCCATTCCACCTATAGGATGGGGTGCTGTTGAAATTCTAGTATGGGATACAAAGAATGCGTTAGAACAATTAGGACATGAAGTTCAAATTGTAAATACTAAAGATTCAACTCAAATTATACGAGAAATAAATTCGTTTCGTCCAGACTTTGTACACGTTCATTATGATGAATTCATTGGGGCGTATCCTTACATTCAATATCCCAAAGCAATCACAAGTCACTTTGGATACTTAGAAAGACCAGAAATGTTTGGTGGTTATGCAAACATTTTAAATGAGTTTGCAAAAGTTAAACCAAATATTTTTTGCTTGTCTAAAGGAATTAAAAATGTTTATAAAATTATTGCAGATATACCAGAAGAAAATTTATACATTACGCCTAACGGAGTAAACACTGAGGCATTTAATTTTGTAGATGAACCAAAGTATTTTGATCGAAGTATCTATCTTGCCAAGATTGATTACAGAAAGCGTCAACATATGTTCCAAGAAATTAATTCTCTTTGGTATGCTGGAAATAATTCTGATAAAAGATTTGATATTTCAAAAAATTATCTTGGGGAGTGGGATAAAGAAACACTTCACAAGGACTTGACAAATTATGGAAATCTGGTATTATTAAGTGATGGAGAAGCACATCCTTTAGTCTGTATGGAGGCACTTGCATCAGGTCTTGGTGTAGTTGTCACAGAATGGGGTAAAGCAAATCTAGATGATTCGAAAGAGTTTATTACAATTATTCCTGAAGATAAAATTAAAAATATAAATTATGTAGAACAAAAGATAATTGAGAATCGAGAATACTCAATACAACATCGAGATCAAATTCTTAAATATTCTATGAACTTTGATTGGGTTAAGGTACTTAAAAAATACTATATCTCTAGTATAGAGAATATTATTAAAAACTATGAACTTAAATTAAAAAAATGATTGGATTTAATGCACTGGGACAATTGGGTAGACTGGGAAATCAAATGTTTCAGTTTGCAGCACTTAAAGGAATTGCTCGAAATCGAGGATTTGAATATTGCTTTCCGCCTACAAGAAATACTAATGAATGGACTGATCATCAATTGTTCAACCCATTCAAACTTTCTTCTACGAATCAATTAAATGTTCAATTCATAGATGCAGATAGACCTACCATTAGTGAATCTGGATTTGGATTTGATAAAAATTTGTTTGAACAATGTCCCGATTGGGTAAACATCCAAGGATTTTTTCAGACAGAAAAATATTTTAAACATATTGAAGATGAAATTTGTGCAGACTTTGAGTTTCGTGAGGAGATATTGGAACCTGCTAAGAAAACAATGTCATATTGGAAAGAACCAATTGCATTGCATATTCGTAGGACAGATTATTTAACTAACCCAAATCATAGTGAACTTCCTATGTGTTATTATGATGAAGCACTTTTAAGGTTTGATGATAAAAGAGATGTAATTATTTTTTCTGATGATCCTGATTGGTGTATGTTAGTTCCGCAGTTTGATAATGATAGGTTTATGGTTTCTGAAACTAGAAATACTTATATGGATTTGTGTCTAATGTCTTTGTGTAAAGATCATATCATTGCAAACAGTTCCTTTAGTTGGTGGGGTGCATGGTTAGCAAAAGATAATAATGTAATTGCACCAAAGGACTGGTTTTTAGGATCTAATAATCAACATTTAAATATTTCTGATTTAATTCCAGAATCTTGGGATATGATCTAATGAAAGTCGCTATTATTTTTATTGGAACCGGAAAATATATTAATTTTCTCCCAAAATTTTATGAAAACGTTGAAAAATATTTTCTCCCCAATTCACAAAAAACTTTTTTAGTATTTACTGATGGTAAACTTGAAGAGTCTCCAGAAAATATCATACCCTATTATCAAAAACATCTTGAATGGCCATACATTACACTCACTCGGTTTGAGATCATTAATAGGGCAAGAGATGAGATCAGTAAAAATGATATACTGGTTTTCCTCGATGCTGATACTCTCGTTGTTGATGAAATTATAGAGGAAGATTTTATTTCAGACAAACCTTTGTTTGGTGTGTGGCACCCATGTCATAATATGGGAATGCCCCCTCATAATAAACTTCCAGGTTCATTTGAAACCAATCCATTGTCATTGGCATATGTTAATGTAGAAGAAGAAAAACCATCTGTATATTATCAGGGTTGTTTATGGGGGGGTAAAGTCCCTAAAGTTTTAGATATGATTGATGAACTCCAAGATAGAGTTGATAAAGACCTTAAGAAAAATGTAATTGCTGTATGGCATGATGAAAGTCATATCAATAAGTATTTCATTGAACACCAGGATGAAGTTAGTACTTTAAATCCTGAATATGCATATCCAGAGGTGTTTGCTGATCAGTGTAATTTTGAACCAAAAATTGTTCATCTTGCAAAGGATAATTCTAAATATCACACTTAATTATGGATAAGAATAAATCACAATATAAATTAAACGGATTTTCTCCAGTATATTATATCAATCTTGATGGTCAACCAGAAAGGAGGGAATATATGGAGAATCAATTTGAAACCTGGGGTGTGAATAATTATACTCGCATTGCTGCTTATGATGGCCGTCAAGATGATTTGAGTGATATTATTCATGGTAAGTATCCTGATGGTATGACATCTGGTGAAATTGGATGTGTGACTTCTCACCTAAAAGCAATCAAACATTGGATTGACACAAGTGACTCACCTTATGCTATAATATGTGAGGATGACCTGAGTATGGAACCAGTTAAATACTGGGGATTTACTTGGAGTCAATTCATTGCAAATTTACCTTATGCTTGGGATGTAGTTCAATTAGCAATTATCAATCCTGGTCAAATACATATGACCATTCATAATAGATTTGTGAATGATTTTTCCACAGCGTGTTATATTATCACTAGGCATCATGCTATCAAGTTAATTAAATATCATATTCGAAATTTAAAATACAAACTAGATAATGGTGTATCTCCAAGAGCAGTTGCAGATGATTTAATTTACAATTCTGGATTAACTTTTTCAATTCCAATTATGCATTATAAAATTGAACTGGGATCATCTATTCATCCAGAACATATTGAAGTTTTTCATAGGAATAGTCATGATGGTATTTTAAATTTTTGGGTAAATGAATCTAATAAATTGGAAGATCCGCTTGCTCTATTTCAGTATAATCCTTATCTGGGGAGAATGCCGTCGAATAGTTGACAAGAAATTATCTTCATGCTAAAATACATAGGTAATGAGGCACCTATAAGCCTCTTAACATTTTATACTAACAATTTTTATGGTCATTCGTTCATTTCTTGCTGGTGCCGTTGTATTAACTGCCGCACCAGTACTTGCTGCTCCAACATCTTTCTCTGATCTACAACCAACTGATTGGGCATATCAGGCAATCCAAAACCTCAACACTCGTTATGGATGTCTTGTTGGTTATCCCAATGGCACTCTGAAGCCTGCTGCTTCTGCTACTCGTGATGAAGTATTTGCCCTGACAAATCATTGTCTGGATAACATCACTCAATTTTATACACAAGCAGATGCTCAACTTGGTGCTTCTCTTCGTGCCCAGATTGGTGCCACCAATAAGCGTGTAAGCACACTAGAAGTTGCTGCCGTAACTGCTACACAGCGCCGCCGGTTAGGTGTTGGTAACTATGGTGGTGTTGCCTTTGCTGGTAATGCTGCTAATTATCCTGGTGATTCTCTGAATGCCAAACGTGTTTATGAATCAGGTATTACTCTTCAAGGTCGTGTGAAAGCATTTGAACTTGGTAATCAGTATGCTGTTTCTGCTCGTCCTTATGTAACCTTTACTTCCACTCCTAACTATGTAAATGGTGGTGTATTTGGTGGTGGTCTTGCTACTCTTGATATTCCAGTTTCCCGCAGGACTCTTGCTGATGGATCTAAAGTATCTGCTGCTAACATCTATCTTGGTGCTGGTGGTCAGGTGGGTGGCAATCAGGGTGCTGGTGTCGGTGTTGCAGGTGCAGAAGTATCAGTAGCAAACAATGTTGTTTTGTTTGCTGATGCCAAAATCCCCTTCAGTAACACTGGTGTAGAAGTTGGTCCTAACAAGACACAAGGTTACAATGTAACCGGAACTGTTGGACTTGGATTCAAGTTCTGATAAACTTGGGGGGAGCAATCCCCCCTCTCTATTATAAAACTATATGACGATTACAACAGAAGACGGAAACCGTCAAAACATGTTTGCTGTTGAACCAAAAATGTACATTACCGAGGAAGACATGAAACAATACGAAGAACAAACTTATGCAGAACGTGCTGAAGTTTTGAATGGAAGATTTGCAATGTTAGGATTTGTATCAGCAGTAGTCTCTTATTTGGTGACTGGAAAACTCTTTTTTGGAGTATACTGAAACCCTAACAAACTATAAACCTTATAAAGAGAGTTTGATCTATATAAGATTGGAGTCTCTTCTTTTTTTATGCCAAAAAATCAATTGTCTAAGGATGAGATAAAATGTTGGGTCCTTAAGTGTAAGGATGAATTATATCGAGAACAGATTACACATTATACTACAGATCCTAAAAAAATCGCCCATAAGTATTTAAATAAAGTCTTGGATAAGATTAACGAATTCCGATACTAAATATGTACTACACAGAAACTTTATTATTTTTTTCTGTGAGTATTAGTTTTTTAATTATAAAGATTGCATATTTTAATAACAAATGAAAGCATCTTCTTGATGCTTTTTTTATAAATACTCAATTGCTTAAATAATATTCAATGACTTTAGACCTTCATAACTTTTTTAAGTTTTACGACGACAATAATCCAAATCATGTGGCAGCAGTTCAGTGGTTAGAAGACAATCTTCCTACCGAATATCTGGATGATGCCGAGAGTGATTGGATTGGCATTTTTAGAACCAAACCACCCCAACCAGCAGTGTTGGCAGTTCCTTACTTCAATCAAGTAGATAACTATCGTGATGCCCAGAGAACTTGTAATAGTTCTTCTTGTGCGATGTGTCTGGCATTTCTAAAACCAGGTAGTATCAAAGGTGATGACGAATATGTTACAAAAGTTTTTGCTATCGGTGATACAACTGATCATGGAGTGCAGACACAAGTTCTCGCAAATTATGGAGTTCAGTCGCATTTTAGTTATAATCTTTCTTTTTCTGATATTGATAAAAGTCTTGATAATGGCAAACCTGTTGTTATTGGCATCCTACATCGTGGTTCTTTATCTAATCCTACTGGCGGCCACATGTGCGTAGTCATCGGTAAGACACCTGATGGTAAAGGATACTTTGTAAATGATCCTTATGGTTCACTGAATGATAACTATACAGGTCCAGTAGAGAATGGTAAGAAGACCATTTATACAAAAGCAGTTCTCAAGCATCGTTGGTGTCCTGGTGGCAACGATGGTTGGGGAAGAATTTTTAACTAATAAAGGAGAAAACTAATGGCAAGAATTGATCTACATAACTTCTTCAAGTTCTATGATGAGAAGAATCCCAATCACGTCAAATCAGTTCAGTGGTTAGGGGACAATCTACCCAATAAGTATCTGGAAGATAATGCTGATTGGGCGGAGATTTACAGGGCAAAAAAGTCTGATGCCGTAGTATCCAATACTACAGAGGATTGTCCTCGTTCAGATTGTCCTCGGAAATCTACACCCAAAGCATCACCTGTAGTGGGTGGTGATGATATGACTATGACTGGTCTAAAACTCATCAAAGAGTTTGAGGGTTGTCATCTGAGTGCTTATCCTGATCCTCTATCAGGTAATCTTCCAATCACAATTGGTTGGGGATCTACTCGTAGAAAGGATGGATCGCCATTCCAACTGGGACAATCTATTAGTCAACAGGAAGCAGATGAGTTATTGATTGGGCAATGTAAGAGTGAGTTTCTTCCTTCCCTACGTAAAATACCTTATTGGAGTGAGATGTCTGATGGAAAACGCGGTGCCCTTCTTAGTTTTGCTTACAATCTCGGGGCTGGTTTTTATGGCTCTGGGGATTTCAATACAATTACGAAAAGACTGAAAAATAAAGAATGGGACAAAGTTCCTGATGCTCTTTATCTTTATCGCAATCCTGGTTCAAATGTAGAAGCAGGTCTGGCACGTAGAAGAAAAGCAGAAGGTGACGCTTGGAAAAAAGGTTAACCTATCACACAAAGTAAAGGAGCATAATGAAACAACTATCATTAGCACTATCAATCATTAGTCCGAGTATTAGTGGAGCATTATGTTATGGTGCTTATACTACATACCAAAAAGCACAAAAGATTTTAGAGAACCAAGAAGAGTTCGTGGGTGCTGTTGTGGAGAAGCAAGTGAAGAAAGCATTTGATAAACTACCTATTCCTAAACTAAATACTACATTCAAGTTACCTTTCTAATGGCAGATAAAGATCCATACATTTGAACAGAATCTACTATTTTAGATGTAATCTCACCGGCACTTGTAGGAATAGCAAGGAATAACGAAAAAACTAATAGAAGTCTTTTCATTTTCTTGTAGGAATGACTACAAATATTTATCTATAATTTTTTTTTTTCGATATGGTATCTTAGTGATATTAAAATAAATAAGTAACACTATTACTCATTCAAATATGGATACTAAAATCTGCTCTAAATGTGGTGCCACCTGGTTGAGTGGTCAACATTATTGGACAGGTACAGGAAATAAAGGCAATGAATTAGACCTTGCCGGATTAATTTGTAATACATTAGAAGATAATATAGAATGTATAAATCCACTCAGAGGTGAACTTGGTGGTGATACCTGGGCAATGAGGGTTAAAAAATTAGATGATTTTAATAAAGAACTTGCAAGACAAAACGAATAAAACAAATAACTAAATAATTTAAAAAGTATTCATAAAATGAACACACAAAAATTTAACGATCTTTCAGAAGCATACTTAAATGTTTATGAGGAAAATATTCTTAATTATGATCTTTATGACATTATTATTTCACACCTAATCAATGAAGGATATGCTGACACTGAAAAATCAGCACTTGTGATTATGGGAAATATGAGTGAGGAGTGGAAGCATAGTATTATAGAAGAGAAAGAACCTGATGTATTAAAATATGCAGAGTGGGCTAGATTGAGGGGTATTGCTTATGGGACTAAGGCATTTAAAGATGGATGGGATAAATCTCCTAGTAATCCTAATAGCCCTAATTGGAATCCGAAAAGCGTAAAAACTCCTGGAGTATAAAATTTTAATTGTAATTGATTTTTTTAAAAATAATTTTTATAAATATTGTGTGTTATAAAATAATAGAGGGTATTATGTCAATTGCAGTCATATGGGCATGGTTATCAGCCAATCAAGCTTTAATAGCAACAGTATTGTTTGCTGTTTCTGAAGCACTTGGAGCAAATCCAAAAATTAAATCAAATGGTATTCTTTCACTTATTCTTTTACAAGTGCAAGGACAACTCAAATCAAAGGGTGCTAAAGATATTACTCCCTGAATAAGTAAAAAATAATAATTTAACTTAAGAATTAAACTTTTCTTGTTGGTGTATCCAAGTTTTTAATCTATTAACATACTTCCGGAGATATTCTGCTTGTTCTTCATGCCAGGTATCTCCGGTTTTTAAGTATAGATTTGTATGATTATCAACGGCTTTTAGAATCTTATGTATGGGTCCATTCCAGTCTTCTCTTTGAGGAGTGTTGAAATCCCTTGACATGGGTGGAAAGCATTTTAAGTATTTAGAAAAAATCAAAGATAAGTATTTATGCTGATTGACTTTTTATTAAAAATATATTATACTAAATAAGTTAGGAAATCAAGATAAAACTTTACGATTCCTCACATTCCCGTTAACCAAGACCTATGGGAATTCAAATACGTCTTTTTACCTACACTGGAGGGTGGTGTAGGAATACTGTCACTAGTTCGTTCCCCCGAACTCATATTTACTACCCTTTTATTTCAAATGACTGCTACAATTGCCTTACAAAGACAAACAAACCCTTGGCAACAATTCTGCCAATGGGTAACCTCAACTGACAATCGTCTATATGTTGGTTGGTTTGGAGTTCTTATGATTCCTACACTGCTTGCTGCTACAACTTGCTTCATTATTGCTTTTATTGGTGCTCCTCCCGTAGACATACTGCTTTAATCTGTGTCCCTTACTCGTAAGAGTATTGCCAAAACTGGGTGAATTGCTGGAAACCGAAAGGCAATCAGCAGCCAAGTCTCAGATACATCTGAGAAAGGTTCAGAGACTACCTGAGGGATATAGTTCCCTTAATAACAGGTTTAAGTGCCCAGCCCCTTTAATAAAATTTAAAGGGTGAAGATATAGTCCACACATTTACTGTTGAAGAAAGTTTGCTAAACCTGTATAAATAATACAGAATACGCAAAGTAAAATGTTAAATTTAAAAGAAACTGATATTGCTTGGATTGCTGGTTTATTAGAAGGTGAAGGATACTTTGGAATAGATAATCGTTCTAAAGGCCGTTATGAAGTTTCTAAAACTCCTCCATCACCTTTTATAAAGATTTCTATGGTAGATGAAGACATTATCGAAAGGTTGAGTAAACTTTTAGATAAATCTTATTTCTCACCATCAAGAAAAACTGTAACCGGAAAACAAGTATATACACTTCACATCGGAGAAAAAGAAAAAGTATTGTTCGTTCTACAAAAAATACTTCCTCATATGGGAGCAAGAAGAGGTGAACGAATAAAAGAATCTATTTCTCATCTACAAACTTGGAAAGAGTGGGTAGAAAATGGTGGAAGAGTTGAAAACGCAAAACGAGCAAATCAAATTCGTCAACAGAAACAACCTAAGTCTAATGATATGGTTGTTTGATAAGTGTAAGAGACGGCATTCGTGAACCTGTATCTGGATCTTTAATGTATGGAAACAACATCATATCAGGAGCAGTTGTCCCCTCCTCAAACGCAATCGGACTACATTTCTATCCAATTTGGGAAGCTGCTTCCCTTGATGAATGGCTCTACAATGGGGGTCCGTTCCAACTCGTCGTGTTCCACTTCCTCATTGGCATCTATGCTTACATGGGACGAGAATGGGAACTTAGCTATCGATTAGGTATGCGTCCTTGGATCTGTATTGCGTATTCAGCACCTGTTGCTGCTGCCTCTGCTGTATTCTTGGTCTATCCTTTCGGTCAAGGTTCTTTTAGTGATGCGATGCCTTTGGGTATCTCAGGTACTTTTAACTACATAAACTAAACCAATGTGTAGTATAAATCGGGTGAACTGCTGGAAACCTAAATCGTATTGACTAACCTTTAACTTTATGTTATTATAAATAATAATAGATACATAAAGTTAAATGTCTAAGAAACTTACTATTGATGATATAAAAGATATTGCCGAAAATAGAAACCACACAATAGTTTCTATGGAAGGTTATACCGACATCAAAAGTAAAGTTCAGTTCTTCTGTAATACTTGTAATAATCACTTTGATACAAGTGTTGCTTCTTATAAAAACGCAAAGAAAACTGGTTGTCCTCATTGTAGGAAAATCACTATTTCCAAAACTCAAAAAGGAAAGGATGTTAGTGATGAAACCAGAAAACTTCTATCTCTAAAAGCACAAGGTCGCAAAGGTTCTCTCAAAGGTAGGTTTGGTACAAACCATCCTGCGTACAAAGGAACCCCTAGTAGAGATTTTAATAACCCCTCAACAGATTATTATATTTGGAGAGAGGCAGTAAAACAAAGGTTTGATAGAACTTGTGTTATTACTGGTAAAAAATCTAACCTTGTTACTCATCATTTAGATGGTTGGAATGCATATCCCCAAAGAAGATATGATATTACCAACGGCGTTCTTATTCACAAAGAAGTTCATAAACTATTCCACGACCTCTATGGTTATGGTAATAATACAGAAGAACAGTTTAATCTCTTTCTCAAAGAGCAATACGACACGGCAATCAGCATCCAAGCCTTAGATACATCTAAGGAAGGTTCAGAGACTACCTGAGGGGTTTAGTCCCCTTAATAACAGGTTTAAGTGCCCGACAACCTAATACAAATAGGTTGATGATATAGTC